>Ga0179593_1700265_pt1 | contig 13430 bp, 18 predicted proteins | sample CZODoug2_1_08_16_FD_185931 | JGI IMG/M metagenome (GOLD analysis project Ga0179593, IMG submission 185931) | Vadose zone soil fungal communities from Angelo Coast Range Reserve, California, USA - CZODoug2_1_08_16fungal (PacBio error correction) | ecosystem: Environmental > Terrestrial > Soil >... | reverse complement strand
TCCCCACCCACAGTGTAGACGTAGAGTCCGGGAATAGATGTCAGTAGGTTCCTTCCCCCTGCAATGTGTCTATTTATGAGAGTCCACCGGCCCTCCCCCCCTCCTCCGGGAGACAACTCCCCGCCACTCTGGCTTTTGGAAGTTTTTTATCGAATAGCCCTGCGTTATACTTCTTCTTTTTTTTTCCACTGCTGCTGCCACTTTCCTTGCCTCGACTTGGGATAAAGCCCCCTTTTCCCCCGATTCTTTTTCCGCCGATGTCGGTTACCCCCCCCTCCTGCCTCCAGCCCCCCCCTCCCCCAGCCCCCGCCCGCTTTCAAGACTCCAGGTAGGAATGGAGCATCCCCCCCCCCCCTACAGACTTCTAGTAAGACGTGCCGATCATATGATTCCCCTGCACACCTGCTTTATACCCCCATGTCTTAGTATTTCCACACTCATAATCCCATGTAGTTGCTCGTTCCACTTTTCTTCCTCCAGGGCCTCTTCCCGCAGCTAAAGCCTTCCCTGCCAGCAGCGGTGGGTCCCCGCCCGTAGTTTCCTTTGCCGCTTGACTCAGACTGTTCCCCCCCTGTCACCTGTGCCTCGGTCCTGTGTCGGCACCCCCGAGCAGTTTTTTTTATCGGCGTCTGTATCCTCCCCCCGCTCAGAAGTGCTCTTGAGTTGCGCACGCCATCAAGTCCACCGCACGACTGCCGAAGACGATCCCTCAGAAACTTTCGGAATAAGACCGACCCCCCCCCCCCCCCCCCCCCCCCCCCACCCCCCCCCGCGCCCCCCCCCTTCCCCCCCCCCCCCGCACCCCCCCCCCCCCCCCACCCCCCCCCCCCCCCCCCCCCCCCCAGACCCCCCCCTTTGCATGCAGCATCTACCTTAGCATCTATTTGAAGGTTCCACCTCCAGAGCAATCCCGCACACGAAGAGAAAGGGGATGAAATCTGCCCCTCCCCTCCCCCCAACAGAGTACAACCCGACCTTGCTCTATCGATCGGCAGCCTTTTCCCGTGAATAAGTCGCGTGGCTGAAGTAGTTCCCCCTGGTACCCCCCCCCCCCCCCCCCCCCCCCCGCCTGCGAGGCCTTCCTGTAGGAACAGGACCTCTAAATGTACGGGATGCTTTTTATTGGGCGTTCTTCCCTGCTACATCCCGCCTTAGCGATTCCTGCATAAGTCACCTTCCGAACGCTCCCTTTTCTTTTTCTTGTCCCACAAGCCCCCCTTTACCTGGCTTCACAGCTTCCCGGTTTCCGTGAAACTGACCCCTCAGGATGATCACTTCCCCCCTTCCTCGTCGAGAGCTCCCATCGAAGACCCAAAATCCCCGAGGTACGACTTTTTTTTTTCAACAGCTGTCCGATTTCACACTCTCTAGAATGATGCAGCTTCCTCTCTTGATAGCGCTAAGATTGGTATCCTTTTTTCCTTAACCCACGTCCTAGTGATGACCTGCCCCAGACTCTAAGTCTTCTGTGATCATCTTTCAATGGATGTACTATCCCGCGGTAAAATTCTTCTCCTTTCGTAGTCTTCTTGCGTACACAGGCTGGGGTTATCCCCCCGTCGTGTCTTTTTCGTCGCCTCAGTTAACCGGTACGCTGCGAATGAGATTTCTTTTTTTTCCGACATTCGAGGACTTTTTATCGTGCGGTTTCCTTTTCGGTTTTTCTTTGGCAGCCACGCCAGTTCTTACGATAAGCGTCGTTTCTCAGAACCTTTTTCGCCTTCTCCCCCCGACTTCTGTCCCCGCTCTGCAGCGATTCCCGACTCCCCTTCTCTCACCGCACGGGCCTTCGTCGGCGCGCAGGGCCCTTTCTTGCGCTAGCTGTTTCCCCCTTTCCGCACCGCCTGGCTGCGCATCTAGTCTCATCGGACAGTTTCCCCAACACGAATTCCGGACGCATCAGTAGTCTCCTTTTTTCCTCCTTCTGTAGCCCCCCCTTTTTTTGGCGATTCCTTTACTTTCGGAAAGATTCGCTGCAATCTTAGTGTAGACGTCTGCGACGGTTTCAACTGCCTACGACCCCTTTTTTCGCTTTTTTTCTTTCCCGCGAAGGTATCCGTCCGAGTTTTTTTCACTGCAAGCCCCGTGGCTCTGGAAAGGCAAACCAGCCTCGTGCACGAGATATCCCCACATGCGTTCCTCCCCCCGCCACGTTTTTTAACTTCTCCTCGAGACCGCGTCTCCGAGCCCCCTTCAGCACGGAGGGAAGTGCCGTAGCGCAGTGTTTTCTCAGAGGACGCCCTGACCCCCGTGCTCTTTCGTTTCGAAGGTATGTTTTTTCAATCTTTCCTTCGATATGCGCTGACTCACGTCTGCAGCTTTCTTCTGAGAAGCTCTTTGCCTACAAGCCTTTTTCCGTGCGTCTTGGTTATTGCCACCCTTTTTCCCCTGGACACTTTGTGACTCCCTCGACGAGTATTCCTCCCCTAGGCGGTTTCAGCTCGTTAACTCCGCTCCGGCTTTAAAACGTTCCCACCTTTTCCCTCTAAGAGTGGCAGCTACGAACATTCCCTGTAGACGCTTTTTCCTTTTCGCGCCTTTTACGTTTTTTTTCCTTTTTGTTACCTAACCCTCCATTTTTTTTTTTGACAAAGTCTCGACTCGACTGCATTTTCAAAGCTTGCCTCTTCGACACGCCCCCCTCTTCGTATTCGCTATGAGCTCCATTTCCCGGCGCTAACTTCACCCCTGTAAACCTCGCGTACCTCCCCCCCCCCCCCCCATTATCAGACCCGGGCGTAACTGCACTTACGAACTGAATTCTATCCATGAAGCACTTTCGCCGATACGTCAATAAGACTTTTTTCTTTTCCCTAGCCGATGTCCGGATCGTAAGTGATAGGGTACCCTTTTACGATAGATATCTCTCAGCTTTCCCTGAACCTCCTGCCTCTGAGGGAAAAACTCCCGAGAGTTGATATATAACAAGTAGGACCTGGATCATCATGCCCTTAGCCCTTACGATAAGATAGCACCAGATGCAGTAAAGGACTGCTTAGAACAGGTGAGATTGGCCTGGCCACGCGAACCTCCCGCCCCCTCCAGATAGTCAGCGAACCCCCCCGAGTCATTTTTTTTTTGTTTTGTTTTTCTTTTTTTTGTTTATTTGTTGGGAACTGTTTCCACATCGGTTTCCTCCGCTTCCCCCTCTTCACCCTCCCCTGAATCTTTCCCCCCTTAGAAATAGCAAGACTTTTCCCCGATGCGTTCTTTAGTTCGCTTTGCTACTTTCGCATCGAGTTGACCCCATTTAGGCGTCTGAGCCCTTAGACGCTGATGTTTTTAGAGAAGTGCGTTGGAATAAACTTTTTGAGTTTTTTTTTTGCCTGTCTTTTTTGGTTTTTGCCTAGCCCAATGTACCGTGCCTTTTTCCTTCCCCGGGCCCTGAAGGAGTGGCTCGACCGTCGCAAGGATTCCTCCATGAGAGCCCATCCTTTTTCCCAAGCCTACAGCTGTAGTACGCGAAATTCCCCTGATTGGCTAGTCCGGTATGTTGTTTTTTTTTTTTTTTTTTGTCCTTCCGGGGGACCCTCGAGAAGTCTTGCACGCTCCCTCTCGAAATGGTCGTGAACTAAGCTTTTTTTTTTTCTTTCGAGATGTTCTTGACTTTTAATGCAAAACACGAAACCCGTAAATCGACTAATGAGAGACACCCTCGCCAAGAAGAAACGCTCATCGCTGTTTTCCTCCAACCCCCTCTACGGCGAATACCTTCTCCGTCGCGTCTTTTCTTTCAATGCCATAGGCCTTCCCGAAGATAGTGTTTTTTTTTTGTGCAGTGGTCAGTCTCCGAAAGCCCCATGAAAAAATAGATGACGGCTCCGAAAGTTATTGATAGACTCCTTCCCCCCCCCTTACATAATGTATAGTCAGATTTTTTTTTTTGCATACACGAACCTTTTTTTTCACTGAAAGGCTTGCGGAGCCTTTAAATGAACGACTTTTGGCTGCTTTCTGATTAAGAATCCCTGCTCAATTCACTGACACCCCCCGATAGTACTCCGCATGCCTTCCCGCGATCACTCATGCGTCTTTTTTGTTTGCCTTCTCAGTTTGATCACAATACTACGTGTCTCCCCCCTTAATGTAAAGAGAGAGACCTTCGCGGACGCGTCGCCAGGCACTTTTCCCGACTTTTTTCTATTGATCTACGTCCGGACATCCGAGTCATTGACCACAAGTGAAAACCCTACAAAGCCTCTTCCCAGAACCTAGACCCCTCCTCTCCGGCTTGAAGTCACGTCAGGTTTTTCGTACGGTAGCGTTAAGAGTAAGTGAGTTCTGCTTGACTACTAGTGCTTCCGGGTCATGTATTCCCGCTAGACTTTTCGGCCACCCCCCGTTAAGCGCCTCCGAGGCAGATAAGAACTTCTTTTTGACTGGCTTCTCTCTTTGTTGAGTTCTCTTCTGTTTTTTTTTTTTTTCGCCCCCCGTTGACTGCTGTGGAATAACGATTTCCGTCGAAACGAGTGATGGAATCCCTTTCCCCCCTGAGCCACCCCCCCGCATTCTAACCGCGGTAGTTCCAGAGGCCTGTTTGAGAAATTGCCCTCGCGAAGTTTTAGGGACTCTAACTGAATTTCCGGAGCCCCCCTACGCTCGCCCCCTCGTGTCAAAAGTTTCACACCAAGTAACCCGAAGGCTAGCTCGGTCGCTGACAGTCTTCGAGCTCTACCTGATGGCAGTTTGTTTTCACGTAGAATTTATCGCAGTAGAACCGAATCCATCTCCTCATCTCTCGATCGACCCCCCCCTCCAGAGAATAGACATACCGGCCCGCGCAGGATTTCCGAAATTTCCTACTCGACCTTCCCGAGTGGTCCCCCCACCACGTGTCCCCCTCGTGGAAGAAAATATCGAATCGGTAAGAGCTACCTTCGCTCTTGTCCCCCCTGCAGACAGAAGGGCTCTTCCCCTACTTGTACTAGATAGTTTGTTTGCACGGGCGGTAACATAAGCCCTCCCGTCTTTGTCCTGACGAGAACCCCACCAGTTCCTCCAAGAAGCCCCTCGCGAAACCCAACACTTTGACCATCTTTTTCCCCGGTATGAAGTTTCAATAGCCCAATTTTCCGGTTCCAGGAATGCCCCCCCCTGCATATCCATTCATTAGCTAGATCTGGAGTACTAGGATTTCAAGAAGTAAGTACTTGGGCATGAGAATTAAAAGGCTACCCCTAGGAAATCTCAGAACAGTGGCCTCTCCGAAATCAACATTCTTTTGGAAAAATAATAATAAGGAACAGCTGCAATAATCCCCGATTCTTTCTCTTCCCCGATAGCCCATGAAAGATTGCCTCCGAAGTGAATGATTAATGGGAGAGACTTCTTACCATTGAACTTCGAAACCCCCCTGTTGAACTCACCAAAATTCGTTTATACAATTCGCTAGCCCCCCATTTCCAGAGGTCTATTCCTTAGCTGCTTTTAGACGTGAATTGAGGGGCCTCGCTCTTGAACAACCCAATGGGCCAACGTCACCCTCCCGGCCTATGCAGCTTCCTTTCCCTCTTGTTGGACTGAAAAGCAGCCATCCTACTGATGGAAAAAATGCCATCTCGTTGAACGTAAATTCTCCCCCCCCCCCCCCCCAAGTCCCCCTGATACCCGCCGCATGCTTCGAACTCTTCATAGATGTCCTACGACGTTCTTAGACCCGTCCATATCAACCCCCTTGTAGATTCCTAGAGAATATCCCTAGAAAAAGCCCCGCAACAAAAACCTCCACCCCCCCCCACCCCCCCCCCCCCCTCGTCATTCCAAGAGAATAGTCCCGATGATCCCCTCAGCATGCTGGGTACGAGTTGAAGATTCTAAAGGTGTTCCAATTCCCTCTCAGGATTTGCGGTGACAAATTTTCCCGAAGTGAGATAATCTGATTCGTCTTGACCCATCTAGGTCTTTTTAAGAGAGACGTTAGTTGCCTTCACGGTAGCCTATTAAGAATAAAATTTTCAGGTATGACGCATGATGCATATAGTAGATGCGTACCTTTTCCTAGCTGTGACATTTACATTTGTAGGATCTTCCAATGCCGGTCGCAGTTATCTAACTTCCCCGACTTGCTCCCCCTATGCAGCCGTTCTTTCGTCATGAAGATCCGAACTGGGAGGTAGTTCCCTGAAGGCTTTCTCTGACCTGTCAAACTTTTACAGTCACAGCTGTTCCTTTTTTTTTTGTAGTAAGACGCCCCCCCCCAAGATCAGAGAGCTTTTTTTTTTTCTTTAGACGCATCACTTCCGAAATGCCCCACCAAACTTAAGCTCATCAGAAATCAGGTTCGACGGCTTTACCTGTAGGACTACAGTGAAAAGAACTGTAGCGCTCCCCCTGATGAGAATAGTTTCCTTTATGTTCCACTTCCCGTTTTATGGGCGCTCTTTGTACGATAAATTACCGTCTTTACCCCTCTAAAGAGATTAATAGTATCGCGCTAGACCCTCGTCTGGCTTCCCCCGTTACTGAGCGCTTGCATCCAGTTTTTCTACAGAACATGAGACTTGTACGTGCGCGCCCGATCAGGGGCCGAATGACTCCCACCCTCCTTCACTTTGCTGACCTCCCATGTCTAGTCCCGGACTTGCCCCCTCCGAAAAGTTTTAGAGGAAAGGAGGCGACCTTGGACCAAGGCTCCACCGAAGAAAGCCCCCCTCCCTGGTTTTTGTTGCTTTTGTGTTTTTTTTTTTTTTTGGGGGGGTTTTGAGAGGCTTTTTTTTTTTTTTTTTTGGTTTGTCAGTATCTCGCTTCCACTCAATGATGTTGATTTTCCTACGTTGGCCCGAGAGAAAAGGAACCTTTAGCTGAGAGATTTTTTTTTTTTCACCTTTTTTTTTCAAAAGCAACTCTTAGTAACCCCCTCTGTTTTTTATATGGAAGTTTTCCCTATGTTATGTAGACCCCCTCTTGAGTACTTTTCCCCTCTTTCTGCCCCTTCTGTCCTGACTTTTATGGGTTTTGCCGTGACCTGCAGATGGTGAGCGAGCCCTCACCCCAGGCCCTACCTCCCCCCCCTCCTTCCCGGATTTAACTATCTTTGTTTGCTATGAGAAGGCCGCACAGGCAAGTCCTTCCCACTTCTTCACTCCCCAACGGTGAGAACAGACGGGGGTCGTTTTTCGGGAACCCCCTACGGGCCCCTGAAGACCCCAGTCGAACTTAGGTCTTCGGTAAAATGGCTCCTAGAGGCCCTTTCACCTCTAAGCACTCCCCCTGTACACGCCCCGAATGTAGTGAGACATTTCACGAGAAGAAATTTCCCTGAAGTACCTGTTTCCTCCCCCATTTTCAGTCATTCAGAAGTATTTCGAGATCCCTTCCAAAGGAAATACATGACGGTGTACTCATGATGATCCCCCAGCTCCTCCACTTCCCTTTCCAGAAGGACTTAGCACCCCAGCATAAAATGAGAGACGACAACAGGGAGAGAGAGTCCCCAACCGCCCTCTCACCTACGTCCCGACCCCCCCCAGATTCCGCGAAAAGAAGTCCCTGCCAACGTCCCCTCTTCCACCCTTCGACACAACACTACCTTCTAATTTCTTCCCTCCCCCCAAAAGTAGGGGGCCCCCTCTCTTTTTTTTTTTTTTTTTTTTTTTTTTTTTCCTCGTCCTTTCCCCCCTAATTGTGTTTTTTTCCTTCTTGCAAGTGTCCCCTTCTTCCTTTTTTTTTGAGGAACCGCCATGCTTGGACAGCCCCCATACTTTCAGATTTCTGTCTCCCCCGAATGGGTTTTTTCTACCATTGTTTTTTTTTTTTTTGCGATGCAATGATTCCTATTGCGTACCTTCGTCTTTCCTTCTTTTTTTTTTTCCCCTGCTGTCTCGCGTGTTTTTTTTCGCTCTTTTTTTCGTGATGCACAATCTCCCTTTTTTTTTTTTTGAATTAGTTCACTTTTTCTTTTCGGCCCCCCCCCTTCGCGTTCCCGCCTCCCCTCCCTTTGACTTTTTCCCTTTTTTCCATTTCCTTCAGGAACAGTCGATTTTTCCCCCCCCCCTGCCAGTATGCCCCGCTTCTTAGTCCAAGAAAGTCCCTCCGCCCATTTTTTTTGACCCTCATCCTAGAAGAAGGGTCCCCCCCCCCCTTTTTTTTTTTTTTCCCCAAACCCCTGGTGATTAAGACAGTGCCGTCCCCCCCGAGTTGGAAACTTTGATGAATGGTACTACTTCAACCCCGCCCCATCCCCAATTTTTCTCGCAGTTCCACTCTTTTTTTTAAAGTCCGGAAGGGTACTCTCTCAACCTTTTTCGGAAGCCTCTTCTACTCATCAATCTGTGCCAGCTTACTCCCCTCGCCCCAAACCTTCCTTTTTAAAGGAGAAACCATCCCCCCCCTGGACCCTCGACAAGTGACCCTAAAACTTCAACGAGAAGCTACGACAGGATCTCCGTGTTGCTGCCGATCAGAGCCGTGGGAAAACTCCTCCGAAAGGGAAACCCAGAAACATAAAGCCCCAAGGGGCCCCCCCTTTTTCATTCTGTCCTCAAGTCCTATCGAACCTTCCCCTAAGATGCATTTTCGAAGGGGGGGGGGGAATGCCCGCAGAGAACTTAAAAACCTTTTCTGTGTATTAGGCGCGCCCACGGATTCTTTTGTTGTTGCGCGCGATGACCGCAAAAGTCTCCCCAGTTACGACTTTCCGCGTTGGAGAAGACTCTGCCACCCATTTTTTCTTTTCAACCCTCCCCCTTCCCCCGATCCCCTTTTTTCCCCCAAAATAGCCCCTTCCCCGATTCCAAGTCCCCTTTTTTTTTTTTGTGTTTAGGAGAAACCAGTCCCGCAAGATGCTCCTTCCCCTGACCAAGATAGTTTTCTTTCCGCGCCATTTCTTAGCTCCTGAGAAAACCCGGAAAACAGAGGGAAAGCTTTCCCCCCCTCGCTAATTTTTTTTTCCCTTCATTTTCAAGACTGTACTCCCCCCCTAGTTCCCAATGAAGCTTTTCCCCCCCCATGAAGGTAGGTTTTAAGAGATTCTCTGCAGTCCCCCCCCCCCCCCCCCCCCCGTGACCCCTCAAGACCCAAGGCTCCCCGGATGGTCGTCCGCTATGCAGCAAGAGAGCTCGTTTTAACCCTCCCTCGCTCACTACGAGTAGAGACTCGATCCCTGAGCTCACCTTCAAACCCGACTCTGCTTTTTTCGCAAGTGAAGTAATTCCCCCCCACCCCCATTGACAACCCCCCCCCCCCCTACCCCCCCCCCCACCCTCCCCCCCCCCCCCCCCCCCCACCCAACCCCACACCCCCCAAGACCTCCCCGCCCCCCCCCCCCCCCCCCCAGCCCCCCCCCCCCCCCCCCCCCCCCCCCCCCCTACCCCCCCCCCCCCCCCCCCCACCACCCCCCCCCCCCCCCCCTTCCCCCCCCCCCCTCAGTACCCCCCCCCCCCCCCCCCCCCCCTCCCCCCCCCCCCCCCCCTCCCCCCCCCCATCCCGAGATTTTTTTTTCTCGTAAAAACTTCTTTCTTTGAAGGACGACATCAGCTCCTCAGTGAAAGAGACGTTTATTTTCCCTTTCGGAGAAGGGTTGGAACTTCCCCCCCCCCCCCCGAGTACACCTCCCTTTTTGTTGAGACCCTCTCCCCCCCGCTAAAGGACACCCCACAGGAAGAGAGACTTTTTTCCCCCAGAGAACTTGAGCCGCCCTTCCTTTTTTTCCTTTTTTTTGAATTTTCAGAAGGCCCCTTTAGCCTCTCGTCCCGTTTTTCCCAGGCCCCCCCCCAGAAGCTTTTTCGGCACAGAAGACCAAGTCTAGAGTCTCTTTAGTATACCTCGGGTCCCCCTCCCCCCCCCCCCCAAATGCCCCGCCCCCCCCCCCCCCTGACCCCAGACCGCCCCTAGCAGAATACCCTTCTTCCCCCCCCCCCCCCCAGATTTTTTTTTTTGTTCAAAGTCAATCCCCCCCCCCTCCCTCGAGCACCTTTTGATAAATTTCGAAGAGAAGAAACTCTCCGCAGGCATGCAGTATGTCTTTCCGGGCTAATCGCAATGGCTCCTAGTGGATCTTTTTTTTTTTTTAGCTCTTCATCGACCTCCCAGAAGAGGAAGGAATCCCCCTTCTTCGCACCGCCTTGCGCGAAACTTTCCCCGTACTTTTCTTTCGAATATATCCCAGATAGCGGCATAAACCCCCTTAAGAGCTCTACTGCCTCCCTTCCGCGCCGGTTTTTTTTGACACTTCCCCCTAGATTTCCCCCCCCCCGGAGGCCCTTTGCCAAGATGATAGTAGTTCTCCTCCTAATTCAAAGCCTAACCCTCTTGTGAACTCCACGCCAGCCATCTGACAAATAGAAGACACCTCCCATTCGTATCTTTCCTCCCAGATTTCCCCCCTCGCTCTCTTGATATTCCTGACCAAGAATCCCTTTCTTTCGTTGTAGGCGCGTCCCATAGTAGAAGTCTTTTCTGAACACCTTCAACACGCCCTTTATGAAGTTTGATTTGACGATCTCCTTTTTCCCTGACAGTAAACGTATTCTCGCCCCCCTTGCCCCCCCCCCTTCTTAAGTCAACTCAACTGCCATGTCCCTTTCTTGCCTTTTTCAAGTCAGTAGTTTTCCCCTATCATGCGTAGAGGTAAGTGTGACCTCCTGGAGACAAGACTCCTCCTTTCGCTACAGTGTGTTGCTTTTAACCCCCTGTGACCCACCCCAGGCCCCGAGATTACGGCCCCCCTTATAATGCACTTTTGAAAAAGAGAAACGAGATTTCGTTTACGCAACCATCCCTTTTGTTTTCTCTAGCAAGCCGGTCCTCCTTCAGGATGAGGTTGCCGATAGCCTCTTTTTTTTCTTTTTTTTCGCTGTCCCCTTCAGCGCGTTCTTGCTTTATTTATTGTGCCGTTCTTTCGAGCATTGTTTCGCAAAAGGAATGTTTTTTTCTGCCTCTTTTTTTTTTTTCTTTCGTCCTCGTCCGGAATCGTTCGCTCCCTACGCTCGGCGCCCCTGAGAAAGTAGGACTAGCTTTTTACCGATGCTGTCCGTCGGACGTTTGATCTATCGAAACTAGGCTTTTCATTTTTTTTGTGTGCCTTTTTCTCCACGTTATGATCACTTGTTTTTTTCTTCGCCGTGAATCTTTCTCTTTTTCGCAGGTCCGTCGCATCCCGCCCCCTGGCCAGGTTCAACCTTCCCCCACCATCACGGCACCCCCCTCGGAAACCATGTCCATCACGCGTCCTTTCGCCGAGAGTCTCTTCTTCAAATCTCGAGTCAGATCCCCTCCGCACGCTCTCCCTGTTTGGACAGTCACCCCCGCTTTTTTTTGTGTCCTCATGCTGCCCTTCCTCCCTGTGTGAGCCTGAGTGTAACCGCGCTCTCGTTCGGCCTCCTTCCCCCCCCCCCCCCCCCCCATCCCTCGGGAAAGAAAGTAGCCGCCAGGCGAGGAAGCCCTTTTTGTTTTTTTTCCTTGCTGTGCCCCCACCCCCCCCCAGTTCCTGTTGGTCGGAGATCGAGCCCTCCCCAAGTAATGCTCTCCTTGAGAATCTTTGTCGCGAGTTTTCTTTGTCATCTTGTGTGCGATGACTCTCCTTAGTGACGAAAGACTTCGAAATCAAGTGTACCCCCGGCCCTTTTTCTTCCCTTCACATCTCCTTTTCCTGTATAAGTCTTGTTTCTGTAGCCGAACCCTAAGATGAAACCTTTCTTAATGAAGGAAGTCTTTCTATCTAGCTCTTCCCCCTCTTTTGCAGCCGCAGAAACCACGAACGCCTGGTGGCCCCCCAGCGGTAGGCGCCCCCACGATCCTAGAGAGGGAGCCCCTTTTTTCGGAGGATCTGTTTTTCCTTTCCCCTGGGAGATTTTCCGTTCCAGGCCGTCCTTTTAGTGATACTGCGTCAAGGATTCTAAACATGTCCCCACTGTTTCATGACTTTTTGATTCCTTCAAGGGTTAAACACACAGGTAGAATGTCGACGTTGTGAGATGTAATGACATCCGACCCCCTCCCGCGACCCCCCAGATCCCCATTAGCATGGACCCCTATTCAGACAATAAGCTTCCGGAGCACGGGAACCCGAGTTTTTCCCCCCTCGAACACTTCCCCCACAAAGCCCCCCGAGTGAGATATACAGTCTTCCTGAAAGAGATTGTACGCTGTGCCATTGAGAGAAACCTTTTTTTTCTGAAGCACTTTTTCCCCCCCCCCCCTAGTGATGTGCATTTCTGCCTTAATTGATCTTATTTTCTTAAATTGTGTGGTTTTTTTTTTCGTTTGACTAAGAATTGCCTTAGAAATAAGTAGGATTCCTGATGATATTATTTTCAATGAGGAAGCTTCTCTCCTCGAAATACTCCTCCCAATCCCTGCCTCACCTCCTGTAGGGAAAGGGATAGACCTTTCTGTAGAATCCTGTTCCTTTTCCCCCCCGAGAAGTGTATTATCCATTTTTTTTTTTTTTGTCTTGACATGTCTACCCGAGAAAAGTACGCCACCCCCCCCCCCCCTGGAATTCTCTTCCCGTTTCAGAAGAAAGTACTTTTTTAGGCAATTTTGTCCCCTTATGGAAGAAATTCTCCGAGAAACTTTTGCAGAAAACCCGCTCCCCTAAGGAACGCCTGTAGAAAGTTTCGATTTTCTCCGCACTTGTGTTGCCTGTTCCTGGCGAAGCTTTTTCCCGACAAGAAGATGGATTTTCCCCAGAGCCAGAGAACGCCTCGCGCCTACTTCCTTATTAGTTTTCCGCCCCCCCCTAGGGGCGCAGTTTTTCCTTTTTATGACTGGCGGGACACTTCCGATGCGGCCCCCCCTACCTCCCGTGATGGCCACCATATCCTTTTCAGAAGAAGGGGTAAAAGAGAGCACCCGTTTTCCTATGACCTTTCGAGGCCTTCCGTGTCTTTACAGAGGAGTTACATCCAGATTTCCCCACGGGCCCCTCGGCCCTTTTACCGATTTTACCATAGAAGTCGTGCAGTTCCCTGAATGCTCTTAAGTGATTGTAAGAATTTTTCCTAGGTTCCCCGAGTTATAGCTTCATTCAGAGCAAATCCCCTACCTTACTATGCGACGATCTTTTCATGATCTGTTAGAGTTCACCGCTTGTGACTTTCTTTTTTTTTCCCTGTAAGTGGTCCGCGGCCGAGTAGGCTTGGGGAAGTTTCCTGCGTATTCCCCCCCCCCCACCGGACTACTCTTTATTTTTTTTTTTGCTGGGTTTTCTGTTTTTTTTTTCTGGGGAGCTGCTCCTTCCTGTCCAAAACATTCCCGGTTTCCCTTCGAGTGCGTGGGCCCAGGCCGCTCCTCTTAGACTCGCTCTCGTCCCCTTCCCGCGTTGCGCGACTCTTGCCTACTTCTTGAGTCATGCCCCACCTTGCACAGCATCTGGCCACCTTTGCCTTTTTCATTCTCTCTGCAGACCTTTTGCATGAGAGACGCGGATCTCAGAGCTGGAGCGAAGGGAAGAGGAAGGGGAAGAAAGTCCTTCCCAGAAGAACACTTGA
>Ga0179593_1663644_pt1 | contig 13430 bp, 15 predicted proteins | sample CZODoug2_1_08_16_FD_185931 | JGI IMG/M metagenome (GOLD analysis project Ga0179593, IMG submission 185931) | Vadose zone soil fungal communities from Angelo Coast Range Reserve, California, USA - CZODoug2_1_08_16fungal (PacBio error correction) | ecosystem: Environmental > Terrestrial > Soil >... | reverse complement strand
TCACGCTGAGTCTTTTTTTTTTATCCCGGTCCGCACCCGTTCGCGGCCAATCGACGCGTCTTTGAGATCATGAGCACTTTCTTTGGACCGGCTGTGCGTCTCAACCATACCAGCATCCCGGTGGTTTTTTTTTTTTTTTCGCCAACCTTCCCTCTCCCTCTGCGAATTATGTGCTGGAAAAGCTTGGCCCCGCCATCGGACCATGATTAGGGGGCCCAATATGCCGTCTTTTTTTTCTGAGTCTGTTGCCACGAACCCGTCATTGCGTGCATACTTTCCTCCTTGACGGTGTCCTAGTGACCGGTTCTCCTTCCGACGAAGGGCGTGGGGCCGGAAAAACTTTTTTTTTTAGTCGGAGTGAATTAAGGAACAGTTTGATTCCTCCGAGCCACCCGTCGGTCTCCTCCTGCAGGGCTCCCTGTCGCAGCGGCGGATCTTAACGGTTTACTCGGACGCTCGAACTCGATTTTTCTCTGCACTGCATCTCCTATGCCGGCCCTTCCCCACAGACCATGTTGTAAACCAGACCTGGTGTGCTTCCTTTTGTTTCTCGGCGGCTCTTCTTTTCCCGCCAACCTTGCAGTTTGACAAAATGCCTCTCTTCTCATTCCGATCCATTTCGTGATACGTTCCTCCTTGTCCGGCTGGCGTCTCCAGCAGATCTCCCGTACGGCTTTTCTTGCATTTCCTCTTTTCTCTTCAAATCGATGTCGACGTTGGTGCTTCCTCTGATGTTCGTGCCGCCGCCGCTTTCGTGCAGGAGCGTCCCCGAACAGTCCACCATGTCTTCCTCCTTGTGCGCACAACCAAAAAAATTTTTTTTTTTTTTTCTTCGCCTTGATGTTGACCTTTGCGGACCCCCCTCCTTTTCCCATTCCGCTTTATTTTCGATCTTCGGTAAATTAGGAAGCTCAGCCGCAGGACCTCGATCCTTCCCGTTTTTCCGCCTCACTATCCTTTGAGATGGACTGCCGTTGTCCTTCCTATCCCTTCTAGTTTCCCGGCTTTTTTCTGGGCTAGCATCTGCAATATTCATGGACGTTAAATTGCTGCGCTCCTTCTGTTGACTGTTTATCAGTTACCAGCCCTCTTTTCCCGATCCCCCCTCCCGACTGGCTGAGTCCTTCCTTTGAAAGGCCCGTCTACAACTCACGAACACAAATTTCTCTTTTTCACCCACGCCCACACAGAGCTCCCCCCCCCCAACAGAGCTCTGACGAGGTTGTCGCTCCTTCGCTGAGACATTCCCCGCTTGTTACTTCACCGGCATGCGGCCCTCATATATCCCTGGGGCGGTCGTTTTTTTTTTTCCGGTCTTCCCCTCGAATGCTTCTTGAAATTATACCAGGGTCTCTTTCTTCTTCCTGGCATCGATCTACCGCCAAAATAGGATCGAGGAGCTTTTTCTCCCCACCACTGGCGCTGTATCCTCCTTCACCCTGAGGTGATCGGGGCCCTCTCTCTTCCCGGTCTATGTTTCTTTGGAAGGTGGAACCATTCAACCCGTGCTTTCTTGCATCTCTCTCTTTCCTCCTTTTGTGCTGCCCATAGGCGACGCACGTTTTCCACCTTCAATCTTCTGAGCCTCGGGCCTATACTTGCCCGATCACCGCCTGCTTGCCGCCCGATTTCCCTGGGTGGTCATGACAGAGATCCCGCTGGGCTTTATATCCCCAGCCTCCCTTTCCTAGCCCTCCCTTTTATGGCCCAGCCTTGAGAGATTCGCGGGTCATCTTCGATAGACCCTTGGATCTGTTATTTCTGTTGAAGGATTTTTTTCGCATCTTTCTCGCCATGGCCAGAGCCCTCTTGTCTTTAGGCGTTTTGTCCCGAGACTGGGTGTATTTAGGTTGCACGCAATCGCCTCGTTTTTTATCTTGTGATTCCGCTGCTCCGCTCGAAGCGGACTTGTCATTCGTGCGGATGACAGCGAGGGCCTTTTTTTTGTTGAAATGCGTCTTTTTTCTTTTCCCCCACCCTCCTGAGTCCACTTTGTTGCAATGCGGACTTTCTTGCCGATAGGCCCTGCTAACGACCTCTTCGGAAGCGTCCGTCCTCCCTCTGCCATCTTTCGCTCTGAGGCAGATGTTAGGGCATTTTATTTCCTTTGTCGGTCCTTTTCCTTTTCGAATCGAATTTCCTTCGGCATTTGCGCTTTTTGTATTTCAAACCCGGAGATTCTCCTCGACTCTTGAGCTTCCTTTGTGACCCTGTTATTCTTCACTCCTTTATGAAATGGTGCCTGACTCGGCGGAACGGCTTTGCGGCCGGCCAAGTAATTTTTTCGGAAGCCAGCCACGTGTCATCGCTACGCTAGATCGTTCTTCCAACAGTTTCTTTTGATATAGAATAGATATCCTCCCCCACGCCTTTTTTACTTCGGTTATCGGTCTTTGCCCGCGATGGTGGCGACTTAATGCGAGAAGCCTCCTTCTTTCCCTACGGTGAGGCTGGTATGGAGTTCGATTTGGAATTATGACCCGCGAACCCTGCACATTGCCGCCCCTTTTTTGACATACTTATCAAGCGCATCGGGTTACCCTCTGCCGGGCCAGTTCCTCTTCAATCGCCTTCCTGAGACGGCTTCCTGGTACTCAACGATTTCCAGGGATTCCTGCGCCAGTTGGCGCTGCCGGGCGGGTCCTTTTTCTTGTTTCTCGAAGGGTTTCCTCCCCCGCTGAGGTCTCATTCGGTTAGCCCCCGGTCCTTTTCACTTCCGTCCGCCTTTTCAAGTGACGTGGATTCGTGCCTCGCTTGGAGCGTCTCTCCCGTATTAGGACGGCTATGCCCGGATAATTTGTCCACCCCTCCCCTGATCTGTCTCTGTGTTGACTGCCCTCCTTTTTTTTTCTGTGGTGTGACTCCCCTCCTCTCAGCGTGGTCTCGGAGGTTTTGCGATCGCCCCCGCCGCCGTTTTGGGATTTTCCTTTGGATCGTCCCCCGGTCCGCCGAAGGTGACGGTCTGAGCTTTTTTTCTTTCGATGTTGTCTTTTCTTTTTTCGCACACCTCTCGCTTCTTTTTCCTCTTCTTCCCTTCTTTTTTTCTTTCTGTCCCTGACCCGGACGGCGAGATTTTGGCTTGCTTTTTTCTCCTTTGCAACCGACTTTTCCCCCCATTAGAACTCTTACGGTTGGTTTGATCTTTCACCTCCGGTTCGGCTGGGGTGGCTCCCCCCCCCTTTCTCCGCAAGCTTCCCTGCCTTTGCCTTAAAAAAAAAGAGGTCGTTCTCCGTTACCCGCTCTTGGTGTCCCCTCTTCCTTGGTCGGCTATTATGTGAAACTGAGTCCTCATAGCGTCCGCAGTTTTCTCTGCTCTAGCTGATTCTTTTCTTGAACAAGGAAAGGTGCTTTTTCTTCCCAAGTGGCCTTCCTCCGTCTTCCCCTTACCAGCCTGATCCTCCATTCCGAACTTTTGCACTTCGAGGCCCCCGTCGCGATCTTTGCTTGCTAACACCTGTGCTTTTCTCCGGACTCCGATATCCCCTCCGGCATCTTTCGTTACCGGCGACCATATCTGCCTTCCCAGGACATGTATGCCACCATCATTGAGGTGCGGCCACCTATGCTTTCTCTTGATCTTCCCGATTTTCTTCACCTTGCCGTGACCAACGCCTTTTTGCTTCAGATTACGACACCTCGGCCCCTTCGATCCGCGTGGACGCGTTGAGGGCGTAGCGGATTTCTTCTAGACATGCGCACGCTGCTTTTTTTCTTATTAGCGTCTCTATGACCATCCCGGTGGGTTTTTTTTCTTTTCTTTTTAACTAATACTCGTTTTTCCCGCCGACCTTGCGTTGCCGGGAAAGGTCTTTTCAGAAACCCGCACGAGTCATGGTGCCCGCCCCCCTACCCCCTTCTCCTAGTTCTCTCTCCTTTTTTCCCTCGCCAGACCAAATGCGAAATCAATTCGATTCTATCCCAGGCAGGAAGCCGGCTGCCTCCCTACACGTCCGCGCCGGGCCTTCAATCCTGCGTTTTTTTTTTCGCAGGTCCTTTTTTTGCCGTTCCCATGCTGTCGCTGGGCCTCGACCGATGCTTTCATTTGACGGTGGCCACCTTCTCGCGGTTCTTCTTTTTTCTTGCGAAGAGTCCAAGTTCTCTTTCGCGCTCCGCAGTTTATTGCCAGACCGTTTTTTGCGAGCAGAAGTCTACACATGTCTCCATCGCGGCGATTCTGCAACAAGCACGTCCGCCCTCGAGCGCTGGCGCCTCGGGGCCCCCGCATGGTGAATTGCATTTCTCTGTCCCCACAGTCATTCCTGTGCTGTTCGTATGCTCGGCTGGACCGCGACGCCCCTCCTGGGGCCATATCCGTTCTCTCTTTCCGCTTCGGCTCTGTTTTTTATCTTTCATTTGTTTCCAATGGACGAGGCTGCTTCCGCCCCCCCTTCGGGATGCCGTCCTCTCATTCGTAGGGGTCAACTCTCGGGAACGAGTTTCCTTCTCTGTGCACTTCTTTTCCGCTTGCCTTTATGAGGCTTTTTCTTTCCTTGTTAGGATGCAAGAGAGACTTTTTTCCCACACGTCCCTCTCCGGCCTCATAGTGAACGGACTCTCTTTTTTATCACCCGTGCTTTTTGTCTTTTGCCTGGGTTTTTTGAAGTTTTCATCGATCAGCAACTTCCGTCCTTCGATTGCTGTTTTTTCGCTCCTTAATTCGGATGGACCCCCGTTTTTTTTTCTTTGTTACGGTTGACCCCTAAAACGCCACGCTCATGATTGAACTGCTGGTTTTCTCTTTAGGTTCAGGAACACTTGGTTTTTTCCCGCGGCGAGTCATTTTTCTTCGGCTTCTCGAGCGAGTTGGGGCCGCGTCTGTTTTGTTCCTTTGGGTTGCCGCATCTTTTGCTGGTGAGTATTTGTCGAAGGTCTGCGTTTAGATTTCCGTTTTCTCTTTCTGAGGCGTCCCTCATTCCGTAATTTTTGTTTCCCTGGTACTTTTTCCACAAAGCGTCCGAGAATTTTGCCCCCTTGTTCCTCTGAATCGCTTTCCCTACGCCAGCCTTGCGAGATCGCGTCGAGACTGCTCCTCGCTTTCCCTCCGCCGTCGGCAGTTTTATAGGGTTCGCGTTTTTCGGCCCGGCTCCTGTTATCTTCATGAATCGCTTGTCATTATTGCGGAATTAGGTGTACAACCCTTTTCGATTGATCCGATCGATTGCTTTGGCTCATGGAGGTGTTGGCCCTTTCAGAAACGTTCTGCATGGTGTTGCCAGTTCCGCGGCACGCTTCTCTTCGGCGGCCCAACAGCTTTCTTGCAGCCGTCTTCCTCTCACGTCTTTTCCTTTTTTTGCGGATCTGTGTGCTTGCGTAGATCGACGTCTTACGCCCCCTTACCGTCGCCGGAGACGTTTTTTCCTGGTCGTAGCCTCGTGCGTGTCTCTTGCGACCGAGAGGCCTTCCGGTTTTCTTTTTTCGGCGGTAAGAGCGTTGTAATCGCCTTAGACGAAACCCGTTGCGCGTCCTTGCTGGTTGCCATGGTCGGGTCGTTTTCTGCGAGGGGTTCCCTCCTTTCCTTCTAGAGGACCTCGATGCCTTCCCGATCCTTGTAGCACGCTTACGTCCTGTCTCCCGTTTTCGGCGCTGTCGGTTTTTCTTTTCGAAGTGAGTTCAAATTTTTCTCTCCATTCGGTTAGCATCTTCTGTTTTTTTCCCTTCCCCAGCCTTTTCCTGTTCTTCAGAGGGGCCGTTATCGTTTCGCTCAGCGGACCTCCCCTCCGGCTATGCGTTGCATGCGTTTGCCCCAATTCTCCCGTCCTTTCATCCTGTGTGTTAACCTAATTTCTTTTTGTGACGATTTGTCGACAAGCTTTCCGCTCATTCTGTCCGTTTCTGGCTCGGCATGCTCTCGCGAGCCGGGACCCCTTGGCTTGAACCACCGGTTCACGGTCTCTCTTTTGACGTAATGATCTCTTAGGCCCGGCGATGTGTCCCTGGGGTTTCTCCCTCCCTTCCCCCCCAACTCGTCTCTTTTTTTTTTCCTTTTCTTCCTACTCAGTTGTCTCTCATTCCGCGAAGCCGAGAGCTCTTTTCTTCATTTCCCGCTCAGCTTCGCACATCCGACGTTTCTGATTCAGATGAGTTCTGCAGTCTTCTTTTTTCCTATCCCAGAATCTCCGAATCCCGTCTATTGTTTTTTTCTCTCTGCCCACACCTGCTGCCCTACTTTTCTGACCAATTAGTGCGGAAAAGCTTGGCTCCACACCAGATCGGTCCTTATTAAGGCCCATCTGTCTCGTGGCTCGAATGACCCTCTAACCCTTCCGGTTTTCTCGTAGAAGGTAAGTTTTTCTTCTCGTTTCCTGGATCCACGTCTTTTTAAAGGGAAAATGGTCATTTTCCCTTCCGAGAGAGTAGAATGAGCCTTTCTTTGAATTCTGTTGTCCACACGGCCGGCCCCTCCTTCGCGCGCCCACTTCTCACGCGCGAGTTGCTTCAATTGCCCTCTTTCTTCTCTCCATCGATTTTCCCTATTGTTTCACTATCTGCTCGTTCCTACTACCTCACCGCCCTGGAGGTGCTGGCCAAGATTTTGGGTTCTCGCTTCGAGTGTCTTCCAATCCATTCTCTTTTGCGCTTAACCATCTTTCCCAAAAGGCCTTAGGTTCTCTCCCCTCGCGTTATTCGTATTTTGTCGGCGAGTCGGTCTCGTATCGCTTTCTCTTCCTCTTTGTACGATGGCAGGCATTTGCTCTCTTCAGGTATGAGGCGCTCTTCCCTTATTGCCCATTAACGGGCTCTGCCTCTCCGCGCTGTTCTATTTTTGCGTTATTTTTGTAGATATCCAACACCTTCTTTTCGGATCTGAGTTTTCTTTTTGTGGTTTGTTTGCTTTTTTCTCCCACCTACCCTCTTCTTTCTCGATGGGTCTCTTTCTCAGACATTTTTGATCATCTAAATGCCTAACCCCCATTCTCACTTGATTTCCGGATCCCACTGACTGATTCCATTCCCTACTTGCCTTCCCTCCCGTTCCCGGTAGAACTTCTTCCTTAACTCATCTCTAGAGCCAATCTTTTTGGGGAATAGCTACTTCTTTAGTGGGCAACTGCGACGCGTTCGTTTAAGCTGTGCATTTCCCAGTACCAGCTCTCTTCGATTCCTGCTTCTCACTCTTTTTCGCTGACGACTTCTTAACATGTGCTTTCCCTTCGTGTCTTACCACCGACGTCGTGCCAGACCCGATAGTCTTCTGAGCTGCTTCTCTCGAGATGTTTTCCACTGCATTTGTTCCTTTTTCCTTTTTCTTGTTTTTTTCCCCTTTTTCTTTTTTTTTTTTTTTTCCACAGTGAACTAAACATCTCTCCCTTTTCTTTTCCGTATTAGTAGAATTTTTCTCCGCGATATAGTCCTTTGGGGCCATACGGTTATTCCTTTCGTGGTTTTCAGTTGTCGAAGCTGCGGCCCAACTTTTTTCGATCCAAAACCCAGGTGGTTCTTTGACAAAGGCGTGTCGGGGTCCTTCTCGAGGTCAACGTCAGGCGCCGATCTAGGTTTTGCCCTTCAACCGGCGTTGCTCTTTGCCTCCTACTAGTGTTTTGTTGATTTCCCACAGCTTCACGTTTTCCTTTTCCACAACCCCCTTTTTTTCGCATCGACCGCTTTCCCTTACTTGTTTGAAACAGTCCCCTTTGAAGGTCTATCGCGCTGTTCTTTTTTGAAGCTTCCTCGCGCCTTGTTCAAGGAGGATCTTTAGCAGTCCCCCGCCACTCCCCTGATCTTTCCGCTCGGCTCTGAGCTTTGTCCCGTTCGCTATAAGACGTTCCCCCATGTCTATTATGGGTGTTGGGTCTCTTCCTGTTGAAGTCCACTTCTTCGCGCAAATTCTCGAGGAGCCTTAGCCGTACAGTGGGAATGCGTTTATTTCGTCGAGGCTTTTGCAGAATTTTGTATTTTGATCGGACGATGGTAGTTCCACGCTTATCGTATGCTTCCCGCGGCCCCTGGAGTCTGGATTTTTTTCTCTAAGCGATTTTTCCTGTTCATTCTTTCCCCAAGCAGCTTTCCCCCAGCTTTCTGCATTTTGCACTCCATGAAGAGTTCCCCGGTATCCCCTCGTCCAGCTTTTCGCGGCGACGTCTTGAAATCCCTTCATATATTCTGGCCCTTTTGCCAGTCCGTATAGGAAGGGAGGTTCCTGCGTTCGCCGTCTTTCCTCCTTTTTAGCCGGAATGATTTCGGCAATTTTCTGTTTTTACGCAAAAATGTCGGACTGTCTGGTTTTCTCTTTTTGGAGGTGGTCTGACCGAACCCTTTCAGATGTTACTTTTGCCTCCCTTTTCCGGCGGGCCCCCCCCTGCGCTTCCAAACAGTGCGCGCTCGAAACGCACTTTCATGGTCATACGCACTCTCTCGAGGTAGTTTCCTCCCTATCCGTCAGTAGGAATCTTTACGTTCACGAAATGCCCGACGTCGCTGCTCTTTATCTTCTTTTTTCTTCCTGGGTTGAGTAGATGCTCAGAGGACTTTCTGGCAAGGTCTCTTCCCTAGAAACGCCTTTCTAGCCGTCATTTTCATTCCTGCACCGTCCCCTTTTCTGAACATGGTTCGGGATTTCCTTTCGATGTTCCCTTCTAGAGGAATTTCCTCTCTTTCTGTAGCTCCTACAGGGATGCCCAGGCGGACGGGTTTTTTTGTAGTCCTGACGGGTTTCTTTTATCAAAGTTCGGCCGCCTGCTTTCTCCGTCCTGGACGTTTTGTTCAGGGGACCCTCTTTTAGTCAAGAAAGATTGTTCTCTTTTAGGCAGCGGGAAGCGCTTCTTATGTGGCATTCTTTTTTTTTGTTCAGATCCGCAGGAACTATTTAATAGTGTTCCCCTTGTCCGGTTTTTGATGACGATGATTTCTCTCAGACCTAATCTAGTGGATGCCGGCGGTTTGATTCTCTCTTCCGTTTTAGTCGAACGATGTCGGCCAGCCGGTACTTTGGTCCTTTTGCCGGTCATTTCTACGATCTGGTCCAGTGAGGTGTTTGTTCGTGCAATCCCCCTCTTGGAGGTCGAGGAATCTCTCGCTTTCTATCCGTCTCTTTCCCGCTCTTTCTTTGCTTGGGCCCGTGCTTCGCAAATCTCTTCAGGATCGAGATCATGACCCTGACCGGCCTTCCGGCTTGTCAGATGCCTTTCTTTTCCCTCTCCTGTTCGGGTGGTGTCGTTCCGCCTCCGCCCAAGCTGAGGAAATTTCCCTTAACAGCCGAAATTGAGGGTTTTGCTTTTTCAACCCCCTGCGCTCTTCTTTTCGACTCCTTCCGGTCGGCCCTTCCCCGTTTGCTCGCCTCTTCCGGGATTCCCTTTGCTTAAAGGGTTGTATTTCTTCTGGACCTTACTATTTTTTTAGCTCAGAACTTCTCCCCTTTCGAGACCTTCCTTGCGCGCTTTTTGCAGCGCCGAACCTGGCAACGACGCGTTAGTCCCTCGGTCACTCTTCCTCCCTTCATTTTTATGTCCTCGTTTTCGAATTCCCCATCTGCGGGTTTCCCCGCCATGTTTCCCCTGGGGGGGCCTTTTGGGTCTGACGGCGGTTTTCTTTTTCCCACCCTCCAACCTTTCCGCCCTTCCCCCCCTTTAGTCTCGCCACCCAGCTTTGCCGATCCGATAATTCGCTTTTCTCCGTTTCTTTGCCGGAGGCGTCTCTCGTCGATTACGAAATTTTGTGCAGGCATTAAGCGATTACATGACATGGTTGACTTTCTCTGCGTGTGGCCGCCGCTAGGACCCTGCGCCGTCCGTATCCACTGCTTCATTACTTCACCCTTCGAAAAGATTCATTTTTCTCTAATCTGCCCTCCTCGTTCATCAACATTCTTTCTGTACACCAGTCCTAACCACAATTCTGATATCAGGTCTTCCTCGCCGCTGATTACGAGTCCTTTGGCTATATTAGGTACTCGTCTCTCTTTTGCTGGACTCCGAAGGTCTGGATTTCGTATTTTGTGAGTTGTCTGTTGGGGGTTACGTCGCTGTCTGGTAGTGTTTTTTTCCGGTGGGCGTTTCTATCATCCTCTCTCCCAAACACCCCCCCTACCCACCCCACCCCACCAGCGGAGCTTCTTTCTGATGATTACTCTTGATTTTTAACCCTGCTCTGGCTGGCCTTTTGTGGCCCTCTGTACCTAGTCCCCCGTCCTTATTTCTTTCTCTCGCAGCAGTGACAAGACTTCCGGTGGTTTTCGATGCAGGAGTCTACAACCCCTGTTTCTCAGATCTGATCTTCCCACATTACCAGTGGAACCAACGCGCTTTTCTCTTGCTGAAGACTTTCCGCGAGACTGCGCAAACCCGCAATTTTTTTTCACAGCCTTTGCAAACCCCTTCTCCTTGGTCTTTGTTCCCCTTTCCCCCCCTTCGCCTGCCAAGTCTGTTTAATAGGAGGTAGAGTCGTTCCTTCCTGCATTTCCGATCTCTGCAAAATCACCTGCGGATATGACCCCCCACCCCATGTCTACCGTGACGGCCAGCTGATTTGATCGGGTCCACCAGTATAGGTGGTCCCGAGAGCAGAGAATTTTTTGAAGGTGTTCCCTTCAAACAGTGGAGGCCGCCTCTTTGTCTCATCCGCCGTTTTAGATTCTCTGCAGCGAAGGGTTGAATTTACTTTTCACAACTTCTTGCGACCTAGTTGGACCTGCATTACGTATGACCCAGACGATGCTTGCCGGACTGTCGCTGTTTTTGGAGGCATTACTTATCCGCAATTGGACCTATATTAGATACATGGCCACTGCGACTCTGGTGTTTGCCTCCCCCCCAACCTCCCCCCGCTCCCTGATGCCAGGACTTGGTGGGTTTCTTTTGATCACGAACCTCCCAGGGATCGTTATGCGTTTTTTCTTCCTGTTTGCATTCACCACTGGTTTCACTTCTCGAAGGACGCAGTGGGCCGTCCTCGTTCTATTTCGCGTCGTTTGTTAAGTTCATTCACTGGTTTTCCTTTTTTGCCCATCAGACCGGGTGTTTTCCCCTTGTTTCTTCCTGTCTTTCAGTTTTTGCCCGTTGGCGCGTGCGGACTCCAGCGCGCTTTCTTTTGACTGGGTCAGCCTTTTCTCTCGCTGCGCGCCTTTCCCTCCATTCCTGGAGCCCTTCCCGACCGCAGAATAAGGCTTTGAGCATTGAATGCTTTTCGACGAGACTGCGGCCCAGCGTCCTTCGATCGACGCGGTCGGCCCTGCTGATCGACTCGATTTCCTTGCGAGGCTTCAATCCATGTCCTTAACTATCTGATTCTTTACTTTTCTGCGGATTTTTTCTGACCCCATGTCGTTTCTTCCCCCGTCCTTGGTCTCGTTTCTCCCTTGAATCTTATAGAATTTTTCCTTCCTGGTCGAAGGTTTTGCGGCAGCACGGTTCCTCGGATGCCTTACGCAATCTTAATACTTTCATAACCACCTTAAGTGGTCCTCCTTTTTTCTTCTCTACTCTTTCTTGATGACCAGTTCGAATGTCGTAGCTTCTCGTCGCTACGCCGCCCGCTCGGGTAGCGGCTTAGGGACTCCTCTATGCGCGATGGTTTTAGTTTTCGACCCGCCTCTTGGTCGGAAGGGTGCGTGTTACGAGTGGCATCAATTTCGACCCTTTTCTATCTGCACTCACCGGTTTTCTTCCCTGGGCGTTCCGTCGTCCATATAGGTTGCCTGGTCTCCCATTATCTGATCGGCTCCTATTATCCTTGACCTTCTTTCTCCTTTGTCTCTCCCGTCATGTGGGACGGGACGTCTTAGTTCTCACTGAGATTTCCGCCCTTCTTTTTCATGCGTTTCTATCGTCGATGGCCGGACTTGTTTCTCCAGCCCTTTCCTTGAGCAGGTGGAATGCTTTCCTCGAAGTTAATGAGGTTGCCGTGTAAATTGTTTGTTTTGCTGAGATTCCAAGTTCCTTCATAGGTTGAAGCCATATGTCCGGATTGCTTTGGCGACGATGCCATCTGTGTTGTCGGCGGTTTCGTGCACCCACCCAGCCGAGTTTTCAGGCCACCCGAATGCTGGATTCGGCCCCTGCGTCCTTTAAGGTTCCTTTTCTCGAGGTGTCGATGTGTGCGGAAGGGGGTTCTTTCTCCCCCTCGAGTTTGGTCGTGGAACTATTTTACCTCTCCGTTTTTTTGTTGTCTCTCGCGCGCGCCTTATTTTGCACCTCGCTCACATCGGCTCTTATAGAGCCTTACTGTCGCCCCGGCCGGACTTGGTTCGCTCCCCCCCTGTCGGTACCTAATCTTCTTTTGGGTTCCACACTTTGACCTGTTAATTATGTGCGGAAAACTCTTTGCTGACACCGCCCCCCCAGCATCCTCCCCTACATCCTGACTTGGTAGGGATATGTATTGGACCCGTCATGGCACCGAGTGAAGGACGGTTCTTCCTCTCTCTCCTTCCTTATTGTCAAAGAAATTTTGGGGCCGGAACACTCGGCAGAGCGCTTCTAACGATTTCGATGCGAACCTCTCCTCTCTGAAAACCGGCGCGAGATCCGCCGGAAGCTCCTCCTGTTCCCTGTAAATAGCGTTCTAGATCTTGCCCGCTTTCCTGCTCTTGGTTCATCTCCCCCTTCTGCGAGAGTCCCACGCCATATGTCAAACACTGGATGGAAGGTTTCTCCACAGTTGTTTCTGGTTTCCAAACAGTAGCCGCCCCTTTTGACGCTTCACCCTTCCCTTTTGTGATAGTCGAAAAATCGTAGTTACGTCCTACTTTCCGGATGGTTTTTTCGCTTCCCCTCTCCTATATTGTTTTCCGGCATCCGCTCGACAGTGCCTCTCGATTTCCTGCACGGTCCGTGCTGCCTCATCTTTTTCGGTGTCCGACTCCTGGCCCTTTTCCGCTTTTGAGCAACTGTCAGGCCCCATGATTCCATTCTTTTTACCTATTCTGGTGCGCCACACCTCATCGCCGAGCCTTCTTGCGGTATCATCTCCGATTACCTCGCCGAAAATCGAAATCCCCCTTCTTCTTAGGATCTACCTCTACAAGGACACGAGGCTTTTGCGACGGCGGAACTTATCGGCTGGCATTGCCGCATTTTCCTTTCCAGTTTCTCGCCCCCTTCTGTCGTTCTTGGTCCAGTCATGAATATTGCTCGATTTCACACCTTCTTTCTCGGTTTGTTGTGGGCATGCTTCAGTCCCCAACCTTTGAAACGCGCTCGTCTGCCTTACCCCCCTTGTGGCCCTCCCTTCGGATGGCGTCGACGTCTCAGGACGTCTACAACTGGGTTCTCCCACCAGATTCCTCTTCAAACCCAAGGGCTCAGTCGCTGCACACACCCTCGTCCGAGGCGCTTTCTCTCAATGATTTTAATTTCTTAATATTGCCTTTCCTGCACCACTCGGCCCCCCCCCCTCCCTCATCGATCCGTTCCTTTGAAGGATGACCCCGACCATACAAGCTGGGTACATCTCAGTCTTCCTCTGCGTTCCGGTCATTTCCAAGGATACGACTCCTG
>Ga0179593_1626846_pt1 | contig 13430 bp, 19 predicted proteins | sample CZODoug2_1_08_16_FD_185931 | JGI IMG/M metagenome (GOLD analysis project Ga0179593, IMG submission 185931) | Vadose zone soil fungal communities from Angelo Coast Range Reserve, California, USA - CZODoug2_1_08_16fungal (PacBio error correction) | ecosystem: Environmental > Terrestrial > Soil >... | reverse complement strand
CCACACCTTTGAAGGTCTCCCTATTTTTCATGCCGACCTTGGCCCTTTTCCTGAGTAGAAATACCCTTCTGATCTCTCTTTTCCCAAGGTGCTTCGAGGCGGGACTTTTTGCTTCCCTCGGACCCCCTTTCTTCCTTGCGGATTTGCCTAGCTGGTACATATTCACGAACTCCTGGCAGGGCGGTGTTCTTCCACGTCGATCCTCCCCCAATTTTGGAAGGAATAGTGTTTTTCCCCTTCCGTTTTTGGCTTTATACGAGATTGACTCCCCGCAACAGACACTTCGCGCTCTATTTCTTTTTTCCTCCCCCCCTTTTTCGCTTTCTTAATGCTCCGGATCAAGAAGCATGCCATACCTTTTCGTCCCGGAATGCTTGTGGTATCCGACAATCCCCCATTACTACCGCTCTTCCAGATGCCCACTCGCTTTTTTTTTCGCCTCCGGTTTTGTCGGCGAAGGGAATTGGCTTAGCAATTTTTTCCGGAGCATCTTTGTTTTCTGGCCCCAATTTCCCCCGGATGGTGTTCACATTCACATTGTTCCTTGACCTTACTCGGCTCCCGAATGCGCGCCCGCTCCCTTTTCTTTTTTTTTTTAAGCTTGGCGAGTGCTACGGAGGCGTAGCGCTTCTTATGTCACCGATGCGTTTTTTCCCCATTTTTCTTCATTTTTTTTCTGCAACGTTTTACTCCCCCTTGCGAATCCTCTTTTCTTTTTTCAGCCAGCCGGCAGGACCGTGCGCATCGCCTTTTCGTAGCGCAAGCGGATCGGTTTGTTTCTCCGAAACGAGTTCTCTTTTGCCGCTCGACCATCCGGAAGCTTCGGCTTACGTCTTTGCTTCCTAGCTGTTTAGGCCCGCCGAACTTTACTTGCACTCGTGGTGACTCAAGAATGTTCTGAATCTTTCGTGGTTTTTTCTCGCCCAGGAATCGCTCGATCCCCCCCCCCCACACATGCCCTCCTTGGTTTTTTGTCATTTCTCGACACTCGCTTTCCGCCTTTCGCTCCCAAGCTTGCGTCGGGCGAAGTTGTTTAGATTGAATGTCCGGCGAGTCTTGAATTTCCTGATGTTTAAAGCGGCTACTCGTCTTCTCTTCCTCCTGCTAGTTTTTGATGAGGTGCTTTTTCGGTTTAAAGCGGTACGTGCAGAAGTAGAACCACTCCCCAGTTTCCTGGTATTTTTCTCGCGTGTCGGGACTGCTTCTCTCCAGGGCCTTCTTCGTACGTCAGCATTAATGACCGGTTCATCGTTTGTGACCCCCCCCACGTTCCCTTTCTTTTCATGCCCGAATGGAATGCCTCTTCTGACTTTTTTGCGTGGGTCAGTACCTTTGGTCCTGTCACGCCCTTCTATTCATGGTCTCCCCCCCCTCCCTCGCCTCTGGGGGCGAAAGAATCAGCCGTCATCGCGAGCGCTCAACCCGGTCTCCCCGCGTCACTAGGTTTAAAGGCCTTAATCGACTCGTCCCTCCGATTTTGATGGAATTAACTGACCGTCCACGGTGTAGAATTTTCTCAAAGCTAGACTCCCTCCCTTCCCATTACTTTCATGGCTCGCTGATTAGGCCCATTTCACCCCTTTTTACCCCCAAGCGACACATCGGACCCCCGGATCCCTTGGTCTCAGCCGTTTTTGTTCAATCTCCAGGATGCGGTATTCTCGTGTCGTCTTCCCTGACCCCCCCCCCCCCCCCCCCCCCCGACCTGGCGGAAATCTACCTAGTTTCTCCCTAGATTCTGCTGACGTTCATCGTTTCATGGCCTTTTTTTTTATTGATTTTATCCTTCCCATTGGCACCCCCTCTTTTAAAGTCGTCGTGGAAATTCCCGAAGCTCCCACTTCCCTTGTCCCCTCTTTCCCCCCCCTTTCGCGATCCCCGGAGGGATTGTTATTCTTTTACCTTTTTCTATTTTTTCTGTACTGGCCAGTGGCTGTTTCGAGTGGTTGGCCCCATCTCGTGTCCCAGCCTCTCGCTCCCCACGCCGAGAGAGGCCTTTACCCCCCTCCTTTTCTTGGATTCCCGAGGTAATTGATTGCGGCGTTCCCTCGCTCAGAGGAGGAAGCGGCACGGCTCATCGAAGATTCGGGTTTCATGTTTTCTTTTTTTGTTCCATCTCTATTTTTTTACTTTTTTTTCGCCACTGGTTTTCTACCGCGCTTCCTTTCTGGCACCCCCCGGAGTATGGGTTTTATGGTTGCTGCAAAAAGCCCTCCCTTTCCCTCGCCTTTGCTTTCTTTCTGTCGTCACGCATCTTGCAATACTTCGCAGGGCAGTTTTCCGCAGCCAATGCCTCCTCTTATACCGTTCCGCCTCGTTTGGGACTCCAGCGCTGACCTGGCATTTTTCTTTTCTCGGCTTTGAGGGTTACGTGCTAGTTCTGGCGCGCTTTACGTCAGGTTTTCTACCATTCCCTCCTTCTTTTTTTCCTACCCTTCCACGGTCATTCATGCATCACTCTTTACGGGTTCGCTCGCCCCACCCTCGGGTTTCGCTTGATCGAGATCCTAGCGTTCCCCCCTTTTTCTATGTTCCCCTTCCCACTTGAAATGCCAAAGCCGCGACCTTTCCCCTGAGCTTCATCTTCCGAGCGTTTGCACTTCCCAGGCGAGATCGAACTGTCTGCCGATATGGAGGGATCCTTTTTTCTCTCGATTCCGTAACGAGGGGGTTGTGAGTTCTTTCTCCACCATACCGCAATCACACCAATGAAGCCGGTAGTTTTCCTCCTTCCGACGTGTAACGTTTAGAATCCACTTCTCCTTTCCGTTTTTTCTCCGTCGCGCAGCCACACCGTGTGTTTTCTCCCCTCTAAGCTACCAATTAGTTCTGGAGCATGAGTTGCTGAGCTTCGTTTTTATCGGCCCGGGGACATGCAGAACCGCCACCTTTTTTCATGCTCAACCTTCCCCCGCACACACGGAACTCACGGCGTTCCACTTTTCGTCCGGTCCGCCCGCGGCCATTTTTTGCCTCGCGACCCAACACAGGCCGCCACAAGCCTCTTGCGAGCCGTGATTCCTTAGACATTGCGGAAACGACCCGCGAATTGATCGAGTGACCCCCCCCCCACTTACCCCCACCACTTTCTCGACGACTATATTGGAAGATTTTACCCCCCCGCCTCGACTTTACGCGTACGGAGCCCCCTCGCCCGGTCCAAATACAGGACCCATGCTACCCTCACCCCACCCCACCCCCCCCCCTGGGGCTAACGATGAAGGCGTGCGTTTCTTTTCGACTTTGGGCAGTGCCTTAGTTACCCGATGAGTATGGCTCGCTATGCGGCCATTACCCCTTTCCTTAATCTTGTGGGGCTTATAGAAAACAACAGCTTCGCCTTCAGAAGTTCTCCGGTCTTTCGACTTTCATTCGAGAGGCTCTGTTCACCGTCCTTGATTGGGGACCCCCCCCCTCCCCTAGGCGGCTTTTCTCTTCGTGGAATGCCAACGCTAAACCCCCACCTGTTTTGTTCTGCCACCAAGGTTCTCCCTCGGATTTTGCATGATGAGCGTTTTGTGAGGCGGGCGATTTCTTTTTTTCCCGACTGACAGCCTGCATTGAAGTGCACAGTACGCTCGACCCGTTCCCAGGCGTCTTCTCCCCCCGGGATTCCTCCCTCCCCCTACCAGCGACTACGTCATGTTCTCATGGCTCTCACGCCACTCCTTTAACCCTCTGGAGCGAGGCGGGGCAAACATGAGCGCGACGGATTTCAGGCGTCTTAGGCTCCCTGGTTTTCAGCTTTATCGGGCCAACCTAGCACAACCGTTCTGAAGATACCAGTAGCGCCCCAGCTCGGGTACGATGAGAATGAGTTCTCACTCCCCCACCCCCCCCCCCTCCTAAACATAACGGCTATCTCCTGTTTTAACTTTTGCTGGTTACCAAACCATCTTCCACCGATGGCACCCCCCCGTACCCCCACCCCCTTGACCCCCACCCCACGCACAGCCCCTTTTCCCTGCGGTCTGGATTTTTCGATACGGAGGTTCTCAAGGAAGGGAACTACTGCTCCTCCTCCTGGTTCCCCCCTGTCATCCCCCCTTCCCCGCGTCCCCCCCCGCCTGCACAAAGACACACGCCCCGTCCCCACGCTTTTGGTGCCGCCGGTGCGCCTGACAGTGACAGCCCCAGGTTGTTATTTCCCCCCTCCCCCTGATAGGCTTGTATGAAGGGGATCTGTTCACAAACTTCGCTTCTATTTCCTTCTTCAGCTTTCGTATGCAATTGATCCGCCATCATTTCTCCTCTTCTATGAGACGACCCGCCGTGGTTTCCCTATGCCTCTTCCATATCATCGAAGGGCAATGGCCTTTTTTTATAGTCCCCCCCCGTGCCTTCCTTGCAATACCCGGAACCCGTTCCCCTGCCACCGTTCAATCATTTCTTCTCCTCCCTTGGTGGGGGGACTCAACCTCGGACCACACCCCCGCAGTGAGCCTCCCCGGTGCTACCCGCGTGTTTCCCTCCAGCCAGTCTCATTGCATCTCTCAGACTTCCATTCCTCCTTTGTTCTCTCCCGTCAGCGCTTTCCGGCCCTGGACCCCAAACCAAATCCGAGAGTTTGACAACCACCCTCATCGGGTTTCCCTATCAGGATGTGCCTTTTCGAGTAATGTTTTTTTTTTTTTTTTTTTTTTTTTTTTTTTTTTTTTTTTTTTTTTTTTTTTTTTTTTTTTTTTTTTTTTTTTCCCCCATTTCCTCTCTTTCCTTTTTTTCCCCCCCTCCTTCCCCCCCCCCCTTGATCCCCTTTTTTTTTTTCATAGACGGAAGTTGCAAGGCCGAATGCAAGTTTCGAGGGTGGCGATCCCCCTTTTTCTCCTCCCTCCCCTCTATCCTCTGCACGCAGGCACAGGTAACGCCCAAGGCTAGTCTTCCCCTTCCCATAGTTCTTCAGACACAGCGCCGCGGATCAGAAAATCGAACATCTGTGCCCTCTTGCCACCAACGTTTTCCGAGTGTCCCCCCCTCCAAGTCCGAGTCGTCCGTGGTAGTTCAGTCGTCAACATGACCTTCTCGTCTTCACCACCTTGTTTCTCTTGATCACTGCAAGGATTTCAAATTCATTCCCGGTTCCCCCGAGAAGTTGTATTTTTAGGACTTCCCCCTTTCCCCTTTGAACTCCCCCTCCTTTGACCCGATTAAAGTGTATTAGCCCCCGAAGTTTCCCCTCCACTCCACCCCGCCCCCCCCCCTGCCTTTGCTCCCACAGCGCCAGCACCTTTTCCTTAACTATCTGGAGAGGACGGGAGCCGGTATTCCTTTCCTTTCCGACCCCTCTTACTCCTCGATTCTAGCGTCCCCCGAACTGGTGAGCGATTAATGTCCCGGCCCCCCGCAGGCGCTCCCCAGACGTCCCTGGCCCGCACGTCCAGAACCCATTGAGCCTCCGCCCCGACTGAAAGCGTCGCGCTCCATGTTCTGTCTCACTTTCCCCCTCCCATCTTGCAGCACTTACCGCATCCTGCGGGGCGGCATTGAGAGCCCTATAAAAGTCTTCCACTTAGTTTCGGAGTCTTTGTCAGCACAGGCCCAGGCGGAACCTCCCCGCTCCCCCCCCGAGCTTTCAGTCTTGGGCCACCCTCTCGACCGCGGGTTACCCCCCCCCCCCCCCCCCCGACCATGTCCAAATCACTTAAAAACATTTGTGGAAACTTTTTCATTGGGTTGGGATGCCTAACGACTCCCCGCGCCGTCCCCGACCGATCCCTTTTCCAAGAGCTTCTCCCACGGTTCACTTCAAAATAGGAGTACTCCGGCGATCTACGCCCAACAGCAGTCGGCCAAGGTAGTAGCATGCTGCGCCATTCACATAAAAGCGGGTACCGGGCTCTTTTGAGGTACGACATGCCCCCTCACCGCCCCTTAGCCAAAAGGGCCCTCCCGCTCTATTTTCCACCTCTCCCTTCCCTCCCTCCGCGCACACTTATCGGATAGCTTTTTCTCTTTTTCCGATCCCTCTTTTCTTCGGTAGCCAATATTTTTTGCCCCCCCCCCCCCTTTCCCCATAGGAGAGTTCTCACATCCCCCCCCCGCTTTCCTCAAAAGTAGAAGCCTTTCTAATCCTTATCGCATGCCTTTGTGGCAACCCAATGCGATGGGCGGGCTGACTCGAACCTGAACGATTTTATTGGACGGTGGCCCCCCCCCCGTTTTCCCCCCTTCCCAAGTCCCATCATGTAAGGCGTCTATTATCAACCTTCTCTCCCCCCGCCAAAATCTTTCGCCTATACGCTGAGTACGTGCGGAACGTAGCTCAAACAAGTGTTTTCTTTCCCCTCTTTTGAGCCATACGGCTGATTCTGTCGGCCGATTCGACCACGGACACTTCGGTCCCCGAGCGGATAGCCTCCGACAGCTCCCGTTTTTTTTTCGTTAAAGCCAATAGATGGCCTCACACCTCGTTCCCCCGTCCAGCCGCTCGCACTCCACCCCCCTGCACAGCCCCCTCCGCGGCCCCCCCACCCCCCCTGTAATATAGCTAACTTCCCCCGTGAAACTCTTCAGGTTTCGCTAGCTACGTTTTTGGCTTTTCTTGACCACGTTGAACCTATACGACGGTTTGTCTTTCCTCTCCCCCTCCTCAGAGTCAATTTCGAGACCTACGGACGTCCTCCTATGTTCTGCCATTGATCCGACCGGTCACCGTTTTTTTTGCTTACAAATCATTTCGGACCGCTATCTTACATACGCCCATTCCCCCTCGCGCTCAATCCTACCCCCACCCGTAACCCCCCCCCCTAGACCACGCCACCACCCTGCCGTCAGCGCCTGCCGCCCCAACGCGCGCTTTCTCCCCCGCCCCTCCCCCTAATCCCCCCGCCCCTCTGTCGAGGCACGGCCCCCCCCTTGGCTGAGACACCCTACCCCTCCTTCCCATCTTGAGATGACGCTGGCACATCCCCCGAGTAAAGTTCTTCTCTTTTTGTGCCCCCCCCCCCGAACCCACCCCCATCCGCCACAACCAGCCCCCCCCCCCCCCCATTGTCCGAACACCACACCTTTAGACCGCCCCACCTCCCCCTCTTGGTTTGAGCCCCGAAAACAGTGGCGCAATCGTTTTACCCCCCCTGACCCGTAGTAGAAAAAACTCCTCATATCTTCTCTCCCTTCCCCCTCGATGACATATCCCTCCCATCAATATTACCTGAGAAGTCTTGAATCCTTCAAAGCATGTAATAGGCGTGTGATGAGCTCTAATTTTTCACTCTGCAGGGTACACCTGTAACAAGCCACTGCGCCCTTCTTTCCCCCTCCAAACCAAAGATTCCCCTTCCCACCCCTGGCCAGAGAACGCCTCGCGGTTCGATAGAGGTTTTCCGTAAATCTCGGGAAGTCCTTCCATCCCCCCCGATGTGTTTCCTGGGCCATTAACTCCCACTGCCCCCCTCCCCCCGAAGGCGAACGAAGGAACGTATCGGACGAACTTCCTTTTTCGCCCCCCTGATATCTCTTTCCCTCCAACCTCTGGTCAGTGCCTTTCCTACCCTCTCCTCCCCCAATGTTTTCACGACGGCACGTCTGCGCGGCCAGACGCCCCGGGCGTTCTTCTGTTTTCTCTTTTTTTTTTAGATGAAGCGCCGAACAGAGAGACATTAGCCCTTTTTTCCCCTTCGCTTTTTAGAACCACGTTCCCTACCCCCACGCGACGCGTCAGTACCATCACATCGGCCCCCTTAACAGGCGCGCTGGCGAACATGCCCTCCTAGTGTCTCGTCTTCGACCTTCCGTTGCGCTCGCGGACTTTTGCCCACAGATAGTGCTCTTATGGATTTCGGCCCCCTGCCCCCCCCTGACCGGCGTGGAAGAGCCCGATACCTCTGACCTTTCCATTCTCATGCCATGCCCGTCATGAACCCCCCGGGTCCATTTGTCTCCAACCTCTCCCGGGAATTCTCTTCCTCCCCGCCCTGTAATCGAAGCGAGCGAAACAAGGCGATCCCTTTTTCGTTTCTCTTCGGGCAGAACTTTTTTACCCCCACTTCCACCTCATACCGAAAGATTCCTTTTCTACTTTGCTTCTGGGTCATGAGTGATTTAAGTCAATCGCTTCCCCATTCCAGCCTCCCCCAATCGAGAATGACAAAGGAGACACCTCACCCCCCTTCCCCACTTCCTCTCCCTCCTGCATTATCCACCCACCTTCCCCCCTCCCCTTATCCCCCTCCCTCTTTCCCCCAATTTTCACCCTCCCCCCCCCTTCCCCTTCTTCTCTCTTCCCCCCTCCCTCCCTTTTTCCCTCTTTCCTCCCCTCCCTTTTTTTTCTTCCTCTCTTTTCCCTTTTTTCTCCTTCTCCCTTTCTCCTCCTCTTCCTCTTTCCATTTTTCTTCCCCTCCTTCCTCTTCATCCGGTGGAGTGAAAGGCGCCCAGCCCTTTGTCCCCTGATGCCCTCCCCCCCCCCTTCTGGCCCCAGTCGCCAGTTTGGCATTTGGATCTTATTGCCTTTGCTACTCTTCCTAACCGCGTTTTGAAAAATCGGGCTTCCCACCGTCTTTCAACCCCCGTCCGCTCTACTTAGCAGCCCTTTCCCAACCCACCCCCGCTTGTTCTGTCCGCTACTTTTTTCCTGTGGAAGTTCGATATCTGTTTGATTGGTATCGTTTCGGGGATACCATCCCCATCAAAAAGTTTCTGATTGCCCTCCTCTTTTTGTTCTCACGTCCTGAGGATGGGCTCCTCCCCCCCCCCCCATCCCCCCCCTTTTATCGTGGCATTTCGTAGAATGGATTCCCCCCCAGTCTGAGCAAAACGCATCCCTTCGCGGCCTCCCGGTGTCCTTTTCCGTGTCCCCCACAGTTAAAAAATCTTGGAGCGTCCTGTCCATCGTTAAGGCTTTACAGTCTTCCTATCTTTCCCTCCTTTGAATTTTCGATTCCCCCCCCCCCCGGTTTCTTCGCCCGGCGCGCGACCCGGCATCGGGAAGGACGCCCTCCGCAGTTGTTCTCATAACTTCTCCTCTTTCTTCGTCCGCCCCCTTCTCCCCGATTTCCGTGGGCATCTGCCATCGCCGTGGTGTATAGTCCGAGTCGTAACACCTGCTCCGCGCGAGAACTCCTGCCTTCCCTCCGGCCTGAGCTCCCGGCAGGAAGCTTCTTTTTCCTCCGCCTCGTTCCCACGTACTCCAATTGAGAGCGCCAAAATTTTTTCCTACCCCTTTTCGTAACCCAAAAGCGGTCGTGAGACCCCCCCCCAACCCCAATGTGGGCTAGCTAGTAATGAATTACCAGGATTCCGCCCTCCAGAGGACTGCGAACTTCTTTCCTCTTTTTCGCACTCTCCTCCCCCCGCCCCCCTGAAGAATTTTGGTGCCGATGATACCCCCCCCCTCCCTCCTCTCCTTGTTCCGATTCTCGAGATCAAGACATTTTTTATTATACTATAACCGGCCCAAGATTTTATTTTTTGCTTTCAATTGTCCTCGGAGTAAGTCGCTGTACGTTTTAGGCCCCTCCCCCCCTACGTTGGGTGTCTAGATAATCCCTTTCAGCTCAGTTGAAAAGGAGTTCATCCTCTTTCTTTTTAAGAGAGGAATTTTGACCCCCCCAAAATTCTTTTTTCTCTCTGGAGCCGTCATCGAAAAGGACTCTTCTGGCTCGGGTTCCCGTGCCACCCGTGTGTGAGGTTAGCGATTTTTGCGCCCTTCGACATATTCCTTTTTCCTTCTCCTGTTATTCCTTTGACGTCGCTGCAATTGTGGACGGGACTTTTGGTTTTTTTTTTTCCCCGATGGTGCGAGACAGAGATTTGCTTCCTCACCAACCCCTTGTTTTATGCTCTCCCTTTTATTTCTTTTTTTTCCGAGAAAAAGATTTTGAGACGCTTTTGACTGGACTTCTCGTTAATTTTTCCTTGCAGATAGGCTCGCGCGGCAGGGTTTTGTAAGCCTCCTCCTCCCCAATTCCACCCGCTTTCCGCCAGATGCCCACGGAGACATTTTTGATCCTTTTTGCTCCCTCGGGTCGGCGTCAGGTTTTCTTCTACCAGGCCGGCGTCCTCATTCCGTTATCTGCCATTCTCCCCTTTTGCACCTTCCGGTTATCGGACACTTAACATTGAGGGCTTCTACTGGAAGTTCTGGCTCCTCCCTGAGTCAGACCTTACGCATCCACCAGAACTTTTTAAATGTGTCTTTTTACTGCTCTGCCCCCCCCCCCCTTGAGATCGGCCGAGCTGATTTTCCCCCCTCCGATCTGTTCACCGTTCGACTTAACGTATAAGAAACCCTATTACCGTTTAATCTGATTTTTTTGCTCTGGTCAGAAAAGGGCCGGAAAGGTTTCTGCACCCCCAAGCTTTTTTAGTAGCGCCCTCGTAATAGGTTCTGAGAGTCTACTCCAACGAGTATTCACCCTTGATAGTCCTCCCCCGCCCAATTCAGTTCGGCTTCCGACCAGTCTTTATTTTCCTGAAAGAGTGTATTTTTTACTTGAGCTTCACTCCGTTGGTTTTCCTCCCTATTCTTTTTCCACCGCCTCTTCTTGCCGATCTTCGGGAGCTCAATCTCTCCCCTCCCAAAATGCCACCTGAGATCTTTGTCAAGCCCCCCCTCTCGCACTTGCGTTTCGCGCTTTCGTTCCACCGGCTTGCGTCCGCGCGAAGGGCGCCCCCCTCCGTTTGCTACCGGGTTTTTTTTCTTTTTCCGCTTTTCCAGATTCGCCCTATATAAGGCGACTTCAGGAGCTGCTTCTTCTTTGAGAGGTTCAGGCGTTTTCAATCGGTCGCCAGTAGAACACGTCGCACCGGTCGACCTGTCGGGCTCTTTCTTTTTTGGCTTCGCTTCCCTGCCGAGGAGCGGTTCTCTCCCTTCTTCAGGGTCTTCTTTTTTTTAAGATTCCGGCTTCTTTATGACCGGGGCATGCGATGCTGCGGCTGAGAGGAGTAAGTTCCAATTCGTCCTCTTCAAATACGGAGCAGGTGCTGGCAATTCAATTCGCCCTTATCTGGGGGAACCAGCCTAATAGTCTGCGCGGTTACACCCGCGAGTTTTTGCTAGATCCCCCCCGGCTCCCGACTTTTAATCGACCCCTCCTTGATTTGATTTTTGCGGACAGCCCTTGTGATGGAACTTCCTGAAAAGTCTCCCGGTTTCACCTCACTCGCGACTCGCAATTCCAATGGGACCTTTCTGTATAGATGAATTTTATCTTCCTCTACCTTCCCCCCACTGCGAAACTTCCGAACGCCCGGATCCCTTTCTTTTTTCGCCCTTCCCCCTCCCTTGGCGTATTTTTTGCTTTTCTTCGGGTGTAGCAATGCCCCAAACGTTTTTTTGAATCTGTCGCCCAGTGCGAGTTATGTCCTTCTTGCCGTTCCCTTTTGTCGTGATGCCCATTTGGTCAGGTGGGCCCCGGGCAACCCCATCTTTCTCTTGTGGCACTTACCGAAGTTCCTTTCCCCGCGGAGAACTGCTTGGTAACCGGAGGTTTTATTGATTCCAGTGACTGGTGGTCTTGCCCTTTTTCCTGTTGCTGGTCAGACGTGAGTGCCCCCGCCCTCCTCTTGCCCAGCCGAGGTGTGCCTCAGCCACGCCCGTTGCGCCTTGCTTTCAACTGGCTTAGAAGGACGTTTCGATTACTCGTTGTGATCGGATCACGGAGACGGGAAAGTCCTCGCAGGTCTTCTTTCTGGTTTGGTCGACCCACTTTTTGCCCCGCTTGGTGTGAGCTGCGCCCTTTTTCGTTATCCCCGACTTATCTCGTCGTTTGATGGACCACAGGTTAGCATTTGCTGCACCAAGCCACTCGCGAGTCCCCTCTGGAGATCTCGGTTCCCCGTTTCTCAAAGTCTTTGCAATCCTTTTTTAGACCAACTGAAGTAGGATTTTTCTAAGCAATGCCTCACTTCCCTTCTATTAGTTGTTCCCCCCCAGATTACGGTCACAATTGGTTTCTCCTTCCCACTTTTGGTTACCTTCGGCGATACTTCATTTGAGGTCTCACCTAAGAAATGGAGTTTTACCATCCCTGTCGTCATCCCTGCATAACAGTAGTAAGGGCGATTAGAGCCTTTTTTGGACTCATAGTCCCCCCTCGATGTGATCGAGACCTGCGCTCCCCAAAGTACCCGTCTCGTTCAACTTCCTTTTGAAAAGTCGAGACCCAATTCGTAGATTTCACCTGTATGTCCGCCGCTGCAAGTCACCAGTTTCTATCTCACTGGCCTCCCTATCTGGAGGCGCTCCGGTTCTGGAGCTCCGGACCACGAGGGTTGCGGTCCCATGCTTTGTGATCCCACCCCGCACTTAAATACCATTGGTGATCCGCTCGTCCTCGGCCCGCTAGGCATGTCGACGTTGTCCGTTTTTTTCATCCCCTCGCCAGACAGAGTGTCGGAGAATAGTCTTCGCCCCTTGTCGTGGATCCGGCAGCGGTTAATCAGTTTCTATCTCGGCTAGTTGCGAGCGTGTGAGTATCGACGAAGTACATGATGTGAGAAAGGTTGGAATCTCCCCTTTCAAGTCGCATTTCGAAGTAAGCGTCCCTCCATCTTATTTTGACTTTACCCAGGGCCCCTCATTTTCTTCCTTGACTCTATTAGTAGACATTGGCTTCAAGCACTCCCGAGTCCCCCTCTCGGGATTAAAATCCCCCCTCCCAATATCACTGGTCGTAAAAGACAATCTGGGATATAAGTCCATCAGGTCATCTTCGTGGAAATACTCGGAGTGCTCTTGGTTTCCTCTCAGGCGGGGGACGGTGCTGCCGCGGATCCCCTTTGCCGGGACACTCTTGATGTCTCTGCTTTTCGCAGCCTTCGCGTTATCTGCTTTGGCGCTTATCCACCCGCTAGACGGAGGCTGAATCCTATTGGCTCCGGCTTCCTCGCTCTTGGGTACAAGTCGGTGTTTGTGACCTCTTTGCGGTTTAATCCAACGCTAAATGACCCCCATGAGCTTGCTTTAATTTGTCGCCTCCTAACATGACCCCTTTTGCTTTGGCAAGTTTCGTTGGTGGATTTTGGGCCGACTTGCCCTGTCGCGCCCTGACGTCTCGATTATCCGTGCCCGTGAACTCGTTTGGTCTTTTCCCCTCCATGCTCTTTCCCGACCTAGAAGAGATTCCTCACTCCTTTTTCCTTCCTTCCTCCCGGCTGAGGCGTTAATGCTCTCGCTTCTTCTTCTTGTCCGGCGGCAACTGGAGCGAAGATTTTTCATTCTTTCCTTTTTTCGGTTTCTCCGCATTTCCGCCCTTATCGAAATTGCTCTATAGGGGCCAGTGAGCACCACGTTCCCTCTTCACCCTTCGCTCACCGGCGTAGATTTCTTCCCTCCTCTTCTTAGTAACACCCCGAAACCGAGCCTAAAAATACCGGCTAACGACCTATAAAGATCGTACTATGGTGGCGCTTTTGGTAAAAACTTTGGGGGGGGGGGTCTTCCTATTGGTCCTCCGTCGGGTTAGCTGAAAAGGTCACGGGTCAAGGAGCCT
>Ga0179593_1622693_pt1 | contig 13430 bp, 13 predicted proteins | sample CZODoug2_1_08_16_FD_185931 | JGI IMG/M metagenome (GOLD analysis project Ga0179593, IMG submission 185931) | Vadose zone soil fungal communities from Angelo Coast Range Reserve, California, USA - CZODoug2_1_08_16fungal (PacBio error correction) | ecosystem: Environmental > Terrestrial > Soil >... | reverse complement strand
GGCATCCTTTTTTTTATGACGGCGATACGTCAGCTGGTTTTCAGGGTACTTCCTTTTTCCTCCTTACTTTCCTTGATTTGTTTTAAACTCTCCTTCCCTTTTTGGTATAGTTGAAAGTGGCCTTTTTTTTCGCCTCATCGATTACTGGTCCTGTGCTGACCGGTCTCCGAGTTTGCTGTTTCTGTCATTCCCTTCTATGTTGGTTTTTTTGCCGACTTTTTCCAGAAGCCGCCTCTAACATATATGTTACGTGTAGACACGTCCATTCGAGTGGTTAGTGTTTTAATTCCATTACACCTCCCCCCCCTCCCTGGGCTTTTTCCCACTCCCTCCAGCGCATTTAGAGACACATATTTCCTTTCAAGGCTCCATGAATTTCTGATTGTGCCTTCATTTTCTTTTTTTTTTTGTGTTGGGCCCTTCTCCCTCTCGGCAGGCTCGGATGTCTTGTTCCTTTTTTTTTTTTGCATGCCCACCGTTTCTGGATATGCCTCCCAGACCCCCCCAGTCTTTTCTTTACTCGTTTCCCCCTTTCCCCGTCTTTCCTTTCCTCGAGTTTTTTTGCATACATTGCATTCCTCGTTCCCCCTTAACGCAATAAGATGATCCTCGTCGTCTTGCAGGATCGGTTTGCCGTCTCGGATTTGTTTTCTCCCACCCCGAGTTTTTACCTGCATCCTAGTATGTATCCCCACCTTTCCCTTCTGGGGTCCCTCTTTACCGTGCCCCCCACCACAGCGCGCCCAAACTGAGTTAGTGACCCTAGTTTCATTCTTCTGCGTGGTGTTCTTTCCCCCTTCTTTCGGTGCCGCAGGTTCCGTCCCTGGGTGAGACATTGTGCTTTTTATGAACCTGCCCCCAGATCTCAAACCCACTCTTTAGCTGAATGCACTCTTGATTACCTTCCTCTGGCTCTTGCTTTTTCTTTTGGGTTTTTCAGAAAAGCGCGACCAATGGCTCCGCGGATAGGAGTTCTGAGTTCCATCCGCCGTACCGCGCCCGGTGTTTATGCGGCGCGTCGTTCCCGGCTTCCATCACCTATGCCTTGTGGAAGCGGTTCAATAACGAAATCCGGCTTAGTCTCTTGGGCGGTTTCTTCTTGTCATGCTCCTTCCGTAATCGCGTCGCTCACCTCGTAGCGGCCTGAACAGCTCACCGATTGTGCTCGCCTACCCCCCAGGGTTGGCATGTCTACGGTATGGTCTGAGTTCTTGAGGAGACCCCACAACAGTGTTTTGCTGTTTCTGCCTCCTTTGGGCGATTCTGTGTCAACTCCTTCCTTCATTTTCCCAGCTTTTTTATACAGGTCCTTGAGGCACTCTCCTCCCTTCTCCCCTTATACCTTAAACAGACAGATATGTGCGATGTGTTTTTTGCGAGGTCTTGATGAGACGTGTTGCCGGAGTTTTCTCCTTTACTTTCGCGGGCCCGGTCCCTCCCACAACTATCGATTATTCAGATGAACATTCCTTTATTGGCGGGGGAGGTTCCCGTTGCTGTGTAAGCTCATTTTGTCCTGCTCCTTTTATCGCGCCCGCACTTTTCAACCCTGTCGCCACAATACTTTTCGCTTTTGCGGTTCCCTATTTGTACCACTAGAGTTGCTTCCTTGATCGTTGTCACACAGGTCTTCATCGGCAGCTGTGTGATGTTTTCTTTCTTTTCGTTTTTCGGCCCTTTCTTCTTTTTTTTGGCATCTTGGCATTCTTTTCTTCTTCTGCCAGTGGTTGTTCGTTCACTCCGGCGCCTCAGGAGCTCTTCCTCTGTAATCAGAGGCTCTGTTTCGCTCGACCCTTTAAGCCGGCGTTCTTTCGTCCCCTGGCGTATCGCGGTGCTGTAGTGTACGAGGATGCCTTCACTTCGCGTGCTCCGCTGTAAACACCCGACTTCGTCCCCCGGAAATATGTTCCTATCCTTTAAAGAGCCGTTTCAGTTTTTTTGGTTGCCGTCTATTTTCTTGAGCACCCATGTTCCGCTGAAAGCATGCTCGGAGGTCTTTTCCCTTGACGTACATTCGCATTTGTGTATGTTTTTTCTTTTTTACTGCGCACTGTCGAGTTGAGAGGTAAGTCAGCGCCGCTATCGTCTCTCGTCTTAAGCGGTGCCTGTGAGCTCAGTTCCCTTTTTCATATTCTTTTCTTTCTTCAGATAATAGTGATTTCTCTATGATTCACTCTCTGAGAATTTACCGGACCTTTCCGCCGGAGCGGTTCACAGTCCTGGTATTTCATGAGATTTTCCATGTTGAAATAGTCTTCTTCCGTGACCCTTTCCTTTTTTGGATTGGAGCTTTCTGATTTTTCTTCCTTCTTTTTCGCGGAAGGGTTACAGCCCTAGTAATCTACCAAGCCGCGACTTCCTGGCAGACATAATGGCGATGACCGCCCCGAGGTACAGAAACGGATGAGCGCTTCGAAGAACTGGCTTAGACCTCTAGATGATGTGAAAATATGGTCAGCGCCAGCTTCTCCGAGCGTGAAGATTGGAAATGCCCTTCTTGGAAATGGAAAGGGTCAGTGCACTCACCGCCCGCTTTTATCTTAGTTTGTCTATGCGTTCCTTAATCAGTAAGACCCCTTTGTTGTGTGATGCCCGCCGACCCCCGAATTCTTTTCTTTTGTCCTAACTTCGGCAAAGCGCTCTTTGTGATGTCTTCCTCTACTCTTGCGCGCTTTTTCCTTTGACGCCAGTTGAATTTCTGGCAATTCTCCCCCCCGTTCTGGTTTTTTTCACTTACAGCATTGCGAGTGAAGCCAACGGCCCTGGTATTAAGACTCACCTTCCGCGGCCTTTGAACTTGGGCCCCATACTCTTGCTCTCCCTGCGGATTTGACTATTCGAGAGTCTTTTCCCCCCTCCGGACTTGATCCCCTAACCATTATCGCCAGCTAGGCAGTCAACTCTATGCCCTCCTACTGGCATTTCAGCCCCAGCCTGTTTTATTTTAATCGATAACCTTTTTGCTGGAATTCAGACTGGGATATTGCTGTCCCTTTTGATTATTGGAAGTTTTTACTCGCGTTTCACTCTTTGATCAGCTCCGTCGTCTTATGTACCGCAACCTGCGATTAAGCGTCGTCGCGAACTTCTCTTTCCCCAGATGAAAACTCGCAGAGCATCTTCGCCTCCTTTTACCCACCCGTTCCATGGCGTCAGGTCTGACCACTTACCAATTATTTCCAAACTCATCCAGGCTCCTTCTGAGTGGATTGCTCACGATACACCGAACCGCTTGGCTCGCTTTCATATATACTGATATTGTTTGTTCTTTCTTTTTCCGTTCTCTAGCGCTTTCCTTCCCTCCTGTAAACGCAAAAGTCCTCCGACGACGCCCTATTCCCCATCTTCACCTCCTCCTCTCCTTTCAAAGATGCAGATAATCAGCTTCTTTTTTGTAATTACTTACGCGTGCAATCAACTCCCCGGGACTCATTCCCCCCCCCCCCCCTCTCCCCTCCCCTCCCTTCCGCGTCGCTTTCCCCCGCTTTAAGGACTAGTCTCCCAAACGGCATTTCCTTCTCTGACCTTCATCACATTATGCCGGTGGTCTTTTCCCACGATCTCATACCTGTCTGTGACCGTGCGACCCCCCAATCGCCTTTGCCGACTTCTTCAACAACGTTCTCTTTCCTCCTGGAGTACACCAACTTTTCCGCGACTAAAACAGATCCTTCGCCCGAAGTCGCGTCCCTCTTCCCAGGCCCCCGCAACAGATTCAACTCTTTCCCCTCAGAGTCGGCTGGCCCGGAACGGTCGCCAGCCCCGCCGCGAACTTACGGCCCACAATTATACCATGCACCACAGACCTTTCCACCTTAAAAATCCCCCCTTCGTCTGTCCTTTTGTTAATTACTTAGCGATCTTTCTCCGACCATGCCGAAGGGCGATATTGCGAGGTCTTCCATCTAGTGAAGGCGTTGATGACCCCTCATGGCCTTAGTCTTTCCCTAGAGCGACTTTTCCTACAAATTCATTATCCCTCTTCTAGGAGAGACTAATTTACAATTCCATCCTTCCCTCCTCAAGATTTTACAAACACTGATCGATCACTTGTTCTTACTCAAGTTACAACATTTAATATGTTATTAGACATACTTCTGATCCCCTTGAGACCCCTGATTCCCGTGCCTAGCTCTTCGGAGAAACATTCCAGTAGTTGATGGAAGTACCCACATTATTTTTCCTTCTCGTTCCCCGGCGAAAGTTTTCGGTCTTCCGGCATTCTAGCTATTTCGCACCGGAGAGAGGTTTACCGGTACGTTATTCCTTTTGATAATCTCGGCTCCTACTTACTTTAATCTGGATAGACAAGGATTACAACCTCCACGAGTCCCACCAGCCGCTCCCCCCATATCTTCCGGAACCAACCCCCAATACCATCTCACGAGAATTTTTTTCGCATAGGTTTCCCGCCACGCTTTTTCAGTTCGGCAAGCCCGTAACCAGGTGCTAATCCATGTCGTCCCCCCTCCTCCGTTTCACCTCCCCCCCTCTCTGAAGCCTTCTCCCCCTTTCACTTATATTGTTTTTGAGGCGCAGCCAAAATCCCGATTTTTTTTCCCTCCCCGCCCCAGACCCCCCCTTGTGCTGGGCTTCTTTTCCCGCCTCATCACCCTAAAGGGCGGGTTTATCGTAGACCAGCTCATGGGATTTTTTAACACTTTTCTGCTGCCTCTGACTCCTCTTTCTGTTCCGATTTTCCATCATGATCGTGACTTCCCTGAGGTGACCCCTGGATTTTGATTTCTCCTCTTCTCCCATGGCGCCAGTTGATGAGAACCTTCAGGTAATACTTGTGACCTCACTCTCTCGCTGGGAGGCGAAATGCAACCTCGTCATGAACCAGAGTAGTTGCATGTTCCACTTTTGACGTGCAGAGCCCGCAAGGATTTACTTTCTCCTTCGAGAGCTGTCTCGTTCCAGGTCAGTAACGCCTTCTCCATTCTTTATTCTCTTATTTTTTAAGTTGCAGTTGGGCATTTTAATTTAGTCCCGTCCCAATCCAACTTGAGGTGTCTCCTGGGGTCGATAGCGACCCTCTTTTTCGGAATTGCTTCCCTCCGTCGTTCTGTGAACCATTGCGCTAGCTCCACGATGCGAAAGCCTTCCCCGAACCACCTTCTCATATGATCGGCTCCCCTCCCCTTTTGATCCTATCTCCATAACAGAGGGACCGTTTCCAAATCTGAAACACCTCAGATAGTATACGTCCCCCCTTTACTTCTATCCTCCTGATTCGAACCCCAGGTCCCGATTGAATACCACCCTCTCTCTCTGCCCCCACCATATATCTTTGTTGTTGGTCGAGATTGTTCTGATATTTCCTATGGGACCCAATCGTCTTTGAGAGCCCTCGTTGTCTTCTCGAATTCAGCTGGGTGGCGGGTCCTGGCTCTCGAGGATCAAAAAAAAACCAACAACCCCCCGGTTTTTGCCTCCTTTCCCTTGTAGCAGGGCGTCCCCCCATTTTCTTTGACGCGATAGGGAAAGGGTTTTCGCCCTTTCTGGTCGAACTTAATCACGTTCATTCCGAGTTGCCCTGCTTGAGCGTTTCGTCTCTTTGTTTTACTCATTGACTTTTTCGAGAATATACTCTTCCTGAATCCAAGGTAGTTTTCCCCCGTCCCCCGTTGTGTGCTTGGGATTGCGGTCATATTTCAATGACAAATCTGTTTTTTTTGCACTTTTTTTCTCGCCATCTGACTCTCCTGTCGTACATGCGTCCCCTTTGTTTTATCCCTATTGTATGAACCTTGCCGTCAGGTAGGGCAAGAGTTTTTTGACGACTCTTTTAGTTTTCCATTTTAATCCTTGATTTTCCCCCGTTGCCCGTTGTGTTGAGCCGTTCCCTTCTCCGAGATTTCTCTCGTAATCCTCCGCCCCCGCGTTTCTAGTTGCTTTCCCGTGCGCCTGTTTAAAATCCTACCCCTCTTTCCTGTTCCGCTCCCTTCCCCATCAGATGCGCAAAGCTCTCCCCTCATCTGTCTCATCGACTCCGCGAGACACCTTCGATACCACTTAGGGTACCGAGTACCACTCACCCGAGTCTGGATGAATCTGCTTTTTTCCTTTTCCCCTCTCCCCTCCCATCCGCTGTCCACAAAGAGGCAAAAACCAACCGCGCGTCGTTGCGGTGGTCCTTCTGGAGGGAGCAGCATGGATGCTCCTCTCGGGACGACTTTTTTAGCTGTTTCCGCTTTTAGTTTCCCGAATGATTTCCCCCTGGTTCCCATCTTTTGAGAAATCCTTCTCGACGATTTTTTTTCGTCGGCGTTTTCCGTCTTAACCCTCCCTTTTTACCGACGGCTGGACAGCGACCTCTTCGGAGTATCCACCTTTTCGTACGGCCTGCCATATCGGAGATTCACGACCCCCTTAAAGAACCCCTCCCTGTTTCCCTCGTCCCCACAAATCAAGTCCTTTTTGTTGATAGTTTTTGCTGCGGTAGGAGAGTTCTCCCGCCTGTGATCATTTCCTTTTGGGACCCCCATGATTTCACCCTAGTAGTCGTTTTTGTCCACTGATGATAATTACCATGAGACGTTTTCCTTGGCCTTCCTCTTTTCTAACAACCAACAGAGAGCTATTTTTTCTTTCTTCATAGGCTCTTCAATTAGTTCGATTTGAAAGTTTCCCTTTTCCACGACTCTTGAACACCTCTTTCCCCTCCCGATCTGCCTTGCCCCTTGCATGAATCTCTTAGACTTTCACAACCCCCCCCCCCCCCAAGAAGGATTTATTTTAGCTGAGATCTGTCGGTTTTTAGCCTGTGTTTGCGTGATGTCGGCGGGCGGTTGGTTCTTGTTTCTTTAACCTCCCGAGGCATCGCCCGAATCTTTGCTGATGCCTGCGGTATCTAGGACTCTCCGTCTTCTGGCCCCTGCCGATCTTTTGGCCGACACTTTTCTACTCCACCAAGCATCAGTAAATTGTCCGACTGATTCCCCATTGCACGGCTTCTCGGCAACTGTCCCCCCGAACTTGGCGGCTCTTTAACCTTCTCGGTCAATGGTTTTTTTATTTTAGATTTACTGTTTTCATATTTTGTAACCTTTCTGCGCGTCCAGCTGGACCATCTCCCTACACTTCGCTCTTATGCAGGCTCACTTTTCTCAGCTGATTCGTTATATTCTATGTTTCTGATGTATGGTGAGGTTTTCTTGCCATGCGGTACGGACGGGATCGATCCTAGCCAGGTGTTTTCGTGTACGTTTCTTTCCTGACAAGTTCCCTCCTCGAAGCGGACCCCGCATGGCGCTTTAACTATCCTGACTACTGACATTTTTATTTTTCGGGGGGTTGACGAGCTAGTTGTGCCTCTTCCGGCAGCTGCTTCTGTCTCTTATGATATCCTTTAATGCCTTTCCCATTTTTTTGCGCTCTTTCTCGCACGAGCTGTGAGCGTGGTGCTTGTTGGTCTGTGATCAGTTATATGATCTATTTCCCCGCGGCTTGCAGGTTATAACTCTCCCGGCTAACCTTTGCAGCGATTCTCCCGGATATGGGTGTTTGATCCCCTCCGATAGAGTATCTTAAACCCTCTCATTTCCCTGACTATTATGTCGTTCTTCTGCCTCCACTTCCCTTTCTTCCGTTGCTCTCATATGTAATCTCCTCTCACGACACGATTATTGGAGTATGAAAGGTCCTTTTCTTCGCTGAAAGGGTTACTAGTCTTTCCCCGAATACTTCCCACGCGGCGACGGCGGCTCCCCCTTCGTCCCTCGCGGGTGGTAAAGACAATCCCTCTTTCCAGCGTTGAGAGAATTCTTACTGTTTCCGCATGCCGTGATGTTCGACCGTCCCTGTTCCTCACAGTTGCCCAGAGGTCGACCATTTTGTCGTTATCTATTATTTTCAATCTCTAAATTCTTTTTATCCCCTCGTCCGGTCAATGCGTTTCCCCCGAACCGCTTTTTTGGTCCGTTCCTCCCTGTTATAAAAACCCAACCAAGCCCCTCCCCAATGCTTTTTTTCCTAATCTGTGAGGATGGTAGCCACTGAGGAAGTCCCTTCTAGTAATATGGCCTCATACCTCGTTGACGCATCTTCCCGTTTTTTTTTTCAACGTTCTCACGTGGGGGCGTCCAAGAATTCGGATCTTTCCGAGGATGTAGGGGTTTTCCACCTCTCCTGTCATCATCCGTCCCATTCATATGTGAGACGTCTCTCTGCTGTGGTAATCCTCTTCTCACCGGAACCCTTTTTCACAATATCGCGATAGGGACTCACAATAGTACGCCTCCCCTCCTGTTCAGTATTGCAATCATTGCTCTCTGTCCAGTCGCGACGTGAGAAATTCGGCCAGGTCTTTTTGAATAGGTTTCTTTATTACTATTTTCGGTGAAGAAGCTCTCCTCGGGACGTACCCCATTTCCTTTTCTCCTTGGCACCTAGAGATCTGTCTAGCGCCGTTTCTTTGAACGTCCATCTTTTCAACATTCACCCCAGCGAGACGCCTTGAGGTCCACCCCAGGCACTATTTTTTCCCCCCCCCCCCCCCCCCCCCCCCCCCCCCCACGTCCGGGACTCTTCAAGCTTTCTTCCGAATGGCTCAATAAAAGGTCTTTCATACGCATCAGGTTTTTTTTTCATGGGCTTGAACTTTTTTCCTAACACCACCCTCCAACCCCCGTCCTAGGCCTCGTTCTCTATCCGATATTGAAGGCATCCCCTCTTTTTCCGCTTCTCCGCTCCTTTCAGGCATTACTGACCTCCCCCTCCAAGCGTTAAAAAGAGCACGGTTAGCAGAACTTTTTTCTACAGGCTTAACTCGTACCGCCACTCATCTTCATACAGATGCAGATACCTGCCGCAGGCGGATTTATTCGACACTTCTCACGACTGCGCGTTTACTGAAGGGAACTTCTTTCAGGCCAAAAACCCCATAAGCAGTGCCGCGCTTCACCACCATCGGAACTTTGCCACATCCCCCTTTTCAGCGTTTTTTTTTTTTTTTTGGCCACTTATATACACGTTGTCCTTTGCTGAAAGCTGAACCAGCGATTGCCGGCCATATCGAACTCGCCCCTCTTCTCGTTGGTCAGTCTCTGTTTGCTCCGCGCGGCCGGCAAGAAGACAGAGTGACCGTCTTCCGAGGCCCGCCGCCATCAGCATCTTCCCCCGAGAGTTATCTTATAATGTTCTTGACCTTCTCTTAGAAAGCCCTCGAGAACGCCCAATTTTCTCATGCCCCCCACCGCAACTTTTTCCCCCCCGCATCCAATCCCCCCAAATATAAAGAGGTTTCTTGTTATAAGGAAAGGAAAGACGGAGATTGCGAATGCGCCGTTTGTGGGAGATCGTTGTGAGCCTCGCTTTCCTCTTAGGAGCTCTTCTTTCTATCCACTTTCCCTCTGCGGTTCTAACTTTTTTCCTCATCAATTAGTCTTTTGTTCGAGAGCCTCGAACAGAGATCCTCCTTTTCCTTTCCCCACTCTTTGGTTCGTCGGAGCCGCCAGCTATTTTTGGATCGTGAGTCAGAAGGTTTCATTCCCTTCTCATTATGCCCCCTGTCTTTTCTCTTCGCGCAGCTGCAAGGAACGATATGCAAGGATCCTCTTTGGATCGAACCAACATTCTCCTCTTTGCGGCAACATTTCAGTTTCGATTTCTTGATGCCGAGAAATCGTAATCCCACGCGGGGTCCTCCTTGGGTAAGGGATGGCTGGCATCTCTTTTTCCTATCTCGATTTCCCCTTTGTCGTGCGTCGTGAACCTGTTCTTGACACAAGGATAACCCTCCCCTGACGGTATATCAAGGTTAATTCCCTTTCCCCTCTAATTTATTAGTCCCTCTCCGATCCGGCTCCCTAGTCAATGAACTCTCTTCTTCCCCCGGATCTCGCATACATGACCTCCCCCAGCCCCCTTTGCTCACATGAAATTGTCTCCCGACACCGCGCATTAATTTGTTTGGATGGATGGTGCCCGTGCTTCCTCGGTACATCCTCTCATACACGCGCCTTTGTGTTTTTTTATACTTGACTCCCTGCATACAACCTACCTCCCGTGGGTCTCTCTAAAGAGACTGTATCGAGACAAAGTTGGCTTTGGCGATGTCCTCTCCGTAGTCGAGCATTTCAATGATTCCCACGTTCCTAGGCAAAGTGGCTTGGAGTAGCCTCCTAGGCGCCCTGCCGTCCCCCCTGTTGACTATACTTTCTATAACAGCTTACTCGACCCTGTTCGTTGATGGTGCATCGACCGATACTGGTGCGGCTGAGCCTAACCGCGACCGTGGACAATTCCTCGGGTAGTCCCCTCCCCTCTCTCCCCCGCATGGCCTCCGAGATTCACCCAGGTTGCCAGTCGATTCGATGATCCAGTGAACCATGAAGGACTTCCTCCGAGAGAGAGGGATTCTTGTTCAGTACGCCTTTCGGTGTTTTGCAAAATGTCCCATGGCCTTTCTGTGTCCGGTTTTCAATGTTAATTCGTACCGACCCCCCTGGATGCTACAAACCAAAACCACCCCCCCCCCCCCCCCCCCCCCTGTTCTAGAGTCCACCTTTGGCTTTGTCTTCCCTATGCTTTCTTTTCCCACCCAATAGGCGACTGCTCCTGACCTCGGACTGAAATTGAACTAGTCCCCCAATTCGGGTTGATCGCGGTCCCCCCATCCCCCCTCTTTTTTACTCATTAACACTGAGTGCCCCGGTTTTGAACGACTCGCGGAAAATAAGTCCAGACCCCTGCCACAGCTTCTTCGCGCTCTATCTCGAGTTCCCTCCCCCACAAAAACCCAATCGACTTCTTTCACCCTTCTTCCCCATCATCCTGTTTTTCCTTGTGTCATAGGCGGACAATCCTGGCTTTTTTGATGAGTTTAGATTGGCGTAGCGAGTCCCGATTTTTCGTGCCCTCTCTGTGATTGAGGTATGTTTCACAACAGGTTCCATTCTTTTTGTTGCCTCCAACACTTTTTTTTTTAGCGCTCTTAGGGTTCGAAATTTCGATTCATAGATCGGTATTTTTTATCTTTTGGCGAGCCGTCGGTCATATGGTGGTTTTGCTTCCCGCCCTCCTTCCCTCCCCCTCTGTGCCACTTGGACGCTCTTTTGAGTGTCCCCGGCATTTGGGTCTTTTAAGTGGTGACCAATTACCCTGCCCACCTAGCACCGTGGGGAATTTTTGATCGCCCCCCCCTTCCTTTACTTCCGAAGACTGCCTCTCTCGCGTTAGGCCGTAGAGATTTAACGAACTCCATTCTCCTGGATGGGGCCAGCTGCCATTATAGGCAGGATTTTTTGTTCCGTTTTCGTCTTTTTCCGGTCTCCCCTTTTTCTCATTTCTTGACTGCCGACCAGATATCGATGTATAACGCAGATTCAACTTACCGGCAGTGCCCCGCGGACGTCGTCCTTCAGCTTCCCCTCCTCGCCGCGTCCCAGTGCATCAGATGATTCCCAAATTTGCTCAACTTGCTGTGCAGGTCCCGGGCGGGGGTTCGCGATCCATCCGTTCTTTTGTCTCGATACCCCCTGACCTTTAGGTTGCCTCCTGCATTCGCTTTATTACAGCACCGGCTGCAAAGTATAGAGCACCATTCCAGCGTGCACAACTGCGAGTTCTCTCCGTCCGGTCTTTCGGTGTCTTTATCTGGCTGGGCCCGCAGTTGCTAGAACCCGGGAGGCCTAAGATGGATGGCGCGGGCGGAGAACAGGGGCTCTGTCTGTCCCCACTGCTCACCAATATCGTTCCGGAATGGTAGCGGATGAAAGGCTCGATGTCGGCTTTTTTGTCTCTTTGGAGCGTGTGGCAGTCAGCTCGAAAGGCTACAATGTCGGAACTCGGTTTCTTCCCTAATCCATCCTTATTCTCGCCCGTACCCGACCCCCTGCAGATGCGGCGCCTATGGTCGCCTTCCAGCCGTATCAGTCCCTCGGGAGAAATACAGAAATGTTGTCTGCATCCCTTTAGGATTCTGAGCCGTTCAGGTTCAGCTCGCGGGAGCGTTCAGCCCTTCTTTGTCGGGGCAACCATCCGCAGCTACGCGCGGTCACCCGCGCTCGTGCCTTTTGTGAACGATACTCGTTACGTGTTTCCGATTCATTAAACACGGGCTGATGGACTGCTTCCTTCTTTTCTTTCCAGCTTGCCGCGTCTTCTTCTCTAGTGGAACCATTACGTCCTTAATATGCACGTGCTAAAGCTATGCGCTAGCATGTTATCGAACTCTCCTGCCCGACATAAACAGCTCGCTTTGGGCCTCTCGATTTTTTCAGGAATTAGAGTGGTGAAGGACAGATGCGGGCGGGATGTCGTGAAGGTAAATCCCCCTACGAAATTGAGGGATCTTGGCCCGTGAAGATGAGGGAATAGCTCAGTATCGCCCTCTTCGTTGACAGCCACTTCTTTAATCAGAGTGCGCGAAAAGTTCCCTTTCTACCCCCCCCTCCGACAATCTCCCCTTATTGAGCGGACATAGACTTGAGAAAACCTCAAATGTTCTCTGTTCTTGGCCACTGTTAAGGTGCTTGAGATGACGATTGTGTAATTCCATGCCGTTCTTTTTGGGCACTAGGCCTCTTTTCCCGCGGGTCACCCTCCCTCTGCTTTCCTTTGGTAGCATGCGCCGCGCGGAGATAGTTTTTCATCTGAAGGATGATGGCCCTTTTCGCTCTTTTTCCTCATGGCAGACCCCTCCTTAGCGCGGGGTTTTTATCGCGTCGTGCCGGTACGTGTCAGGGAGTCCTTCCCGGCTTTCTAATCTTGTCCCAAGAAGGCTGCAGGCATATCATAATGTGAGCTGCACGCCTCGGCCACGTTTTCGGGTGGATTCTTTCAGCGATTGTTCTCACCGCAGATATGACTGCGTGAGTAGGAGCTCCTTTTTGAATTCGACTTTCGCCATTGATCTGTTTCTTCGTGATCCCTTCACTCCTCGTCCTCTGTTTTTAGGAGTCTTGCTTTTTTCTGTCTCCGATATTCTCGAGACGCTTCCTGCTTGCGGTGTGATCTTTTTCCCCAGTTTTCCCCAAGATTCCCTACTGAAATTGCATATGCGTGGTGGAGAGAAGCCGTTTATTCTTATTCACTAGAAGTTTCCCTTTGCAATTATTCCGGAGCCCCCCTTCCCCTCCAGCTAAGATGCTCCACCTTCTTGAAATTTTTCCATGAGGCCCCATCTCAGTCATTGACCCATTCCTTCTTCTTCTTTTTTCTCCAGATGAGATATTTTGTTACTCGGAGATCGTTAAAGAGATTTACTTTCTACTTCACAAGCCGCGCGACTATTCTTATATTGTCCCGATACTTATCGGACCGACATTTACGATGCGACTTCGAAGCCTCGTAAGGTTCCCTCCCTCTTGCCTCTTACCGTGCCCTCCCCCCCCTTTCTTTGACCCCCACTCGGGCGCGCCACGCTAGGTAGAGGTGCGGATTGTCACGCGACAGGGCGTTTTCTCGCGTCCATCTCACTAACG
>Ga0179593_1582393_pt1 | contig 13430 bp, 15 predicted proteins | sample CZODoug2_1_08_16_FD_185931 | JGI IMG/M metagenome (GOLD analysis project Ga0179593, IMG submission 185931) | Vadose zone soil fungal communities from Angelo Coast Range Reserve, California, USA - CZODoug2_1_08_16fungal (PacBio error correction) | ecosystem: Environmental > Terrestrial > Soil >... | reverse complement strand
GACCTTATTAGGTAAAGTTCCCATCAAATCCCCTACATGAACACACATATTAACGAACTTGATGTGCATACCTTTTGTTCACTAGGTTCCCGATGTCCCCCCCATTAGTGTGCCCAAATCTTTTGGACTTCCCTCTCTTCCCCTCTTGCTAATATGCACTTCAGCCATGTTCCAGCGTTAGAACTCCTCCATTTTTTTCCGATTGTATCTTTTTTAAGAAGTCCTTCTTCTCGTTCTCCCTACTTCCTGCGCAGCTTTTTTCCCTTTTCATTTTGAGATGCAAAGCATTGGGCTCATGCCTACGGTTTTCCTACCCAGTTCATGGTCGTTTTTCCCTTTCTTTTCTTCCTTCGGAGTTGGGGCAACTAGGCCCCCCCACAACCATTATTTTTTTCGGGTTGTCTTTTCTTCTCAACCTCCATTGTTTTTTCACAGGACACCTCAACCCTCCCCCTCTTTTGCCCATCGCTGACAACCTTTTGAATTTTCTCCCTCCGGTCATGACGAAGCAGTTCTTGTCCTTCACCTTTTTGTTTTGCATCGTTCTCGGCGACACCCTGAAAGAGGTTTTTTCATTTTAGCAGTCTGTCCTTTTTGGCTTCTGAATTCCCTTTCTTTTCCTCTCCTTTTTCACTTTTTTCTTTTTTGACTGGCCGGGAAGGGCATCCCCCCGCCGCCATAGGAACCTTGGACACAGATGAAGAGTAATCATGGTTCCCCTTTTGCCCCTTACTCCTCGTTTGTCAACATGCTCTTTGGCTCTTTCAACTATAATCGATGACTTTTGTGTCCCACCCTCACCCGCTGGATCCGATGGCGTCCAGTCTCTTTTTCTTTATGCCTGTGGCCCAGGGCATCGGGAGATACACTTCTCCCAATTTATTTTACCCATGGATTTCCAGTCCCCCGGATAGGGTCTGTTTGCCCTTTTTGGGGACCCTTGGCCTCGTGACCCAGTTTGCATCTTTTTTTCTCGTCCTTAGGTTCCTAGTGACACATGTGACCTTTCCTTTTCTACTGGGTTTTGGAACATTGTTTTGGTTCTTTTGTTTTCCGTTTCCTGGGTTTCTTATCACACAGTACATTGGGTACAGGAGTCAGTCAAATTCTCTTCAGGGTCCATTGTCCCAGGATAATGCTCTGTATATTATCCCTTTATGTGGGGATGTTTTTCTTTTCTTCCCTTGGAGTACCCTATCGCTGGCTTTCCGTGTTGGTCTTCTGGGCCCGTTGTGGGCGACCTCCCCCATCTCCCCCCCGTTCAGCATCTTGATTTCTGCCTTCCATTTCCCGGCGCTTGAATGAATTGTTCCATTTTCCCCAATCCCCCCCCCCCAACAAAACTCACTGGTACAGTGTTTCTGACCCATTCTAGCCTCTGTCTTTCTTTTCGGCCGTTGCATCCCCCTTTCTTCATTCCCAGGAAGGACCCACCTTTGATGGACTGCTTGTCCCCCCCCCCTTGACCTCCTCCTTTCTTGGACAGCATGATGCCAGGTATCCATGTGCTCCTGCCTCAGGACATTTAGTTTTTTTCCTGGTTTGGGATGCACCAGATTCCACCTCATAGTTCTCTGCATTTCTCTTACTGCCAAAATAACAGTTAGACTCTTCGACCTCATGACTGGTCCAAGGACTCTATCTCGTGTGCAGTTTACAAATCTTGCTCCTTAAGCATTCGCAACCCCTGCCAGCTGTTCCAATTCTACATCCTTTTTGCTGATACTGAACAATTTTTTTCGGGCCCCCCAAGCCGTCTGTTTTTTGGTTGGCATTAGTTTTTTCTGGTTAAGTGAGTCTGCCATGCTATGGACTGCATCACAGGTTCCAATTGTGAATTCGTCACAATCCCAGATCACTGTGGCACTGTACTCTTCCCATTTCTTACAAACCCCCCGACATTATGTCCCTCAGAATCTTCTTAATCCTTGTTACTATTTCACCACCTCCCGTCCGTATTCCTAGGGATATGACAACTTTCCTTGTTTTTATTCGAGGGAAGAGCTTATTGCTCAGCAGGCCTTCCTCATTTATTTGCCCCCCCTTTTGATCTTCCCCTTTTCCCCATTGTATCTCTTTCTCGTCCTTGTGTTCAGTTTTCCTCTCGTTATTGGGGTTTTTTTTGTGTCTCATCTTTCTCCCTTTTTTTTTTACGTTGTTGAGGAGATTTTTTGAGACCCCCCCCCCCCCGCCACGCCGACCTGCCATCTCAGCAGAGCAACCCAGTTATTGATATACGGTCAGCCTTGCCCCAATGTTGGCGAGTTTTTCACCCACTGGTTCAATACCCTCCACACTTGAATGCCCTGCTTTCCCTCAAAGTTCATCGCCTCCCCACCCTCCCCCTTTGTCTAGCCCTTTTGTCGACTCCTTGGAACAAGTTTTTCTTTCCGAGGGGTATTTGAAGGGTACATAATATGTTTGTGGTCACTCACGGTCCTTTCGTTCACAGGAGATTTGTACATCATTAACGCTGGACTTGTAGTCATTGCCCCCCTTCCCTCTTAATCGACACACACTAATGCCTGTTCTTGGAATTAACGGAATCCAGAAGCCGACTGTTCAGGATCTTCTTCTTTCTTCTTGAACTCTGTTGGAGCCTACTTCCCCTCTGTCTGCTTTTCGACACCCGCCCTTATGCTTTGCAGCGTGACAAGGACTATGGCAGCAGGTATTCTTGTGCAGAGACAGATTATGCTCTCACTCCGGGATTCACTCGATTTCCCTCCCTGCTGCTCCGACACTTCGTGAAGTTTCTTCCACCATTTCCCCTGGTAGAAGGCTTTCCAGGACAGTGGCCTGAGGCCCACGTGGGACAAGTCGCTTCGTCATCACCGTTGATCGATGTCCTGTTGCTAACCGCCTCTTCTAACTGCCAAGATCCCTTTTCGTTGGGAGGCATGACGCGTCCACCAGACGGTCCTCTGTTGCCGCTTCTGGCACATTCATGCCCGGCCCGTAAAAGCATTTTTTTTTTTTTTTTTTTCCAGTAGCGGTGCTGATCCCCCCAAGTGGTCGAATCGCACCCCAAAGAACCCAAAGGGGGATCCCCCCCCCCAGACACTGATTCTTCCTCCTGGCTCGCTCAGAACGTAATCCTTTCTGATTTCCCATACACTGATCCCAGTATATCAAGTTCCCCGAGGTTTTCTTTCTCATCAGTACCCCAGAGCTGGGTGTAGGGTGTGAGAGAAGTCACCCTCCCCCCACACCCCCACACCAACCCCCAGTCCACCCACACCCATTATTCCCCCCCCCTTTTGCAGTGCAGGTGTCACTAAGGGTCAATCATTGTCCCCTTTACTCTCCCCCAACCACCGTAACTGCGTCCCACTTTCCCCATTTTTTTGTGTTTTTTGACCATGAAGGCACCAGACCCCCGGTTCTGGTTAACCTTCATTCCCCTTTTTCCTTCCGACCTGATGATGAGTGGTGATTGCTCCCCCGTACGCCCATGCACGGCCCACTCAAGCCTTTCCCAGCTTTCTCTAACCGGGATCCAGCGTTGTTTGGCCTGCACCTCCCCTCATGGTGCCCCGAGCCCCCTTGGTTTGAACCACCCCCCCCCCCCCCTTAGCCGACCAATTTTGTCGAACATTGCTTTTTTCCGCATGGAATTGCTCCATAGGTTCTTTGTTTTTGGACCGTACACATCTGTAACTGTAATTATTACCTCAGCGGTCTGTCTGTCTGCCTCCAGATGCTTAAAGCAGTGCCCAAACAAAACACTCTTAATTGTCTCTGTCTCTTTTAACTGAAGGTGCAACACGCTGGTTATGGATCATCATCCCGTGTACCTTATACCTTCCCTTTCACCAGTGATTTTGCTTTCCCCCATATGATCTGTTGAGGGTGTACTTCCCAATTGAACCTGGTTGCAATAACCAGATCAACCCTGACCCCCCGAATATTGTTTGCTTACTTGCCCCCTTCACTAGGAAGAACTAGCTGGAATCAGCACGTACATGTCTTTTGGTTGCCAAACTCCTTCTGGCCCCAATGTTTGAGTTCCCAACTAACGTTGGGTCCAGCGCGTGCACGCCTGCTATGTTAATCCTCTTCCTTTTGCAAGGACTCAGTTACCGACCGAACAGGCATGTAGAGTTCGTCTCTTTGAATTTTTAAGGAATTATGAAGGATAGTGCTTCCCAAAGTCCCTCCCTACATTTTTGGCACCTTTCGCCGAGTGATTTCCCAGTACCTCGTTCCCTCGGTATGACCTATGTGTCCATTTTTTTTCTGTCCATGTTGTTTTTACACTTTCCATCCCTCCCTCTCGCCGATGAGTCCCCTATCAGTGTTGACCAGGTGAAGCCCGAGGAGGACTCTATCAGATTGATTGTCTGTACATGCAGGCATTGCCTTTTTTCCACATGCCCCCACACCTAGTTTCCAGTAACTCCATGAAGTTTTCCCCTCTCCCGAGGTACTGTGTCAATACCCCACTTTCATTCAGGGTTCCTCTCCCACTCACGGGTTTTCCTTAGACACTTGGTCCACCATTGCTTACACTGCCTTTGCACCCCAAAGCGCCCTTGCGATTGTGACCTTTCCCCTTCAACCCCACAAAAAAAAACACCCCCAAAAACCCAACAAAAAAACCCCCCAAAAACCAACACCCAAAAACCCAAAAAATTTTCCCAATCTGGGTAATTTTTTTCCCAAGTTGAGTAAGCTCCTTCCTTCCCCAAGGGCCGGAGTGATCACTCCCCCCCGCGGTTTTTGCATCGTTAGAGGCCACGCCCCCCCAATAGACAATCACCCATCCTTTTGGAGGATAAGTCTCCGGAAGAAGATCATTAACAGTCCCCAGAACCCCCCCCGCCTCGAATCGGAACCTCCCCCTTCTCTGTGCCCCCCCAAGATGAGTTTGGAGCATCCCCCCCCCCATCTCTTTGGTGGGCCCATTCCCATCTTCTTACACGGTAACACTACTATCCGAATGTCGCCCCTGCGATCTAGTTTCCTACTCCTTTGTTGTTGTTGCTCGTATATCCGATCATCTGGGTCGTCTCCTAGTGGTAAGTCCGCACTTCTTGTTCCTTTGCCCCATCCACCCATTGTGTGAAATGCAAGTTGATGAGATGATCCACCTCTATGTCCTTTCTGCTTCCCCCTCCTAGGTGGAGTCTAGAAGTTGCGATCCCTTGTTTCTGTTTACTTGAGAATCTTCGCCGCCCAACTTTATAATTTTTGGATAGATGTATAATGTTTCATGCTTGATACGTTGGATGTGAGACCTGCTCCAATTATTGTATGGTCGGGCATCTGCCCCTACGGCCTGCCTGGGCGGTCCAAGTTTTCTTCGCAATTCTATGCCCCGATTGGAGTCGCAGTCTGTGGTTTTAAGAATGTTGGCCCCCCCTAAGCGCTTGATTTGATTACCCCTCAGGGTCCCCTCCTTTCAAGCCCCATGTGGTTGCCATCCCAGTCCCTCCTTGCAGTGCCACCCTAGTCGTCGGTCCAATCTCTGGACTTTCATTTCAGTCCTGCCAGTCCCCTACTCTCAACTCAGGCACTTGCCTTCCTGTGGCAAGACCTTTCTCTTGCAGTAGATTCCTTTTTAGTCATTCCCAATTGGGCTTCCAGTTTGCCCCAAACGAATGAGCTTAGTTTTGTATGATGGGGCGAGGTAGCCTTATCGGTCAAACCTTTCCAACCACCCATTCAGGACCCTCTTTATCTGGAACGTCGTCCTTGCCCTTCATTGTTTTACCTACTCATTTGCGATATCAAAGGTGTGGCCGTACACATTTTCTGCACCTGATTCAGACCTTCCAGTTGAACTGTACCTCCAGTACATTCCTTTTTTAATGAATGACGTCCCTTTCTATTTACGCACTTGTCTCTTCGGTTTCTTTGTCTAACTCCCCATGTGAATGGCCTGACTTTAGGTTTGCAGGGACCCCCCCCCAAGTGACGGTCTGTCTGAGTTTTCCTTCCCGTTTGTACTTAGTTCCACCATATTTCATCGTTTCAGTTTTGATCTGGTGTTGACAACCTACATGGTTTTTTTCAGTAACCCTCAACCCTCTAGAAGTCCAGTTTTCTTCTCTTTCGTGCTTGAGCCGGTCTTTCATGCCTCGCGCTGCCTTTTCCTAAATCCAATAAGTTGGGGGTACGAACTTCTTTTTACCGGGTTAGTGGAATGCCGTACTGCTTTTTTTTTCAGATTCTTCCATTAAGCGGCATCCAGTCCTCCCCCGATTTTTCCTGCTGTGTATTTTTACATGGCTTCACGTCAGGCATACCATGCCAGGAGCGCATACATAGTACATCCTCAAAAAGCACTTCTCCTTTTTTGCCCAATGCTCTGGTGCTTTTTTACCCCCCTCTCCCTTCTTTTCCCAATTGCTGCCCACACAAGCAAGTTTCTCCCCCCATCTGCCCCAGTGTCCTTTTCGTTTATGCATGTGGACCAAATGGTTCGATCTAACTACCTCAACAGTCTAGCTGCCCATGTCTCGTTTTCCATGATTCCCGGCTCTTTTTTTTTCCGTGGGGCCATGCGGCTCGCCCATATGCTTGACTGTGATAGTCCAACCGTTTTCACTGTCGTGACCCATGCTTCTTGTATACTGGTTAGTTTGGTTGTTAGGACCACTTTTTGTTTTGTTTTTTCAGGTGTCACTGAATTATTCTAACCCGTACCAAATTATTGTTACGAGGGGTGAGAAGTTCAAACCTTGTTCTTGTTACTTTTCCTTGCCCCCCTCTGGGACAGGATATTAATCATCCCTTTTTTTATTGCTGGGTCCTCCTCGAAGATCTATCGATGTATCTTCTTCGTGCTGGGTTTTTTTCCCCCCTCCTTCAAACCACTTGTCTTTTCCCCCACGCGCTTCTTTACACATCGGATTGACCTGGTCGGCAGTTTGCATGACTCCATTGTTTGGTCTTGTCCACATCCCACACAGACAGTTCCGTTCTGTTTGTACCCCTCCTCTCCCCCCCCCGATATCTTTTTCAGGCCCAGGCCTAAGAGCATTTTCTCCCTTTGATGCTCACCAGGATCTTTACATGATATACAGTGCATTGGGTCCAAGTTTGCCCCCCCTAGCCACTGTCCTGACAGGAAAGGGCTACCTACCCCTCCATTGAGTCATCGATCTTTCGCAGCTTTTTGGCCAATCTCGTCTGTCCCCCCTCATTTTTAACTATTTCGCTGCTCTTCTCTCGACTCCAGTTTTCCTATTGTTCCCTCCCCCTTTACTTGTACCCTTTTTTTCCATACCCCCTGCGGCTTGTGCCACTATATACCCCCAAATAATGCTGAAGCATATCCGCATCTGCTGCTTCCCCCCGCCTGCCCCAGGCTTCCTCAGTCGATCCTGAACCAGGCTGCTCCCGGGCTAGTGACATCCCCTCTTCTTGGCCCTTGTGTTTTTCCCTCCTTCTGCCCGCCAAGGTCAATCTGTTGAATTCTTACTCCAACACGCTTCACTGTCACTTTCGCGGGTCCCATTTCTGAACAAACAAAAACAACATTATACTCAGATCACCCCTCCCGGGGGACAGTCTTGTTCCAACTTCACGGTCCCCCTGTGTCCTATTTTGACCAAACTTGGAGTGTTTGAGGCGAGCGGCTTTTTTTCAGCGGTCATTCAGCAAGTGTCCTGATTGACACACCCCCTTGAGAGGTGGTATGCAAGCCTTGTTTTCTTTCTTCTAGGTTCTGCACTTAGGTTTTGGCTTTTTTTTTTTTTTTCTTCACTTCTTTCTCATCCCCTACGGTGTTGTGTTGAGTCTCTGGACTTTGAGACACAACCCCAAGCAACCAGACCGTCTTGAAAGCCCTAGTAGACGCAGATGACTGCACAAGGATATACCGAGACAGGGTTCTTCCTCTCTCCCCATTTTTTAACGTGATTCAATGACTGATGCCTCCGAAGCTTCCTTCATCGCTCCCCCTCAATTTGTCAAGCCCTAGACCCCCCTTTTCCCCTTTGGGAGCTTTTCAAACTCCCCCCCTGAGGGGAGGGAATCATTTCCCTTTCTTATGGTTTGTTTCCCTTCCTTTGTCCAGACTACCACCAGTTAGCTTATTGGTAGTACCCTTCAACCGATGGACCCTTGTGATTTGGTCATTGCATTGCGATCTCACCACACACCTTTAATCACCGCGTTAGTGGATTAACGTTCCCGACTCTCATCAGTCTCTCCTTTTTCCTTCGACCAGCCCCTTGAGCTTTCCCATGAATGCCTTTCTTCGCGCCTGATAGATCTGCACAAGGCCTATGCGGGAAGGTGAGAACCCTTTGATTTTCTGCTTTTTGTCCCAGATGTCTGCAACCTTCAGCAACCTTTTTCTCTTTCCACTATGACATGGGGCGTCTACCACGTCGATCCTACAGCTGCAGACCTTCTTGCGATTTTTTCTCGACTCAACATTTAGCCCCTGGCAGCAAGGACGTGGTATGTCCTGTGACTTCCCCTTCATGCCTCCTTTTTTTAGGGTGGAACCTCTCTTGCTGAAACACTTCCACTATTCGATTTCTTTCATGACTGTAGAAACAAGGGTCACCTTTTTTTCTGTGTACCCTTACCTGCAAATGCTGACATAAGGTGCCCAAATTCCATGTTTCTCTGCCCAACTTAGTTAAGCCCAATGTGGGCCTGACCAACCTGACCCCCCGTTTTTACGCCCACTTTTTTTTCAAGACGAAGGCCTCTTAGGTTCCCTTCCCTGCCGTGAGAACACCGAAATACCCTGGTAGATGAATATCAGTAAAATGACATGATCCACTTCTCTTCCTTGTTGTCCAAACCTCTATGGGGTAATGTGTTTCCAGTGTACGGTGACACATGACCAAACCAACACACAGGTTTTTTCAACACCACTTTAGTCCACCCATCCGCCTGCAGTAGTTTGTCACGAACCATCTGCCTTCTCCCCATATCAACCTTTTCTTGAGGCCCTTGTTCCCCCATTACCTTTTTTCAACCGCCCTATCCCGGTTTTTGTAAATCCCTTTCACAGCCTTTGCCTTCTCGTCCGTGGCGTTAATGGAGTGATGATCCCCCTTTAGGCCATTAGACCCCCCCTCTGGTCAGGCAGTATTTCCTCTTGTGTTTTTTTGCCGCCATTCCCGCTTCGCTTTTGACAAGAGCACCTAGAATTAACAACGAGTTAGATTCCTTCAATGTGTCCCCCTGATTATTCGATGGTATCTTGGCATTGCTGGTTCTGGAGTGGTTCTTTCCCCTTTTTCCGGCCTGTATCGTTGACATCACTGGTACTTAAAATATTCAGATTTCCTGATCTGCAAGACAGCTGGGTGAAGAGGACCCCCCCCCAAACATATTCCCTTCGGGGTCCAATAAGTAGCCCACCCACTTCTTGTTTTTCTTTCACACCCCATTTTTCGGTGAGTCAATACCTTTCAGCCACGACTCCTCCGAGATTCTTCTCCACAAGCAGTGATTCTTGTTTTTCTGACTTTCCCCATGGAGGTTGCCATCAACCTGTGACACCCCCCCGCACTTTTTTGGCCCTAAGATTGGCCCCCTTACTTAATTAAGGAACTGCGGAAACTACTCCGCACTCCGTTTTTTTTTGCTCCATCAACGTAAGGCCTGCCACATGCCAGCTTTGCTCCCCCAGCCACGGGAAGTCTTTCTTCCCTCTGCTTAGAAGAAGAGAATAGTGACCGACTGTCCTTAAGACCAAGTACAATTTGAGTTCTTGTGCCGTGTACAGGTCAGCAGTCTGAAAGATGACTCTCTATGCATCTTTTTCCTTCCCAAAGACCGCGCCACTATCTTTTGCCTCGTGAGTTCTTCCAAAAGGGGCCCTGCCCTTCCACCTCGACAAGTGGTAATGCCTCTGTGGTCCGACTTTCATGTGATTTTCCCCCCGGTTTTCCGATTTCATATTTCTCTCTCGACCCTTTTTGAGCATGAAGAACACTACTCGTTGCGTTTGAAGCCGATTCACTAGCTGATCACAAAGTGACCCCTACTCAGAGTAGGATGGATGGAAAATAATTACCCCTTTTCTTCCTTTCCCCTTGCCCCCCCAGATAGGGTCCTTTCTTAACTAACTTCACATTGAGTCCTCGCTTCTCGGGACTGTGACTCTGGCCACTTTATCTCATTTTTCCATTTCCACCTACGTGTGCCTTGCCGGAATTGTCGACCCATTTCCTCCATTGATTGCCTCCCCCCCACTCTTGAGTGTGTTCCCTGCTGACCATAACAGAACCCCCATGCACCCCTGGGGTACCTTCAATGGCTCCTTGGTCAGTCCGCCGTTCTATGGGACAGGCAAGTGGAGGACCACTTCTTCTTTCTTTAGATATGCAAAGAAAATCCTCATGAAACGGAACCCCCCTGATTCCCTTTTCTCACTTTTAGGCTCCTTTCTCTGGATAAGATTTCCCCCGGCCCTAGACTACTTCGATACCCGACTCAGCAGAAAGCTCGGGGGTCTCCCACCTTCATTTCCCCCTCCCCCGTCCTTGTGTCTTTTGACAGAACCCCGAGTAGGAGCCTGTACCACTAATTACGAGACGCCTTCTTCTGCTCCCTCTGATATCCCGTTGTGTTTTGAGCTAGATCCGATTTTGCTCAAGGAAGTCGTTTCTTTTAAAGTCGTCAGGTTTTTCCCTTTCCCCTTTCATGTCACTCCTTTGGCTTTTTCAAAGTGGGAGAGATGCTGTTGTGCCTAACCTCCTTTTTTTTTTTCTCCTGTATTCTTGTTTACTACTTTATGAATCTTACTATAGCTGATTCCCCTTTACGCGGGATAGTGATTGTTCCTCGTTATGCCCTTTTTTTTGTGGCAAGGAGTTCCAAGCAGCATTCTTGTGGCTGTCTGCCCTTAATGGTCCATAATTCGATTTCCTCCCGACCTTGGTCCAATCCTATGACCAAGATTGGGTCCTTGTGTTTTTATGGATGAAGCTGGGAACCCCCCCAACACGCAAGCCTCTTTGATTCGCTCTTCAAGTCTCCTCCCCTTTGCAATTCTTTTCCTTTGTGCCCTGTCTCAGGACATCTGGCATGACATGGTTTCCAGATCACTTAGGTCCTCCTGGACTATGGAAGTACGGGGCTGCCATCCCCTTCTTTTTTTTTTTGACTTTCTTTTATGACTGCCTGCATTGTTTATGTGGCCCAAGACAGTCCATCCTCTTTTGATTTTCTTGGCATTCCTGTTCCCCTCTTGGTTTCCCACAGCTTGTCCAAACACGAGCTAGGTTCATGTCATAATGTTTTCTTTTTTTTATGGACCCGGCCCTCCCCCCACCTCAATGAAAAGTCATGGAACACAGAGGCCCCTCTGGCCTTTGGGGGGGGCACTCCCTTTTTCCTTGTTCATCACTCCTCACTACAGTTGCCCGAAGTGGCAAAAGGCTGTTTTTTACGCCTCATCGCTCGAAATACTCTGAATCATTTGCTGTCCCGCTTGGATATCGGCTTATCATGTTCCTTGCTTTATTCTTTGTCGGTCGTTCTGCCTTCCTTTTCCATGTGTCCCTACGCAGATTTAATACCTGCATTCGTTCTTTTTTTAGACCACGCCCAAGCATTGGCATGGCCTGCTGCAGACCCCCCCTTTCCCCCCTTTTACCTTTGCTGATTCTTCTTTCCCCTTAACTTTTTTGGCACTTCGGCCCATTAATCGTTTGTCCGGTGTTGAGTGATGTCAGTTGGGGGCAATTTTTTTTTCAACCCCCTCAACAAGATCAGATCCGTTATCTAGCATAGTTTCTTATCAAGGCTTACCCTTTCCGGTAATGCAGCCGTTATGACCTTGAGGTCCCAGAACCTTTTTTTTTTTTGCCTTTTCCCCGTTATGCGAGGCCTAATTCGGGTTTTGGTCTTCCTTTCCTTTCCCCAGAAGTTTTCATACAGACCTTGCTGATTTGTTCATATTGTTCCAGTGTTTTCCTTCTGGGCTTCCTGTTCCTGAAAAGTAAACTTCCCCCCCACCACTTCCGCCCCCCTAGGCCACAGCAGGCCCACGATAATTCCTGTTTGCCACCCCTTCTTTTCCTTTTCGGTCACTTTTCCTCTCTTCTTTGCCACCATATCTTACTGGGCCCCCCCCCCACAAGAAAGTTTTTCTCGGTCTCCCGCTTGGAATTTCTTTTTTTGGGCCCCAGGCATAATGGCTACCACCCTTTCTTCGTCAGTCCAAATGGATTTTTCTTTTACCCTAACCCGGATTTGTTCACGGGGCCCATGCGTCCATTTCCATCCTGGACCGTCCCGGGACAGATTGTTTCCCTGTAGGTGAGGAGTTTTTTTTCCCCCTCATGGGTGTTGTTCCCTTTGTGGTTTTGTCATGTGTCGTTGTGATTCTATCACCGTTACCCATCTTGTTTTTTTTTTTCGGGCGTAGCCCCCAGAACCAGACTCGTAGTGTTCCTTTCCCCTTTTCTAATGGGATTCCCTCTCCCCTCCCCCTGGACATTATTTTGGCTGGGATTTTCATCGAGAAGGGGTTTTTGGGAGGAATCCCCATTCCCCTATTGTCTTTCTTCTTCAGGGGGGTGGTCTTCCTTCATTTGTTTTTTTTTAGGGACACCACATCGTACCCCCCCCATGTCCTTAGTCCCAATAGATCCCTGACTCCATGGCTTTGCCCTGGTGTTGACTGAATGTTTTTTCCCTAAAAACATTACCGTCACCGTCTGTTTTCTTGACCATGCCTCAAAGAGCTTTGGTCCCCTGGCCCTTCCCCTCTGTTTTTACCAATTTCGCATCCAAGGCTGTCACCATTTTTTTCCCCTTTGAACCGACACTTCCTCCACCCTGCTGCCAGGGATAAGGATCACACCTTGAAGGAACGGATTTCTCTGCCTCAGTTTCTGGCCAATCGAAGTGTACTTCCCCCACCCCCTCTACCCATTCATAGTGCGCTGTTTTATTCCACCCCCTGGTAAGACCCCTTTTTCCCAGATTTTCTTGTCACATACTTCCTCATAGAGGTGGTTCCCTCTTCTACCCCAAATCATGCTGCGATCTAGACTTAAGAGGCACTCTTCTGCACTTTTGTCCTACTGATCAGTTTAGATCCTCAAACGGTCGGGCTTTTTTTCTCCATACTGTTTATGGTGCATTTTTTTGCGCTTCAGTGATTTGCAGAGAGCAGACTTCCAAGTCCAATATTTTGAATTCGTACTACCATACTTCACGTGGCACTGTAGATAACCGTGAGTGACACAACTCGAAATTATGAGAATATCAACCTACCCGCTTGCCCCGATTACTTTTTCCCATGAGTCCCCCTGTGCCTGTTATCTCTAGGACAACTTTATTGGCTATGAAAGAGGCGTTGAGAGTCCATAGTTCTCCCCAGTTGTTTGTATTTTTTTGAACACAATGTTCTCGCCACATTGTCTAGTGTATATCAAGTTTCCTTTTTTCCCCCAGTGATCTCTCCTTTCGGAACTTTCTTGTGGCTTTGTGTTTGTTTTGTC
>Ga0179593_1710894_pt1 | contig 13431 bp, 13 predicted proteins | sample CZODoug2_1_08_16_FD_185931 | JGI IMG/M metagenome (GOLD analysis project Ga0179593, IMG submission 185931) | Vadose zone soil fungal communities from Angelo Coast Range Reserve, California, USA - CZODoug2_1_08_16fungal (PacBio error correction) | ecosystem: Environmental > Terrestrial > Soil >... | reverse complement strand
CTTTTATCTTTTTTCCATACTACTTTTTGTTTTGCCTGCGTCGCTTCCCTAAAACCTGCGCTTGAATCCTTGGTTTTCCCCCCCTTGAGAGGTTTCTTGACACACAGAGAAGCCCCCCCTCTTTTTGGTTTGTTTTTTTTTTTTTGGGTTTGTGTTTTTTTTTTTGTTTTTTGTTTCTTTTTGGGTGTTGGGCTCTTTGCCCACTCCATGGAAGGCCCCAGTTTTTATCTGTGTTTGTTTAAGGTGTCTCCCCTAGTGAAACTCCCACTCCTTTGGTTCATCGTTTATCTTCGCACCGGGCGGCCCCAGTCTTCTCTATCTGTTGGTCCTCTTCTTTTTTTTCGTACTCCTCGTTCGTTGGGGAGTCTGATCTTCCTTTCAGGCTATTTTCCTTTTTTGTCGTTTACCCCGACAATGAAATGAACCTTAATTCTAGAAAAGTTGTACCCCCCCTTGGAAATTAAATTTCCATATCCATTTCTTACCTTTCAACACTTGTTTGGCCCGAATTTTCCCCTAATTCCTGGCTTTCTTTTGTATAACATTCTAATAAAACCCTCTCTCCTTTTGGAGTTCCCCCCAAAGGTCCAGTTCATGTTTATCCCCCCATAAGGACTGAGCTTGCTGCCGCAAGTATTTCTCCTTTGAACCAATGCCCCCTCATTACTCCTGCGATCAACCCCCTCCCCCCCCAGGTGCCCTGGTACCCCCCCGATTGATCAAACACACTTCTTGCGCTGCCCTGCCCCCCCGAGTACTTCTCCAGGCTCTTTCTTCCCAAAAATGGAAGGGCTACCACCCCCCGTTCTTTCCCAGTTGTGTCTACCTGTATTTCCCGTCCCGACCTCTTGGGCGCCATTTGCTACCAGAGAATTGCTCAGGCTAAACCCCTACCTTTTCTTTGACTGTGATTACGACTTTCTATTCTTTTACTACTTCCACTATCGTCGGTATTCCCTTCACTTTTTCGAAACATCCCTACCTGAGTCCTCGTCCCCTACAGGGGCCCACGGGTTGCTAAGTCGTTTCGGAACTTCCTTTTTTTGTTTTCAATTCAATCAACCTCCGCCGTCTTTGTCGGTTTGCTGGGGGGGTGTTTCTTGGTTTTATTTTTTTTTTTGGTTGGTTCTGTGGACCGCTTTGTGTTCAAAAACCTCCCTTCAAAACCTTGAGCTGCGGCAGGCATCCGTATTAGGTTTCAATGTCCCCCCCCCGCAAGCCTTCCTTCCCCTTCCCCCCCAAATAAGAGTTATGATCCTGAAAGTACAGTCCCCCCCCCCCCCCATGGCCAGTCGTCTCCCCCAGACGTTTCCAGTTGTTTCCCACTTGCTTGAATTCTTTTGTACTTTGGGGCTTTTCCTCTTTTGTCGTTTAGATGGTTTTTTCTGTGGCTCCACAACGTACACCTTCCTTCACCACTTCTCTCCCCGGTCCGTTTAATTCCCCAGACTGCACCTTTATTGAGGGTCACACCATCCGGTCCTTTTTCATACTCCTACTGTCTCGGCCAATATAACTAGACCCCCCCCACCTCCAAATTTTTCTCTTTATTAGAGATGGCTTTGGTTTTCCCCGGTAAGACAGAATGACCGCTCAACAATATTCTCTTTTTTTTTTCCTCCGTTTGTGAGCTAGTTTCTTCCTCTGGATTACAACCCCACCCCCCCAATTTTACCGTCTTGGATGTTCTCTTTCTTTTCCCTTTTCAGCCGGGCCTAATATTGATGGTTTGCCCGGTGATGTGACCTTTTACCCTTCAATAACGGTTGTCATTTATTGGTCTCCCCACTCCCGATCCCCAATGGTGGCGATCCCATGTTAAGTGGTTCTCTCCAGGTTTAACCCCTTCTCTCTCACACACCCCCAGTGGTCCCATTGTACCGCTTACCCCCCCCTTTTTTTCCAAATCTCTACTGCGGGGCCACTTTTATGTTTACCCCTTTATCCTGAATTCTTCCTTTGAGATACTGGTCCGTTCGCTTTGCTTTCTCCAATCCGTCCTCGTATCGGCCGGCATCAAGATTTTGTGTTTTAGCATTTTTTCTCCAAGCAGACGTGTGGTCCAGAGTTGTCACCCTCCATTCACCCCAATCCCCCCCCTCCCAACCATGCCACAACAAACCTTATCACCTCCCGACGACTCAAGGGTCAGTTTATTCCGTTGCCAGCCCCCTTCGTGCTTTCCTCTTTCAACTCCATCTCCTTGGGTGGCACTTTTGGAGTTTCCCCCCCTCCCCCTTCTCTCTTATGGTGAGCAGGTCCTTTGACCGATGCGGATTCCACCCTTGTATTCGTCACGGCATCTGTGCCAGTCCCCTGTTTGTTTTTTCTTCCCCTTTCTTCTCCCTTGTCCCCGACTCAGTACTTGACGACTTTTGATTTTGAGATCTTTCCGAACCACTTGAAGTGGGCGTTGAGCAGAATTGATCGTCACTCAATTTTGCCTCCAGCCGTCTTCTCCCCTGAATTTACCTTTTAGGGGTCTGGAACCCGCTTGTGGGTTTCTCCCTTTTCCCCTTTTTTTGATTTTTTTTCACAGGCCCTGCTGAGTGTGTTTCCAATTGCCCGGCCCCCCTTTCCTCGTTGCTGCACTGCAGTTTTTATAAACTTTATGAACTTTCTTGTCATTTTCCCAAAAATCCCACTTTTCCTTGATTGGTGGATTGTTATTTCCCCCCCCAATAATTTGACCCTTCAATAATCATCGAAGTTAATTTCCTTTCCCCTCCCTTGACCACATTACGGTGCCCCCTTCTGAATCTTTGACCTCCTCCTCGCCCAAATTTTCTTTCTTCCCCTCTTTATTTTACTTGAGAATCCCCCCCCGCCCAGGTCACATAGAAGTTGAAACCGCTTTTTCTCCCCCCCTTCTTGATCATTTCTGCCAAGGTGTTCGTCTACCTTTCTACCCACATGACCGATAATAATACCTTTTTTTCTCCTTTTCCCCCTGTAACTTTGGTATGAAACGGATTTTTTCTAACCATGGAACCCCTCTCACCCCCGTGTGGCAGAAGGCAGTTCCTTTCCTCTTCAGATCGCTTTTTTTCCCCCTCCCCTCCCTCGGTACCCCCGAAGCAATTTTGCTTTCAGGCATCTATTCCCCCCCCGTTCTTGTAGAGATGTTGCTTCTCGTCTAACCCGCCTTGATTTTTACGGGTTCCCCCCCAGGTCTTCTTTTTTCTTTCTTTCCCTTTGATTTTGTTCGATCGTTCATCCATTGGAGACTCTCCCCCCCCCCATTGACAGCTTCGTGCTGTGTAATTTTCGAGTCCCGTCTCGGTTTTAACGGCTTGGCGATTTCCCACCTGGCTGTCTAAAAGTATTCTTTTTATTTTCCTCCCCGTTTTCCAGGAACAGGGCAGCATTCCGCTCCTGGGGGTCTGCTTCTTTTTTGCTAGTGCCTCGGTTTTTTTTTACCCCAGGTCAATTCTCGATTAAAATGGCACCTATCATATAACGGACTTTCAAATTCCCAGTCTCCGTCTTTTTACTTTCAGCCAATCTTTCCCCCCTTTCTGGAATCAACTTTTAATTCGCACTTTTGTCTTCGCGAACTTACCCAAATACACCCTCTCTAGCATTTTTTCCCTTTGGGTATACCCACCTTTTTCCAAGTCGTATAACAGCTTTCGCTGCGCTTACCGTATTGCCCCCTTTTTTTTTTCCCTTGCTTTGTGAAAATCACCTGAATTTGTCCCACCCCAGGCCACTTGTACCACTCTACACTGGTGCCCGATGCAGGTAATTGGATCGCCTTTGTAGGTGCTTTTAACACACTGTCTTCCTTTCTCACCCGCTCCTCCCTTCAACTTTGCTGAGGGTTCCCTATTGTGGGAGTATTACTGTTAGGTTTTTTACCAGAAGTTTGCCTTAGGTTGACGGTGAATGCCGTTGCTGCCTTTTCCTCCTTAGGATTTACTCAATGACTTTCGTCCGGCCCCGCACCTATCATATGCTATCTTCACCAACCAGCAAGGTTTCCCCACCTACTCTTAGATTTTCCTTCTGTTCTTTGCTTCTTCACGTACTCCACAGCTCTTTTTTAGTCGCTTTGTGGACGGTGCTTTTTTATGTTTTTTTTTTTCCTTTGTAGGTCGTTAGTTCTTGTTTTCTTTGCTTTTGGAAATGGGGTCCTTCGGGAAAACCCTCTTCGACACCCCTTAGCTGCGGTTTACACCCAGACCCTTATTTGCGTTCCCTTTTCCCCCCTTCCCCTCCCGGCAGAATTCCCTTTTTCCCTCTAAATTTGAGACAGGACCGTAACCCCCACTTCCATTAACCCCATTCGATCTTAGGATTGCCGTCTGGGGCTGTTCTTCCCATTTTTGCGAAGTCCCTTTTTCCTGGGTGGTTGTGGTGGCGGCGCTTACCCGGACCTTGGAACCAAGTACCTCTCGTCCCCCCCCAACTGGTCAGTGACAGTCCCAGTTTTATGCCTATGCACGTCGGTCTTTCGAACACTCCCATCTTCCCCTATGTAGAACGGCCGCCAAACGCCAAAACCTACCCGAGAAGAGATTGGTCTTTTCTTTCTCCTTCAAATTCCCCGTCTTCCCCCCCAATTTTTTGCTATTTCCTTAGATGTCTTCAGTCAGTTTCTTCTTTCCAGCAACCATCTCCCCCCCACTTTTCAAATTTCTGTTAGTTAGGGGCCTTGAATCTTTTTCTCATCTTTTCTGAGTTTTGGATCTTTGCTGCTGGGACAGACCAACATCACTAACTCAGTCTGGTCCCCACTGTCCTCATCTCATCATGTGTTCCGAACTTTTTTCGGGGTGTCTTCCCCTCAGTTTTCTATTATGACGACCCCCACTCAAACACCACCACAAGTTTTCTCCTGGACGTCCCGGGACACGTAGCAACTCCCATCTCTTACCGTTGTCTACTTCCAAATTTACCTTTTTTTTTCTTTCCCTTTCTTGTCTACTCAATATTATAAGGGGAGTTACATGTGTCAATCTTTACCTGTCCTACACATCCTTGACCCCTCATCCAGATCGTTGGTTTACTTGGTCAGTGGTGGCCTCCACCTCTCCTTCTTTGAACACCCCCAAAAGAACCCCAAAATTTTTGACCTCCACACCCGACAACCCCACCACCCCACCCCACAGACGCCCCCACGTCGACCGAACCTTCTCTGTTTTTTGAGTCCTTCCTGGAATCCGACCCCGTCCTTCTTCTCCCTCCTTCTTTGGACCTTTTTTTTCGATCCTATGAGCTTACTTGAAGTTGCCGGCTGTTTCCGCGCAAAGTGTGATTCTGAGCTTTCATTAGAACGTACCGAAGTACCTTTTTTTTCTTCGGCAATTAGATTGTCACGAAACCGTACCTATGTCTCCACCGCATCGTTTTGAGGAGGCATCCCGGGCAGCCCAACGTTTTTTTCCTTTTTTTTCGAGCTTTTTAGCATCAATCCACAAACGCTCTCTCTCCCCCTGGCAGCGCACCGCCTTGTGTTTTTTTTTTTTTTTTCCCATTCCCGTTGTTCTTTTGAACCGTTTTATGCAGTGATTAGACCCCCCCACCCTCTGGCCCCTTCCCTTGGGCCGGATACTGGTCCTCCCTCGTTGTCCAAGGCTCTCCCTGTTCAAATCCTAACTTTTCCCGTGTGGGATAAGCCCTGTCCCCTTTCTCCTCTTTGTCTGGGTTTTATTCACTTTCTGATAACAAGAGTTTCTTTATACCCCCCCTTTTTCCGGAAATTAGGATTAAAATAAGTGTCAATCACTACTTACCTGTATTCCCTCTGTACCCCAAATTCTATTAACTCAGTTCCCCTTCTGAATCTTTACATATGCGTTCCCTAGGTCTGCAGGCCCACATAGAGTGTGAAATCTTCCCATTTTAAGTTTCCAGGGCAATGCGGAAAATGACGACTTTACTTTTGTGAGCTTTGCGGTGGACTCCCGCCTTCCATAAGTGATCTCACGGGATTTGCTTGTATCTTGTTCAAGTTACACAGAACATGTCCCCTCTATGTGGCTTCTCCTGTGATATACTGTTTTTTGTGTTCCTCACCAACCCTCCGCCCCCACTTTTTTTTGTTCACCGAAAATTCCTTTTTTGCTTGATGGTAGCTCCGCAGCCCTTTCACTTAATTGTTGTTGGGCTGAGATGTCCAAGGCCCTGAAATCTTCCCCCTGTTCAGAAAATCCGTCTTGTCATCGCCAGTTATTTGTAGGCGTATCTGATGGTGGATTTGTAACCCACCATCAGTGCTCAAACTCCAAATGAAAAGACTGCCAAAACACTGTTTCAATTGTTTCCGTCTTTACCCCTCCCCCCTCCTGACTTTTAGCCTGTGTAACGGGTGCTGTTCGCACTTGTCGTGGTGCCACAAAAGTCGTCATATTTTGGGACCCATATTGCCTGTAGGACGACAATCTTCAGTGCTGTTGATGTAGTGACCCCGCTGCGTTTGTGTACCTCCCCATTCTAGCTTTACCCCTTCCCCCCCTGATACTTACATTTGTCTTCTCCCCCCCTATTAGGCGTTTAGACCACTTTTACTTTTAAACAAATGTTGGCATAACATTACCTTCCCCGGAGCTTGTTCCCTTCGAATGTGTTTTTCAAACACAACAAATCACCCCACTCGCGCTCTTTCACTTGAGTTCTTATAACCCCACCTTCCAATTCCTCCTTATCCTCCTACGAGTTTCTACCTATTGCTTCAATATTTGTTGGCTGACTCCTTTTATGCCAAAAAAAAAAGGGGCCCGCTTTATACACCAACCACATGGACGTCTTTCCCTTCCCCCCCCAGGTCCCTTCCTTTATTTTTTCCACCTTACTCCCTCCGCTTCGCCGCCACACTTCCCTTAGAGTTACCGCGATGATGTGATACGTTTGTTTTTTGAAACTAAGTTTCCCCGTTCTTTTTCCAAAGGTCAATTTCCCTTTTCCCTTAAGGCCCCCCTAGTCTCTATCATCATTTTTTCGGTTTCCACCGCCGTCACCCTTCGCATAATCTCCCTTATATTCCTCTGAAAGGGACTTTAGATTAAGAGCCCCCCTTTTCTTCCCCTGCACTCTTTACCCACCTTTCTCCTTTAGTCGCCCGTTGGTTGCTGTTTGTGTTTTTGAGGTGATGGTTGGCTGATTTTTTTCCTTCTTGTATTTAATTGCCCTCCCTATTTCCCACGTCAAATCTCCTTCCCTATGCTTGGGGGGCGGTTGGGCTGTTTGGTAGTGGGGGGTAAGTTTTAAGCAGAATGAGTTTTATGATGTCTTTTTCACAGCATACCGTGAAGCCCCCCCTCTTGTATAGCCAATTATATTGCTCCCGGCGCCTAAAACTCACAGTTAAATTGACGTCGCATACTGGTACCTAGAGTGGAAAGTGGTTTATCCTTCTCCCTTTCCTGTATTTTTGGGTGGTGTGGTTTGTTTTTTCCTTTGGACCCCAAGTCGATCCACAAGGACTGACACCCCTTATCCCTTTAAGCCCATCCTGCAAAGCTTACTTTCCCCAGCCCGCACCTTGTTTAGCCTCCGTCTCGCCAACATATAATCCTTCGTCAAGAAAAAAGCAACGAACAGTCGCCATCCTTTGAGTGTGTCCCGGGATATGCCACTGCGACATCTTTTTCCCTCCTCGTTTGATGTTTTTTTTTCTTTCTTCTCTTTGCAGTTCACCCCCCACTAGAAAATCTCACCCTCCTCTTTTGAACACGTTACAGTTTGGGGTGACTCTATATTTTTCCCCGACTGGGATTCGTTATTTAGGATGCTGTGCCCTTTTGTCCCATTCCCTAAATGTTCTTCTTGGGTCAGCCGCACGATGCTCTTATGCGGTTGGGGTAACGTAAAAAACTGAATTCCTCTCCCACAAGAAAAACCGGGCGTCATGCCGGCCCCTTTCTTGGCCTTGATCCCTCCCCCACTGGCCATCTCTACAGTCTGCGCTGAACATAACGCGATTATATTTCGTCTCTCTCTCGGTTTGTCTTCCCCTGTGAATTAACCCTTAACCCCGTGTTCAGTCGGTGACATGCCTGCATTCCCTTGGACTAGTGGTTTCCGCAGAAGACCATCAACGAACCATCAAACCTCACCGCCTGTCCCCCCCACTCACCATCACGCCACACCGGCGTTCACTAGATGTGCGCATGTTTGCCTACCCTGTTCGCTTTTTCCTGCCCTCTTACCTCCTCCTCCTTAGTGGGTCCCCTGCGAGTTTTTCTCCTTCCCCTTCTGTAGGATTGTTGGGTCCGGCTGTCGAGAACAGGGGCGATTCAATCCCGTTACTTGCCCTTCCGTGTTCACAGCAATTCCCTTTTTTCTGTTTATCAGGCACTTCTTCCCCCGTCCCATCCTGAGCGCCCACGTGATTGGATCTTGGGTTGAAGTCCTGATCGATCGGAGGGACGCTACCTCTATCCCTTGGGTGAATACATTCAATCTTTCCACCTGTGATGTGCCTTCTTGCCCTGTGGTGTGTTGGTGATCAATCGGGTGTTTCCGGAACGTTGGATTTTTTTTTGATACAGGAAGGATTATGTCTTTCAGGTAATGCCCCCACTGACAATATTTTGGACTCAGGTTGGTTCCTTCCGGTCCTGCGGTCCAGCGCCTTCCTACTGGCTAACTTACCGTTTTGTTGGGGCCTAGTCCCCCCACATTTCAATTTTCTCGGGTGGATTTTTTACTTTGAACAAAAATCAGAGGGCAGCTTTCATCCTTCACCCCTTTCAAATTTTAATCCCTGGGTTACCAATGAACATCGAATCTCTTGCTTTCCTCTCGCACAACCTATCTTCAGGGTTCATTTTATCGGTCAATTTCTTTACCCCGAAATAGGCTGCAAGGAAACAAGATCGTTTTACCGGTCCGGGCCGTGGCCCCCGGATGTTAATTTTACCATGCCCCTTTTGTTCCCCCCCCCTTTTTCTCTCCACTTTTGGAGCCCGCCCGTTGACAGGGCCCTGCATCCTTCCCTTAAAACCGTGGATTGCGTTGGAACCATTTCAGTTTAAAGTGGACAATTGGTCTGTTTGACTCCTCTCTACATATGATCCATCCACATTCCATATTCCCACGCCTCCATACATTGGTTGTTTACCTCAGCGCAGTTCCCCCCCTCGTTTTTAAGTAACTCATATTGTTTTTGTTAGAGAGCTGACTGGAGCTGGAACCTGCACCCCCTCTCACCCTTTCCACGAGTGATTTCCACCCGTTACTTCCGTTTCCCCGATTTTTGCTGGGTAACACCACTCGATCGTATGAGATACCGCTGAAAAGTGCCATCAGTATCTTTCCTCTGCAAACCTGAAATCAGTTTTCACTAGCCTTCTTTTAACTGTGTTGCCCTGTCTTTTTTTTGGCTCACAAAAGTATCTCTTGGTGTACCCATATTGCCCTTTGACCTTGGGATCGGTGATCGGGGGAGTGATGATTGTGGCTGCAGCCTAGTACCCTCCTCGTTGGTGTTTTAAAGCGAGGCTTCACAGCCCCTGAACTCGACCCCCTTTTTCTTGAAATTCCACAAATGAAGTAAATGCAAAATTGTTGAGGCCTAACATATACTATTATGTTTCATTCATTCCATTTCTGTAACCTTCGCTCCCAATCCAATCGATTTCTCCTTGCAATTTTTACACACCGTTCCCTTCCCCTCTTGACCTTATTGTGCCCTAACCATTGGATCCCCCACTATTTTTCGATGCAATGCCTCTTTGCCCCCGTACCACCAAACTGTGCTGTACACCCTCCACCAAACACCTCCTTTTTTTTTAAAATTCTATTTCTGTTGGTAAAACATTTGACTGTTTCCTCCTCTCCTGATTTCCTCCCACCATCCCGTTTTGCTCCGGACCCCTTATGTTGTTTGCGCCTCATTACTGTACGCGTGGACCAGTTTCTACCCAAAGACGGGGATGCGTGAAGAAAGGGAGCCTTCGTCCCGTCGCATTCCCCTCATATCTGCCTGAGATCGTCCCATGCTGTAGAGGGGCCTTTTTTTCTTTTCTTTCTCTGAAATTTTCGGATCTTGCCACTTAATGCTGATCAAAAGCTGCTGAGTCGCCTGTGGTGCGGATTGATCTGTGGGGAGTGGAGGTTGTGCGTATGTGATATGATTCTTTCTTCTATTTTCTGCCCCCCCACACGTCCTCCTGACCACCACCCCACTGCGGAGTTTCCCACGCCCTTAGGGACCGACACGAATAACGGCTGCTCCTCCACCATATATCTTGTGTCTTCTCCATCCACCCTAACATAGTTTCCCGTGGCACGGTAAGAGAGGCCAGGGGGGCTTTCCTTCTGGAGTCAAGTACAGTGGGGGTGTTGCTCAGATTCATGTACCCGTCTTGAGTGCACCAGTCTCTTGACAGTCTTTTCTTTCAGTGTTAAGGCAGTGATTCTTTTCTTCTAATGTAAACTATTTTCTCTCACTCTCGCCCAAACTATACCATTTCTACCCCGTTCGACCTTAAACAGCCCCCCCCTCCCACTTGTGCCTTTCTCTTACCTTTAAGAGAGTGGCTAGGGGCGGTAAACTTTTCCGAGAATCCATCTTGTGTTGAGAGAGTGATGGTCCCCTTTGTTAAGTATTACAGACCCCCCCCTCCAATCTAGTCTTTTGCTCCCTTTTTTTTAAGTTTTTTTTGGAGGTCCGTCGCCGGTCACGATTTCCCTTGTTGAGATTGCGTTCCATTGTTGACATTTGGTCCCCACTCCCCCAAAAAGGTTTGCCGTTTTTTCATGCCTGTTCTTTTTGCTGTTCATAAGGACGGGGGCCCCCCCTTGAAGACAGAAAAATACACAGTTGTCACTCGTTCTCCGTGGGGGACTCGACCCCGCCACTTCCCTCTTCTTTACCCCCCGTCTTTTTCCCCTTTCCCCATTTTTATGGCGGGTACGCAGTCTCAGGACTATTACCCATATTTTTTAGAATGAGCTTCGGGCTTGCGTTGGACCCTCAACTCTCTAAGTCCTGGTCTTTCCACTGCCCAATTTTTTTTCTCTCCTTTGGTTCCGTGGTGGTTTTCCGCCTAGCAGTTTTACCTCACCAAATCATCCAAGCACCACATCACCATCCTACCCACCGTCCCTCTCCTTCTCCCTTTTTGCTTTTTGGAACCGTTTACCATTTGTTACGCACTCTTAACTTTCTGTGGCTTTACCGCGATCCAGGTTCTTCGAAGGTGACGGCTGCCGCTCTACCCCCTTTTTCTCCCATCGCTCCCCTTCCCCAGTCCCGCAGCCGGGTCTTGTTTATGCGGCAACTCTGCCGAAAAAACCGAGGACCACACCGAGTTATGCTTGGACTGATTCCCTCCACCTTTTTTACTTTTTTTGCTCTTATTCTAGTTTTCCCTCCTTCATCATGGACGCCGCTAGATCGACACTTGGTTAGATTTTGTGGGTTGCCCCAGGCCCCTTGATTTTGTGGATTTCACAGCAATGAGTTTTAGAGGTGGTCAGACCAGCAGTCTTTTTCCCTCTATAGCGCGCGCGCAGTCTTAGTTAACTCCCTGACTGACCTGTATGGGGAGTACCAAAATTAATGATACGATTTTGTTTAAGTACTTCTGGCCCCATCCGTTTCCTCCCCCTCCTTCCGTGTTCGGTCTTTAATCCTCAACAATTTGCAAAGACAACCTTTCGCCACATCCCTCATATTCCGCGAATTTCTATTACTTCTTGTATCCGTCGAATTTCTTTACACGCACTCCGCCACTAGGTCCTTCACCCCTATCCCCCTACTGACCCTTCGGCAAACTTTTCTCGACGTATGTTTTCCCGCGTAACTTGTGTGCTCCCGTCACAGGTTGCGAAAGGCCCTTCCCCCCCCTTTCTCACCCGTTTTCTTCCCCTGACATTTACCTGAAGTCTGGCAGACTATGCCCATAATTTAGTGATCCGCTAGAAATATTTAGTTTTTCCCTCCCCATCCACTTCCCCGCCTTCCTTTTTCACCCCCGATTCCCATCAGCATGTAGGTTCGTTTACCCATTCTTTCCCGAGAGTTTCCCAGGAGAGATGCATGGCTGTAACCAACTCACAACTTGACTCGGGGTAACTGTAGCTTTGGGTAGGCGTTAGATGGTTTTTCCCCCCCACCCTATCGTTATCCCCCCGTCCCCTTCCATGTCTAGCGGCCATGGACAGTACTTTTACGAGTTGGTTTAAGTATCATTTTTTATGTTATGGTTCCCTGGTACTGTCTCAACTTGGTTTGATAAAACTCTCTCCTTCTTTTCTGGTTTCCCCTTGCTTTTCCCCATCCCCAGTGTAGGGTTTTGAGTTTGGTTTTTTAGTTGGTAATAATTTTCTCTGATTACCAAATGAAACCTTCCTTTAATCCCAAGTGTTGACGTCCCCCCCCTTTCCGCTTCCTTTTTTTTAAGTCAGCCCATGCTTTTAAAAAATTTCTTTCCGGCGCATTCCAAGTGCCCCGATCTTATTAAGAATTATTGTTCGATTCGAACACCAAGAGAGCATTTTAACTTTTGATTATCCCCCTTTTTTTCAGTTTTCCGTTGACCTTTCGCCCTTTTTTTGATCCTGCGGCGCCCAGTAGCCATCCGTTACCATTGATGTTTGAACACATAACCCTCCAATCAAATCACCCCCCTGTTCCTGGTACCCTCTTGATCCACCACCACACTCTTTTCCCCCTCTCCCTCCCTCCTCTATCGAAGCGGCTGTGGCTCGAACCGTGAGGCTTTGCTCCGCCCACTTCAACGTTTCCGTTGACCACCCCGTGTGGGCGGGCCCCTTCATCGGTGGGTGCATCTTACCGTGTCTTCTTTTCACCAAGACTGTCACTTTTTTTTTTTTCTTCCACGCGGATTGATCGCACTTGTAGCTTCCCTCCCCCCTCAGAAAATATCCCAGCATGGTGAATTTGTCGTTTTCTCCTGTGTACAGCGTGACAGTCTTTTACTTTCCCTACCCCCCTTTTCTTCTGCCGGTGTGGCGGTGATTTTGTATGGTGGGTCGATGGGGTGTTGGTGATCGTGATTTACACTTGTGCCCTCTCTGGTTCGCAACAAGTCCCCTCTTCTTCCCCCCACCTTTCTTCCCCTTTTCCTTTTTTAAGCCAGTTTGAGTGTCCCTCTTTCTCCCTGAACTTCGCAACTTTTCGAAAATATTAGAAACGCCACCCTCCCAAAGGTAACAGTTTCCCCTTTTTTCCTTTCACTATATTGTTGCCTTGGGGATCGTATCCCAATTTCTTCCCTTTTAGGGGGGTTGTTTGGCGATGTTGTGAAGCGATGTGGAGGATCCCCCGCTACCATTGTACACCTGAGGAGTGGTTCCCTTCCTCCCCCCGCCTAAACGTTCTTTGCTGGTTCCAGCCGGCAGGCTCCCACGCCTCAGCAATCATGTCGACGTTGGACCGTACCCCGCACCCGCAAAACGTTTCCCTTTCTCCTCCTGCGAGTCTTTCTGTGGGGTCTTTCCTACCTGAACTGAACG
>Ga0179593_1704950_pt1 | contig 13431 bp, 18 predicted proteins | sample CZODoug2_1_08_16_FD_185931 | JGI IMG/M metagenome (GOLD analysis project Ga0179593, IMG submission 185931) | Vadose zone soil fungal communities from Angelo Coast Range Reserve, California, USA - CZODoug2_1_08_16fungal (PacBio error correction) | ecosystem: Environmental > Terrestrial > Soil >... | reverse complement strand
AGAGAAGGCTCTCTTCCCCTTCCCTTTCCCCCTTCGCGACGTGAAAGCTGATTTTTCCCCTTTCCTTTTTTTCCCTTCTTACAGGGCAGCCCCTCGCCTGTGGGAGAAATTTTTTTCAGGGGAGATTCTTTCCGAGGGCCCTCCGACCCCCCAAGCTCGCCTTTTTTTGGAAGAAAGTCTCGCCTTTCCCCCTTCCCCTCAACTTTAAGGAGGGAATGTCTCGTTGATTTTCCCTTCGCTTCCCTTGTTTTTCGGACGAGCCCTTTTTCCTCGATCCAGATCTTTCTTCTTTTTTCTTTTCCCCCCACTGAGTACGCGCTGACGCAGTTCGATCCCCCTTGATCAGCGAACGCCCTCTTTTTTCCCTCGCGGATGAGGCACCCCCCCTTTCCTGACCCGAGATAGACTTTTCCCCCCCCTTAGGTCGAAAAAATGCCTCCCCTTCTTCTCGACGACGGGCCCCTCCCCTGCTACGCCTTATTCTGGGCTTTTTTTCCTTCCTGCACGAGGAAAGGTCAGTCCTTGCTCTTTCCCCTTTTTCACCAGCAGGGGAGAAAGAAAGTTTTTCCTATTTTTTTTTCCCTCCCATCTCTGGAATTGAGCGGATTTCCCCCTTTTTGTTGGAAAGCCCCCCCCCATTTTGTTAGGTACAATGCCCCCCTTTCCTTGATTGTGAGGCGATGGGACACCTTCCCAGCTTTCCGAGGGAGACGCCTCCCCTTTTCCCCTCCACGGAACGAAAAGGCGGGAAGTAGATATGTCGATGAAGAAAGCCGGCTCCCTACAGAGTAGAGGAGGGGGTTTTCCCTTTCCCTTTCTTTTTTTTTTTCTTTCAAGGGAAATCGACCTTCCTTTGCTAGGCGCCGCCTACGGGAAGGAACCTCCCTCCCCCTCTCCCTTTTTTTCCATCAAAGGGAGGAGTCCCTTTTTCTCCGTGTTCTGCCTATTTTGTTGATTTCCTCCTCCCTTTTTTTTTTTTCCTGGGGAAATAGTAGAATAGCTTTTTGTGTATGTTGTCTTAGCTTCGCTCCCCCTTGCCAGCGCCCCCGGAACGGTGTGTTTTCTTTTTTTTTTTTTTTTCTCCCTTCCTTTGTTACGAATGCCAAAGGCAGCGGTTTTTTTTCCTGTGAAGGGAAGGTGTAATATCCTCACCGGTAGATAAGGTGATTTATTTTGACTTCTCCCTCCCCCTTTTTTTTTTTTTCGTGACGTGACCTCTCCTCCTCGCTTCGCGTCTGGCGAAGTCCCCACCCCCCTCCCTTTGCGCGCCATGGCTGGCCAAAGATTCGTCCTCAGCTTCTTTCTTTTTCTTTCCCTCCTCCCCTTCCGGACAACTCAGCGGGTCGGCTGTTTCCTTTTCTGTGATCCAAGTCCAGGCCCTGGCTTTTCCCGTCGCGCCGTGGTCGGAGGGGACTTTCCTTTTTTTTTTTTCCCCCTGCCAGCTGCGGCCATCTCTCCTTTTTTTGAGCTCTACCGAAACGTAGGCCTCTTCTTTCTCCTGGCGAGCCGGGTCCGTCCAGCCGAACCCCCCCCCTCCTCCTCTCCCCCCTTTTCTTTTCCCTTCATGGCCTGGACTTCGACGAGCAACGCCCGCGTCCGACCGTGAGTGTTACCGCATTCCTAATCGGGGACAGCACCTGGCGAGGCACGGCTCTTCCCCCCCTCTCTTTTCTTTTTCCCCTCTTCTCTTTCATCTAGAACACGAGATTGTCGTCGTTCCTTTCTTTTTTCCGTAAAAATGAGGGCCGTTTCTTACCCCCGTATCGAAAATGTGCTCGAGCACCTCTTTCCTTCCCCCCCCTCTTTTCCCCCTTTTCCCCCCTTATAGCACAAAGCAGCGCGTTTGGCGTCTTTTTCCCACCTGCTCACCGTTCCCGGTTTCTTCCATACATGGTCTGGATAGTCCTCCCCCCCCCCGAAAGGGAAGAGTAATACCTTTCTTTGTAGCGCCCAAATGATGAGGACCTTTCTTCGCGACAAAGAGGAGATAGGAATTATTTTCTCTTCTTCCTTTTCCCTTTTTTTCTGCGGCGATAGGGGCAGTCTTAGGCCCTTTTTCCCTTCTTTTTTTTTTGTCAGACAGGGTCGTTTTTTCCTTCCCCTTCCGAGACCAGGAAACAAAAACCGTCCTCTCCCTTTCCCCTCCCCTTTTTCCCTTTTTTCGTCCTGGAGGGAGGCCTCTCCTTGGCTAAAGTACGCGTGCGGTCTTTTTTTTTCTGGGGCGGAGTATAAAGCTTCCTCTTCCCCCCCCCCCCTCCCTTTTCCCTCAAACATCGCAACGGCCCTTTTTCTCTTGGAAAACAAAACGCGCCTGCTCTTTTTTCCTTTGATTCAGGGATGAAAGGAAGGGGCCTACCTTCTTTCTCTTTGAGGGAATGGGTTATGGGAGATCCCCTTTTTTGGAACAAGCAAAGGGAATAACTCTCCCCTTCTCATCTTGAGGGCAGTCAGGAGAGCCCTTTCTTCCTTTTTTCCTCTATGGTCGATCGAGGAGGTAGGCCCTTTTCCTTGCACGAGAGCGGTCGTCCTTCTCCTCATGGGGGATCGGAAACTTTTCTTTTTTCTTTTCTACGCATTTGAAGATAAGATCGTTTTTCTCCCCGTTATCTGAGGCCATTCCCAACACAATTTAAGGATTCCTTCCCTTTTTTTTTCCCCCTCACCCAAAAGCTACCCCTTTCCTGTGCGCAGCTCCCTTCCAGAGCACGAAGGCCTTCCTCTTTTCTTTTTCTTTTCTGGAAGCTGAAAGCTCAATGCCGTTCCCAGAAAGAACGTCTTCCCCGTGGAGAGAATCTAATCTTTCCCTCTTCTCCTCCTTCTTCATAAGATGTTCACGCGTCTTCCCCGACGTCTGGCGCCCTGGTCGATCCGTCCTTCTCTTTGTTCTCAAGCAGAGGACTCCCCCGATTTTTCCATGCAGAACCTCCGCTTTTTTTTTCTCTGGCGCATCTAGTCTCTTCCCTTTATTTCCTCAAGAATTGCTCCTATCCCCTTCGTGACTGAGTTAGTCTCCCAGGCCGCGGTTATTTATTTTTCTTTCTTTTTTCTCAAAATCGAGGGCGTGATCTCCCTTTTCCATGGGCTCCCGCCCGACTTTTTCATCAGCGACAACGATTTCCCTTTTTTTCGAGAACCGAGACGAGGATCACCTCTTTTTGAAGCCTGAGGATTGACCTCTCCCCCTCTGAAGCGCCGAAGACCCCCAGCCCTCTCTTTCTTCCTCTTCTTTCTTCCTTCCCCCCGTCGAGCAGGCGCGGGAGCACAGATAACTTTTTTCCCTGATCCGTTTTACGCGGCATAGTGCCGCTCCCCCGGGCCAGACAACAATAAGGCCCCCCCTTCTTCCCTTTCCCCTATTTTTTTTCTTTTCCCCAACAACGTCAGAAAACGCGCCTTTTCTTTGTAGGTTTGAGCGCCAGCACCAGTCCTTTTTATTCCGACGACCGGAAAAAGTCTCCCTCCTCCTTTCCTTTTTTTTTTTTTATAGAGATTATTCTCTTTTTTTCCTGCTTGTGTGGCGCCAAATCCTTACCCCTTTTATAAGAGGAGGGGCGCTTCTTTGGTTGTGATGGAGGTGAAAAGGGAAACTCTTTTTCGTCTCGGCGAGATAGGAACCTTTTCTTCCCTTTTTTTTCCCCCCACATGGTCCAACGACCCTCTCGGAGCACCCTTCCGATGCTGGTCCTCCTCCGTTGCGTCTATAAGATAGGCGTTCAATCCTTTCTTTTCTTTCCCCCCCTTCTTTTTCTTCCACACCACGAGGCGATGATTCTTCTTTTCCTTCTTTGCTTATCATGGGCTTTTTCGGAGCCCCAGGGTTTTTTTCTACTACCCATGCCGTAGTCTGCCGCCTCCCTATAAACCGCGGCCTTTTTTATGACCAATATACCTCCCTCCCCCCTTTTTTTTCTCTCTGTCGGGGAGTTTTACTTCCCGCAAAGGCCAGTACCCCTCTTCCTCCTACCTTTTGTCTCGTCATAGTAGTATAATGGCCTTTTTTTTTTCCCCATGCGTTCCTCGGCGCGTCCCCTTCCAGTAGAATTTTCTTCTCGGAAATGAAGCTTTTTAACCAGATGCAAGAAATCCTTTCTTCCTTTTTTTTAGATAAAAAGTGGGTGCCTTCCCGGGGTTTTTTTCCGCGGCCTTTCTTTCCAGAGGAACATCTGATATTCTCGCTCTCCCTTTTTTCTTTCCTGAAGTCTAGCTGAGAGCACGGCCCTCCTCCCTTGTATTTCTCGCGGCCGAGCCGGAAAATCTTTTTTTTTTTTTCCCTCTCCCCCCTCCCCCCCTTTTTTTCCCGATCATGGAGGATTTTCCTCCCGATCTTCGCAAGAACCGCCTCTCTCTCAGAGCAAGAAAGACGCTCCCCTCCTCTTTTCTTTTTCCTCTGTATGAGAAAGGGCCGACTCCCTCCTTTTTTTTCGACCAATTTCATCCATGGTCTTTTTCTCAAGAAGATGCCTCTTTCCTTTTCCTTTTTTTCTCCTTCTTTCAGGGGAAGGGGGGGTCTTCCTTTCCACTCGCGAGACTTGACTTCCCCCCAGGCCTCAAAAGCAGGGGAGATTCCCTTTTTTTCCTTCTTTTTTCTCCCTGAATCACATCGATTGGAATGCCCCTTTTTTCCCTCCAGTGCGTTTTTTTTTTTCCCCCTTGCCAAATGGACTGGACTTTTTGCGAGGGTTGCGGCCCTCTTCCCTTCCTTTCGAGGGAGACCTCTCTGGATCATCAAAAGCCCCTCCTTCCCCCCTTTCCTTCCTTTCTCCGGGAAGAGCATGATGACGCTTTTAACGGACGACGAGTTCGGTCCGGGTTTGTTTACTGGCTCCTTCCCTCTCCTTTTTTCTCTTTACAATAGAAACTGTTGCTGGCATTTTTTTCTGACCGGTTAAGGACGACTCTCCCTCATAACATAAACGGGGAGGTTCCCCCCCTCTTCCTCCCGAGAGAATACGGTGTCGCCCTTTTTTTTCCGAAACAGGCTTCCCCTCCTTACGACGGGATGAAAGAGAAACGGTCTTTTTTTTTTCTTTCCTCTCTAAAATGTATCTAGAAACTTGGTTCCTCCCTTTGAGGTAAGGTTGCGCTTCTTTTTCCCAAACGCGCGGATGTGTGATGATACTCTTCTTCCCCTTTTCCCTCCGGAAAGAGGGTGATAGAGCACATGTTTCCTTCCGAACGCGACACCCCCTTCCCTGACCAGATTGGAGACGACTCCCCTCCTTTTCCTTGTCCTTTTTTTTTTTTTTCCTACTCCCCTTACCGGGTAGCAATGGCTGGGCCCCGACCTCCGGACAACTCAAGAGGTTTCTCCTTCCTTCTTTTTTTTTCCTTTTTTGAATCGTAGAAAGTCCCTTCCCCCCTTTCCTTTTGTCGTTTGGGGACCCGGCTCGCATGATCCCCTTTCCTGGTAGGAGATACTCTTATCTTTAATAAATACCTCCGTTTTTCTTTTTTTTTTCTCTTTCCTTTTTTTTCCCCCTCGGGAATAGAGAAAAGGCAACCCCTTTTCCTTTTCCGCGAATGCCCGAGACAGCGCCTCTTTTTCAGGAAGAGTAAAAGAGATGCCCCTCCTCCCCTCTCCCTTCTTTTCTTTTCTCCGGGGCTCATATGATTAAGAATCGGGTCCTTGGGTTGGTTAACTACGGCCAGGCCCGCGATCGTGCTTTTTCCCAAAGGGTTCTTCCACGGAACGAAAGATACGTCCCCTCTTTTTTTCTTCCCCCAAAATAAAGCAACAGTATCGCACCATCCTTTTTTTTCCCCCCAACCTCCTTTGTAAACATGGCCGACCCCTTTTTCCGTTTGGCGAGGAGTATGAAGATCATGCGCGCTCCTCCTCCCCCTCCTCCCGTCAAGGGGGAATGTAAAAGGTGTTTCCCTTTCCGACCACACAGAAAGGGCGCTTACATCTCTGACTTTCCTCTCCCCCCCTTTTTTTTCCCCTTTCTCTAGGACGAAACGAGGCTTTTTTATCGATGGCATCCTCCCCCCCCTCCTTTGGCAGAGGGTTAGGGCAATTAAAGTCTTTTCTCCCCCCTCCCCTTTTCTCAACAGGGTAGATTTCCCCACCAAAGGATCGCAACCCGCCGAAGCAGAATCTTCTCCCCCTCTTTCTTCGGCGGAGGAAGATGCTCGGCCCCTTTCGATGTCTGTGGCGGTCTTTGGATTCTTCGTCTTCACGCGGGAAGTTCCCCTTCTTCTCGTCCCCTCTCACAGGCAAGTAATTGGCATGGACGCCCTTTCCCCCTTCGCAGGCACAGATAAATTCCCCCCCTTTTTTTTTCTTTCTACCCCGCGAAGACTATGAAAAACGGTCTTTCCCTTTCCCCAGTTGGAACGGAACAGTCATAGGGCTTTCCCCCTTCCAAAGACACACGGAATAAAGATTTTCTCTCCCTCCTTCCTTTTATGGACCCTTTCTTTGATTTGATTGGTCGACTTATGCCGGAATGGTCTCTTTTTTTCTTCTTCTTTTTTTTTCCCATCCCGATAAGTACCTTCTTCCTTAGCGATCTTCGGGCGTTTCAACGACGGTCTGACGACCTCGTCGTTACTCCTTGCCCTCTTTTTCCACATCCACATGATCGGATCGATCTTTTCGAAAACACACTTGAATCGAAAGAGAAAGATACAAAGCTTTTTTCCTTCTTCTTCGCAGCCTCTCTTCCCCTCTATATTGTCGAGCGCGATCTTCCGCTCCCCTGAAAGAACGTCCCCTTCTCCCTCCCTCCTTCTAGGGAGATGAAAGGGAATCTTCCCTTTTCCCGTTCAAGCGAGCCGTTCGGCCCCCTTCGCCGTCGAGGCGGATAGATAACGCTTTCTTCTCCCTCCTTTTTTCTTCCGATTTGACAAGTCTCCCCTTATCCTAAGAGGCTCTTTTCCACCCGCATGGAGCCTTTCTCCCTCTCCCCTTTTCTTCCTTGATTGAGGCCAGAATCTCTTACGGCACTGAGTTTCTTCTTAAACAGGACGAGGTTATCTTTTTCTTTTCAAAATCGAGAGAGATCCTTTTTCTTGCTCCCCCGATCTTTAATGCGTAGCTGTCCCCCTCGGCAAAGATTAAAGCCCTCTTTCCCCCTTTTCTCCGAGAAGAGCTTGTTCCAAGTGCCATTTCTCCTCTCAAGAAGAGATTATATCCTCCCCCTTACTACGACGATTATGTACGGCTTTTTCTTGAGCCCCGGCAGCCTTTTGAGACAACCCCTCTTCCTCCTTTTTTTCCCCTTTTTGAGCGCGTAGATAGTTCCTGCCGCTTTGGCAAGAAGAGGAAAGCCCACCTCCGCCTCTTTCTCTTTTTTTTCCAGGGTAAACAGACCTCCCTCCTCGCCAAGCGGAGACTTTCTGAAGCCGGTGTAGGATTGGCTCTCCCTCCCCCCCCCTGCAGGTAAGTTACGACTCTTTTTCCTCTTTCTCCTCTCCAGTTGGTGTGTTGAGATCTTTTGGAATGAAAGACTTTCTCCCCCCCCTTTCCTTCACTCCTTTACAAACGATTAAGAGATTTCTCCCCTCTTTACTGCTTTGCAGAAGGTCTGAAAGAGGCCCCCCTTCCATTAAGAAGAGGGATGATTTTTCTTCGGAAAGTCCTTCTTAGATCAGGAAACGATTCTCTTCCCTTTAACAGGAGCTTCTTTTCTTCCTGAGTTTGGTGATAAAGCGACTCCGGATCCTTCTGATGTTCATGATAGGCAGACCCCTTTTCCGTCTTCGGAGGATATCTCTTTTCCCCCTTTCGACAAGAATAAGTCCTTCCTATTTCACACAAATCGAGGGAGAATTCCTCTTTTCTTCTTTTTTTCAAAGCGGGGTCTTTGTTTTGATCAAGGGATACCCCAGGGTTAGGTTCTTTCCCCCCTTCCCCTTTCTCCCTCGATTTTGATAATCCTAGTCACCTCCTCCGTGCCACTACTACTAACCCCCCCCCCCTCAGGGGATCCCTCCGTCCTCAAGCAAGGCAAGATGGACTCGCCCTCCCCCTCCCTTCGTTCTCGGCGGTTCTTTCCCTTGGTACTGGGTACACACTTTCTTTTTTCTCCCCGAAGCACGGATCGATTAAGCATTCTACCTTTTTCTCTACGACGCCACGGCGCGATTCCCAGCTGATGCAGCCAAAATTAGACTTCTTTCTCCCTTTTTCTCTCGAGTTAAAAGTGTGGGAGACTTTCTTTTTTTGAAGGAGCGAGGCAGCGGCAGTCTTTTCTGCGATCCGAACAAAGATAGCCACTCTTCCTTTTCTTCCCCCCTTCTTTTTCCTGCGCAAGGAAGAACTTTCGTGTTCCCCCTCCGATAGGGACGAGCCGGACTTTTTTTTTTTACCACGGGCAGCGATCCCCTCTCATTTCTTTTTGAAACGATTGATCTCCTTCCGGCACGAAAAAGTTTCTCTCCCCCTCTCCCCCTCTGCCCGAACAAAGATCGCCTCTTTTCCTCGGGACGTATAGTATGCACTTCCTAAGAGATAGAAACACTTCCTTCCCCCCTTTTCTTTTTCCCCCCCCCCTTTGCCAGCGACGCTCCTCCTCGATAAGGGCTTTTGCGGGCCCCCGGAGTCGGGCAAAAGGGCCCCTCCCCCAGAAGGCAGGGAATAATAACAGCCTCTTCGATTAGGGTATGAAAGTCTTGGCCCCCTTCTTGAGCGGATTGAAGAGATCTAGGCTCCTTTCTTCGGTTAGGTAAATGCCACCTTTTTTTCTGATTGGCCCGCATGATTGAAGTCTCTCCAGGGGCTTGTTAAAAGGTCTTCTTCCCCTCCTTCGCTTCGGATTGTGGCCTTTTTTTTTGCGAACGGATAGACGGTTCTTACCTTTTTTTTGTTCCATGGCTAGGAGTCCCTTTTTTTTTTATAAGGGGTATAGGGAAATCGACCTTTTTTCTTCCTCGCCGCTAAGGGAAGGCCCGCTTTCTACAGATATTTAAATAAAGGGACGTTCTTCCCTCTCCCCTTTTTCTCCTCTGGTGTCGCAGAGTCCCCCCCCTTTTTCAGAGGAGGACCTTTCTTTCGAGCCCGTGCACTTTTCCGATAAAGAACATGTATATTTAGACAACCCTTGTTTCTTCTTTTTCGAGAACCTCGCAGGAGCGATTAAGCCTTCCCCCTTGATAAGAGTCGGAATGTGACACCTTCCTTTTTTTCCCATTCTTTTTTTGATAGAGCAACTTTTTTCTTTTCCCCTCTCTTTGAAGGGCGAAAGGCGGCCTTTCCTTTCCTTCCTTTTCTTCTTTTTTAGAGAAACGACGAAACGTGTCTTTTCGCCTCGGCGGGCTGTAGAAGTTCTCTCCCCGGGCGCTCATGGAGAACCGATCGTCCCTCCCCCTTTTTTCCCCGTAAAACCTCAGCGGGGTCGGCTGTTTTTTCTGTGATGTGAGTACAGGCCCTGATGCCCTTTTTTTTCGCTGGGACGGGACAAGGATCGACATGTTTTTCCTTTTCCCGCTCCTCTTCCCCCTTTTTTTTTTTTTGAGTACTCCGACGATAGGCGCTTTTTTTTCCTGCCGTCCCGTCCAAAGCACGACACGGCGCGCCTCTTCCTTCCCCCTATCTCTTTCCCTGGCATGGACTTCGAAGAGAAACGGACGCTTCCACCGCGAAAGATGAGTCTGCCGGCTTCATCGGGGCCAGCCTTCCCCCTCCCTCCCTTTTCCTTCTTTTTCTTTCGGCCAGCACGCGATAGCTCATCTCGCCCCTTTTTTTCCGCAGACGGAAATGATGGGCCTCAAATAAAGCAACGCTATAGGCCATTTGGCTTCTCTCCCTTTTTTTTCCCCTTCCTTTTTCACATGGCCGACAAGTATGAAGCACAACCTCCTTTTTTTCTTTCCGCTGGACAGAGCACCGGTCACGCCTTTTTTTCTTTTCTTCTTTTTCTTTCTGGATCGAAATCGAAGAGCCCCCCCCCTCCCTTTTTTTTTCTCTGCGACGATGTCGCGCAAGCTGCGGTCTTTTTTCTTCGGGCGACACCGAGGCAGATCTCCTCTTTCTTCTTTTTCCTGTTAGGTAGGGCGGAGCCGTTTTTTTTTTTCGGCTCGCCGCCGCGTTCTTTTTTCTATTTCCCGATAACGGATCCCCCCTTTTTCCTCCCAGGAAAAAAACCGGCCTCTTCCCTTTTCTACCGGTCAGACGTGTTCATGCTCGCCCGGTCAGGACACCCCCCCTCCCTCCTTTTCCTATTTTCTTTTGGAGGAAAAGGGGACAGCACCACTTTCCTTGATATTTCCACCTCGCACGCAAAACATAGCCCCGGCCCTCCCCCCCTTCCAAGAATTGATGGAAACCCCCCCCTCTTTCGGAATACGCTCACTTGATTCCTTTATTCCCTTTCCTTGAAGATATGAAAACGGTATCCCCCCCTTATGATTCCCAGGATCCTGTTTTGGGACTTGGGAAGAAAAGGGTCTTTTACCCTTCTTCCCAGAATGCATCTTGATGGGCCCTTCTTTTTTCCTTTCCGACATAAGGGTTGACGACTTTTCCGCTCTCTTCTTTTTTCTTCCTTCCTGGAGAATAGAGATGGCTTTTCCTCCTATTTTGCCCCCCTAGGAAATCTCCCTGCATTTGACGATAAGCTTTTTCTTCCCTTCCTTTTATAGAGGAACACGTGGTAGGCTTTTTTTCCCCAATTTAAGGCTCGGCCGCTATTCTCCCTCTTTTGCATTTCGCAGGAAATTTCTTCTTCCTAAGGAACGAGCAAGACGGTTTCTCTTGGTCCGCTGCCCGATCACCCCTTTCTCCCAAAAGTGAGACGACCTTTCTTCCTGCAGAATTTCTGCATCATTCTTCGCGAAGAAGGACACTGCGGCATCGATAAGGCTCCGTTCTTTTCAAGACGAGGAAGAATTGGTTCAATAGTTAGGGACGACGAGGCTCTCCCCCCACAGTCTATGGAGAGGCATCACTCTTCTTTTTTTTCTTTCGCCCCTTCAAAGACAGCGATCCTCCGTTATAGTATTTGTCCTCCTTTTTTTTTCCGCGGCTTAAGCAGTATTCTTCTGACACCAATCGAGGCCTTATGGGTAGTAGCCCGCCAGACACCCTTGTGCTCCTTTTTTCTCTCCCTGAGAAAAGCAAATCCTCCTTCGACCCATTTGAGAGACACCGGCCCTTAGAGGTGTCTTTAGATAAGAATGAGGATTGACCTCCCCGAGACTCCGAACCACTCTTTCGATCAGGGAAACATAATCTTCCTTCCTAAAAAGGATCTTCCCGAGGTGGTCTGAACAGAGAAAGAAGCTCTCCCTTCTTTTTTATTAAGTCCTTGACGCGCATCTTTTCCTATTCCCTTGCGGAAAAGAAAGAGGCCATTTCCCCCCGACATGACAGGGTTTTTCACCGAAGAACCACCCCCTGCTATCCCAAACGAGACCCTCGCTTTCTTCAGGCGAGCCGGTGTCTTTTCCGAACAATACAGAGTTCCCTCTTCTTCTCCCGCGAAAAGAGAAATATCTTTTCCCCTAGACTGATTCTCGTGCCGGGTCTTCTTTCTTTTTTCCACAGAGTCTTTAAAGGGATGGTGTTTCTCTCCACTTCCCCGAAGATTTCTAAGCTTCTTTTGTTTTGGGAGAAGTTTTGGTGTTCAAAGAAAGAGGGCCCTTCTTCTTGGTGGCTGGACGAGTCGGGTCCCTTTTCTTCTTCATGGCGGAGAGGAGATCGTCTCTTTGAGTATCGCGGCGCTTCCCTTCGCTGCGTGGTAGATGTTTTCGCATTTTCCTCGATGCTGGTCCGATTTTTTTTCCTGCCCCCAGAGAGAGACACGTTTCACGCACCCGTCCTTCCCCCTCCCTTTGCGGTCCCTCGCAGGCGGCAAGGGGGGTGAGGTGCTGAGAACAAGGGCGAGTGAGCGGGTCTTCGGCGGTGACCCCGAGTCCCCTTTCTTCTTTGACGTGAGTCAGAGACATGAGAGCACCACGAGGGCATGAGATGCTCCTTTTCCTTTCTCTTTGACAGCCGCGCACTAACCGCGAACGCCGCACTGCGACGGTTTTTTTTTTTTTGTCTTTTTTTCCCTTCGAGAGGCGGAGACCAGTTTTTTTATGACTCGTCTCCGAACTCGCCCTGTCGACTACCTGATAAACGCGGCCTTTTTCCTCTTTCCTCCCCCTCCAGGGAAGAAGATCGATTTCTTTTTTCGTCCGAAAGTACTTCTATGCTCCTCTTCGGAGCCTTAGTAGGAATCCTCTTCCCCTTCATGGAAAAAGGCGTCTCGGCCCCCCTCCGATTGCTCGACGGCGCCCCTTTTTAAAGCACGGAGAGAGTGAATGCCCCTTTCCCAGAAATTAGGATCCTTCCTCTTAAGTTTTGGAGAACTTCTTTTTTTGGTAAGGGGGGGATGCGTCATTTTTTTTTTATCGAGATAGAAAAGGTTTTTTCCTTGGGACTAAGTATAGATGTCCTGAAAGCCCTCTCCCTTCCTTTTTCGCGGTGGAGAGTGAGATCCTCCTTCTTCCCTTTTTTTTTGACAGAGCCGGGACTGGTTTTTATGTTGGCTAAAAGCATATGATTCTTCCACTTCGAGGTAGGAAAGACCTCCCTTTCCTTCCCGCCCCAGTCTCGCCGCCTCCTTAGGGAGGTATCGTATGGAAAGGGCCTACCTCCCCCTCTACTTCTTTTTTTCCCCCCCCTAGGTAGAAAATTCATCAATGGTTTTTTTCCCAGATGTTGGGCGGCATTATCTCCCTCTTCTTTTTGGGAAACCCGGGTAGGAAACACTTCCTCCCTTTTTTTCTTCCGCAGAGAAGGGGACCCCTCCCACCAATGGGGAGACTCCCCTTTGGGCATCCCGGAAGAACATCTTTGGAATTGTATCGTCCTTTTGAGTTTTTTTTCCCCTTCAAAATGGAAGGCCGGTGCGGCTTCGCTGGAACACGAATGATTGACGAGCTGCCTCTGTTCTTTTCCCCTTTCTTCCAAGGGATAAGAAAATTCCTCCCCCCCCTTTTTCTTTTGGATCACTGGACGCCCCTAGCCTTCTTTTTCTGGAACAGGGATCGGCCATTTTCTCTCTGGAGGGTTTGTTAATGGATCTTTTCCTTCCGGTTTATAGGGAAATCGACCCTTGGCGGCGATGGAGCCTCCTCCTTTCCCTTCCTCAGAAGCTCCCCTTTTTTCCTCACTTTGCTGAGGCCATCGTCAGCCCCTCCTCTGTGAGAGAAAAGGTGTTCTTTCCCTCTCCCGAGAAACTCGCCGCGCTCGACCGTGATTTATCCTATTTACGATCCAGACACCTTATCTCTCCCCCCCCCTTTCCCAGGTGAGTAAGAGTGCGCTTCCTTTTTCCTTTCCCGGCGAGGGTTGTGTGATAATGGTACGGCCAGTGTCCCACCTTTTTCCCTTCGCGGCCGAGGGTGCTCTATCCCCCCCCTGTGCTTTATTTTGAAGGAGACCTTTCCCCCTTGCATTTTTCCTCAACCGCTTTGGCGCTTCCTCCTTGTTAGAGATGG
>Ga0179593_1647884_pt1 | contig 13431 bp, 17 predicted proteins | sample CZODoug2_1_08_16_FD_185931 | JGI IMG/M metagenome (GOLD analysis project Ga0179593, IMG submission 185931) | Vadose zone soil fungal communities from Angelo Coast Range Reserve, California, USA - CZODoug2_1_08_16fungal (PacBio error correction) | ecosystem: Environmental > Terrestrial > Soil >... | reverse complement strand
TGCCGTTGCCCCGACGCCCAATATTTTCTTTTCCTCCAAGCCTTCCTCTCCCTTATAGCCCGATCTTTGTGGTCGACGGCATGGCCTCCACACCTCGTGTTACATCATCTGTAAAAATCCGTGTGACCCTTTGCTCACCCTTTTCCCCATTTTTTGTGACTTTCCCCCGGGCACGTTCCTGTGTATCCGAAACAAGCCAAGTGCCAGGTGGGCGACCTTGAAGAGACCCCTGCGGCCGTGCTTGTCGCCCCTCCCCACCCCCTGCCTTCCGTTCCCCACGTTCTTCCATTCCGGCGCTGGTCCAAATGTGCCGCCCCCCAAAAACGCGTTCCCTCCCTCTTCCTGCCTCGGTTTCTCGTTTTTTTTTTTTTGGTCTCGCGACATGTTCACGAAGTGATTGAGCCGGGTTCCCTTCTTTCCCTCCTTTTTGCCCCCACTTTGTTTGCCTTTACTTGGCCATTAAGGTCCTTGGTTTTGCGAACTTAGTGTTGTCCTGCTACTTTTATCTTTTTCCCCTTCCACCACTGCTGCGTTGGAGATGTACGCCTGCCCAAAACGTGACTTTGCTGATCGTTGTTCTGCTCCTTCTTTTCTTTTGTTTTTTTTCCTCTGATTTATGGCCCCGGATTTGACGTGTGGCCCCCACACTGCTTAGCGATTGTTTTTTCTCCCCCTTTCCGTTTTGGTTTTTCACCGAGGGTTTGGCTGTGCACTGTTGGTCAGAGCGCCCCTTTGGAGTGGAGCAAAATGATATTTTTCACATCCTAGATACTCATCAGGATCTTAAAAGCGAAACCGCTTTTTTTGACATAATTGACCCATTGGAGATTGCCTGTACTATTTTCTTGCCTTTGTTTTCGACGTCAACCGGTGAACTGCTGGTTTTTGGTCACTTGGTTTCTCCCCCCTTTTTTTCCTTTCTTCCCACGCCTCGTTTTTGGAGAACCTTGTCGATGTTCGTCGGTCCCATGAACCCGCCCGTCAAGTTCGATTTTATTCTCGCGATTTTTTTAGTCTCTCCTGGCCTTCTTCTCTTGCAGATTCTTCTAGACTGACCCACGACACAAATTGCAACGGCACACCCACCCTGTTCACTGTACGTGTTACCGTACTTGATCTTTTTCTTTTTTCCTTTAATCCTTTTTTTGTTCCTTTAAGTTCCTCCTGAGGTGGCCAAATCGCTATCCACCTCTTTGGACAAACTACGCCCCCCCCCCCCCCCGCTTTTATTTCCAATCCCCCCCACTGCCCACCCATCATCCTAATGGTTCAACTGGTGGAACGCTGGTTTCTCTCTGACCCCAAATCTTTTTCGCGTTTTTTTATCCCCGACCCCACTTCCCACCCTTACACAAAACAGACCCCAAACTCCAGTAAGTGTTTCCAGCACAGCAGACTCTCCTCGCCTTCTGCCGCTTGTCCTCCCTCCCCCCCCTTTCCGATAAATAGGACAACAAAACTAGTTTGGTCGTGTTTTTTTACACACTTTGACCCTCATTGAGTTTTTTTCTCGGTCGCGGTATATATCCCGTCTAGGATCGAATTGGCCCACTTTTTCCCTAACCGCTTTCCTAATGCCGGGGGTTTCCAAGGCCGGGTTTTGTTTATGGCGACTCGGCTCCCCCGAGCTTTAAAGTCCCCGCCCCCTGAAGGAGTGTTAGCGGTGTTTGGGGTTACTTCCCCCATCATGAGGACTGCGCGCGGAACTTTTCTGGGACGGACAGGGATGTGGGTTTCTGCTCGACCCCGGGTGGCGTGCAGGTGCCTCTGGCCATTTCTTCGGAGACCCGCGAGGGCGACGGCTGGCCCCACGAAAACGCCCCCTGGCGTCACTTCCTCCTTTACACTAACCTGCACGCAGATTCCCTCGTCAAGATCTCACGTTTTCCGCCCTATGACGAATGATGTCACGCTTCCTTTCGCGGCCAGCGTATCCGAACTTGTCCGAGCGCTTCGTTCCAGTGGCTGGGAGACAGCGTGCCTTCTCTTTTCGTTCCCTCCCTGTTTTTCCACGTCCTCCCCTTTTGCATCCACGTGACACAATAGACTTCCCGGAACCGGCGTAGAGAAATTGCTTTCCCAAAGATTTTCCTTTCCTTTTAGTTCCCGAAAAAGGCAAGAGATGGATCACACACGGAGGTTTCTGTTGCCCCCCCCTTGAATCAGCAGATGGTTGGGCAACTCGTACCAGCGTAAACCCGGCAGTGTGCCTCCCTTTTCCTAGAACGACCCGAACCCCACGCGTGCTGTTTTTCCCCCCTTCTTTCCCCAGCCCTGACGTACAACGACTATTCGGCACTGATGCGGGCCTTTTTTTTTTCCACCAGATCAGCATTTCCTTTGACGCCCCGTCCCCGCTTCGCTGGCCCCTCCCTAAATCCGCTTCATTCCACCACGAGATACGTCGACCGTTCGCGACCGTCCTCCAGCTTTTTTCCCTCCCATCCCCGAGCGCCTGTATATGACTCTCGCAGCGCGCGCTCTGTCCCTGTTTCGGATGGTTTTAAATTCTTTCCCCTCGCAGTCTTGCGGTTTGGGAAAAAGGGATATATTACAGCCCCTTTTCGGTTCTGAGGCCCGCAAGACTCACGCGCCGGGAACTGGTTACTTCGACTGCCGTTCAAGAACGGGCGTCTCAGCGACGTGCTCATGTTGATGCGGGGTCCTTGTGGTTTTATGTCATGGGTGGCCCTGTGTTGTGATCGACCCCGGCCTGTCATCGCGTACTTTCTGCCAGGAAACCCCACCAAAACATCCCCACGGCCCATCCCTTTTGGCTTTCCTGACCCCCCGCTCCTGCGGGCGCCCCTGGCACTTATCAACTTATCTCGCACCAGGTTCCTCGTTCATCAAGTTAATGAAATGGTACCGATAAATGAAGTTGTGTTTTGGTCCCCCCCCATAAGGCCATTTGAGGATTTTCGCGGTGTGTTAGGGGTGGATTCCCGGTTCCCCCTCGCTCTTTCGCAGAGTGACCCCAACCACCCTTCCCACCGCGGCTTTTACCCTTGCCCTTTTCTTTGTGCATGTCTCGGAATTTTCAACTAACGTTCCCATCTCCCGGGTACTGACAGATTTCCACCCTGTTTTGTTTTCTTCTTGAGGCTAGCCCCGAGCCACGGGAGATAAGACAGAAGCTCCGGGGAAGCCTGTTCACGGTTTGCCCGTGGCCGACGAGCCTGGGTATCAGAGCGGGACCGATCCGATGTGTAACAACCCGGCATTAGGAAGGTTAAACATGTGAGTGCAGTATAGTTTTACGAAGGTGTAGAGAATCTTCCATTTCCCAATCTTTGTTGCCTTCCCGTGGTTTACAGGGTTGCCTTTGTAAGTTTTTTTCCACGGTTCCTCACCGCAGGGAAGACATCACGATGGTGAACCCCCTCCACCCGTCGTCATTTTCCCGGCCCCCACCGAAGACTTGAATCAAACCTTACCCCTTCCCTTTCTGGGTCCCCCCCATGACTTGAACAATCTTCCGTTTTCAGGTTTCTATTTCCAGGACGTTGGGTCACTCACGGTGTGTTGTCTTATTTTTTTTCTCCTTCCCCTTTCGCCCAATTCCTTGCCTCGGTCGTCCTTGGTTTTCCCCTACCCCCCGGTAATCAGGGATTTTTCTGGGGTGGCCCTTGATGTTTTTTGTTTGGCTTCACGAACTCACTTGTCCCTATTGTCGAGCATTAAGTTCGATAATCCATGTCCCACCCCTACCAAAGCCGCGGCGTTCAACCACGGGCAAAGGAATCGGTGAATGATGAATCCCCCAGTCGACCTTGCCCCCCTGTTTTGAATTAAAGATTTGTTTTAGAGGATTTTTTTGAGCTACCGGATTTAGCCTTACTCCCCCCACCCCCTTTCAGACTTTCATGGTCTAATTTCCCCCACCCCCGTTGAGGGCCTTCCCGTTGCACCAGCAGCTCTCTTCAATGGCCCTTCCTGTTCCCTCTTCATAGAACAGACGCGTCTGCCTTCTTCTTGCCGTTTCCAGTCGTTGTTTTTCTTTTCGTTTCGAACGTCCTTTTCATCCTTTGAGTTCAGAACGTACCCTTGGTCCTTTTCCCGGGAAGGCGTAGAAGTTAAGTGTGTTTTCTCAGGGTTTTTTGCTTCGCCTCATTCTCAATTACGGATAACGTATTTCGTAGTTGGCATTCCGGTCATGCTTTCAAACAGCATGCGTTTCGTTTCGCAGAAACCCATATTCCAGAGACCCCTGCCGTTGGTTTGTGGACTCCTTTTTGTTTCCTTCAACCCAGATTCTCCTCGCAACGGTGATGCGTGTGTCATTGCCTCCCCGTCTCCCATTTTTTTTTCCCCCCTCCCGGCTGTTTCTTTTTCCCACCAAGACCCTTGTTGCATTTGCCCCTTTCTTTTCTTTCAACCTACCTGGATACAATTTAGCAGACCAATCCTCCGTCCTATATTCCAGGGACCTTCAGCAGACAGAGGATCATCTCCGTTTTTCTTTTGTTTGCGAGGTTAGCCGCTTCTTGGATTAGCCTTTTGCGTCTATATAAGCTTCTCAGTTAGACGGGCAGGAGAAATCCAGTGGGTGCTTATCCCCCTAGTTTTCCCGACCCCTTTCTCGAGAACCCAAAACAATGTCACATAGGAGCGGGAGTCCCAGTTTCTTTCAAGAAGGTAGTCAATCTGACACGTATTTTCTGAAGTCGTTTCTGCTTTTTATCTTCCGAGAAGGTCCGGTTTTACCGCCGTTTTCCTTTGGATGTTTTGATTGTGGTAGAATGTTAGAAACCTTTCATCGTCCTCTTTCTGTGATGATTGTTCGTTCCCAGGAAGTCGTATCCGGCCCTTTTTTTCTATAGACGTTCGCGCACGTTCATAGGCCCGCCCTATTCCGCCCCTTCCTTTGCTCCCAACTTACATCAGATGTAGTCCCGTCACGCTCGGACTGCTTGTCTCGAATGTCAAGTATCGCACGCAATCGGTCGTCCCGCCTTTAATCGCGAATTCCTCTTTGAGGTTCCCCCCCCTGCGTAGCCAGTACACCACCCGGCTTTCACCTTCTCGGCGCTTTCCTTTTCCCGGCTTTTTTCCTCTTTCCTGACCGAGACGCCCGAATTTCAATAGCGGATGTAAACAACTTTGTGTTCCTTTTTTTCCTGGCGCTCGACACATAGTGGTTTTTTCATGGATTTAGCTGACTTTTCTTGCTCTCTGCTTTCCCCCCTTGTCCTCGGATTGATTTTAGTTATTTTTCCCCAGATTTCACAAGTAAGGTGTGGGGCTGCGTCGTTTGTTTTTTTTTTTCTTCCTTTTTGGCTCCCTGGAACGGAATGAAATACCCCGCGCCCGACCATGCTCCGGTCAGCTCTGCCTCCCCAACCCTAGTTTTCCACCCTTCTTCTTCGGGTTTTTCTGGTGGTGAAATGCATTGGAAACAGAGGATGTGTCCCAGCACTTGTTCGCACGTCTTTTTGTTGGTTGTTCCTATGTGTTCGCCAGTTTTTGGTGGAACCTCGCGGTAGATGGTCTTACCTTAACTTCAACCATCCTTCTTGGTTGCGCTTTTCCCGTGGGTCACCCGTCAGGCGGCGAAACGGTTTCCCACAGGGGTGGGTTGTTTTGTTTCCCCGTTTTTAGTTCGTGTCTTTTTTGAGTTTCCGTGATCCTCGGGCATGATGCTGGGTGACTCGTCCAGGCCTGCACCTCCCTTCTTCGTTCCGTCAAGAACATCCCCCTTCTCTTTTTTTTTTTCACCTTTTTCCCCGCTTCCTCTAACCCCGTTTCCCCTCCCCACCCACTCTTTCTCGGTAGTTGTTACAGTTTTTTTTTCCAAGAGTGTTTAGCAACACACCAGCAGCTCGCCAACCCACAAGACCACGTTGACCCTCCCTCCACCCGCTCTCTCCTGACATTAGCCCCCCTGTTTTTCCCTTTCGGAGGATTCTGTGTTTTCCTCTCTTGTTTTTTCCTTTCGGGATCCTACGTTTGCTTTTTCCAGAACCTTTCAAACCCTTCCAATTCCCCCACTCCCACTCTTTCCCTGCTTTCCCCTTCACAGACTCAGGACAATGAAAACACAGCCCCGTTATTCAGGTTTCCCCCCTCCAATCCTTCTCACCTATTTGCCTGGTGCAAAACAACTATTGAGCACCCTTGATCAAGTCCACTCTCCCAATGCTCCTCTCCCAAGAAGGGAAATTTTGTTCATGCCGACGCAATTTTCTCTCCACTATGTTAACTCCTTTTTTGACCCGGTCTCCCAAACGAAGGGTGTGTTAAAGAACAGGGCCAAGTACCATGCTCAAGCCCTTCACTTCTCCCCGCTTCGTTTCCCCTTTCAATCCTTTTAGTTTCAACACTGAAACGTGCTTTGCTGGACGGCGTCTTAGAGGACACTAAACCACCCCGCCCCCTCCCCTAGGGTTGAACATGCGGGAAAAGAGGTTGTGGAGGCCCAACTTTAAGCGCCTTCCCCCCCTCGAGAGTGGTGGCGGGTCCTGGGGCACCTTCCCCGTCTTTCTCGTCCCCCTTTTCTTCTCAATTTTTTTTTTTTGTCGCGGGTCGCCCACATTTTCAGTGCTTTTCGCCTACACAGGGGCCGTTTTTCCCGTGCGCGGGGTCACTTTGTGAAAGCACAAGCCATTTTTGACCCCTAGGTTTTCTCCTATCCCTCTACTTGATTTTCCCTTCACACGATTTTTGGTTGGAGATTCGACTCCGATATAGACATTTTCCGAGGCACTCCCAAAGTTGAGCGGCACCCCATCATGTGGGTAGTCCGCCTTTCCTGCCAATTTTCCTTCCCTACTTTCATTCCATTGCTTGACGACAGGCCTTATGACAACAAAATATGGAAAATGCTCAAAGACTTTGGGAGTTGCCCGCCCTGATGTCGATATCGGAGGTTGCATTTCCCTCCCCCCCCTGGGACCACTTTTTTCCGTTCCTGATACTTTCCCTGCCATCGTGTGCTGTGTCACATTGGGACCAGAGAAACCCACAGTCTTTCAATGGTAGGCGAAAAATTCCCGTGCAGTTGGGTCTACGCAGACCCTTGCTCTTGATTTTTTTTCCTAGTGCCATTATTTTTCCCCCCGTCCACGTCTCACAGGAGGATTGCCGGACGAGCCACAGTGAGTCGACACCAACATGCTCCTCGATGTAGACCTTCAGGAGTCTTTTTTTTTATTCCTCAGACGGTCTTTTTTTTCCGTTTTGAGACGATTGAATGTATTTCCGGACGTTGTTGACATTTTCTAAGGCGTGACTCCAATGCTTGAGCAGTCTTAGGTACTTTTGCCCTAGTGTTCTCCGTTTTCGAATGTGCCCCGGCCTGGTGATAGCGATCGGCATGAGAAACCCGTTCGTTGGAGATGTCGGCTTACTTTCTTCGGTTCCTTATTCCCTTCTTTTGTCGCTCTTTTTCCTTCGGGTTGTGCCAAGGCGCTTGCTGTGGCTCTCACGGTGTGGGCCCACACTTCTAGAGGTCGTTGTCAGGTATAAGGCGTCTTTAATCGTTGGTCTCAGGTTCTTTTTCTGCGCCTTTTTTTTTCTGGTCTCCACCGTCGATACGCAATCCCCAGATCGACGAGATAATGATATGACATTTCAAATTAACGCCGATGGGTGACCCCCCCTAGATTTTTCTTGTTTTGCTTTTCTTTGGCCACTGTGCCGCTGGTGTTTTCTCGCTTGGGCTTCCAACCGAATATGTTTTGACGTCACCCTTCCCCAAAGTCCCTGTTTTTGAGACCCCCTTTCTTTTTGTCCCCGACTCCCTAGAAGGGAGTGTTTCTGCGCAGACGTTTAGAGTCCTATTTTTGACGGCCCCAGTATCGCTTGCGTCCCTTCCTCCCGGGTCTGCGCAGACTTCTTGGACCCACTTCTCAAATCTCCATTTCGTCCCTCCCTCCCACTGGACGTGTTGTAAGGACACGGTTATCGGTGCCCTTGTGGCCGAGCCCTTCTTTCCCATCTTTTCCTTTCCATCGACCCCACAGACTGGCGACCTGCGCAACTACGCCACAACCCCCAACCAAAGACGTCGGTGGCTGGACAATCCCCTGTTACACCTGCACCCCCCCCCCATCCTTTTTTTGGAATTTTTTATCTGCCGACCAAAGCATTACGGAGTTGGTATTTCATTCTAACGCTGCCTCGATCCCTTCCTCCCTAGAATCCCTACGTCTTTTTCAAGTTTCCCCCTCCCGCATACTACCTCCCTATCCCCAGGTAGACTTCGGAACGCATCCCCCTCGAACCCGTCTCCACCTTCCCCACATTTCTCGGAACCCGCCCACTTTTGTGAATAAGCTTGGACGTTTCTGGGCGGTCGTTTCTTCGATTGTCTCCCCCATGACCCACCCCCCCCCCCTGATCTTTCCTCTCGGTTCCTTGTGGTGGAGGACTTGACGATGTGGCATACCTAAGTGAACGTTGGTCTTTGCGTCCTCTCTACCGCACTTTGTTCTCTTCCCATAGAGTCACTCCAAGGAGCGCGTACACCGGTTTATCAGAAGAACGGGCTTCCGGTTGGGGCTCCTCCAGACCAGGACCCCCTATTTTTTCGGACTCCCCGACTCCAAGCGCGGCCCCCCCTCTTGTCCAACGACCGACAATCAAGGCGCGACGTCAAGTCTACTGGTTTCTCCCTACACCCTTCACGCCTGACCAGTACCGCCGCCGCTTTCAACGATGCTCACATGCGGTACAAGAACTCCCGCGAGTGCCTTTTTTATACTTTCAATGTCGTGCGATCGAGTGACTAAGTGGATCTTTCAGCAGAGCTTCCCTGACGTTCCTTTCCCCAAGGCCTAATTTCTTAATACAGCATCACTAACCCTTTTTCTTTCTCGGACCGGTATTTTTTTTCACCTATGTTTTAACGACCCCAGTGGTAGTGGGAACCCCCCGTCCCGGCTCGCGTACACAAGTTCGGGGCGGCGACAACGTTCCCGTCGAATCTCTTTTTACCCTTCCCCCCGCTCCCCCGGTCCCTTCTCCTGTTGTTTTCTGAGAGCCGAAGCACAAATCATGTTTGGGATCCACGCACGCTCTTGCTCCCCCCCCCAATTTCTTTCCACCCCTTTTCGTTTGCTATGCGTAGAGTGTGTAGCGCAACCAGCGTGAAAGGCTCTGCCGACCACGTCCTCTACTTTGTCCCACAGTCTGTTTACCCCCTTTCTGTACGTTCCCGCCTCTGATGACCGTCGACGTTCGCGACTCTTTGGAACCGTCCGCCCAACGCCCCTTTTGACAGTTGTTGATTTCGCCGGCAGTGCCCCTTGCCGAGAGTTTTTGCAAGAGGCCACTCCTTACCTGTTTTTTTTTTAACACTTAACCCTAGACGGCGTTGCGAGGGAGAGACCTGTCAGACTCACTGGCCCCCCAGTTTCCCTCCAACCCGAAATTTCTCGCTTCGTGATTCGAAGTGAGTGGGAGTACCTTGGTTCGCCTTTGGGACTTTTCTTTTTTGTTTTGATCTTCCGGCTTAGTCCAAGTAGCAAGTCCGGATCTTTTTGAAGTCAACCCACCCCCACCCCCTTCAAGGTCCCCCTGGTCCCTCGTTTCTGTCCCCAAATCCCGACGCTGCCCTTGGGCGACCCTGCAGGTTTTCACTTTTCCTGTCAACCCCGGTCTGTTCTGGACATCGGATTAACTTACTTGCCATTTTCCTTCTTGGCTCCAACCATAAGGACTTTTGAGCTCTGTGTTCCCTTACGTGCCTCGTACGTTCTTCTACATTTTCCGAACAACACCCTTCCCAAAGGCGTTCCCCCTTTCACTTTCACAGATAGGGGGAAATTTTCCTTTAATTTCTCGTTCACTCCACTTAAATTACTTCCGTGTTTAAATGCATATTTCGCAAGTTTGGTAGGGGACTCTTCTATGTTTTCTACAAGCTCGTGGTGGAATGAAGATTTAAGAAGCCGGTGGTTTTTGTTTGTGTCTTCCGGGAGATGAGGAATGAGAGGTCTTTTTAGCGAATAAGAAAGGAGTTCCCCTCACCCACCTTCCAACTCAGTGGGGACCCTTTAGTGTTCCGGGTTAGTTTCACTTTTTTTCCTTAAGCTGGTTTGATTTCGAGACAGGCTCAATCAGATCCCAGGAAGTTGCAGCGAGCCAGGAAGCTTCGTTTATGAACTCCAGTTTAGAGTAAAAGGGTGCACACATACCCCCCACGTGTTTTTTAGGAACTCCATGGAGGTTTCGACGTGGGAAGGTGGGTTGGTCTCGTTCTCCCCCCCTTTCTCCCGCCCGCCGGGGGCAATGAGAGGGGATTTTCATGTCACCCCACTACTCTCAACCGTTTCCCTTGGGAGCACCCCAGACGAACAATTTCCAGTGAGCCCTTTTTGGTACTCTTTTTAAAGGTTCCCCTAAACCGGTGCAGTGATCCTTTTTTGCTTTGTGATTCGGGGCGCCAATGCATTCTGCAGGCGGCTTCGCTCCCTAGTACTTCAGTTCTGTGGGTATGATTGGCGTGTGATTGGCTTTCTGTTTCCTCAGCAATCTACTTCCCATTGTCCACGAATTCCGGTTGATTTCAGAAACAGGTCCCACCCCATTCCATTCCCACGGTCAAAAATTGACTCCCAACGCAACCCGGGAATGAGCCCAAAAGTCGTCTAAACCCCCCGCGTCCCCCCTTACGCTTTTCCTTCCCTAGTGGAGCACTTAGGCTGTTATTGTGTAGGTCTTCAATCCTTTCGCTTTCGCGAGTATTTTGAGAAAGGGTTGGAAAAAGACCCAGTCCGCAGGTCTGATCTGACTCTGATCGTAAATGTCATTACCATTCAGACGGCCGCCGGGTGTAATATCCCCGCTTAGGAATTGTCCGTTTGGGAAACAATTTAAGTGTTTTCTCGCGGCCCTCCCGCATCTGGGTGGCGAAAAAGTACCTTCCTTCCCCGTTTCGTAGTTTTCTTTGTTGACGTGGGGCGACCTTGCTGCAACGACGGTTTTTTTTGCTCCCTTTCATTCGCTTTTTCACGAAGTATTTTTGATACCTCCTTTTTTGTTTGACTTCTTTTGGCCCGCACTTTGTTCGTTGGGCTTCGCCTGAAAAACGGGGCAGGAACTCGCGGTTGACTGGTGACTTTTCCCCCCCCCCTCTCCTCCCAACCGGGATGATTGGAATGGCCGCCCGTGCACAAGCATTTTGTAACGCGCTTGGCCTTTTTACCTCGGTAAACATTTATTACGAGACACTTTCTTTCCCCGCCCTTGCCGCTCCAACTTTGATGCAAGGAGGTATTAGTAACCTTCTTAGACGCTTCTTATTGTCTCCCCCCTCGTCCCTCACGTCTATTAGGAGTAGAGTAGGTAATTTAGCGATTACTTGCCTCCCTATCCCTTCCCCTTTAATTGCGTATCGCCAGTCCAACTTCCTCTTTCTGCAGTTTTTTGGCACAGCAGGTCTTTCCCCATAGTTCAAACTTTGTTTTTCCTTCCTTTAGATTCACGCTGGAAGGCTTTTGGTACTGTTGTGGTGTAGAAACATTTTTGACGTCTTCGTCCTGTGCTTTCCCCCTTTTTTCTTTTTCCGCCATTTTTATTTTTTCCGCGACGTTAACTGACCAGCCCTATTCAGTTAAGTTTTGTAGCTTCGGCACCCACGGCCATTCTATTTTTTCCTTTTTTTTTTCTCTTTGACATGCTCAGTGTTCGAAGGCCCCAGTCTTCCATCACTCCCAGAGCTGGGTCCTTAGAGTTCAGAGAAACCTTTTCCCAATTCTGCGTTCCCTTATTTTTCTTTGTTGCAAAATCCTCCATCCACCAACCTTTTTTAATTTCCCTCTTCTGATTTCGTTTCTCTGTCATTTTCGATACACTATATAGTTTACAGCCCGCCTACCCTACATCAAGACAAGACGGCCCCTTTTCCCGCGTCCTTTTATGTCCCCTCCGTTGACCTAAGAGTGCCGACCAACAGTGTTTTTTTAATGGCCTTGTTCGAGCCTTGAGTCAGTTGAGACCTTGGAGTTTTGGATGTAGTATTCGGTTTTTTATGCCCACCTGTCTTTCCCCCCGATTGTATTACTGGATCGATTGGCGATTAGGTAGGGACCTTACTGTCCCCCCACTCTCCTCCCTTGTCGATCCCCAGCCGTAACCCCCCAGGTCAACCCCCCATTCTGTTGATGTCGTGGTTTTTGATGGTGTTGTGAAATTCTGGCCCCCTTGTCTTCTCAATTGCTTGTCTTTTTTGTTTTGTTGTGGAGTCTTTGTCTCCTCTCATTTCTGTTTTTGGCTGGGTCTATTGGTCTTTAAGGAACTCAACCCCTTTATGCGGTGTTGGCGCTATGCCCTTTCCCCTGATCACCCCCTGACGCCTTACATTTCGGGCGAACAGGTTTGTGTCTTCCGTTTTTGGCCTTCTGATTTCTCGAGCGCGACCCGTTTATCATCGCAGCGTGCTTTCTTTCCAGCGAGGACTTCTGTAGGCCTCTTTAACCACGATCGCCTTTCGTTGTTTAGTTATCGCCTCCCAAAGGCGTCTTTTTCTTTTTGACCGGTGTCACGCTTCTTGGCGGTTTTATCCCCCGCGTACACTCACCCCTCCCAACACCGCCTCATAAGCAATTCCTGCAGCTACCACTGGGTTTCAACATTGTGCGGTAGTTTTTCCTCAGATCTTCTTTGTCTTAGTGTGGACTGACAGGTCGGGCCACCTCCCTTGGCTCTGACCCACCTTGCCTCCCCCCCCACCCTCGGCCTCTCTCCACCGCCCTCCGGAGAAAATGACAACCCCTCCCCCGCGCCTCTGCCTTTTTGGCCCCCCTCAGCTCCGCCAATACATGCGCCCCCGAAATGCTCCCCGACACAACCTCACATCTCCCACCTTCCCTTTGCCGCCACGCATTGCCGACCATATCCAACCTAGGTCAAATTTATTGCAGGACCCACCACTAGCCAAAAAACAAACCCCTCGTTTTTTTTTTGAACCTTCTCCTACCCTACCGAGGCACGCGCTTCCTGGTCAACCAAAAGTCGGATCCACGTAGCCGGGCTCACCTAGCTTTTAGGCCGGCGCTCCCGATAAAAACACCCCAAGAAGCACCTGCCCGGGTACAGCTGGTTTTTTGTGTGGGTTCGCGGTTTTGTTGGTTTCCTGTGAACGACGGACATGTACGTAAGAATGCACGTTTTTGTAGTTTGCGTGCACCTCCCATTTTGATGTTCCAATCGATCACCAGGCCTCATTTCTCTGTTTTTCTTTTCCTGACACCTTTTGGGCTTTTTTTAGACCTCCCAAAGGCAGTGAAGGCGTGAGCGTTTTCAAAATTTCCCACCTCCCCGCTTTTCGGGTGATACCTTCAGTTCGGATTTGGAATATATCTGGTGTTTGTAACACCCTATGGTTTTGGAGGGCAATGCAGTAGAAATACGATATTCTACGAGGCACCTCTCCCAATTGGATTCCCCTTTTTCGTTTCTTACTTCCAGATTGTCCCGGTCCCCTTC
>Ga0179593_1531855_pt1 | contig 13431 bp, 13 predicted proteins | sample CZODoug2_1_08_16_FD_185931 | JGI IMG/M metagenome (GOLD analysis project Ga0179593, IMG submission 185931) | Vadose zone soil fungal communities from Angelo Coast Range Reserve, California, USA - CZODoug2_1_08_16fungal (PacBio error correction) | ecosystem: Environmental > Terrestrial > Soil >... | reverse complement strand
CCGCCCCCCCCCGCCTCTTTCTCTGCTGCCCGTTTTAATTCCCCTTTCCTCCGAGGCGTTGTTGGGTTTTATCGAACCTCCTCGCGCCGACCCTCCTCTTCCTTTTTCCCCTCAAAGACCTGATCCCCCGCCTTTTTTTTCGCCCCTTCGACCAGGGGCCCGACGCCCCGAGAGTAATAGAGTTGATTCCGGATTACGCCGCCGCCAGCGGCTCCTGAGGCTTTTTTCCCGTTCTTCGTCCTTGTCGGTGGAAGGGGCACGTCCTTTTCTCTCCCCAGGTGCTACTCTGTTCACCTGATTGAAACATGGCGTTACAAAGATGTGAGCTCCCTCTCCCATTTTTTCCTTTTGTCGGTGGGGTCTCTTCTGTGGATGAGTCCCCCTTTCCCCCCTATCGTGAGGCGCACAGAGCCGACGCTCTCTTCCTTTATTTGTCAGAAATGCCGCCGCTTCCCTATGCCTTCCTTTCTCGAGGTGGTTCTTCTTTATGCGGACGCGCTTTTTCATGCGCTTGGGTTTGCCTTTGCCTACGCCCCCAGTGAGCGTAGCTTCTTTTTCTGTTGAAGAACTTTTTTGGGTGTTCCAGCAATTGTTTTCTACCTTTTTCCTCGTTCGGAGGAGATCTGTCCATTGCTTTGAATTCCCCCTTATTGTCTATCCTTTGAGCTCCCTCTCCACCGACTTGTTCGCAAGTCTTTTCCGCTGGCCCTTTCTTTTCAAGCCTTCCTCGATTCCCCAGGCTAAATTTCTTCATGCCAGCATGCTTGCAAGTTTTCTCTGAGCAAAGCAGGTTCTGTCGAAGCGATTAGTCGTATTTTCCCCGATTTTTTTTGGTGTCGTGAATTTTTCCTGGTACTCGGCATCGTCTACGCCTCTCTCTTCCGTCGCATTTTTTTTGAGCCCCTAATTCTTTTCCTTTTCTGTGCGTTTTTTGCCCGGAACCCCCCACTCCACCTTTTCCCTTGTTATTGTGCGAATCGAGCGTCTCATTTGTTCGAATATGACCGAGCCCCTATCGATCTCCGGGCCTGTCTTTCCCTTACAGATTGACCCCCCGTGATTTTTGGTTAGACGTCGGGACTTGTGCTTTGAGACAGACCCCCCCGCCACCTTTTTCGTTGTCGCCCGCCGAGCGTTATTTCTGCAGGTTAACCCCCGTACCCGCTGCAAGAACGAGCCCCTTATTTCTCGAGCGAAGCTAGTCCTCTTGTCCGCTTTTTCCGGGCCGTTCGCGCTGAGGGTTGGGTCCCGTTCCCACCGCCAGGACACACTTGAAAGATTTTTTTACAGTAGTCATACGGTCTGGTTTTTTCCCCTTCCGGCTATGATTGATCACCAACGCCAGCAGTCCTGCCCCCTTAGCCAGCGAGAATTTTGTAATTTTTTTTTTTAGTCCCGCCGGCCACGCCGCGCCCCCCTACGAATAGCAGCGCCGCTCTCCCCGCTTCCGCGGTGTCCTCGGGAGTCTTTATTTTGAGGAGTCCCCCCGATGGCTTCTCAGAAAGCGACGGTTTTTTCTTCGTCCGCGCCGGCTTTGAAGGGGTTGCCTTCAAGACGTTCTTTCGGTTTCCGGCATTGCGTTTGGCTGTGCCTTAGGGCTCTGCTGGCAAACGCTCTGGCTCCCCTACTTTCCCCCTTCCCGATTGTCCAGTTGTGTTTTTGCTTCTGAGGTTTTTCCGCCCCGGCGTGAAGTTCGAAAATCATTTTTCCCCTAGGCCGTGCAGTCCCCGATATGGCCTGATTGCAGTATCCCCCGACAGTTGCTCATTCTCCTACGTTTAGTGAGGACTTTTTTCCTCCCCCCCCGGTCTTCTTTGGGTCCACTTTGCTGTCGCCTAGACGCTATTTTCGCGGTGCCCCAGCCGATAACCAAAAGAGTTACCGTTCTGCCCCCCGTCGAGATTGATCGTCCTTGCTTTCTTGGTTTTGAAGGGGATTGCGCCTCGAATTTTCCTCCCCCGCACCATCAAGATGATGAATTATTCTTACCTCGTCCGCGATGGTCGCCGATCTACTTTTTTTTGCGACGAGTTGTACGAGAACCCCATTTTTTTTCTCGGCGCCCGAAGGTTGCACCCGGACTGGTCTTACCGCTGAGATTGGAGTCCCCCTCCCCATGTCCCCCCTTACTGCTCTACAAGAAGCTGTCCATACGTCTCCCTTCGGATTTCTTCCCGTTGGTGGCCGCGGTGTGTGACTTTTTTCCAAATCAGAAGATTGACCGCTTTTGCGAATCGCCTTACGCCCCCTCAATGGGTCTTTCTCCCTCAATGTGGGGAAGATATATTTTCCCCTAAGTTGTTGTGGTTTTTGTATCAAGTGACGGAGCCATAGGCCAGCCGGCGATTAGGAAGAGTTTTCCCGGACCTTTCTGCCCTTCCCCCCACGGCACCGCGGCCACCCTGCTATCGTAAAATCTTCTTTCTTTTTTTCCTTTTTTTAGCGTTTGTGCTTCACCGCGTTTTCGGTCTCATCAGCAGCGTATAGCATCGGCAAATGCTAGGCTCCCGAGCGATTCGCAGCCACCTTCTTCGACCCTTCTTCCCCCCCCCCTTCCGGTTAGCTGATAGTTTCGTCCATTCGCCTTTCCTTTTTCCGCAGGCCGGATAGGCTCTCATTCTTTTCTGGGACCGAATGAAAGACCTCGTAGTCTCACCAAGCCCGCCTACGGCTTCCTTTTCTACGTCAGCGGCCCTCTTTTTTTCTTAAACTTTTTGTTAGCGGTGGCTGCCTAGTGAACCTGATCTTGCGAAATTTCCACACAGTTCATACAGTTTATTTTCGGTTCCTTCTCAATAACCAACTTAAGCTGTACTCATGTCTTTTTTTTTTCATAGGCACGATTGCAGAGCACCTGCAGAGCGTATCAGCTCCGTCTCTGAGTCTCCCCTTTTCCCCCCATGAGAATGAAAATAGTTTCAGTCCCCCCAATCTTGCCGAACAGCCGGGTTTGCCGAGCTCAGTAAAGAAACCACGGCATTCCTTTTTCTCCCTAGGACCGTACGTTTTTTCGCACCCCGGCAAAGCCGGACGTCCCCCAGTCCTCTTCGTTAGGCAGCGTTGTTTCCTCCCCTATGACGAAGGCCGCCATCGGATCCTCCTCCTCTCCCTCTTGGATTCTTTTCGCTTGGAGTTCTTTGCTTTCCCCCCCCCCTCTGACAAATCGCGTCTGGCGCAGAGGCCTAATGCGATTTTTTGATAAGCGGAGATTTCCGCTCGCGTATTACTCCCTTTTTCTGGCCGTCACTCCATCTTTCTTGGGTCTCTCTCGGTGACCGAACGCGACCCTCAAACCTTCGATTTCGTGCAAAGCGGATCTTTTCCTGCCCCTCCCAAAAGGAATTTTTATAGTTAGTTCCCAGTCTATTTTTTTACTCCCCCCTCGCGAGCGGTCGAAAGACACTTAGAGTTTATAGTAGGAAAGTCACGACCCACCGCTTCCCCCGCCGAGATCCAGGTCACTATCTCCCCTTCCTTCGTCGAGCGAAAACGAAATTCCATATGTTCTATACTACCTATGCACATGGACGTTCTCATTCTAGCTATCGGGGCTTTTTCCGGTCCCCTCTCTCTTTGCGCCCTTAAATCCTTCGCTTGCCTTTCTTCTGCTGGGATCGACATGCCGAACTCTCTTTTCTACAGCACCCCCCCCCCTTCCTCTCGTCACTAAAAAGGCTGTTCTGCGCTCTTTCCTTCTTCTCCCCCCGGCAGGAATTTGAGGACATGCCGCAATAGTTGCCCCCCTGACCCCGGCCAGCGCCAATTTGAGATTTTGTTTTTCGTGGATTATCTAACGTTTCTTGCTCTCCCCCTTTCACCCGACCGTTCAGTTAAGCACTTCCCTACGTCCCCCTTCTCGTTTTGAAGCCACCGCCGAGGAGCGCTCCGGCAATCTCCCCGATGAAGGCGAAATTTTTATTTTTTTCCACGATAACCGCGATGCTCCCTTGATCTGTCCGATACTCAGGCCCCTACCCGTTCGAATAGGCCGCTCGGCGGACTCTCAAGCTAAGATTAGGATATTCTTCCTCGCTCTGTGAGGGGTCTCTCTCACGAGAGTGGTCCCCAATCCTCCCAGTCGAGGGAGTCTAACTCTTTTCCCCCCCCCCCCCCCAATGGTTCAATCATATCCCCGTAACCCCTAAAGACCCTCTTTCTGAACATTCCCCCACCCCCCCACCCCTCCGCCGACGGAAAAATCCTGCACCCCCCTTTTTTTTTTCTCAGCACCTTCAACAACCGGACAAATAATCTTTACGCTCGTAAATTGGCCCAGTTCTGTCGAATTGCGCATTTACCTCTTCCTCCTGGGTTGATAATTGTCTTGTTCCTTTCGCTCGGGCGCGGATATCACACCACCTAGTTTGAGTGAGGAGATTAAACCGATGTCCGTGCCCTGGACGCTTATTATCGGATCTATCATCTTTTTCCTTCCTTTCCCTCGTGTTTTTTTCTAGCCCTTCCCCCCATGAACTCAAGATCCGCGGCGCGCTGGTTTAGATGAGTTTTACTGGTTTTTATTTGATATCGCGCCCGAGACTTTCTCCCCCCTTTTTCCCGGAAAACACCCTTAGACCCTCCCTCTCGGTCCGAGCAATTCGACATTGCCATTGCACACTTTACGACGTCGTTGCGTTTTCGGGTTGGCAGGGTCCTTCTCCCCCCCTCGTCTTTCTCTTATATCCTTTTCTAGCATTCGTCGTGCCTTGGGAATTCAGCTTGTCTTCTTCCGGTGATTAATTTTTCCTGATGTTTGTGTCTCAACAGCGTGGCTGCTCCTCCTTTTGGGCTTGAGGTGCGGGTACTATCGTGAGTCATTTCCTCGTAGACCCATAAAAAGGGATCCCTCTCTGATTCACGCCGGCCTGAGACCCGGTTTTCTCCTCGCTATTTCCTATCCACAATGATCTGGTGCTGAGGATTAGGGCGCAGCATCGGCGGTTTTTTTAGTTGTTTTATTCCTACGCAAAGTGCGCCTCATCGTTGTTTTTCCCCCCCATGGTTTAGCCTTTCCCTTCCCCAGTCGGTTGGCTTAAAGAAGATGGACCGCTTCGGATTTCATTGCGAACTCCTTCTTGGTCCTGTAAGCCCCCTTTTATCCCAAAAGCAACCGGAACACGGACTGGTATCTTGATGTCGTCTCGCCATGGAAGAGTCTATCTAGTCCTCATTGAGGAAGCCTTAACAGCCTGCTCACAGTTTTCAGAAGATAAAGTGAGTCGGCGACTTCTTCTCTCTCTCTTTGAGCTGGTTGGTGTGTGCATGCTTAGAGGAGTTCGGCATGAGACCCTTAATCTCTCATCTTATGCTGGCCACAGTGAAATTCGGGTCGCTTTTTCCCCCCCCCTCGAAGGATCGATCGGGTCCTTCCCGTCAATTGAGCTCTCGATTGTCCATAGGAGACTCCTTTCTGACGGGACTGGTCCATGTCGAGTCTATTGTTTATATCGGCGGTCAGGTCTTTTGTTCGGCGATACCCGCGCCTTCGTTGCGAACGAACTTTTTTTTTTTTTCTAGAGGTCACCAAATCCTCCCTTGGAAGAGAATAATCTGCGCCGAGCGACGAATTATCCTTCTTTCACTTCCTTTTCCCGGCACGTTGAGCGCCAGTGAGGGTTATTTTTCCCCCTCCCGCCCCCCGGCAGTTCTCACCTGAAAGCTGGATCCCAACGTCGTCAACTTCCTCTAGCCCTTGAATCGCCGTTTGAAACATTTTCCCCTTTTCGCAGCAAATCGTCATGTGACCCTCTTCGTTTCAGAAGAGAATTGGCGTCCCTGCCCACCCAGAAGGCGCCCCCTTTCCATTAATCGCTCAGCTTTCGCCCTTCCTTTTTTTCTTTTGACTTCCTAGGTCGGCTCGTGATCTCTCTCCCGCGTTCCCGAACGCTTGGGGGTGTTTTGAGGCAGCTGCCTTATTTCTCGGTTTTCTGCAGTCCCTCCGCTCTTCTTTCTGCCTCTCCGGCATGCCGGTTTCTCTTGCCTGCGCTATTCGGGCTCTGGGCAACTGCTGTTCTTCCCCCTATGTCTGTTCAGGAACCGAATTTGTAGTTTTTTGATTTTTTTTTGCGTCTGGCGGACGCTTTTTTTTCCTTCCCCCAACGTTCTCGCCGTTGCGCCTTTCTTGCATCTTCCTGATGCAATTCCCTCTCCTTCTTAATTTTATGAGAATTTTTCTTCAACCCTGGACTTGAACTTTTGTGCTTTTTCTCTTTTTCTGTGTTCCTATCGCTGATTTTAGCCAGACGATAACAACGTTCCCGCAGTACACAGTAGAGTCGTTTTTCCCGTTCGGGCTTTTGTGAGAAGGGGCTGCCGCTTTTTTTCTTTTTTTTTTTATCCAGCTCACCCTCAAGATTCTCGGGCCTGATAAGGGAGAACTGACTCAATAGGAATAATTTCTCCTCCTAAGGAGGCTTGGTTTTTCTCTTGTCCTTCTTGTCGAGAAACCCAGTTGTGCTTCGTTCGTTTAAACTGTTCGACACGATGGATCCTTTTTATGTTCCTTTCCATCAAAAGACGCTCCCCTGACTTACCCTTCTTTTCCTTCTTTTTACGTTTCTCTTTCCGTACGCGTTTGATTTGACACTTTTTCTGGTAATTAAGATCTACCAACCCTTTTTCGTCTCTCCGGCATTTACTCTCTTTTCTCCCCCCTTTTCTTTTCTTCTAAATCCATTCGAAGAACATAGGCCAGTCCCGGACTTTCTTCTCTCTCTTCGGACATTTCTTCTCCGGATCTCCGAGAACGGCCCGCTTCCAAAAGAGTCCTCTCGTTAAAATCTTCTTCTCAGTCAGCTTAGCGTGTTTTATGTTGCCCGTTTTTCCATCCAGGTAAAGCATGGGCTGGACCCCAGGACCCCTTCTCTTCTCCTTCTTTTTTAGACTTCCCGGGCTGTTCTCGACAATCCTCGCTCCCGTCGCTCTCTCTGGCGAACCTTTGCGTTTTCTCTTGAAGGCACGATCATCTGTCTTTGTTTGTTTTTCGAAGGCCCTGGCGCCCCTCCCCCCCCCCCCGCCCCCTCCTCGGCGAAGGACGCCTCACTGCAGCGGTAGTTAAAAGGTGACCCCCTCTTTTTCTTCCCTCCTTAACCAACATTAGCGGCTATGGCGACACACTTCCCCCTCCCCCCCCCGTTTTTTTGGCGGTTGGCCCAACATCATACCCCTAGCAACCTTTCTTTTGGGTTATCTTTCCCTCTCTTGATCGTCTGCACGGCTTTCCGTCTCGCTTGATTTCGAACTCATCTTCCCACCCGGGGCATCCAAAAAGCACAGCTACTGCTTCCAGACATGTCCTTGAGAGCAAAATCTTCGTTTCCCCAGCCGCCTTCAACTCAAAAACCCCTTCCCTGGACGTCACTCTTTCTCGGTCAACAGGTTCAGGGCCTCACCCCTCCCCACCCCCTTCATCCTTCCCTCATCACCCACTTTCTGCCAGAGAGATGGCCCAGATTCCCAGACTGCCTCACACGCGAAAGCGCTCCTTGTCCCTGTTTTTTCTGGTATTGCGGTGCGCGGCGGATTTACTAGATCCCCATGAATTTGCTCTTCCTACGATTTTCCGATTTTGGCTTTCTTTCCTTCAGCTTTGTTCTCACCTTCTCTGCCCCTGATAAAGCATGTCCAGTATGACGTTGGTCCAGTCAGTCAATCTCTTTAGAGTTGGCCCCTACTCGCGGTGAGGCCTGAACCTTCCTACGTGCCCACTAAACGATCTGGTCCGTGAAAAGAGGATCAATAAGCTCCGAGTCCTTTCCCCCCCTTCGACATTACACACTATTTTTGAAGCCTTTTCCATTTTTAACCCTCCCCTACCGAGGCGCGTCCCTACACTCCCCGGTTTGTTTTGCTCTTGGAGAAGCCACACAGTCGCTCCGCTCCCCAGCTTCACTTTCATCACGCCCTGAATCCTCCCCTCGCGAAAACAGCACTCTCTGCCCAAAGATCCGGTATCTCCCGCATTATGGACGTGACGATGCGCCGAATATCGTTCCTCGATCGGTGTTTGCCCCTCAGAGAATTTTGTTTCTCCACAACTTATGTGCCTCGGCGCGTGATCGACACCGACCATACTCGTCCCGACCACCAAACCATCGCCCTCCCCTTCCCCCAGCCAGACCTATTCCTCCACGGATGTTCGCTCCGTCATATTGCGTCCCCTTGCGGCATGGCGGGTGTTTTAACCTCGCAATTATCCGGTGACCTCTCTACCCACCTCAAGAGCCGTCTCATCCCTAAAAGGTCGGTGGCTTTTCCTCACGGATTGTGAAGGTAAGACCTTCCTTTCCACCTTCCTTCCCATTCCTCTTTTCAGCCCGCCACCGCGCGGTTACTTTTAAACATGTCCGTCCCTCCGTGGCCGGCGCACTTTTTGGTCCCTTCGTTCAAGTAAAATCTCCGCTGAATCGGTTACGCTCCCCCTCCCCTTTGGGAGAGGCATGTCCGCTTTTCAAAAGGCGCCGAAGCGACGCTTCTTTTACTACCTCTGTGCTCAGGGTGAGGGGTCTCCCTATCCTCCCCCTCCTTGCCCCCCCCCCCCCTCTCCATTGAGAGGGCTCTTTCCACAACGCAATGTCCGTTCTTAATCAGAAAAGAAGATCTCACATCCATTAATCAACGTTTGCCTCGGCCACCACTCTCCAGCGAATCACTCCTCCACTTCACAACCCGGAAAATTGCAACCTCTCTCATGGAAAGGTCAGTATGGTGAACTTTTCTTGCCTCTTCTCCTCCCTTCTTGATTGGTTGTGTCCCGGACTCTTTTGGCTACTCTTCCTTCGAGAACCGCCCACCGCCTCCCTTTTTGAAAGACTAGCGAAACGCTTTTTGCCGCGTCGATTAAAGATATATATAGTCTCCCCTTCTTTTTTACTGACTGGAAATATCCCCTTTCCACGCTTCCGGCGCTGCGTTTGCATAATTCTTCCGACCCTGCGGCTTGTGTGTCCGGGTTTTATATTGACGCTGACGACCTTGAATTGCTCCCTATATCACCGGCAGATTATCCGCTCCCCCCCCTTTTTTCCCCTCGCCTTGCCACATGTCGGAATATGTCGGGTTTTAAGGTGTGATGACTTTTAGCAGGATTTCGTAGGAGTAGGAAGTTCTGTTTCTTTTCCTGTTGATCGGGGCCTGTGTTCCCCCTTGAACATTGTTGGGTGTGTCCGAAAGCCTCCTTCCCCTTTGCGCGGTTTGGGGTGAGGGGTTCCTATATTCTCGACACAACAGGATACATCCTATTCCCCCTCTTTCGCTTCATTTTTTCTTCCCTCTCCAGCCGACGACGTCCCTATTGCCTCTCCTGAGAGGTGTGGAGTCTTCCTCCGTTCTAACCCCTGACTTTTTTTCCTCTTCGGAGGTTCCCTAATTCTCCCAAAGTGCGCCGAAGTCTCCTTCCTGTGAAGACTTCCTCTTGTGGATTCCAGAAATCTTCTCCCTGGTAGTATCTTCTCCTTCTTTGAATTTTTCCCTTGGTAATTTCACCACGCAGCCCTCACGCCCCGGCAATTTTCATCTTTCTATGGCCTTTTTTGTTTGCAATGCAGCCCGCGAGGCCCTTTGTCCCTTGCGGCCCGTAATCCGTCCTCTAAACGTTAATCTACGGGGGTTGCTTCTCTACTCGCTTTTGAAGATATTGGCGCTTGTGGTGTGTTGCTAGTCCAGAGTAGGAGTGCTATTCACTCCCATAGCAGAATTCCCTGCTCCTTCTTTTCACATTTAAATTCGGCGTGTTTTCCCTTGACCCAATCACACTGATCTCGGGATCTCGCGCATCGCACTTACATGGTGATTCAGTTCTCTATATTCTATACGAATACCACTCTTTCTTTTTTTCCGTCGATCGATACGGGCCGGGATTTCTTTATACTCTGACGATGTGATATCTTCGGAGCGTCATCCGTTTTTTACGGTGCACGCTCACACATTGTCGTTTGTGACAGCCTCTTCTCTTTGCCCCTTTCCCCCCCCCGTCTTCCCTCCTAACTAGTTAAATTCATCGGCGTTCGCTCCCTAATATTTCATCTCCTCTTTTCTTCTTGGATAGTGGAGGCCGATGGGGTCACGGTCACGGCTGAGCCACATGTGAAAACTCTTACCTCGGAAAAAGTTCTAGTCATAATTCCCTCTCTCGTGCAAGATAGCTTTTACCCGTCCTTTGAAAATCGTCCATGCGGGCTTGAGAAAGAAGCTTTTGGATTTTAAATGGGGATCTCCCCCAGGCCATCTCCCTTCCCATCTTTCCACTTTTCAGAGCTCCCCTTGCTCCGATGCGGGGTTGAATAGCCTCGGCTTTTGTTGAATAGAGCACTCCCCGCTTTGCCTAGCTGTTGGTTTTCGTCGGCCCCTGCTTGCTTGGGTTGCAGGACCAGCCCTGGATTTTTCGTTGTTGTTCCGGGACTTTTTGGTTGTTCGGCCGCTTTATGTTTAAACGCCGCTGGTCAAGCATGGCCGCACTTGTCAGTCTTGCCTTTCTTTTGCCTTTCTCTGCCCCCCGACGCGCTTGAAGTGCCCCGAAATTCATCGGCTCTTTAGCGATCGGACAATTCTGCAACTTGAAAGTTCGTATGATACGGTTAGACTGTTGCAACGCCGTCCACATGTTCTCCCATTTTTCTTTATGGTCCCTAGTCATTTTTTTATGGTCTAGCCATCCCAATAAGTTTTCCCTGGGTTGATCGCGGACACGTTCTCGGTGCAGCAGGAGACTGAGTCTGTTTTTTCTTTTCTGGATGCCCCTTCCTTCGCATTCCGCTATACAGACCATCGTGCCTTCCTTCCTTTCACGGCACCACCTCTTTCCCCTTGTCGGCCGTACTTCAAAAATTTTTTTTTGAGAGCTGTTGTTTTTTCTTATATACAATCTTCTTTCCTCTCGGATCGAGCAGGTGGAGGTCTCTATACTGCGCTTATTTTTCCCCCCTCTCCCCCCTCTGGCCATCACCCCCCCTCACGCTATCAGAAGTGCCCTACTTCCCGTCCTTTTTTACTCCTGTATCTTTGGCTGCCCAGACGTTTCCCCTTTCGAGTTGATTGAAATAACATTTCGACTTCCTGCTGCCGAATAATCGCCCAGTCACAATCCCCCCCCCCCCCCCCCAACCCAAAACCCGGTGACTGGCATATTTCGGTTCCTGTTTCTCTCTTTTCCCGTTGTTGTTGTGACTTTCCCGAGCCACTTCTCCATTGCTTGATTCTAGCGATCCAGCGTCGTCTTTCAAGGTCATTTTTTTTTGAACCCCCTCGAACGGCACAGCCCCCCTCTTCTTTTCGTAAACCTTCGGTAAAAAAAACTCGTCTCTTGTTTAGTCTCTTCTTTTATGGCAAGAGTGGTTCCCCTAGTATACAGCTTCTCTCCCTGGGGCTCTGTCACCTGCTTGATCTCTCTCCCCGGATTTATGACGCTGTTTCCCGTACCCAGCCAACTGCCTTTCTGAGATGATCGCGACCGGACGCTGAATAGGCCGTCAGGTGGTTTCCAGGCCGGATAAGACTCTTCCGTGCGGCTGGGATATCCTGCCGACATTGATGCAGACACGTTCCTCAAATCATTGCTCTCTCTCCACTCTCGATCCGGTCCTCCCCTTTGCCCCCCAACCTTTGTTATCGGCGGTTTCTCGCGAACTCGGCTCTTTTCGACATCATGGCACAAACATCCAGTTTTCGGTTCTTTCCAATACCCCCAACTTTTTTTTTCCGTAATGTCGGGGTATAATCTCATCATTCCTCTTTGCTTAACGGCCTCTCCGTTCCATTTCGAACTCACCGTACGGCGCGTGGAATCCCCCATTCTTATCCAATCTTTCTCCGCCATGCTCTCCACAGCGGAGTTGTCACGCATCTTTTTTTTTTGCAAGACCCACCCAAGGCAACCCGCAGTTGCCCGCTTCAGAATTTATGGCTGTCCCAAGGCCCCCTCTGCAGCCTTAATAAAACCCCCCTCTCGCTTTCTTCCAGCCGGCGACTATATAGAACTGCCTCTTTCTCTAAGGCCTCGCAGCGGATTTTCGCTGAGCTTCGGATATTCCTGGGGCTGGATGCTGTCTCACCAGTCCCCCTTAGCTTATGTCTTGAGGGGTCCCTCTCTTTTCAGTCGCCTTGAGCTTCTGCTAAGCGCCCTCCGTCCCCTTCTCCAGCTATCGGACAGTCTTTTTCGAATTGGTCAGCTTCCCTCCTCTTCATGTTTCATAGAGTTAAGGGAACGGTTACAACCGGCCCCCTCACACGGTATTGTTTTTCCCCCCTCGGATAAGCAGCTCGCTTTTTTCTTAGAACTCTTACCCTATCAATTCGTTCGGTTGCACGCGCCTCCACTTCCGAGAGGTCCTCCCCCCTCACTTTTTTCGGCGGTATCGTTGTGATAGTCTCCTCAACCCCCCTTTCCCCTCCGAAGCACCGCCGAGATGCGTCAATCTTTAATTCCCCGATCTTGAAAACTTCGGCGCATCGATGAAAAGATTTCCCCTGCTCTCCTCCAATGACATTCGTGCTCGGCGCACGACGCTCTCGTATTCCCTCTCCAGGTGGCTTTTCCGGCGCCGCCTTTAGCTTGTTTGAAAGCCCCGTCCGAATGAGCCTGGAGATTTTTAATCTTTCTTTCTTTTACCTGCTAACTCCAACGTCCCCCATGGTCGACCACATGCCCCCTCCTCAACGGCCGCTTAGCCCCATCCAAGGATGGGATCGGATAACTCCCGCGACCTGTCATGTTCTGTTGACTGTTAATGCCAAATTCTTCGCCGATCCCTGACTGCAAATTGCACAGTCATCCTCCCTATTCCCCATTTTGAAAAAGGTTCCTTGTTTTGATTATGAAAAGGCCCTTACCTAGTTCAGACAATCTTAAGACCGGAAGAGCAGCTCTTTAACTCCACCTCCTTGGAGGTTATTCAGTCCTCCTCAGGTCATTTTTTCCCGTCAACGGGCACGCTTAATTCCCTCTCGATGAAGGGTCCCTCGCCCATCTCCCCCTCTTGGAGTAGGATCTTTTTTCTTCTTTTTCCCCAAGGAAACTAAGCTATCGATAGTTTCGTGGTGGATTGGTTTTTTTTTTCCCCTTCTCTCCACGCCGTTGCGTTCCCCCTCCCCCACCCCCCCCCCGGTTAGGGAGCTCACCCTTTCCCTTTCTAATTTCAGAAGAAGTAATCTCCGTCCCGCTGACCAAGCCCCACCCCGCTTTCTTTCAAAGAGTTTAGCCCCCTCTTGCTCTTCTTTTATCCCCTCCCCCCCCCCTTGCAAATCCCGCTAGTCGCTCCCCCCCTTTGATACTTTTTTTTTCATTTTTAGAATGGAGCGCTGACCCTTTTTCTGGCCTCGGTGACAAGGGCTTTTTTAGTTCTCCCTTTCTTAGGAAAACGTCCCCAACGCCGCGGCTCTCCGACTCCCTCAAATCCGAGACGATGTGTGCCTTTTTTTCTTCTTTGGTTGGGATTC
>Ga0179593_1389135_pt1 | contig 13431 bp, 17 predicted proteins | sample CZODoug2_1_08_16_FD_185931 | JGI IMG/M metagenome (GOLD analysis project Ga0179593, IMG submission 185931) | Vadose zone soil fungal communities from Angelo Coast Range Reserve, California, USA - CZODoug2_1_08_16fungal (PacBio error correction) | ecosystem: Environmental > Terrestrial > Soil >... | reverse complement strand
CTGTTGTTCCTTTCAGAACCCCTTCATCTCTTTTGGCACCGAAACACTGTCGATGGCTTCCTGCCGGTTTTTCCCTTCCTGCCTTCGCTCCCCCCTGACTTGCGACCCCCCACGCCTATGCCGCTCTTTGCTGAGCTAGCACATGGGTCACGCCCAACCCTTTGGGTCCCTTCCTCGTTCCTTCTGTTTCCTCTTTGATTGGATTCCCCTCTGATTTGGGTTAAGATAGGGCGATAATCTTTCGAGAGTGTCCCTTTCCGTCCCTTTTTTCCCCCCCAAATCGTTTAGCAAACTTGTGTCCCCCCCCCACTGCATCCCCAATAAAGGCCGTTTCCCATGTTTGTATTTTCCGAACCGTTTTTCTCTTAGGTGCAATTGATGAATTTTTTCTTCCCCGTTTTTGGTAAGAACCCGTCCGCCCTCCCCGATTTTTTCTGAGCCACCCTTCTTCACATCCTTGACCACAAATCCACCTTCTGGTTTTTTTTTGTAATATAACCTATGTCTTTCCGAACAATAGTTCCTTTCCCCCATTACTGGGACGGGTCCCCTATACTTCTACCTTTTTCTCCGCGTTTCCTTCTCCCTATTGACGTTTTGGTCAGTGTGTTTCGGTCCCTAGTAGCCAATCTTGCCGTAAGAGTGGGACATTAATCTCCTCCCTCCGCCACTCTCCACTTTTATACCTCCCTTTCTTCTTTCATTGCGTCCCCCCCTCTTTTCTTCGCCGATTCTGGCAGCTCTTTCGTCTTGCGTCTCTTTTGCCAGATAAAACCCTATTGCTGCAGGGCAGATAATGCAACTCCCTCCCTTCTGTACTTCCTGCACGCATCATTTCCCTCGCTATCCTAAGCCCCTTTCTCCCCCCCCCCAAGATTTCTCTTAACCCCACCTGGAGAAAACCTCCTTCAACATGCTTCGTTACAGCTGATACACCCCCCCACTGGTTTATTGACGTTTTCCCCTGCCGCCTCAATTTTTCCAAACTTTCCTTATTCTCCATTGGTTTCTCCCATAAAAGGCCTAGATTTTCTCATCTTTCTTGACGCCAGATTGAATCCCCCACTTCGAAAAAGGGCCCGTTAGAATTTTTGAGTAAGTGCAAGGTAAACCCCCCCTCTTCCCCCGGTTTCAAATCCGGTGGTAATTCCTTATGCATCCGCTGCCAGTCGACGCTTCTGGTTGTCTCCTTCCCCTTCTGCCCTCGTCATTATGGCTGCACCATTACCTCTATTGGTAGAAACTCTAGACTACCGTCTCTTTTTCCGCACTACCTGCTCGACGCCCTGTCCTCTCCAACCCTGGCTCCCATTCATACTCTAGAAAAATTTTCGCCTGTTTATGGTGCGAACGGTTCACTCAAGTTTCTTACTGGTCCCTACTTGGGCCACATTTTCCTATATTTTAAATATGTTTTTTTTTTTTTTTAGTACTTTTTGTTGTACCGTAGCCCCCAAGTCTGCCCACCTCTCTTTGCTGGACCCCCCCCCTTAGTGACTTCCCTGTCATAACCCTTCCCGAGTAGATGCCTGGTTGTGACTCCCGTTGTATCTCTTGCTCCGCGCTTTGTTAGGAAAGTTCGCCACTGGCTGGATGGTTTCTCCCTTCGAAGAATTCTTCTTCCCCACCACAAATCTGTCGTTCACCCCCTGTTTTTCCCTCTATTCACCTCCTTTTGGGGATATTAAGGGTGCACCTTTTAAATTTTTTGTTTTCTGTCCCTTGTCCCCTTATTCCCTAGCCCTCTTCTCAGTTTTTTGATTACAAATTTCCCTTTTTGCGTCAGCAAGCTGGATGATTCTCTCTAGTCAAATAACAGTTCCCAAATGCATATTCCACTATTCCCGTTTTTTTAAATTCCTGGTGACTGCATCTTTCCGTTAGGGAAAACCTTTTGATCGCGGGAAGCCCCCGTCCGGTAATTTCGTTAACTAAGTTTTTTCTTTTCGCTTAAAATAGACTTCTTGGGATTCCTCTTCTTAAGTGTTAAAGCGCGCCTTGTCCAATTTCTTGATCTTTTCCTGTACACCCAGTTCTGCTTGGGCCAATTTCTCCCCTGGAATGCGACTTCGGGTGATTATTCACCATTTCGATACTCTGCCGAATCCTCCACCTCTCCTTCTCCTCAGAAGAATCTTCGTAATTTTTTGGTGGTTCCCTGAGCTGCAGAATTCTCAACATTGTTGCTCGATAGGCTTTTCTCTTGATTCTGTCACTTTTTTTCCCTCTTTTCCCCCCGCCCCCCTCTCGGACGACATCCGGGTTCACCACGATGCGACAACCCATGATGCGGTTTTCTAAGCATCCTCGGAGAAGGTCGCTTGAGCCTCTTTCCCTTTCCTTTTTTCCCCCTGGTAATCATTCTTTTTTCCTTCCTCCCCCTCGCCGATCCCCAAAAAACGCATACTTGCGATTTTGCTCTCCCCTTACTCTAGAGTAGGGCTTTCCCCCAACCCCCCACCCCTCCCCCTTCCTCCCTTCCTCCATTTTCCCCCTTCTTCGATTCACTTTTCCTGGAAAACCCGCACATGATTTCTACCGTTCTGCTCCCTTTTTTTGTCAGTTGCTAACACCATTTTTGCCCCATACTTGCCTGTTAGTGAACCTCTTCTCCCCCCTCTCTCTCCCCTCTTCCTCCCTACCCCCCCCTGTTCGCTCCCTTTTCTTTCGCGGCACGGTATGGTTGACACCTCGTCCCCGCCCATGGTTAGTCGAGACCCCAGTCCCTGGAGAGCTATCACTATCTTCCTATTGGTTTTTTTCTTCTTGTGCCCCTTATTCCCCTTTTGCGCGACGGAACTTTCTATCCCTCTCACAGTTTTTTTACTTTATTCCTTCTTCTCTTTCCTGAGGAAGGTCAACCCCGGCTAGACCGTCTTCACAAGCAACCACACCCTTCTTTTCCCTCCCTCCTTCCTGTCCGACGGTCCAGTTTTTCCCGGTGAGCATCGGCTAACTCCCTTCTTGTTTTGAACCTTGTGATCCTCTTTTCGATGAAGTTCCCATTTCTGTCCCCTTTATGCTATTCCGTCTTTCTCCTTCTAATGCTCCCCCCCCCTTCCCGGCCGCGCGGTACAGAAATATCTTCTTAGAGATTTTGATGAATATCCGTCCCATGTGCGAAAATAGAGCCGCAAAGAGCTGGCTTTCTCCTCATTACCAAGACCCCTTCTGGTTCTTCCTTCCCCCCGCGACGAGAAGTCCTCCCCCCTCTCCTTCCCCCTAAGTGTTCACCCCCTTTCTCCATCTCCGGGCCATTCCCTTTGATTTCTTTCTTTTTGGTTTTAGCTATGGTAAGCAGCGCCTTACTTTCCTCCTTCTTACCTGTTCGAGCTCCCTGGGCCCCGCTTCGAGCTTCTCCCTTCTTAGGGATTTTTTTCCCCCCCTTCCTCCCCTCCGGGTTTTTTTATCTTCCCGCTCGCGTTTCTTTCCACGGACCTGTTTTTTCTTTTATTTTCAGGAAGAGGAAAATTCCCTAATGCTTCTGGACTGTGGTTCTTTCTGCCTTCTCGCTCACCCCCTCCTTAACATATCACCCCCAGAGTGGATCTTTTCCCCTTTTGGCCCGCAACCCCTCATTGTGGCCGTTTTTTGCTCCTTTTGCCTTATAGGCTCTCCCCCGCAAATTAACGTTTACTTTTCCCTGATCAAGTCAGGGATCTTCGTTTCCCCGCCCGGTTTCGTTTCTGGTTTGCTTTTTTCTGCAGGGTTCTTCCGAACCCAATTCCTTGGGCTGCCAAACTTTTAAACTATGTCTCTTCTCCTACTTTCTCTTATATACCCCTCCTTTTCGCGCGTGACCTGATGACCCCCCCCTCCTTTTCTGTCTTCCCTTGGTTACGAAACCCCTGTCCGACACATCGCGTCGTTTCCCCTTTCACGCGAAAGTCAGTTATTGCTTCTCCCAATATGAGCCTTTTGGTTCTCTTCTCTTTCCTCTTCATTGATCGATCTTTGTTCCCCTGACTTCAGTCTTTCAAATCGTGCAGTTAGCCCTTCCCACTTCCTGTAAGAACAATAATCTCTTCCAATCCTTTGGTTTTTACTGCAAAGTAATCGTATAAGGGCCTTGTCTTCTTTTCTAAGTTTCTGCTTTTTTCCTACAGAATCCGTCCCTTCTCTTTCTCTATCTTCGCCTGACCACTACCGTCTAATCCCAGTTTTCGACTATTAGGAAACCCGCCTTTTTATATCAGGGAACAACTCTTTTCACGATAATTCTACCTCTCTCTTCTCGAGTCCCCTTGAGGCCTTTTTGTCTAAATTTTGATGAGTTCGTAGCTACCGTCCGGCGGATCTTTCGCCCCTTCAATATCGTCTAAGAGATTTATTTCCCTACTTTCGCCGATTATGTCCCCCACCACTTTCTTGCCCCTTTGCCTACTTCCGCTTCTTTTTCTTTCTCTTCTTGGCTAGCGTAGGTTAATGGTGCAAATAACGAGTCTTCTCACCTGTCCCCCCCTGCAGAATTGAACCATGTGCAAACGAATACCCCTTCCCCTTCTCTTGTTACTCCCCAAGTCCGCTTCTCCCAAACTCCCTCCCCCCTGCCTCTTTACCCCCGTGTTAGGTTCGTTCCTCCGCTTCCACCTTTTTTTCACTTCAGTCAACCTGCAGTTCTTTTAAAAAACTTGCACGGTAGCGCCCCCCTTGTTGTCAATGCCTTTTTCGAACTCCAATTCTCTCCTTTATCTTTCTCAACGCAGTTTGCCACTCATCCACTTGAGTTTGCGTCCCTCGCCACAAACCCCAACCCCAGATTAACCGGTTCTCTTTATTTCCTTACCCGACATGATTTAGAAGCTTCTTTTGCCCCGCTTTCCTACCGATGCTTTTTTTCATCTCTTATTCGACTGAGGATCAACCCCCTCCGAAACTCCCCTCCTGGGAAGCAACCAGAACTGCAGAGAGATAGATACAAATTTCTCCACCCTTTTTTGCCTCCCCTTTTCTATACCCGCCTTTCTCCCTTATTTCCCTTGGACATTGTCATTTCAATGGACGACGCTTCGACTCACCAATCCTTTTTATGTGGGTTGATATCTATCTTGGACAAACGACTTTCTTCCCCCCATCTTTCACATGCGGGACTTTTTTTCCCTTCGCTCTTCGTTTCTTCTATGATTGGAGGCAGGTGTTTTCTCTATTCCTCGTCGGTATTTCTTCTCCCTCTTGTAGGATAAGAACCCGGTTAGTTCCCCTCTTTTAGGACAAGGTTTGTGTCAGTACCAATTCCTCCGTTTTTGCTTCCTCTTGGTACCCCATCTCCCTTCCCGGTTCTCGTCCGGTCTCCCGTCTGACGTACTGTAATATTCCAAGTTAGGTCCTTGGATTGTCCAGGGATGGGTTGGTCCCTTCCTTCCTTCCCCCTTTTTCCCTTTTCAGTCTTGTTTTCCTTTTTTTGCCTTCAAACTTGTCACTTTTCCTCCGTCCCTCCTTTCTCTATTCAGCTCTTTGTGTATTCTTTGAACATATGTTCCCCTCTATCAGTGCCAGTAACCCGTCCTCGGTCGCTTGATATCGTCTTCCCTTTTGTACCCCCTCTTCGCCTCTCCTCGTGACATCTAATCCTTCACAGAGAAGCATTAATATTCGCCAGAATATTTTACTCTCTTTAACATGGCCTTCCCTCCTGCTCCTTTTCACTTCTTTCACGTCGCCTTGTTCCCCTGTTTGCTTGCTCTCGTTCAAACTTTGGTCTCGCCCTCATGCCGCTATCAGACTATTAATTCCTTCATCTGCTTTGAAGTTCTGCGCCCGCCAGCTTCCCTGCAGTGTCGATCTCCGCGTATAAATTCGATTCTCATCGAGCTGTTCCCACTTTAGTACGTTCGCTTGCGACGAAATGGGTTCACCAACCCCCTCTTCCACCCAAACCTTCCCTTTCGGCGCGAGAGCCCCTCGACCCTCCGCGTCCTTTCCCTCAGTTATTCTGTTATGAATTTGAACTAATCTTTAATGGCTGTTCTTTCTGCCCTCGGGTCTCTTCCGAGGTCCCACGGCTTGCTTCCTCCCTTCTTGAGCGTTGCCGCCTCATCGATTTGAATCACCCCCCGAAAAGTGCAATGGCCTCCCCCCTTTTTGAAATGCACTCTGGACGGTTTTGTCTTACTCCCCTTCCTTTGAGACGAATTTCGTGGGATGCCCCTGTGATTTGCTACGCTTTGCCAAAGCAGAGGTGCCAAATTTTGCCACTTTCCCCGCTTCAGCGTCCCCGACTGACGCCACCCCCATTTCGCATATTTCGCCTCACGTAATCCGCGGCCGCCTGTTACAAACCCCCTGAGGTGTCTCCCCCCTTGACAATCCCCAGGCCTTCGCTATATCACAATTCTCGTCCTCTGCCTTCCCTTCCTACCCTTTTTATGGTATGGCAGCCACGTTATCAAGACTTATCGACCACGAGTAACTCTTTTTTCCTTATGTCACCCTTCTCTCCCCGTCCCTCCCCTGTGTCCCTTTGAATCCTGACCTACTTCGGGGAGTAAACAGTTCTGCTTCTCTGGCGACCGAAGTATCAAGGAATGATCCCATCTTTTCGGTTTCATTCTTTCTCTATGTTGGACATGCAACACAGTTCCAATCATTGGAAGTAACTGTGTTGTTCATTTCCGTCGTGGTGTAGCTAGAATGCTTCTCCCAACCTCATTCCCTCGTCTTTACAGAAACATATCCTTTTCTTTTAGTTAATGATTTTTATCTCCAGGCGATTCTTAGTAATCAAATCGCTCTTCTTCCTTAAAATGAGGGACTGGGATGGTGACTTCCCTTCCGACTGTTTCCCTACTTCCTTCGCCCTTGTCCCTCTTTCTCATTGCTTCTCTCCCCGTTCTTCTTCCCCTTTTTCCCCTCCTCCCTTTCATATCTATTTTTCTTTTCCCCCTTTTTTTTTCTGAGATCTCAGAATTGCCTTTTCAAATAGTTAGTGCTGACCCGCCCTCGAGAATCCGGCTAGTTCTTTTCGTCTTCTACGGTTTTTTGTTCCTTCAGTCCAGCCCTTCCCCCTCCTGTTATTCCTCTACTTTGACCCCTTTCGGATTTGCGCCGGGCTCTATCACCATTACTATCTTCTCAATTCCTGGTATCTGGCTGTTGATTTTGAATTATCTCTTTTATAACCCCGCCTGAAATATTCACCCCCCCTCGTTCCCTTGCAAGATTTTCCCTGTTGTCCTCTCAACTCTGCTGTCCCCGTAACATCTGGGCTATTGTTTCTTGTACTCCCTGTCGCCGATCCCCCCCCCTCTGTATAGGTGACCGCAGATTATGAGGGACGCACCGTTTTTCTTTTCTTTTTTTTTCTCTTGTAGTCGACTGTGCCGTCCTAACCCCCACTCTATTTTTCCAATCATTTCGTGCAGACTACTGATTGTCTCTCGCCATAAAGTCAATTAGTATCCCGTTCTGAGACCACCAATTATTTTGTCCGTGCTTCTTTTTATTGTCTCTCTCTTTTCTTTTCACTACCACCCGTCCTCCGGCTAATCAGTTGGTCCATTCGCCGAAAAGTAGTCGGTCCCCAGCTGTCTAGAATAATCGGGCCTCTCATGTTTTTTTTTTTCTTCGAGCGTGCGTCAAAAGTTCTTTGCCCTTGCTTTAAGTACAACCCCAATAGTCGCAGGGCCACTACCCTTCTTTCTCCCTCTTTTGTTTGGTGTCCTCAACGTCATATCCCGGTCGGCAGTTCGATAGAACTGTGGGTTTTGACTCAACGTTCCTCTCTTCTTTTTTTTTTTTTTTTTTTCTCCTTTTTTGGAGGAGCTTCCCAGTATAAATACTTACCCTCCCTTGTTTTGTGCTCCCCTGATTCTTTCCTAAAACAGCATGAGATAATAATTTTCCTTCCTCTTGATCTTGAGAATAGCCTCTTCGGATTCTCAAATCCTCCGCCCATAGAGGTAGTTTTTTGCTCCGGGTTCCCCCCTCCCACACGAGTTTAGTTTCTCCTTGCTCTGGCCTTCTCTTGCCCACCTCCTCTCAAGACAATTTCTCCGCTTTGTCTCATGCCCCCCACTGGGGGTAACTTTTCTGGAGAACCCTGAGTTCGAAGATCATGTCTTGAGCTCGTGGTATCTTCATATTTCTCAAACCTTTTTGCCGTCTCCCCCCACGAGTCGCCCCCCCCTTCCCGGAAAACCTCTCCTCCTCATGACCAGGCCCGACTTAATGAAACCTTAAAGATGTTTCCCCCCTTCTTATAGTTATCTCCTTATTCCCCCCCAACAGGTGCGCGGACTCACCCATTATGGTTTTCACGCCTCACACGGTTTTTCTGAGACGATTCATTTTTAAATGGCGGATCTCTCCCCCCCGATGGTAAAGCATGTTCTCCCTCCCCCCCCCCCCCCATGCCGATGGAAGCATCTCCCCTCTTGGGAACGCCTCTCATGTCTACTCCCAAAGACAAAGTCTCTGGTTTTAGAAGTAAGGAGGGACTTTACAAACAAAAAGATTTATCTTTTCCTTTCCCCTCCCCGCTTTAATATCAACTAAATATTTTTTTTTATCCTTTTTTTCTACGGAGAATGTTTTGTCTTCATTTATCTCCTCCCTGCTGATGTTACCACCTCATCCCCTTTTCTCACCCCCCAAAACCCACCCCCCCCCCACCCCACCCCACCCCAAAAAAACCCCCCCCGATTTAATCCTCTCTTCGCAGACTACATTTCTCCTCTATTTATAACCCATGGCTCAAAGTAATTATTTTAAAAGACCTCCGCTTTATTTCGGTTCTCCAACTCCCCTTTTTCTTGGTGATAACTTGTCCTCCGATTGGGGCTCCTTTCCCCACTATCATTCTTTTTCCCTCTCCCTCAGTTTTTGATTATTTTTTGTCCCCAGTAGACCTGCCCTTTTATCTACAGTCCCGACTTTCTTCCGGTCAACACCTAAAAAGTCTCGGGAGTGTATTTCTTCCCTTTGATGTCTCCCCCTCGCGCTCTCCGATTTCTTTCCCGCGTGTAGGCTGCCCCTGCTTTTCCCAATGGATTTTTTTCTTCCCCTTAGAAGTTCGCGAGCATGAGCGAAACCGGTTCGCACTACGTGGTCCGCCGGCTTTGCTAAAATCTGTTCTGTTCTCTTTCGAGGTAATTGGGGCCTTTCATATGGTGTTTGGAGCAACTTCATTTACTCCATTTTAGAATCCTTTTTTCCATCTTTTCTTTCTTTCTTTTTTCATCTTCCGAAAGTGGTATAGCTCCAGCTCATTGGCCCCGAACCTTGCCTCTGTTGGCATATAAGAAGGTTAACCATTCATCGGATGATTGATCTAGTCTTTTTTCTTTCCCCTTGCCCTCCCTTGAACGTCCCCCTTTCGATTTCGTCTCTGCTCTGAGGAATAGCAAATCTGAAAGTCTTGGTGATGTCGGAGTAACGAGTCTTATTCGCATGTCAATTGAGAGGCTGTTTTTTCGGTCAATTCCATCTTCAGCTAGTGTGACTGCTCCCTCGGGTGTGATCCAGGGTGTCTCTCCCTCTTAGGATTAATTCCTCCAGTCAGCTTCCTCTTTCTCCCAGGAGCCCACAGCTTTTGCCGGGTTTTTTGGGGAACATTCTTGTACTGAACCTGTTGAAGCCCTATAGTTCGTTCTATGAGATGTCATCTTTTTTCCCCCCTATTGCCCGACTCTGGTGTTTCACACCACTGTTGTCCCCTCCCCCTCTTTTTGAGAGTTCTCATAAGACAGCGCGAAGTGCCGTGATCGGATCGCCTCCGTACTGCTTTTTTTTTTATTGGTCTTCTCTCCCCACCAAAGCAATGTTTCTTCTGCCCTTCTCGATGTTTCATGACCCATATCTTTTGAAGATCTGTTCTTTACCAAAGTTCCCCTTTTATTCACCGCCTCAATGGTCCCTTAAGCCTTCTTCCCAACTAACCTTGCATTTCGTGGACGGTTTGTCGATCACTGCGATTTGTTTTTTGCAGTTCTAACGCCCTATTCCTCTCGCTTCCCTGGGACAAGGACATGAGATCCCTGTATTCAGTACCCCCCCCCCCCTTTCTCCTATGTGGACTCAATAATCCTTTTTTTTCACGTCTTCCCGTAGGACCCCCTCTTCGATTGAAAGGTTGGCTGACCCAGCTTTTGATAAGAAAGTCTCCTAGGCGTTTGTTTTCTCAGTGCACGGCGAAGTCGTTCTTTCCCCTCTTTTGAGTAAAACGGCGAGCACTTCCTCCATTTCTCGAATTTCTTATCCCCCCCCCATCTCGATCAATTGGTCTGCCTAAGTACCATCCCACCCAGAATGCGTTCTTTTCCTAATCTGCGGGGTTTACCCCTCCTTTGTACTTTTCTGGGCCTCTCTTCCTAAGCACTTTCCGAAAGTTCATTTTCTCCCAGAGTTTTTGACAAAATGAACGTTCAGCTTCCTTGAACATATTATGGGAAGTACTTTTTCCTTCCGTCGGGATAGCTAGACTTCTTATCCACCCCACTGGTCCGCGTTCCTCCTTCAAGGCATCGTATTTTTGCGAGACTTTTTAGCTCAGACCAAATCCTCCCCGAAGGACTATCCCCCTCTTGTCGTAGAGTAAAATCGGGTGCCAATTCTGTTGAAGGTCCCCCTCCCGCGAGCCCCCCTCGCCGCGCACTCTCGAAAGAGCTAGCCCTCCCCCTTCTGACCCTTTTAATCCATCCCTATGATGCTTCCTCTACTTTTCCTTACTATGGTTGGTTGAGAATCTTCTTTGCATTTTCATGCCGCCCCGTTTAAACTGGTATTCTGTTTTCCAGTCATGAGCCTGGCCTCTTAGGAGGCTCCGCTTTTCAGTCTTTTATTTGTCCTGTCACCTCTGAACCGCCTGTTGTACTCTTCCGGTAGATCTGGCGTACTGCGCGGATTTTCTTTTACTTCATCGACTCTTTCCCTCACCATCTTTTCTTCTGTCCCTCGCGGCGAGTGAATCTCATTCTCGTTACCCAGGTATCTTGTAAACCCCTATTTCCCGGAAGAAGATGGGACTTGCAGCTCCCCCCCCCTCTTTCTATTCAGCGTTTGTTGAACACTGACCCCTCTGGCCCTTTGTTCATGAGTCGCCCAGATCTGCGATTTCCACCAACTTCTTCACGTAGGTACAAAGTGTGCTTCCCTAAGTGATGGAAACTCAACTTGTGTTTTCTTATTTTGTGCTTCTGACGAAACAATCTATAGGATTCAAATAACTTCCTCCAAACTAGATTGCTCGCCTTGTTCCATCACTCTTTATCTGGCCCCTGGCGACCCCCTAATATGCTCTATTTGATGAGCATTCCTTTTGGTGCCCTTCAGAAAAAACCACGGGGGCCCCGACACTTGCCCTCTTTTTTACCCTCTCCTCGTTATGTTGCTCACTATGCCGTTTGGTCAGTCGTCTTGGTCCGCTAAGCGGGTAACTCAACCCCGGCCCTTCTGTCAACTCTTGCTTTTTCTCCCCCCCACTCCCCAAAAATTCTCCCTTCTCACTCCTATTGTCTCAAATCCTCGGGTTTTTCCAACTGGAAGTCTCCCTCAGGGCAAATTGTGATTTGATATCCCGTGATGTTTTTGTACTCCCGACATCTTCTTTGAGGCGCTTTGCTTCGGGCAAAGAAGTTTTTTTTTTTGCTTACATTCCCAAAGACTTTTCCGAACCTCCCTGATGCTGGGCACAATTCATGACGCTTTCCCCATTCCTTCGCCTCCGTCTGAAAATTTTCTCCAGCCTTTGCTTTGTGAGAAACCCCCCCGGTTAGTACATCGCTGAAAACTCTTTTTACAATCTCCCTCCCCCTCTCTGTTCCCTCGAGGACCTTTTATGAAGCTATTCCCCCCAATTCGGTCAAGCTCCCTCTAGTATTTTTCGTCTGAGACGTGCGGACTACTGTCAGCGGTTAGACACCTGTCTACTAACCACCCATTCGACAGGCCTTTAAATGGTGCCCCAGCATAACTGTGCCACTGCCTCCCTTTCCCTTTCCCGGAGCGGGGAAGGACCCTAAATTTCCCCAACGACGGTGCCTATATTGCACACGATTCCCTATCCCACCTCCTCCTTGTAGCGTTCCCCCTCCCCCCCCCTTGGTTAACATGATACGTCACTCAAGAGCTGACTTTTCAACTCTGTGAACGTCCCGACAACAGAGGATCTTTGATTTTCGACCCCCCAATCTCTCTTTCACTATCTCTCTGATGCTACGTTGCCTCCGTTCGGAAGTCCCCCTCGGCCAATCCGGTTGTCTTGCGCAGTGCAAGGTGCTCAATCCCCCGGTTTTCTCCCCCTGCTTTTGTGGAGATACCTACAGATGCTGGCCGTTTGATTTCGCTGGTTTGTATACTTCATCGCCTCTTCCTCTTTGAGTAACCCCCCTGGACCTCCCTAAGTTCTTCTCCACAACGATTCTTGGCGAACGACCTGCTCGCGCAGCTCGTCCCAATAAACCAAATCTCTACCCCCTCCCTTCTCCTTTTTCTGGAGACCTCCAGCACTCCATTCCCCTTCCCTTGTTCTCTCCTTGCAGAAGCTGGCGTCCGGTCACCTCTAGCTCTAACTCCTTTTTTTTTGTTGAGAGAGATTTTGTGGTCCCTTAGACCAAAAGCGTCGGTACCTATCTCCCCAATTGCGGACCTATTTGCTTAGGACAACCTTTCGTGTAGGAGGGGGTATAGAGAATGGGCTATTTTTGTTGCGATTGTGATCGGCTTCTCTCTAGTGTTTATTTCCCCCTATGTGTAGGCTAGACCCGTTGTCGAGGAGGTTCTTCAGTTTTCATGCCACATTCGTATATTATGGAGCTTTCCCACCCCCGAGACCTTGGTCGACAGACCCCCGACTTGACGAACATGTAGGGTATCTTCAAGAGTACTTTTTCTGTACCCGTTATCTGGTTGTTTTTATTTCCGAATAAATTTAGAACGGTCCTGGGTTCTCTATCATCCCTCACTATCACAACTTGGAGATAGCTTCCATGTTCATATGATTGTCGAATCCAAGTCTTCCTTTAGCTCTTCCTGTGCCCTTTTTTAAACCCCCACATATAGTGCTTGACTCTATCTAATTTTTAGATCGAGGCCTACATTTTCGTATGTTGTATCTTTCCTCTGCCCATATCCAGTCTTTGGGAAGGCATTTGCTTCCCCAGGGCTTTTCCCCCCCCCTTGAGATTAGTGTACATTTTATGTGGTCATTTTTTTTTATCGCCTTCTCTTCGTCGTTGTTAATTTTTTTTCTCAGCCCCCTCTTCGCTAGCACGAGCTCACCTCATAGCTTCGCGATACTTCGCCCGCGCAGAAAGTTTGGGAAAATGGAACATTTCTTTTAGACCTGGCTTGTCTCTATAGTCATTATTCTCCAACTCGTACTTTCCAGATGACGACCGTTTAACATCCCTTAGTTCCCCAAAACCCTCTATTGTTCCGTAGCGTTCCACGTACCTCATAGCGGTGTGTCAAGCAATGTTTTAATATAAGATTTTT
>Ga0179593_1324840_pt1 | contig 13431 bp, 12 predicted proteins | sample CZODoug2_1_08_16_FD_185931 | JGI IMG/M metagenome (GOLD analysis project Ga0179593, IMG submission 185931) | Vadose zone soil fungal communities from Angelo Coast Range Reserve, California, USA - CZODoug2_1_08_16fungal (PacBio error correction) | ecosystem: Environmental > Terrestrial > Soil >... | reverse complement strand
AATTTTTTTTCTTTGTAACTTTCCCTTTCACAGAGCAAGTCCACTATCGTGCTGGCCGTTTTTCAAACGGTTTCAGAGCGAAAAACCCTATGTTTCCGATGGCCACCGGTTGTTTTTAAAGTTGGGTAGCCCTTCTCTAAAGGCACCCCCCCAGAAGATCCCCCTTCTCGGTAGGGGATCGTGTTCGAAGTAGTTGTCTCGTCAACAAGCCCGCTACCCAGGCGTGGAATCAACCGCTCCCAGGAGCACGCCCTCCGGAGAAGTTCTTCAGCACGATTTCCCTGGTACACAACCCTTTTTAATCGTTCTTTTCTCTTTTTGCGTTTTAAGCGGGTGTTTTCCAGTTTCTTCACATAATCGCCGACTTGTGTTTCGTGCGGTTATTTCTGACCAGGCCCGTTTCTGAGAATCACTTTTTCTTTTCCCCCCCCTTTTGGAGCGGCACTGTGGATTCGGTTCCGACCTGCCCTGGCTGAGCAGCATTCCCTTGAACCGTTTCCCCCCAAAACTGCGTTTCCTTTTTTTCGTCAGGCCAAGCCTCTTTGCGCGTATGTCCCTTGGGTTCTTCCCTTCTCGATTCGATGGATCGTGGTTTCTTCTGACCACCCGGCAAACCGCGTCGCCGCCGCCGCGTCATTTTTATGCCCTTGGTGGACTCTCCCCCCCCCCCAACATTTTCCTTCGACCACGGCTTTTACCCGGTAACTCCTGTGTCCGGGCCGTATCCCCGACACGGGCACGCTCTGAAACCAAGACACTCTCCCTTCTTAAATCACCCGCCCAAAGCGCCCCTGCTGAGTTTCCCCTGTTAGTTCTTTGTGAACCGGGTCCGTGGTAGTTGTTTCACATCATTGGAGCTCAATACGTGTAGAAGTTACGGGAGACGACCGGCCCGTATGGAGTTGGATAGTGCGTACCTTAAAGGGCGCGGACGAGTGGCGGTTGGTGTTTATTACTGCTTCCCATTTCTTGTGCGCAGATCACGGAGTCAAAGGTCTTTACCTTGCCCCCGAACACCACCCCCAGCCGTGCCGAGATAAATTCTCCTCTCCCTAGTAGTTTTGCTTATCAACGACTCTTTGTCGTGTGACACTTCCTGAATTGGGACGCGTCAGCTCCAAGGATCTTTTCCCCCCCTTTTACCTTCCTGAGATTCGACCAACTTCCCCCCCCTCACAAAGAAAAGTGACGCCTTCTCTGTTGAGGTACCAAATGCGAGGCTCTCTCCAGCAGGGGTCACCCATATGTTTTTGATGGACTGCACCGAAATCAGATCTTTTCTTAATACTTTTTTTTTTTTTGAGAAGATTACTTTTCCATAAGCAGCTAAAGATTTTATCCCCCTGTTATTTTTGGTTTTGGGAGCCTATTGAACTTTTTCTCTCCCCCCCAGCCCCCCCCTCCTTCCCTGCCCTTCCTTTTTCTTTTTTAGGTGAGTGGTGTTAGTCTGTGGCCACCCTTACCATTGGGCCTCTTCTTTGGAGGCTTTTTCCCCCATTCACGGGCGTTCCCAAACCCGAACCTATTTTTTCCACCCTGCGACGTTACTTCTTCGGTCCCTTATCTATGGCAATGTCCCCCTTATTGTTGTGGTTTGCAAGGTGGCTTGCTTCCTTGGCCCTCCGGGGCCCCCACATTTTCTCTGTTCATTGCTCATTTCTTCCCCCCTCCTTGACTCCCCTTCTCCCCTTCCGGATAGGTGGCGCGCTCATTTCCTGCACTCGGATTCTCGCTAGATGACAACACCTCCCGTAACCTTTCTCTCATCCCCCTGTCACAGGGTGGTTCACGTCCCTCAGCGCTTTTTTTTTCTTTTCATTTATTGAGTGTCTTTGGTTAGCGGCTTGTGCCATTCCAGTTCTTGCCGGACCCGGAGTTCCTGGTACTCCCCCTCTTCCTCGTGGTGCGAACTTGCTATTTGGTGTAGTTTTTTTTCCCCCCCCACAGAATACACACATTTGGGGGAGCTAGCTTTGGTTTTCCGATATGTGGGCGCTGCCAACCGTTCCCGATCTCTCTGTAAGCCGAACCCTTCCCCTTACTTCCACGAACCGGGAGCATCTGTTGTTCCCTCCGCCTCAAGTCCCTCCTCCTTGTTTGGGCGTTGGTAATAGATTCTCTCTCCCTGTCGTGTGGGTAGGCTACCCACCCCAAGTGAACGCTCTTCCTTACCCCCCTGTTCCGGGCCTTGTTCCTTTATCTCTTTCACCTCCTTGGTCCGTATGTTGCCTCCCTTCCCCTAAGAAAAACCCATTTCTGCGTTGCAGCCTCAGTCAGTCTCCTCTCTGCCTGATCCTCCCCCGCTTTGAAACGATTCGAGTCCGGCCCCCCACGTCATCCTTTGTGTTCCCTTTCGGCCAGGTATCTTTTTCACCCTTTCCGGCGTTCGTCGGTTTCATCCCATCCTTTATCTCGGCTTTGCGCTCTTACTTGACTCTTTTCTCCCCAGACGATCCACTCATTTCTATATTCTTTTTTTTTCCCTTTTTTTTTCTATAATGGGAACCCTTGGGCCCCCCCCTCCGTCTTCTTTGGTTTTTGGTCAATGGAGTTTTACTCTAGTTTATACGGTCCACGAGTGGACTTGCGCTGTCCTTTGTTTCAAGCCCGATTTGTTTTTTTCTTCCTTTTCCCACTTCTTTTATCAAGAGGAGGGTCACGTGTGCCTCTATGTTTTTCCGCTGGGGTTTTCACTACCTGCTGTGTGAAGGGATTCGTTGTCTGGCGGTCCTCGTCCCCCTTAGCTGTCCAGGTATTCCTTCTACTCTTTCCTAATTCCGTGCTTCTCCTTTTTCCCTCCGGCGCTTTCTGGTTGGTTTCCTTCTTTTGGCTCTCGGCTTTTCGCGCGGTCGTCTGGGTAAGTTCACGGTGCGCCGGTCAATAGATCACGTATTTTTTTTTTTTCCACGGCATCCTGTGGTGATTTGTCCGATTCTCAGAGTCATGATTCCTTTTGTGTATTAATGTCTTCCGCCGTGCTGCCAGACCGTCCCCCGCCCCTGTCCTGCTTGAGTGTCACTCTTGGGTGTAAGTGATCTGCGTCTCACAACAGTTCGGAGTAATTTGCTGTTGGTCTATTGTTTTAGCCTCGGATGCCTGCAATCGCCCTTTTTTCCGTGAATGCCGCATACAGGTGAGTCGTTTTCTTCTTTTCATCGCTCTGCCGCCGCTTCATCTTTTCAGTCTCCTCCACCCACAATGGTCTACGACCCGTTCTGCTTTGTTTTTTTTCGAGTAATTCTCTCCTTAAGAGGTCATCGCGCCTTTCCAGACCGAACAGCCATAGAGGCAAACAGTCCCCCCCGGTCGCGGCTGGGGTCCCACATGCTCGCTTCAGTATTTTTTTGGTTTGTTCCCTTCACTCTGAACCTCACGTCTCCCAATCACTCTCTACACACGTCCATCGATCGTCTACTTTGCTCAAACGCTTTTGATCAGATGAAGACCGTCCTCCTCGATTTTTTTATTCCCCTTCGTCCCCTCGTCGAAAGATTTGTGACTTTTTTAGAATAGAGCGTAGGAGGCTCGTTCTTTTTTCCTCCTTTCTCATGAGTGCGTCCGCCCCCCCCCTCCAGGTTTCTGGCCCCTACGTAGATGGGGGCAGCCCTTCAATCGACCGCACTCCCCTCTGTGGAGTCGAGACCCCCCCCATGTGGAACGGATACCCTTTCCGATTGTCCCCCGTGCCGGTGTCTTCACAGCAACTGGTCTTCCCTTTAGTTAGGACTTCCCCGGACTTGTCTCTCTTTGTTGTTTCTATCTTTTTTGAGGCTCGCCGCCGTTATCCCTTTTCTTAATAACAACCTTTCCCTTTATGACCATCTCGACCTGCCCCGTTGCCTGTTCCGTTTTTGGTGCAACTCTTCCCATACACCTGCCGTTCGGCTCTTCTCTTTTTCTCAGTGTTCTCTACCTTTCACCTGTTTTTCCCGTCTCACATCTCTTTTTCTGGGCGGCCCCTCATTTTTTCACCGGATGCCCTTCAGTGACGGCCTTCGCTCTGATTCTCTTCATTTCTCTTTTCTCTTGTTATCTCTTTCGTCCTCAAACAGAGTCCGTCCGGTCTTCGCTAGTCAGTAGGTATTTCCCTCACCGGGCTTTATCCCTCCTGATACAAGTGAACCCTGCCGCTTTAGGTTCAGGCATGTGACCTTTCATGCAGATAAGCTGCCAACGGATTTTCCTGCTGACGCGAGTTGTCTCTTGGTCTTGCTTAGCGTGTCTTTCTTTCGTTGCTGACGCTTAGCGTCCTTTACCTCCTTCCCTCCCTCCGCCGCTGGTTATTAGGACTTTCATTTTTGTTCTGCCGTTCAAGTTCCAGGAGCGGCATTCGAGCCAAATTGCTGTACCCACTGTCCTGCGGCCTTTCCCAATTCAGAGACCTTTCCTCCCTTCCGATACTACAAACCCCCCAGTTCAGATTTTCTGAGTGTGTGGCTTTCATGCGTTCCGCCACAATCACTCATCCAAAGAAGTTTTTGCCAAACTGCGTTCGTACAGCGTTTTCTGTTTCTCTCTCGGCCTTGGCCTGCTGAACACAAAGAGCAGTTCCTGCCTCGGAACAATAATCAGCGTCCACGTTTCTCGTGCCCCAACACTATTCTCTCGTTCCGGAGCCTTGACTTCCCCTCTTGCGTCTCCCTTCGTTCTCGGCGTTGGAGCCTGACCCCTTAGGCCTCCCTTCAAGTGTTTTCGAGAACGACGCGAGCGGCCTACCAGTTTTTAACTTTCCTTAGTGTTCTTCCCCCTCCCTCGGACACCTATTCTCCTCCGTCGGCCGATATACCCCGTCTCCCTCCCCTCCCCTCGTAGTTCACCAACACCTTTGCAATCCCTCCTGCAAAGCCCATCCTCCCTTGTCTTTACCTATCGTGATCCCCCTATCTTTTTCGGAAGAGACCCCCCCAGGCTTTCTAACCGGACCTTTTGCAACTCCGCGGTTCCGTTGTGCCCTCTACTTAGCGGCCAGAGTGAAAACCCTGATGATTTTAGTTGGCCACCGGTAGTGGGCCCGAAATCCGGGGTTCATACTGCACCCCTTCCTTCATAGTTTGTAGGGTTTCGTCGTTTCCTAGTGAGTCTTTTAACAGGTAGTCCCCCCCCCTCGTCATATTCCCCGTGCGTCTTGCACGAACGACGGGCGTAGTGCCCGCCCCTTCCAAAGACATGCCCCCCAGAATACGGACTTGGATTCCCTCCTGCGTTTTAAGAGTTTCTTCTTTTCCCACTTCTCTGCCAACCTTATGTAGAGTTTTTTTCTGGTCCTGTACACTACATATTTTTCATGCGTAGATACGCTTCTTCTACCGTCCATCGTGGTCCACGGGGTTCCCCCTTCAGCGTCTATAATGCCCCTCCCCCCCCGAATCCCCTTTGGGCGCGATTCATTTTCCACCGCAAGACTGCCAAATAGTCCCACACCACTGGTGCCTCCTCGGAGATGAGGGCTGGGACAAAGTTGTCCGTGATCCGATATCTTTGGCCTTTCGTCTTCCCTCGTCGATCTTATTGCCGTCCGGGAGGACGCACACGCTTGGCAACCCCAGAGCTCCCCTCGAAGCGATTTGTTTCCAGGGGTTAATGGACCCCCCCTTATTATCGCCCCCCTACTCTCCTCGTCACTCCCGGAACTCGGTCCCGTCATACTGAAGCACCGAGACCCCCAAGTCACAATGCCTTTCGTAACTTTCTTTTCGTGGAGTTCTCCTCTGTTTTTCTGTGAACCTTTTCTGTCGATGTTTTGCCGCAATGCATTTTTTGCTCGCCGGCCATTCTCCTGGGCCCATTCCGACTCCCGGGTCTTCACAGTGAGTTTTCTCCAATGGTTGTCCCCAATGAGTGAGCTCTTTTGCCTTGGTTCCCCCCCTTGAAGCCCTGTTACCTTTCGCACCCCCATGTCAGATTAAAATGCCGTACGAGCCCCCCGTCCGCGAGTGTCTGCGCGCCACCCGAATCTTTAGGGGTCATTTTTCTCCCCTTTTGTCTCCCACCTTGCAGACTTCCCCCCTTTTTTTCCTTCCATGGGCCAGACAGACGCCAACTCGCAACACCAGCCACCTGCGTGCACCTTCTCTTTTCTTCTTTGAGATTTTTCGAGTCCCCCTGCTTAGGCCCCCCTATCCTCACGTTTCCTAACCTAGTTCTCTGGAGGCTGGTTCAACTCTCCCTTTTCCCCCCGTTTTTTTTTTGAGCAGACCTTTGTGGGCCTACCACTTAACATATGTGTAGCCCCCTTTTTCTCGGGGGAGACGCTGTACTACCCCAACGTCCCCTCCTCCCCATTGCACATCCCTTTCGTGTCTCAGGGTCCGGTATTGGAACCACTGGGTTTTTGTTCCATCTTTCGTTTTTTTCAGTTTATCTTTCCCTTCTTTCCTTCACCCAGTTCGGGTTTCTGTGCAAACCGCCTAGTATTCGGCCTTTTGAAACATGGCCGCTGTTATGGTTTTTGGTTTCGACAGGTTCAGGGGACTTGCCCTCTGTTCAATTCTTCTTATTTCCTCCTGATGTTCATAGGCGCTACCACGCTCTGAAGCGCCTTTTTTCGCTTGGGTCCATTGGCGGCTCTCCCAGACCTTCATTCCCCCCCATGAGTCTCAGCCTCGATTGAACACCTGCCTTCCCCCCTTTTTTTTAATCCCTGTTCCCAAGTCGCCACACTTCCTTCGTGTGGCGCTCCCCCTCTCTGTAAATTTGGTCTTGGTTCGCTGCCGTGCTTTTGTTACTGCGGGCCTGACCACTTCCCTTATGAACCAAGCGGCTTTTTTCCTCTCATCTGTTGGTGCAGAGTGTCAGCCTGCTGAATAAAAATCGGCGGGACGATCCTCGGCGCGATCGCTATGAGACTATGGGTACCACGGCACCCCACTCTTCCATGGACTAAGATTTCCAACACGGCATACCTTTGAAGCCTTTTCATCTTGGTAGCTATCCCTCCCTTCCACTTCCCATCTTTTTGGCTTTCTTTCTCCCCTTTCTTATAGAGCACATTATTGTCTTTCCTGCTCCACAGGGAACCTTTTCCTTCCAACAGTTTCCCCCTCCGTTTCCGGGTATCTCTTCTTTACAGCATTTGCTTCTTTCTCCTTCATACCCCTGGCCGTTTTTAACAACCCCCTTTCCCTCTTTATGCGTTGAGTCTTCCTATGCTGTCCCCCCCCAGATGAAGGCCACTCCTACGGCCCCCCCTCGTATTCTCTTGTGTTGCCTTTTCCTTCCCTCGGTCTTTCCCTGGGTGTTATTCGGTTCCTTTTCCTTTTTGTGCGTTTTGACTTCCTTTTTTCACTGGTCTTCTGCCCGACTACGCGCTCATTGATCTTCTGTTCTTTTCGTTCGTTTCTTCCCCCTTCTTTTTGTCCCCATACCAGTGGCATGTCATCGGTTTCTTTTCCCCTGGGCGTCCTTCTGAAGAGGATCCGGTCCCATGAGTGGACTTGCTGCCTGCATTGTACCTGACTTTGGCTCTTCTGCCATTCCCTCTTTTACATCTTACTTGATAAACATTTGGTTTCATTTGGGGTGGCGTATGGGATGTTTTTCAATCCTGTTCTTGGTGGCCGGGTATATCGTTCTTTCCCTCGGCGTTTTTTTTTTTTTTTTTTTTTTGTACCGTCTGGCGGGCATCTCATTTTCTCCCGCTCTTTCCTTCTTATCTCCCTTCTTCCTCTTCTCTGCCAATGTCCTGCGGCGCCTCATGGGTCCATCATATTGGATGCGCGCTTTCTCTGGTCGCGTGTGGCATGGTGGGACGTCACTGGGCGCCGGAAGACTGTCGAAGTTCTTTTGTTTTTACATGGCTTTGTCTGAATCTTTTCTTCTGTTTCTAATTACATCATTATCGGTGGTGAGCTTCTAGTCAAACGTCAGTGTTTCGACGTCAGCATCGTCTTTCGCCGGAGTTTTTTCTTATTTTTCTCAGTTTTCTGGGCGTAGGCATTTGATACGTTGGGGCAGATATTCCAAGTCTTTTTTTTTTTAGTCCTCGCGGATGCTGAAATTTTTCTCGGCCTCTCTGTACCTTCCGATCCAGGCGTTCCGACCTTTTTTCTCGTCCTAGATCTGCTTTAGCCTCTTTCCGGCTCTCCCACATGACTTTTCTACGCACCATCTTACTGCTTGGTTTTCTTGATGGGAGAAGTGTTTTGTAAGGCATCCCTCCACCAGCTTCTATGAGTCCTCCCAGCCTCCTTTTCTGGAATAGGTTGCAAATTATCTTTCTCAGTGTGGGTCTGTACTTCCCCCTGCTGACGTTCTCAGAACTTTAATTTTCACGTCCTTCAAGAGTCGGTCGTAGAAACGAGGATGATCTCAATGAACGACCCTCTGTCTTTTTTAGGACTATCCCCAATTCGCTCCACAATCGCCCCCCTCGGCTCGTGCTCTCTACATCTGAGTAGTATGCAGATCCTTCCGTTGACGCCTTCCGTGGCAACCTACCTCCTCCCCCACATCACAGTGTAGGGAAGTCTCCCCCCCTTAGACGGGTTCCCTCCCCTGACTGCAAATATACCGTTGTGGATGTCGACTTTGTCCCAACCGCGGACACTGTTCCGGGCGTCTCCCCGTTTGTCTCACAGGAAAGGGTTGTTATTCGCAACGGCTCCCGCCTTGCTCTCCCCCTGTATCATTGAGTTTCTTCTCTCCTTTTTTGTTAGAAGACTTGTGAGTCTAAGATTGATGGAGTCTTTTTCTTGTCATACCAAAATTTCCGGGTAGCGACGTACTTCTCTTTTGTTTGAGCTTTTTTTGGGTTACTTTCTCTTTCAAGTGGGGTCTCCTCCCCTCCGCTGGCTGAGGAACTAGCTTAGTTTGACTTCTTCCCCTTTGACTTTTGCTTTCGAATTCTCTTCTCTCAAGGGGCCCTGACCGGCTTCTGCCTCTAGCCTCGGACCCCCCTCGCTCCTTTTTTTTTTTCATTGTTCCTCTCCTTTTGTGGTCCCCGATTCCCTAAAGGTCGATGTCTTCCGTATCCCCCTTAGATTTCTCCGTTTCGCTTTCGATTTGCCTTCTTTTGTAAATTAGTGCTTTTGCGCCGGTTGGCTCTGTGAAAGCCCCCATGATAACAGGCATTTTCACCCTATTTCGTCCGCCAGCGACTTTCCCTGTCTGGGATTGAGCTTTTTTTGGATTTTGCTTGGACCCCCCTTTAGCGCCTCCGGGTCCGCTACCAAGTTAACCGTTTTCCTTGCAGCGCTTTTTTTTATCCTCCTACTTGTGGTGGCTGTGTTCGAGTTTCTTTCCGGTCGCGGTAGATCCGTGCCAACCTTTGTGCATCAACCTGTCCCTGGGCCGGACCTGCCGCGAATTTCTCTTACTACACCCCCCACCCCCCAACCTCCGTTTACGATATGCACCCTCTTCTTGCCTTGCTCTGCATTTTGATCCTCCTCCACTTCCCCAGAAGAGTCAGCCTTTCTGCGTTGTTCAGTGACGTCTCTTTTCGCCCAGGTAGGTTTTTCTTTAAGCTGAAACACCTAGACTTATCATCATTTCCCTCTAGATCAGCATCAGCGTCCACGTGAGAGTTCTTTGGTCCCCAAACCCCAAAGTATTTCTCCTTCTTTTTCGTCAGTGATCCCCACCCTTCCTTCCCAGCCTTTGCTGTAATTTTACCCCCCCCCTCTGCGAGAAGACCCCCCCTCCGGCCTCGGGAAGGCGGGCCGAGACCTCCATGCCGAGATCCATATAGACTTCTTCTGCTTCTCCCGGTCCCCCTTGCCGCCATGTCGAGCTTTTTTGATAGAACGTCCAGCCCCTTCACTGAACCCGCAGACCTCAAATCAAAGGCAATTCCCGCCACCTGCACCTCCCAAGAGTTTTTCTCCCTTTGCTCACTGATTTTTGGAAGTTGAGCATTTCCCATGTAGGATTATCAATGGCCCAGGGAAAGTACTAAGGCCTGGGCCTTTTTCTCCATCCTCTCGTACAGCCTGTACCTCGTGTACACCCCATTGATCTCTATTTGGCCCCACTTTAGGTCCACGTCAGAATGGGCGCAACGAAGGTGCCCCCCAAACGAAGCCCCCTGTCTTCTTGCTAGGGAGCGTTTCGTTGACTCCTATTTTTTAAGAGATACCAAAACTATAATAAATGTGGTGAATTACCGCTCTCCCCCCCTTCACCTAGAGTCTTCCTTGCCTCTATAGGGCGGACTTCCCCCCCCCTGTCGCATAAGGATTGGTTTCTCCTTGAATGAGGGTGTCTCCCCCCGTCAACTTCTGCACATCATTCTTCATCCGAGTTCCCCCTTTGCTTCCTTTGATCCGGCTGCCGTATGACCTATCATAAAGTGCGGAACTCTTTGAGAGCGTTCACTGGTCTTTCATCCATTCCGCCGTTGAACCACCTTTTTCCGCTCCCCTCCCTTTCCTGAAAACGCCCCCCACACGGTTTGATTATTGTTTCTGGCAGGCCCCTTAGTCTCCGTTCTTTTGGCTCCGGTATGTTTTTTCTTTTTTTCCCCATTCTCGTCCGCGCTTTCATTTCGGCCCCGATTCGTTCCCCCTCCTCGCCTCTCTTTCCCGATTTTTTTTCCAGGGGGTTCCAAATTATTCTGCCCCCGCCCCTGGTTTTCGCCTTTCCCCTCGGTTTTGGGCCAGTACATTCCCCTCACGGCCCGCTCCCCCCGACCAATGCCCCCAATTCCCCCCATCAACTTCTCCCCTGCTGTGTTACCTTGTCACTGAGGTGAACCCGTTTTTCTGGTAAGTGGTTCCCTCCGATTTTTGCTCCTGCTGGCTCGCGGTTGTCTGTGGGCCCATTCCGCAGTTTAGCTCCCTCTCGTGCGTTAGTCACATTGTCTTGACAAAGTCCTTATAGACATGAAGAAGAATGTGCCGCCAACTTCACTACCTTTTTCCCCTCAACCTATGGCCTTTCTGAGATCAATTTTACAAGTCCTTGTCCTCCCCTCTTTTCTCCCTCTTTTTTCCCTCCTCTTTTCGTTGGAATTCCTTAAACAAGTTGGGAAAAGCGAAGGACCTTTTTTCTCCCCCTTTAAGTCCTCTTTTCCAGATCCTCCTTCAACCCTTACCCAAAAACTCCAGGAAGTCCCCAGGCTTTTCTCTTGGGCGTTTTGAGCTCAAATGCGTTAGGCTCCCATCCTCCATCGGGAATATGGTTCTTGTGTATTTAAAAAGGACCTAGCTCTTTTCCCTCTCGTTTTAGCTCGTTTATTCCATCCAGAGCCGCTACCCATGATCCTTCTTTTAGTCCTCGCACTTTTTCCCATTGCAAAAGAATCCCTTCACGTGTCCTTCTTCTTTTGTTAGCGGTGCCCGTGTGTGTAGAGTCGGGAAACCCTGTGTCTGGGGCATCGCACTTTTTTTTCTTCTTATCCTTTCAACAGGTCCTTTTCAACGCGACGGGGATTTTCTCCTGCGCACGTTAGTCATTTTTCCTCTTGGCACTTTTGACGATTCTTTTGTTTTTTTCGCCATTTTACCTGTTCTTCCCCCTGTTTCCATGAGGCTTAGGTCATCATCCCTGCTTGTCTGAGCTACTCGGGAAGCGCCCTTGTCGGATGTGTCCTCCCGTCCATTCTTCTGGCTCTCCAGTCATTCTTTAAGCCCCGTTCGAAACTTGTGTAAAAAGGTTAACTTCCTGTAACTAGTTCACATTCAGGCGCTGGGCTTTCCCCTTGACTACTTTTTGCTCTTCTGGTTCCCCTTCTGCCTTGTCAGAAGGTTTTCCCCCCTTATCTCCGGTTTCCTCCCCCGCTGGAAGGGCCGAAGGCATTGTTTGCAGTCCCCCCCGCTCCAAAATTTCTCTTCGCGGTGCGTGTTTTTCTTCTCCTTTTGCAAACCCCTCCCCCCTCCTCCTCTCTCTCCTAGAATAATCATGACCCCCCCCTTCACCTTTGCGCACTCCTGAACCCTCAGCCTCCCTTCTAAAAACTGTTGGCTTTCATTTCTTTGTTTCCTTGCCAACTGTTTCTCCGTCTTTGTCCCCTGACCCTTGACGCTCTCCCTTTCCCTCATTTCCTTGATGACCTTTTTTATCAATGCATTCCTTTCCCCCCACTGGATGAGTTTTGCCTCAAGACTGATTTTTTGGCTCCACCGTTTTGCACCCACGCGCGGAGTACTTCCCACTCCCCTTTTTGTTTTGTCTCCCTTTTCCTACGGGGATGCAATTCACATCCGCTTTCTTTATGGATCCTCATCCACATTTCCCTCTCGTGTCTGCTTTTTCCGTTTTCAAGAAGTCTCACTTTTTAATTCCTGTTTTTAATTTAGTCCCTCTACCTCTTCGGTACCCACCGGTTCCACATCCTCTCCTTTTTTTAGCTTCCTGGCGTTCTACGGATCAACTCCCATACCGATTTTCCTGCGTTCTGTCCATTTTCATGTCAAAGTATTCTATCTTATGCCCCCTTCTTCCCTAGGCGGTATGTTTTTTCCTCTTCTTTTTCCTTTGTATTGCCTGGTTCTCCAATTTGGTCATACTCGGTCCTGGGACTCATGTCTCTGGTGCCGGTTTCCCTTCCGACTCATGTGGTTTCTTTCAAATCCCTCCAGGTTGGTACTACCTGGATCTAGTTCTCGGCCCTCTTCCCCTTCGGCCCATCATTTGTGGGGGCTACATCATTCTGTTGTCCTTCCCTTGCTTTGGCCTGGTTTCCCCTTTTTTTCTCCGACATTTTGCGACTCTCACTTTTTTTTCTGCTCTGCATCTCTATGGACTTTTGGACCCTTTTTGTTACAGCTTAATCCTCCTGTCCCCAGATGAACAGACGCCTGTTGCCGTCATTTATTTGGATAGTGATTATTTGTCCCCCCTCTTGATCATCCAGTCGCCTCGGGGGTCCGACTCGTATTTTGCATCGGGATTGCACTTTTAGGGAGTATCGACTCTTCCGGTGCTTCCCTTTGTATGGCATCGTCTGCTGGCTGGACTCTTTTTGGTGCGACACACAACCCTCTTTAGAGAACCCTTGAAATTTTTCTTGTGGGTTAGGTACCGTTCGAAGTGTCCTTTTGCGCTCCCTCCCTTTCATTAAAGGTTCCCCCACCCCCCCCCCTTTCTCTTCCCCACTCTTACTTTTCCTCTTATCCCGTCGTGGGGCTGTTCCTCCATGAAACAACTGCGCCAATGCACTCTTTACACCTTTCCAACGTCACTCCTTCCGGATGTATTACAGTGGCTTACCTCTTCTTCCTTTCTCCTTTAGGCCTCTCCCTTTCGCTGAGTCCGACCCTTTGGGATACTTAGGCGTCTTAGGAAGCGGTTCCTTTCCCCGTGTTCAAATCCTGAAGGTATGCGCCGCCCAATCCCATTTTCTTCTTCCACCGTTAGCCTTGAGTCCCGACCTGGAAATATCTCCCCAGAACGGTTCCTTCTGCAAAACAGCTTTACCTGGGTTAACTTTTTCTACGATGGCTACCCCGGCCCGGGTTGTGCTTCCCTCCCTTTGATTCTGTCTCCTCCCCC
>Ga0179593_1707888_pt1 | contig 13433 bp, 16 predicted proteins | sample CZODoug2_1_08_16_FD_185931 | JGI IMG/M metagenome (GOLD analysis project Ga0179593, IMG submission 185931) | Vadose zone soil fungal communities from Angelo Coast Range Reserve, California, USA - CZODoug2_1_08_16fungal (PacBio error correction) | ecosystem: Environmental > Terrestrial > Soil >... | reverse complement strand
TTTTCGTCAGGTATCTGATGGGCCCCGCCCCAGTAAAAGCACGCCGTGATTTTTTTCTTATAGCCTTCTTGCTAATCTTTTTCCCTCCTTCCTTTTCCTACGATCCCCTTCTACCGAAACAAGTCCGAGACGATTGACTCTCCTGGTTGGATGGCCCGGCGTTGCATTTTTCCCCTCCCCTGCGCCGCCTTTTCTTTGTTGAAAGTTTTTTTTTTCTCTTGGCATCCCCCCCTCCTCCCAGTGCACCCTGTGTGTGGTAATTCGCGGCCGGTTTTTACGCTGGTTTTTCGAAGCGTCAACACGACTGGCTCCCCATCCCTAATTTCTTTTTTACACAAGCCGGATTACCTTCTTTGTTACCTCATCGTGTCTCCAACATATTGTAAGATGCGACCTGCCCTTACTGGATGGCTCGTAGGAATCCTCCCTTTACCCCTTTTTCTCTCCGCTTACCGAAACCTTATTTCTGCATTTGCTTTCGTGATCAGTTTCTTTGACTCCTTTCCACAGGTGAACCTTTCCCCCCTCTTTTCGCATAAAAAGTGAGTCCGTAAAACATGCGGTCTGGTTGATAGAAACGTTGCCCCCCCCCGGATGGCGGCTCTTGCCCGAGCCTAGACCTCCCTTTTTTTTCAGAAGTCTCTCTTTTTCTTTCCTCTGAGACAGATTGTATCGCTTAGTTTCCTTTCCCCAACGAGAATGGTTGACTCAATATTTTTCCCACCGGCTGTGCGTGAGGAGTCGCGACCTCACGGATGATCCTCTTCCTTCTCCCAGGAAGATTCCCCCAGAATTCCCCCTTCTTTCTGTTGCGCGTTTTTTATTGTACCCTTTCCGTTGCATCACTGGCATCAGTCGCTGGCTCGGGTCTGGGTTAGTGCGTGCACACCGCTCCGCACTGTGTAGCCGATGGACAACTCCTCCTCCCCCTCAGAGCCTTTGGTTTCCCCAATCTCCGATCGTTGTGCGTTCCCATCCTGCAGTTTGGGACTCCCTTTACCTGCTTCCGCCGATTGATGAATAAAGAGCACCTACAGCTAAGTGAGCCGCTTCCTTTGGTTCGCCTGTAACAATAGTCATTAGTTCCGTGTTTTTTCCAGGACCTTTTGAACAAGTTTTCTCTAGTTATTTTTCTCTCTCCTGCGTACTTGTTCAATACTTGATCGTTCTCCCCTCAAGTTTTCCTATTTCCAACCTACTTCATTTTATCCTGGGAACCTTTTCCCGGTACGCGTTCTCCGATTCTTTCTGCCTTCTCTGATTTAGCGCCCGTGCACCCCGACCTTGCAACTCTGGCCACTCCGTGCATGACAAAGTTGTAGTAGTCCTCCAGTTCCCTTCCCAGTCTGCCCTAGCCACCTCTCTGACCCGGCCGCCCGCTTTCCAACGCAGTATCTCCCTTTGGTTCCACCACAGTAGACGATGTCGTTAGCTAGTTTGTTTTTCTTCAAACATGTCGACAACTCTCTGGGATTGTCCGACCGTTTCGATTGGACACAACTTATGCTCCCCTAGCAGTGTTTTTTTATTTTCTGCTTGTGTTTCTCTCTGTCCCCTCTTACTTTACAAGAACCACACGATCCCGGCCTGTCCCCCCACCCCCACAGCTAGCATACTTTTCCCCTTACGGGAAGGTTCTGTTGCCTTCCGATTTTCTCTTTGCAACGGTCTTTCTCTTCTCACCACTCTCTCCCCCCCCCCTCCTCCACCATGATAAGCAATCACCTGCTCCCCCCCTCTTTTAAAATAATTTTTTACCTGCACCCATCCAACCAGAGTGGATGCCCTTTGATCGTCTTTCTGTTCTTGTCCCTACGAACGGCCATCTATCTGGTAGTCTCATCCGCATGTTTCCCCCCCCCCGTAGCCCCACAGTTCCCCTATTTTATCCTTACCGACTCCTTTTTTTTTGGTGTTGTATTTAGACGAAGTTTTTTGTCACCGCGATAGTCCGCCAGCGGACTTGAATACCATGATGAACATTTTTCTCCCCCACGTTTTGCGTTCCTTCTTCCCCACACAATACCCCTCCTCCTGCCTCAAAGGTTCTCCTTCTAGACTTAGATGTGTTGTTGTATTTGTACTTCGCCCTGTTTCTTGAGCGAGTTCCCATCGAGCTCTTTCATCCTACACTAGAATTTTTTTCCTCGGACACGTGTTATCCTTACATCTTCAGTTTACGTTTCTTTTGGGCCGGCAGCGAAGGTTCGCTCTTTTTCCGTCTACGCATCAACTTTTTTCCGGGAGATTAAGGGCCCGTTCCCCTCCGTGTATGCGCCTTCTTCGTGGCCCACAACTCATTCCAGGTTGTCGCTTCCAGATGCCTGTTTAAACGTTCTTCCCTCGGCCTCACTGAGAGGACCTCGTTCCGCCCCTTCGCCCGGAGCTTCCCCAATTTAAAGCTTTTTTTTTTTCCGTTAGCGCGGGCAATTCGTTTTGATCGTCAGACGCGGGTTTCCTTCTCTTTTTTCTCTGATTTTTTCATTCCCCTTGGCCGGGGTGTCCCTCCGGGCGTCCTTTTATTTCACAGGCTTTCTTTCACCTGTCTCTTGCCGATAGCTCCCTTTTTGAAGTTGCTTACCTTTCCTTATTTGCTTCCCCCCATATTCCCCGTTAAGGTTTCCCTATGATAAGTTTACTCTACTTCTTTTTTTTCAGTTCCTGGCGGGCTCCGTGCCCGGATCGGTTGCCCCCCTCTTTCTTTCTAACCTTCTCCTGAGCGGTAGCACTTCGCGGCCCTAATCACAGCCATGCCGCCTTGCCCCACCCCGGCCCATCTTTTTTACGCACCCTCGCCCCTCCTACGAACGTGGCCGAGAGGTTGGTAATTGTTTTATTTATTTCTTTTTATTCTTTTCCACCAGCCCTCTTCCTGTAAACCACTTTTGCTGCCATCTATGCTGTCCCTGATAGAGTCTCCTTGCCTAACCGGACCTCGTTCGTTCTTATTTTTTAATGTCAGAGCGCCCCCCCTCGAATCCGGCTCGGAGGGCTGCGTCCCCGATTTGGTCTATGTGATTGTTGCAATCCAATCCCCTCGCCTATTAGTTTTATCTTTCTATCATCCCGCCACTTTTTCTTTTTCCTTTCCGTCCTCCGTGTTGGACACGGATTAACATCTGCTAACAATGCTTTTTTTTTACCCCTTCGTCATATGAACCTTCCCCCCCCTTGTTTCGACTCCCGCGCACCTCGCAGAGACAACTGATCTCCATTTCCAATTCCTTTCCGCGCGTGACCCTTCACATTTCCCTCTTTGAACATTTTTGCAAGTTCGAGCGACGTCCCACACTGTCTTTACCCATTTTCCGACTCGGTTTTTTTTTCCCCTGCTCCTCTCCCTAGGGCGTGCCCTTCCCCCACCAGGTTACGTTCGTCTCTTTTTCCGATAATTCCGAGATCCCGTCTTTCCCTTTGCGAGTCTTTTCTCGGAGTAACTTTTACCTGACCCGTCACCACTCCCCCTGAAAGTGCTTGCACGTTTTCTTCCTTTGTATCCTACCGTCCTAGGATCAACGTGATTGCTCTTTTCTTTTTTATCAAGAACTGAAAGTGATTTTTTCCTTCTACGAAGTCTTCTCTCCTGCTTAACCCATCCGGTTATCCCCCCTATATTTTTCTTCCTCCTTTTTGGAGTGCATCCCAATGATTGGTTACTTTTTTATAGAAGTTCTCCCCTTTATGCGCTCCCTTTAAGTCGCATGCTAGGTTCCTCCCCCCTTTCCCCCTTCCACATTCTTCCTCCTCCTACCGAAAGCATTGTTACTAGCTACCTTCTCCCCATAGTCTCCCTGATGTTTTCTCGACTGTCTCCCCCAACGATTGCGGCCCGTACGATTTTCCGTGTATTATTGTAGACGTTTTTCAAGGATCACCTCACAGAGATACGTAGGCTCTCTTGATTCTCCTGTCTTACCCACTCTAACATTACGTAAAATTTTAAGTCAGCGCCACCCTGGACATCCAGCTGCTCGCGGAGGCCCCATTTTTTTTTGTTCTCAGCTTTCCCCAATTCCCATGGATTTGGTCATTTCTAAAGAACTTTTGTATCATATGTTATGTCTTCTACTTGAGTCCCTTCTCTGCCCTCTACACTTACAACCTTTTTTAGTCTCCCCCCCTGGTATTGCCAGATGCATTTTGCTTCAGAGTTCCTCCATCCCCTATTTTCGCGGCCTTCTACGAACAATTCTTTCATTACCCTAAGGTCGCCCATCTTGCGCAACCGGGTGAGCTTTTTTAGTCCTCCATATTTCTTTATTTCTCATCAGCTTTCGCTGACCTATTTTTCATTTGTTCTTTGCCCTGCTTGCATAACGTTTCGGTTTCCTCCTTACTTGCAGAGAGTAGGTGGGTTCTTTTTTATCCTTTTTCTCCAGGTCGTCATCTGCATTCGAGAAGTTATGAAGATTTTCCGATTTCAGAGTGACCCTTCCTTATATTTTTTGCATTCTTTTTTCATTGCACAAGTTCCTTTTTCCACTTCACCGCATTAACATTTTTGCAAGCTTTTTAAAAGGATACTGGCAAAAGTGTCTTCTCTCCAAAGACGTCACCGGAGGATCTCCCTTTTCTACGTCTTTCCTCTGCTGCCAACCTATGAGCAATCGTCCGCCCTTGTTTCATTTTATGACGTATTTCGCTCTAGACCACTTCTTCCTATGGGATCTCCTTCGAGTATCCTTCCAAGCCTTTTTCTCCCTGCCCCGATGCCCCCACTTTTCGGTTATCCCGTACTCCTTGTATGTAGTCCTATAATCCCTCCCGCCAACCCCCTTTTGCGTGGCTTCCCTTTTCAAGTCTCCCAAGCTTCCTTATGTCTAGCTAATTTTTTCTCCTGCGATCCCTTCATGGTCTTCGTTTCCATTTCCCGTAATTTGCGACCTGTTGCTTACTCCCCTCCTGAATTACACCTTTCGCATATATAAATTCTTCCCCCCCTCATATGTTTTTCCCATGTTTTTCTCCTTACCGGGATAAACGGCCACTTAGAAGGTAAGAGGGCCTCCTCACCCTCCCCAATAGCTTTACCTTCCCTTTCTCCCTATTCTAGGAGCGGAGACGGCTGAACATGCCTTGCATGATAGTTCTAATGTAAACTTCAGATTCTCCCACGGCTACGTCTATTTCCGGGCTTTCCGTTTGTTTTTTTTTTTTACCAGTTTTGACCTGTCAACCCACGCCTGTCTCTAATGCCCCAATTTTTCCTTTCCAAGGCACTCCTACGTTTTTTCCGGCTTGGAGGCCGGTTTCCAGTGCCCGCGTTTTTCCGCATTTAGTGTCCTCCTCTATATGCTTCGCACAAGGTCGCCGGTTCTGTTCACCCGATTTTGCGGATCGAATTTACCCCCGAATATCTTTGTACTTCTAATGGCGGGTTTGGTTGGTGGGAACGCGCTGTCCGGGGCTGAACATAGGAAACTACCCTTTTATTTTTTTGACTCACCCCCCCCCCACCACCCCCCCCCCACAACATCCGCCCCCCCAAAACCCGGAGTCTTTTTTTTTGAGTGTTCCTCATTTTGGAAAATCCACCTCCAGGCCCATCCTTTTTTTGATGGTCCTGGCCTAACATAATTATGATCCTTATTCCTGAACATTTATATAACCTTTTCCCACTTAATACCGGGCTTTCCCCTTCCTTCCTGGAATTTCCTCATTAGCACAGTCCCCTCCCTCTCGCTTTCACCCCGAGCCGCCTGGCCTTATGGTTTCCCAGCTGCGTCTTGACAGTGCGTGCTCCACTTGCCGAAGTCTCCCCGTACCAGCAATTTTTGAATGTGAATTTGCGCTTAACTGCTTTGACTCCCCAACTGATGACCCGTCCCTGCGCTCGGCGTCTTTTCCCTTTTTTTTTGTTGAACCCTTTAAGCTGATACATCTTTTTCAGAGGCTACTCGGTGTCCGTTTGGCTCCCCCCTCTTCCTTTAGACCCTTTTTCTAGCTTGGTCTAGCTATTACTATCATAGGTAAAGTGCAGGTAGCTCGAATTTTAGGCCGGCCGTTTCCACCTTTTCCTCTTTTCTCTTTCGGCTCCTGCTTCTTCGCAATCTTTTCCTTGTGTGCCGCAGGTCATCGACGTCTGGCCTCTCTGACTGTCCTAGAACTCTTTCCTCGCTGTATATATTATTCCTTCCCTTTTGCAGGTAATTTCTTAGTGCTTCCTCATATTGTTCGGAATTTGCCTATGGAGCGACCTTCCTTTCTAACTTTCCATTGCTTATTGCGATTTGGAGGACCCTCTTTAGCCTAGATCCGGGCACATTCAACCTCTTCCGATTCCGCTTCTAGTCGTTTTTTAATAGAATTTATTTTGTATGAAGCCTACTGTGGCACCTTTTTGAAGTCTCCCGGCACCACAGCGCCCCCTATAGACATAGTCTTGCCAACCTTTCTTGCTGCCCGAATCTCCCCTCCTGTGATCGCCGAAGAAGCGGCACCCCCCTTGTCCCGGGAGTAATGGGACCAGACCCTAATTCTTTCCTCCAAACCCCTTATTCGATTCCCAAGGGTTTTTTTTTTTTTCCCCTTGCCCGTTTTGGCCCTAGATTGATGCTTCACCCAGCATTTTTTCCTCTTGTGGTTCTATTCCTTTCTTGGCGCCCTTTTTAATTCCTACCCCCCCCTTCGACCCTCTCCCCCCCCCGTGTTTGCCACTTCGGAGTTGCCAATTATTGACCTTTCCCTTGTTTCCTCGTGCAAAGTTTTCTTTGGGCTCCTGATCGTTTTGTTCCGACGAGCATCCCTTTTTTCTTTCGAGTCTCTTCTGCCCCTCCCCAACCCTGTTTTATCGTCTTTATCGCATTTCTGTCGATCTCAACGAGTGACCGAGCCGTCCCTCGACCATCTATTTTTAATTTTCTACTTTCCGGCCGTCAGCTTGATGAGCAAGTCTGTGAGCGCTGATCTCTTTATGCACCTTTCTTTGTGCCTGTCGGACGTTTCTCTTGCAACTTCCCGCACAAGCTCGGGTTTTCTATTACGTCGGCCTCTGTTCGACCTTATTGGATTAGGAGACGCTCTTTCTACCTATTTTCCTCCCCTCCTGACGGTCGGTCCCGCCATCGCTCCTGTCCAACAGTGACTGTCTTTTAATCTTACAGACTTCCCACCCCATTTATGTCCGTCTTCAGTTTCCAAGTGTTCCGGCGGCCATTCTTTCAAGGAGACGCGCTTTCTCATGAGTGTCTGTCATTTAGACGGCTAGAGTTACTATGGGTGATTTTTCATTTCCCCTAGACTCCCCTCCAACCTTGTGGATACCCCCGACGTATTGAATTCCACTGAGGCCCCTCTCTGCGCACCGTTCCCCACCCTCACCTCCAGCCCCCCCTTCGTCCAGTAAAGGGCGCGTCCATTTCCGAACCCCTTACAATTTCTCTTGAAACTTGCTTTCGGTCATTTCCCCCTACGGGTTTTCGTCTAAGGCAATCCCCACACTAAACTTTTTCGAGGGGCCATTCTTTAGTTGTGTATAAACCGTGGGCAGGCCTTAGTCTGCTCCCCGCCTGGGCGTTTAATGGTCAAGACAAGGGGCGTTTGCCTCCTACCCAGTCGCCAGTAACCTCCCACTGATGATTTGACGTTACAACCCTGACTACTGCTCGGGAGATCTGGGAGTTTCAATCTCTTAAGTCGATCCTCCTAGGCCGACTGTTTAACAGGCACGATACTTTTGACCGTGGCGGACTGATGACTAGAGGTGGCACGACTCCCAGTTTTGACCGACCTGTTCCCACGATTTTGGGGTTTTTCCCCTCCCGGCGAGCCGTTAATTCACCTTGAGACTATTATGCACTCGCCTTGAGTCTTTCTTTGAAGATTCCATCGAGTCCCCCCTCGGAGCCTTAGATTCGCCCATATCATTTGGTCTTGGCATCCCCCCCCTCCCATTCTCTTTGGGTTAGACAGATTTTCTAAAAAAGGTTTTTTTTCCCCTCCCCCTACCCCACGACTGTTAGTTCCTTTACAGCTTGGTAGCCAACGTAGGCACAGATGGTCCTTCTAATCGACACCTGGCCGTTTGCAAGTCCCTTTGAGGTGTACTTTCCTCTACTCCAGACTTTGGTTCTGCTCGACCATCTCATGGTCTTCCCCCTCCCCCGCGACCTTCTCCAGTTCCCCGAACACCGGCTCCCTTAATGCGGCGTATTGCCCTATATGCGGCATGGTTGTTGATTTCTCTGGTGTATGACAATCCTTTCTTTTTTCCTTCCTTCCCTAACTAACTCCTCCTCTTGTTTTTTTTATCGATTTAGTCAGATTCCGTACGCCCCATTCATCCCTCCATGTCCGTTGTACCCGCGGGGCCTATCAGATCTTCCCCCCCCCGAAATAAACTTGGTACCTTACCTCCAGGGTGTGATGCTTTTTCACTTCGGAATGCGCCTGTTAGGGCTTTTTTGACCCCAGACTTATTAGTTATCGAGCTCACCCGCGCCCGTCAGGCCTTCCTCTTTTTTCCTCACGACGTCCCAACCCTTTTCTTTGCCGGTAGCCCCCTGATAGGTTAAGGGACTTTACGAAGCCAGCCCTTAGGGAGTGCTCAGCCGAGGGCCCGTCCCCTCTGTTGGCGACTCCATAACTCCGCTCCCCGCTCTACAATCTTCCTGCTCCCTTATTTCTAGGATAATTACTGGATGCTGCTTTCTCCCCTCTTCCCGTCTCTCTTCCCCGGCAACCCTCACCTTTTTTTTTGAGCGGCAATGTACCGCCATTTCAACCGATCCTTATCGGACTGGCTTACTCCTCTCGGGTCTCCCCCAGCTATCTTCCCTTTTCTGACGGCCGTGGAACCCCCTCTAGCCTGCGCTGTGGCTGTTCTCCCGTCACCCCCTTGCGGATTCCGAGTGACCGCATCACCCCTTCTTGCTGTGCACGCCCCGCGACCATCGATATTTCCCCTACCGATCATTGCCCTCCAATAGAATTCCTCGACGTGTCAGTACCTCCGCCATGCCCTTCGCTTTTTTGACCATTAAGCCCCTTTTCCTTGCCTGTCCCGTCCCCCCCCCTTGCTTCCACGGTTGACGCCGCTGACGGTTCCTTGCTCCCGATTTTTTGCTTGCTGGTGACTTTTTTCCCACACCGTCGTCCCTTGGCCTTTTTCACGGTTGTGGCCGCAGGGCCGTGATGCCACCCCTGACGGCTCACTTTAGAGTACTAGTTTTTCTCCGTCTCCCCTTATTTTCATTCACGGACAACGACCCTTCGCCTCTCCCGCTTTCCCTGTTTTTCCATGCTCGGTATATTACCACGCCTGGCCCCCCTTTGACCGGCCCGGCCTGAAGATTTCCGGGTAATTTTCTCTTCACTAGTTTTAACATCAAACCCTCTTTTTTGGTTTTTTAATTCCTTAGCGTCCGCGTGACATTCCCTTTTTCTTCATGGAGCCTTTACTGTTAGACCCCTTTCCGACCTAAATCCGTTTTTTCTTTCGACCCCTTCTTGGACCGCCCCCTCAGAACATTCTGGAAGACCTTCCCCCTAGGTTGCCTTCCGCTCTTTGTTGTGAGTCGGGTCATTCTCCTGAATTTCGTCGTAAAGTTTCCCCCACATGAAGGCGGTGATCAGACGTCATTCGCCTGCCTTGAGCAAGCTAGCTGTTTATGTCCGTCTTTTATCTCCATTTTCCGTCCTTTTTGACAATTAGATGCCCTTGTTTGTCACGGCTGTAGTACACACTCCCCCAATGTCCTTTTTCTTTTTTTTTTCTGTTCTCTCCTGAGATTTTTCACCCCCTAGTCTCCCTCTTTGTCCGATCGCGCGCTCGCCACCTCACCTATTCTCCCAGATGCTCCAGCGCACGTCCCCCCATCACTTTTCTTTTCGCTCATCTTCATCGGGTATGCGTTGTTTCTCTCCTTCTTCTCGGCCTGGTTGCAGTGGAAACCAACTTTTGCTCGGATTTCCCGCCTCATCATTCTTCGTGCCTGTTTTGCAACTTCCAATTTTTATCCGCTACCTTTTCCAAGCCCCGTCCCCCCGAAGCCCACAGATTGATTTCCCCCCCCACCCCTTTTCCATTCTTTTTTTCTTTTGCCAATTTTTTTTTTCCTTCTCCGCTGATGGAAAGCACCCTCCCTTACGTGATCGCTTGTGATTGCCTTTGAATTTAAACACCGTGCCGAAGCTTCTCTCATACACGCTCCCTGAAAAGTGGTTTTTTTTCCGCTCTCTCTTCGGAGTTGCCAGTTTCGCTATCCGTCCGGCACTGTTCTCCCAAGACATCTCAACTTGCTAGTTGTTTTTTTACGTCCCTGAAGCGCAATGTTCCTTCTTAACCGCCGTCTCCCAAAGGGAACACAGGTTCTTTTTCTTCCCCCCCCCTAATTTGCCGCCGAAGACTTTACTCAAGCTCGGTCGTCATCGGTCTCTCTCCCCCTGTCGAGCCTCATTTTCCCATTTTTTCCGAAGTCTTCTCCCGTACAGAGCTATGCTTTTTCCTCCTTTCCTCCCCTACCGGTAGTAGTTGTTAATCCCTTAAGGTGCTGGGTTTATCCAGGCCTCTCCCCCCCATCACCTTACCCCCGTCTAAGGAGACCTCGTGTGGTGATCCAGATTTTTTGACACCCCCGTCGTACCTCTCTTTCATTTTCTCAGGGGTCCCCGGGCATCTTCTCCTTTTCAACGCCCTCGTTCTTTGACTCACGTTTCTGACGGTGTACCGCATTTCTCTCCCCCACCTGGGAGTTGGTATTTTTTTTGGGACGCTTTGACCGTGTGCACTGTAGCACTGTTTTTCCAGCGCCGGCGGATTCTCGTCCCCCGCTTCGAGTAGTTCTGCGCATCCTGGCGCATCACTTTCAATGTCCGGCATTTCGCCTAAAGACAGCAGCCAGTCAGCCGGTATGTATCCGCGGGCATTGGTTTCAGACAGGAGTCAGCCTCCTCGATCAGCGAACTCCTTTGCCTGACCGCTTTTTTTCATCCTCCCTTCTTTCTCCTTCAGGAAGCGACAAGATTGGTACCTGTATCCGTATTTATTCCCCCCTCTGGCACAATCAGCGCCTTAGTCCCTCTTTTTCTAATCCTTCATTTAGATACGATATTAGCTGCCAGGCCTTACCTCTTTTTCTCCAGAAAACTTTTGAGGATGCCCCTAGGTTCAGCCTTTTTGGGTGAATTTCTCACGCGTAAGCCCTTACTTCGGTTCTCGAACGTCTTTTTCCTCTTGCATGACCCGCCACTGTTTGCCCCAATCCGTCCGAGTCATCGCACGTTCTTTTCACCCGATCAATACCCAATTCTACCAGGCTCCAGCTTAAGTTCCCCCCAAGCTCTCTCCATTTCGTCATTTAACGATGGCGTGAATCCCCCCATCTATTCCCCACTTTGACCCCACATTGAATCCCTCACCTGTTTTAGATCATGTCCCTGGCTAGGTGCATACCTAACGGCTGGTGATTTCACTAAGCCGCCCGGTTCCCGACGTCCACCCCAGGGTAGCCACTTACTGTCCTTAAGGACCTTCCCCTTACTAACCACGTGTTCAGCACGTTTCTTCCTCGGTATAGTGGGTTCTTTCATCCGGGCGGTCCGCGTCCGCCCCCCGCACAAAAACCCGAAAGGCCAACCATTCCCTTCTTCGCTTTTATCCGGTCTCGTGGACTTATCGTATCGTCTCACTTGTTCGGGATGTGACTGATGGCGATTTTTCCTCTTCAGTACTTCCTCCCATTTATCGCCTCAAAGATTTTATTTTCCAACTTTTTCTGGTCCCTCCCATGCTTACCCCCACGCGTATTTTCATCCATGTGTCTTTTTTCCTCTTTTGACTCACGCTTTTCCTTAGTGAGCCAAGCTTACCACGCTGTTCAATTTTTTTTAACCCGATTATCCTGTCGCCGTGTCGGCCGTTTTTGTGTCTGAGCTTGGTCTTTCACGCGCTACGCACGAATTCTGGGGATGCGGTACCCTTATCGACCCGGGACCTCAGCTGGCCCGTTTCCGCATGGAGGGTTGTATGCAACCAATTCTGGGTCGGTATTCTTTAGTAGCCGTCTCTCGCGACCCCCTTGGTTGGCCCCACTCTTAGAACTCCTCTTGCTTTTTATGAATCATGCAATCTTTTTTCACTGTGGCTTTCGACAGTCTGCGCCGATTCCCTGACGCTCCTTTTCCAACCCAAACATAAATAGTTTGCCCACTTTTCCCTTTCTGAGCCGTTGGGAAATTCTCCCCGAGTCTGCCCTCCGAGTTTTTATGTCAGTGAGTAGCCGATTAATGTTTTAGATCGGCCCCCGCATCGCGGTCTTCCCAGCGTTTTCGTCGGGCCCCCCTGGTGCAATAAAGGTCACGCGGCTCTGTTCCCCGCCCACGACCGGATCCGCTTCCGTCGACTTTTGGTTCGACGTCATACTGATTAACCGAGAGGTACCTTCCCTTACCTTTTCGCATTCGGCCCTTAGATACGTTATTCTGCTCCATGCGCACCTTCATTTGTCCGCCGTTGTTTTTGCGGTGTCCAAATTTAGCGTTGTGACGTACCTCCTACTAGTTTTTTCTTAGATTGGTCCCAGTGACACACGTACTTCTTGTAGCCTACGTTCTTTTCATAGCAGACATTGGCCCCCTTAGATGACGCCTTCTAGATCCCTAAGACAGCCCCTATTGTGCGGCCCGGAACACTCTTGCGTAAGGACCGTGATGCGCTTACCAAGCTTTCAGCAAACTCCCGTGTGAGATACTTCGTGTTTTCATCCTTTTGCAGTGATGCGGCATGACCCCCCCTGGGGCGAATGGGACTCCCTGTTTCCAGTCTTCATTGGTAGTCGTTCTTCACTTGTCTTTACCGCCCTTCCCCCCCGATTTTAAATCTCTCCCAAGTCCGGTGCTCCTCTCACGATTCTGAACAGATCGTCGCTACATTGTTTATCTCTACTTGCGATCACTGCCTTCTCCAATTACATTCCCGTATGATCCCTTGTCTCTGTCGGCAAGCCCTTTTACCTTCCCTTTCCCAACGACGCGCATAGCCCTTTTTTCATCCAGCCGCTTTATCGACCCTTGTCCCCTTTTATGGGACATTACCTGTCATGCCTTCCTTCCCTGCTTGGCGCCTCGCGGACCTAAACCCCCTTTGCGCCACGTCATATGGATCTTTCGTCGCTCTTGACGGCTCTTCGGACCCCCCCGTCCTTTGTTCCCTCCTTCAAGACCCACGACGAATCACTAGTAAAGAAGCATTTTCGGCGGTGTCTGACCGGCGCGACCCTCCTTCCCACGAACCCTTTTTCAGGATATTGTCCCTCTAACATAGGCGTTACCTTCTTGACGACGTTAGCAGCATTTTTCTGCGATACGGGCCCTTTAGCGTAGCCCCCCGTTACCCCCCCCCCCCCCGAGCTTTTAAAACGTGATAAGAGGGAGCCTTTCTCGGAACCAAGAGATAGCCCTCCTCTATCTTTCTCCCGGAGAAAACCCCTGGTCCA
>Ga0179593_1445084_pt1 | contig 13433 bp, 12 predicted proteins | sample CZODoug2_1_08_16_FD_185931 | JGI IMG/M metagenome (GOLD analysis project Ga0179593, IMG submission 185931) | Vadose zone soil fungal communities from Angelo Coast Range Reserve, California, USA - CZODoug2_1_08_16fungal (PacBio error correction) | ecosystem: Environmental > Terrestrial > Soil >... | reverse complement strand
GCAAGGTTTCTTTTTTCACTGAAGAGAGCACAAGCTGTTAGGCGTGAAGCTTTTTTGTCACAGTGGCATGTATCGATATTTTTTAGACCTGTTCCGCGCCCCCCCCCCCCCTCTAGTAGTCTAGGGTGTTCGGTGTCTCGATTCAAACTCGTGCTCTTTTTCTCCGCTTCGGGCCTGCGGATAATTTAATTATGGTTTTCTCTTTCCCCTCGAGGATCTCGCGTAAGGACGGGTATGCCTGCTTCTCTCCGGGAAGAGAGCGTCCCCATTTTTTCTGCTTCTCTTTCCAGGAGACTTTTCGTTTTTCTTCGCTGGAACCTGAGACTATTGCTTTTCCTCTCCGCAGATCATTTCTTTCAATAAAGGAAGGCCCTTCGCTGCTTTGCGCGCCTGTTACCCTCGTCTTTCGCGCATTTCGCTTTCTCTTATGTGCTATACATCTCCCCAGACGAACGCGTTTTCTTTAGCTTTTCCGGAGATACTCCGGTCATGCGCTTCCCTCTTTCCCCTTCCTATTGCCGCTTGTGCTCGCGCGATGCAACCGTCCTAAGACGCGTCTGGCCCTTTTCTTTCTTCTCCAAAGATAAGGCATTAGAACGCTCTCTTGAGAGGCAGGGCTTTCCTTTCCCTCGGGCATCAACACTCCGTTCTCTTGTCCAAGCCCCCTTGCCCCCAAAAGTTGTTTCTGGAGACTTGCCCTTTTTTTTTAATGAGAAAAGCTTGTATTCCCCTTCGACGTCGACAGAAAACCTCATCTGTCTTTTTTCCCTCGTAAAGGAGAGTCCGGTGGATCTTTTTCTTCTCTTCAGGCTATGTAGTTGGATGACGGCCATTTCCGTTTTTCCGTTGCCACGCTTTCTTTGCCGTTAGGGGCCTTCATTTTATAGTCTCTTAGAGTCCTGGCCGGAAGTTTCGCAGATATCCGGCCTATGTGTTCCTGGTAAATTATTCGTTTCGAGACTGAACCGTGCAACCACACCGGGCAGGTTATTAGTAGCTCCTTTGGTATTAAGGCCTACGGGATGGTAGCCCAGCTCTATATTCTCTAGCGAAGCCTCCCCCCTCCTTCGTCTTCCCATTAATGTTAACTTCTCCTATTTTAATCGAGGTAACCTCCCTACCCCCAGGTCGAGACCTTGAGCTGATCAACGGAATAGACCAGCCTGATTCTGGGGTTGTTGGTTTTCTTTGATGAAGTCTTTTTTTCCCTCCGGACGCCTGCCATTCTCTCCGTCGGTTGGTTTTAATAGTCGAGGATATTCGTGTTTATGAGCCCTTTCCCTTCTTTTGAGACAGTTTCCGGCTCCCTTCATTAGCTTCTATCCCCCGCCCTTTTCTCGGGGTGAGTATATACACCGGTCGTGTGCGTTTCCCCGAAGGGGAAGAATTGCCCTTCGATTCGTCTAGCAGTGATCTCCACGGGTAACCCCGCTTCTCCTTTTCCCCAATAGCTTTAGAGTTGTGATTCTCCCCCCCCCTTTGTGCGACCCCCCTGATTTTTTCCCCTCGACCCATCTCCGCCGCTTTTCCTTTCCGGCGCATAGAGTGGGTTTACTCCTTCTTCATGCTCGCGCGGCGGTCCATTAGACCATGCTGCGATCCGCTATCTTCCCCTATCTCACCTTGTCAGGAAATCCACCTCTTCACTGACAAAGATTCCTGATTTGATCCTCTCTGCGGTTTCACTCCTCCCCTCCCCCTCCACGTACGAAGGGCGGATTTTTTTATTCGAGTAGTCCTTTCTTTCCTTATATCTGGAGATCGACGTCTTTCTCTATCGGCGCTGCCCTTCAGGATCCCGGTTCACGCGAACGGATGTTACTCCCTTCCAAAGAGATCAAGGTGCCACTTCCCTTTGAGGCTTGGCGCGTCGATGAAGGGTGTAGAATCGTTCGCCAGTCTTTCCCCTTCCGGTGGACAGTATCCGGTGGGATGAGGCCCTTTTCTTTCTTCTGTGAAGTAAGACTAGATCGCGTCCGGCAAAGGCCGCGTTATTTTCCTCTTTGAAAGGAGCGATAGGTGGCGGCCCTTCCGGGCCGCCGTGGTTCTTTTTCTTCCGCTGAAAGGGACAGAAATTTCTGGCGAGGAGTCTTGTTTTTTTTCCTTCCTTTCCAGGAGTGTCGGTTCCTTCCCCAGCCCTTGGCCAGCGATCGGTTATTTTCCCTGGAACGGCGGGGGATTTTTTTTTTTTTTAAAACTTAATTCCTAAGTGTTTTTTTTTTTTTCCTTTTCCCTATCAGGTTTTAGTACCCTCCTTCCCGGACCGCTTCAATCACCCCTCTTTTCCTGCTTCATAAAGACCCCTTTCTGGAAGAAACACTCGCCTTTTTCTTGATGGACACTTTTTTTTTTTGCGCGTCCTTTACACCCCAGGACCTTCATCGGGAAAGTCCCTGAGATATAAATACTTCCATTCCTATATTAAAAAGCTGCTGGCAATACTTTAGACTCTGAAGTGAACCGACCCTCTTTTCCTGGTAAAGGAAGAGACTGCCCCCTAATGAGCGCTTTTTTTTCTTTTCCTTTTTTCCCTTTGAAGCACACCTTAAAATATCGCGAACCCACTTGAGAGGTGTATGAAGTGACGCCCTTTTTCTGAGGAAACTTCAATCCTTTCTCCGTTGTATGTGTGTCTCACAGGCTACCCTCCCCCTTCTTTTGACACTTAGAGAGCTCGGCTCTGCTCCCTCTGCCTGTCGGAGGCCCCCAGCCTTCCCGCCCTTTTCTCGATTCCTTTTTTTTCGGCGTGGTGTTTTCGCAACCGTTTTCGGGTCTCGAAGAATTGATTGTGCTCCTCGGTTATAGCTCCGTATAGCCGATCCACCAGCCCTGTGACACTGCGCAGCACCTCCCTGGGGGATATGCAGGTTCCCCGGCGCGACCACCTTTCGATGCGGCTTCCGGATCTATCTTTTTGAATCCGAAAACCCCTATTGGTCGGAATACCCGCCCCAGACATCTCAGATGTAGAAGAATCCTGGTCGCTCTTAGGGTAAGCCGGTTTGGCGATTAGCGGCATCTAACTTTCTGCGAACCGTGAACGGACATCGGGTTTAGATACGCACGTAACGTTTTCTTTTTATCGATTTTCACCACCTAGGGCTCCCGGACCCATAACTACAGATCTTATATTAAGAGGATACCCCGATATACTGAGACCATTCAGAGAAAACACGACTTCCTCTTATTCCTAGGGTCAGAGGAAGATTTATCTACTGATCGATTTCCCCCTTTTTTTCTGGACTCGGTTGCAGACGTGCTTAGACATGTGTTTATTGCTAGAGGAATTAAAAGGTCATTTAGACCCGTCAATAGCACGCCTCCCCGTCTCTCCTCTCGGGCGCTTTCTGCCTCAGCAGGCTTTCATCAAGTTTCGAGAGTCCATTTTGATCCCGGACAGCTGAGGATAGTTCTCGATCCCTGGTCTCGTGTTTGAACGTCTCTTATCCAGCAAAACGAGTTCATCTCCTTTTTGGACCCAACCCTCCCGTCACACCCCTCTTTCGTCGAACTTTCCAAAAATAGTAGATAGAGAATTCCCCGATCGGCACGTACGCCCAGTGATCGGCCGTTTTTTCCTCAGGTTATTTCCGTTAAAGATCCCCCCCTAAGCAGCCTAGAAGCGTCCTGTCCGCGGTCCATTCCTGGCTAGGGACTTTCCACAGCTGATCAGACTTTTTTGGTGTCGCGTTTGACGTCGACCTTTCCCCCCGTTTTTTTCCGTGCACGTCCGACGCTCCCTTCCCAACCGTTTCGTTCGATCTTTCTCTCCTTTTTCATGTGTTATCGCAGTTGACATGAGCCCGGGCCTTTTCTTTCTCATGCCAGGATCTTCGTCGTACCCAGCCTTAGACTTTCGTTTTCCGGCTTCTCTGATCTAGCTCTGCTCGAAAGTTTTTTTTTCCTTTTCGAGCTAGACCCCCGTCGGCGTGGCGACGAACGGTCGGTCTCTCTTTCCGTCAGTGTAGAGGCACGACCGCCCTGATCCGAGCCTCTCGCGTTCACCTTTGTTTCTCGAAGCAGCGCCTTTTTAAGCCCGTTTTCCCTCGGCTGAGGAGAGTTGTGGGTTGTTTTTGTGGAGAAGGGGTTTTTTTAGTTGGCGTGAAGTGTGTTTTTGGGTTTTTTTTTTTTGTGGGTCTGTGCTGCGTGTTTGTTTTTTTTTTTTTTTTTTTTGTGTGGACACGTTGTTTTGTGGTGGTTTTTTTTTTTTTTTTTTTTTTTTTTTTTTGTGGTTTTTTTGTTTGCCGTGTGGTTTGGTTTCTTTTTTGGGTGGGCGAGTTTTTTTTTTTTCGCGGGGCTTTGTGCTTCGGGCCATCGTGCTCTCTTCCAAAGTCGAATGCCCCTCCCCCCCCCTCAGTGATGCTAGAGCGCCCTTTTCCGATATTGAGTGGAGGCGCGGCAGGTAACTCCCCTTTCCCTGCCCAGCAGAGATTATTCCGCCGGCTTCGGTAGGCCGAGTCCTTCCGTTCCGCGAATTATGTTTGTCCGAGGTTGATGCCTCGTTCAGTCAACCTCTCCCCCCCCCCTCGAAGATCGGTGATATGCCCCTTTCCCCCTGAATTTTCGTTTTTTCCCCCAAATCTAGTGATCCGACTGCCTGGACCGAGAACGTATGCTCTGACTCCAGGTTACGATCTCCTCCCCCCTCCCCCTTTTGTTTTTTGAGAGGATCATGTATGGAGATCCCTCCCTGGGTAGGTAAGGATGGCTTTCTGCCGTGGTCACGCCGTGGCATTTCCGATCTTCACTCGTAGAACCTAGTCCTTCTCTTGCTGAGTGAGACCTAGAGGTTCCCCACCCCGGCTCTCGGAGACTCGCTTACTCCCTTTATCCGATAGAGACTCTGTAAAACGCTTCCTGTGAACTTCGGAGTGTGTAAATTTCTTGACCGATTTTCCCCCGGCAGACGGTCATGGAGTTTATCTCGCGGGAGTTAGTGAGCATTATCCTTGGTACCCTCCCCCCCGGCCCATTCCTCCGGACCTTCGCCGCATCTATTTAAGTTTCGGCGACATGTTTATTCGCAGCAGTTCAAGTAGATGGTTTTTGGAACCTCGGCGTGTGATATAACACTTTCGTCTCCGGACAGGCCCTGAGCACGGCCGACTTGGCCGTCTCTTTCCTCCAACGGGGAAGCGACTCGGATGAAGATGCTCTCTCCCCCCTTTCCCCAGCGCCGAACGATTTTGGAAAGTGGGGGCTTCTCGCCCATTTTTTTTTCCGGTCCATAGTCCCCTAGAGCGTTCTGCATGATTTTACTATTTAACCGGCCGAAACCCTTTGATTCCTTGGGACAAGATTCGCTGTGAAGCGGAGTACTTCCCAGTGGGCTTAATGGCCTACGACTTCCAGGTAGAACATGCTTTTTTAAGACCCGCGAAACATTTTTTTTAATTCGATCAGTCCCCCCCCCTCTGAATAAAGGCCTTTGGAATTGAGTCTGCTTCTGTCCTTCTCGGAGAGGTCATGCCCTGAAGCCCGGCCCCCCTTCCCCTTCTGAGAGGAGCTGCCGTTATGGGGAAGTTACTCTTTTCAGATCTACGAGCTGAATTGATAAAAGGCGCAGGTTGAATCTCTCGGTCTGCTTAAGGATCTCCCCCCCCCCCTCGGTTTTCGGCTGCCCTTCAAAGAGCCCCCGAAGTTGATCGCAGGACGCGTTCCCTTTCGGTATACGGAAGAGTTTTTCTTTTCCTGGATGGAGAATCTCCCCCCCAGGCGCGACCGATACCCCGCTACCTCGGCTTTCACGTTCGCAGTCCGGTTAGAAGGTCGAAAGACCGGAGGATCCTTCTTGGAAATAAGAGACCAGATGTCTCACGGAGCAAACTAGATAAAGTAACTAACCGAGCTGACTCTTTAGACTCCCCCCCCTAGGAGTTTTCCAGCAGTGTTTTTTCGTTTCTCGTCTTTCCGCGTTTTTTACGATGAGCGGGTATCGGGATTCGTTGCTCTAATTCCTGGAAACTGGAGTTCTTCCCCGTCGGAGCGGTTTCGTATCGACAACCTTCTTCTTCTTTTGCCGTCCGGATTCGTCGTTTTCTTTCCCCCCGTTGAAGAATGGAAGACCACTTCAGAGCCGTATAGTCGATTCTGCTCCTCAGTGATCGCTTGTGGCATACCCCCTGCTAATGATCGAATTTTCCTTTATAGTGATGTTATGATTCCTTCATACGAACAGTTTTTGCGATAGACCCTCAGAGAGCTCCACAGATCCGCATGACCCCCTCGGCGATTTTCGCCATTCAGGCCGGGTGCTCTTATCTTTCATCAAACTTTCTGGCAACGGCGAAACTGTATTTCTTCGCCGACCCGTTCCACGCTTATTCGTTCCTCTCCCACGGCCCTCGGCGGCAGACAGCGACCTCTTTACGAGGGCAGGTCTATCCCCTTTTCCTCGCTCGCTAGGTGGCGACCCCTTTTTCGGAGAAGGTCCGAGAGATATTCCAAATTTCCGTTCTCCCCCTTCCTTCAAGGTCTGTTTTCTTCTTCTGCAAAAGAAGCTATTTTCTCCATCCGAGCCCGCGTCCCCCTCCCAGGTACGCTTATCCAGGATACACCTTGGGGATGCCCTTTACTTTTTTAAGGAACGGAAGATGCGGGGCCCAGTAGAGGCAACGCGCTGCAGTCTGCTTCTCCCGTCAGAAGCTGGATAGCTCTCTTCAAGGTCTCGGTTCACGCTTTCCCTCGGAGATAGCCTTTCTTGCTTCCTTTACCGAGTGGTGTGAGGGTGGACGTCAGTTTTGCCATCCTCTCCGGCGGTCGATGAGTGTGTCTTCGTCCGCTGTTCGTCTGCGAAGCGGTGCCAGCTCTCGGGTTTTGGCGAGCCCGTGGCCCGTCTCGCTCTAGCCCCCCGCCTCCTCATCTTTACGCCTCCCTGGTTGTTTTTTTTCGGGAGAGTTTCTTCGCCGCGTCCAGGTCTTTCTTCGACGACTGATGGACGCTTCCTACCTTTTTTTTCTCATTCCCCGGTGCGGCAGCCCCCCCCAAGCGACTAGCCCCCCGAGACTTGTTTTGAGCGCCTGAAACACCCCCCCCCCCAAGGAACTTGGGTTTCCCTTGCATACCCCATATTTAGCCTCGGAAACCCTCGAGCCTTGTTTCCCCGTCCGAGGACATAGTGACTTCACGTTTTTTCTTCAACACCGCAATACAGGCGGTCCGGACGCGAGTTTTAAACTCCAATGAAGTGGAGCGTGTCGACCCCCCCCCCCTGACGCGCACCTCATTACTATCGATTTCGTGGAGAATCTTCTGATCGAATCTTACTCGGGCCCTTTTAGAGGACCTTCCCGTGATCCTTTTCCGTTCTCAGTAAATAGGCCGTCTCTAGACCCCCCTGTATCTTAGAGTGAGAGCCCTCCTTTCGCGCACGCTTGCTCGTTCGGATGTAGCTTTTCCAGCGAGGTTTTCTCTTTTCCCCCGAAGAGAGTTAGGAAGTTTCTTTTTTTCAGAATGGTGCACAGTCGACAGATGGTTTCACTCCCTAGGCGTCCACAATCTCTCATGAGCCCTTCTTTCGGAGGAGATTTTGATCCCTGATTCTATCCCCCAAGGGTCCAGATTTCTTCCGACAATATCTTCCTCTCTGTCAGACAGTCCTCTCTGTCGGAAAAAGTTGATCCCCCCCCCCCCCGAATCCTCTACTCTAGCTGAAGGAGAGATTCGCCTCCGGTGGTCCCCTTGGAGTAAGAGAAATAATAAGTCCTCTTCCCACATGCCCCTCCCCGAATGGTGGTAGATAAGCACCCGCCTCCTCCTACTGTGTTCTCTCATCTCCCCGACCAGAGGCTCTTTTTCAAATGGACTACCTCTGGCATTTTCCTTCCGCACCCCTCCCTAGTGCCGTCTCTAAACGGAAGCGTTTCTTCGCTGCGCATTTTCCTCCTTTAGGATCGTTTTCCAGTCTGCTCACCTTTCTTTCTTCGAGTGACCTCTTAAGATCTAGGCCTCCCCCCGAACATTAACGCGCTTGCCGACTCGCTCTTTTACCTTCGAGGGAGTTTTTTCCTGTTGTTTTTCACTAGGAGCTCGTCCCTTCGAACTTACTTCGTTTCCTTCGATAAAACTGTTGTGCGACTTAGGAGCTGACTTTAGTCGCATTCACTCTTGATCACTGCACTACTCCGGCCTGCTCCTCGACTTCGCCCCCCTTCGATTTCGTCCTCGAGAATGACTCCTTCCCCGAAGGTGGTCTTGAGAACCCCGACCTCCTTTTCCAGGAGATCCGCCGCCGTCTCCCCGAAGTTTCCCGAGGATCCTTCAAGAAACAAGTGCATCCTTTTTTCTAATGGATCGCGCTTGGTTTGGTCGGTTTTTTTTTCTACGTCGGCGACCACTCCCTACCCTCCACGTGAGACACTTTCACTGTCCAACCCTCCTTAAAACCGTTCGCTCCCCCCAGGAGCATGTCCGATTGGCTAGTCAGCGATTTCAAGGAATGTCCGACTCCTCTTTCTAATCCGGCTTCCTCGAAAGACCCATCAGGCCTCAGGAGAAGGTTCCTGCCCTAGAGCAAGTCCATTCCGGATAGATATTCCTTCAACTCTTTTCCCATGGAGTATTAGAATTCCACTGGATTGGTGCTAAGGCTTTGCTAGACGTTAGTTTTCTGAGCCAAGACCTTCAGACTCCCTCTCGCCTCTTCGCGCAGTCCTTGACGGGCGCGGCAACTCCCTCCTGCCGCTCTCGCCATCCCCCGGGTAAGATGGCGATTTTTTTCGAATTTCCTTGCCCGCGCCCCCGCCGCACCTGTCTTCTGAAATCGACACCCACCCGACTCTTTTCCCAACCTTGCGTCAAGCGGACCTGTAGCTGTTATACGAGAACTATCAGTTACCCCCTCCTTCCACGTCCGCAAGCACCTTCCAGCGCAGTGGCCATCTTTAGAACCCGTGAGCAGCTTCCACGACAGAAAGTCCCGATACCCTTCGGACCAATCCCCCCCGGATCGATTCATGCTTACCTTGCCCCCCACTGGCCCACCCCCTCCAGTACCCTGCTCCCACGCTTTGCCTGCACTTCATCTCACAGAAGAGAATCGAATCCCCCCGACGAACTCAAGCACTCTAAGACGTTTTCCAGGCAGAGACCGACCCATCCACGAGTATTGCCCCCCGTGAGTACCTGAGTTGAACCTGGAACACGTCTACAGTCTCCCCCGAAACAAACCCCGAAGACCGCGAACGTTGGGCTATAGAGCAGATCATTAGACAGTGCTAGACGAAAGGTACCAAACCGGAGGGAACAATAGAGAGAAAGAGTAACTGAGAAAGACCTTTCCGTACTATACCGCAAGGTTTCATATTTATCTATTTTCAGAATATAATTTTTTGTTTTGGAGTCCTTCACGGTCTTAGGGAATTTTTCAGCACTTACGAGGTACCCCGGTCAGGCTGCGACTCCCGACTGCTGTGCCAACGAACTCTGAAGGGGGGCTTAAGATCTGCGAGATACCCCATAGTCCTGAGAGGGCGTTTCTGTGAGTGACGGCACTTGGGAATTCAACGGATCCGCCCCCCCGTCATCCCGATGCATTTAAGAATTAGCGATAGGAATACCTTTATATCCCTTTCCCCTCTCTTTTAAGCTTTGTCGTCACTTCCCCTCCACAGAGCGGGTCGGCCCTACGTTTTTCCTAACGTTTATTGGCATTCCTTGAGGCTCTGAGCTAATGCCTGCACCTTAGAATCATCTCAAGATCCTCGGCCATTCCTATGGTCTCCCTTTCGTTGAGATTCCTGGATCTTTTCGGATATTCATGAGTTTTTTTGTCTTACAACTCTGCATTAAGAAACGAAGGCGCAACCCCATTTCAGTAGCCCTGGCAGAGGTATGGTAGCCTTGACGAAGATTTCTTCGGACTTGATCTCTGAACAAGGATCCCCTAACCTTTTTCTGAACCGTAGATTTATATCCTTTTTAATCCATGAATTCCTCCGGTACATCCCCTTTTTCTATGATCTGTCTTAAAGAAAATGCGCCTTAGGGGGAACGTCTCTGAGAAACTTTGCCTTCCTCGTGCCTTAAGTGACACTGCATGTACACTTCGGTAAGAAGACGGTCCTCCCCCGAGAACGCCAAACGATATGCTCCCTCTATGATCACTCGATCCCCTGCCCTTAAGAGACTTCATTTCCCCTTCTCTTCTTGGTTTTTAAGAAGCCATTCCGTTAGTTCCCTGACTAGGAGTCTTTACTTGTTTTAAGTGCTTCTTGAGGTCCCGATGAAGGAAGAAACGCTTTTCCTGATCGACGGACTCATTTCATTTTAAATGATTCCCTGTGAGTTCTTTGACTAAGTGCAGCCCATATTTTGCTCTAATCCTCCTCCTTTCCCTGTCTCTTCCGAGATAAGAAATTTGGGTTTTTAGCCCCCGCCCAATCGATTCGTAGTCTCCCCGAGTCGTATCATTGTCTCTTGTTCGCTGAGACCTACTTCCATTTCCCCCCTCCAGGTAGAGCCCGTTTTTCAACCTTCGCACCGGAATCGCCCTTGTCTCCTCGGCCGAGGCGAGGACCTTCCCGCCTTTCGCTCCAGGGCGCTGTGGCTGTGGGTATTTTGATTGAAGTCATTTTCTCCGCGACTTTTTAACCGGAGCCAGGTTCCTTTTTCCCGCTCGATCCACCGTACTTTGTCGTCTAAGCCGGTTGTTTTTAGGTCGTGTCGTTCCCGCTCCTTACTTTTCCGTTTTATTGGCCAATATCTTCAACCTCAGCGTCCGCGCCCGTCTCGTTTCCGTCCCTGGCGCTTCTCTTGCTAGAACTTGTTGCGTACAAATCTTATGAGGAAATGTCGGAGCCGAGTCCCCTGTTTGCTCATCGACGGGGTTGGTTGGTCTCCCGCCGCCCTGCGCCCCGTCTCTGGCGCACATCCCCTAAGGATTTGGTTTCCTAAGATATCTTGCCCTTCATTTGGCTTCCTAAATAAGCATCCCCTTCTTCCCGACCGCAGGCTGGTTAGCAGCAACCCGCACTCGTCTTCAATCCATATGACCATAAAGTACTTTCCGTCCTATAGATGCTGACTTTTTTTCCTGCGAGGCTAGTGGGTGGCGCTCTCCCGACGTAGCGATCTCCGGTCAGACAATTACTTCGAAGGATATAACGCTCACAGGTGTTACTATTCCTTGATCTCCGCGTCTTACCGTCACCTGGTCCAAGCCGGTTGACCTTTATAAGTTTTTTCTTTTTAATCTCAGCTTCCTTGAGCGATGACAGCGGTCCCGACTTAACTTTCCTCAGTAGCTGGTCAAGCTTAATCCCGATTTGGTACGATGGTCCCCCCGGCGCCTGTTCTTTAAGCGCTTCACGTCTCTCCTTAGGGCCCACGGCTTGGTCTAGTTTTTGGTTCTCTGCCGGTGCAAGCAGTAGAGGCGGGAGAGGTCGCTTGGTTTCCTAGAAGACATGAGTTTTCGGTAGTCCATGTCCATCTCTCAGGGTGTCCAAGAAGATCCTTCCTCCCCTGATAGCTTTCCTCTTTCCCCTCAGGTTTGTGCGAGACGTTTTCTGAGTTTTCGCGTCTTCGGGAGAGGACCCCACCCCAAAGCGATAGAGAACGCGTTGTGCAGAGGAGCACAAGCCCATTCGTAGTGAGGAAGTTTTTTGACCACCAGTTAAGAGACTACAACCTTTCGCTTACTTGACATGACTGTTACAATCAAAACTTTCAGGACATGTTAAAGACATTCCTCATACACCCTCTGCTGAGAGTTTTGTTACCCCGATATGATGGAAAGACTGAGACTAGACCCGGGCCGTGCCACCGAGCAGCAAGTTTCCGGGGAAATGAAGATACTTCCCCCCCCGAAGCTTCGGTCCTTTATGCTCCCCAACTTTCGAAAGACTAAGTACCCCGCTACTCGATGTCGTGCGACCGCTTCTCGCGGTTTGCCGATCAAATCCTCTCGGTTTCGTAGTTCCTTTGATTTTTCCTCCAATCGAGCTCCGTAGATCTAAAGAATTGGTAGAGCCCCGAGCGAGAGAGCGCCTTCCCTCCTAGCCCCATCCCATTACGTGATTGGGTTTGTCTTGACCCTCAGCGTTGAGAGACCCTCCCCCCTTTCTTTTTTTTGTTAGCACCTCAAAGAGTGTATTTTGCCGTTCTACTCTTGAGAGCATCTACGCCCTTTTCCCCCCAAGGCCTGTTTTTAGCCTCTGCCGCCGCGCTGTGCGCTGATTGTATAGACAATTTTGATGCGGGTAACGGAACTTAGCTCTCGAGTTTCCTATCAACTTTTGGTAGACAACTGCTCCCTTTCGACAATTTTAAGGATGACGGGCTCTTCGATCTAGGTTAACGTGGTGGCCCCGATCACTTGGCCGTAATCGTAATAGAAGTTTCCCTTGGAACTGCGGTCTTCCACACTCTAACGTCCCGTAGACGCATCCGAAGACTAGTGAGGGGTGGCTACCTAATGATACCCAAAGACCGTCTACCCCCCCCCCTGCAGGACCGAGAGAAGGATTTCCCCTCCCGCCAGAACCAGAGATAGATGCCTTCCCTTTCTGATTCGCCCCCAAGCTGCCGCAATGTTCCATCACCACCGATGAGCAATCTTCACTGACCTACGTTTCGCTTCTGTGCGCCTCTTTTGAACTTCTCTTTCTTGCTCGTTTCCATTTTTTTAACCTAGGAAGAATACCCTTTTCGCTTTTCCCAGAAAATCCGTCCGACGATAGCACTTTTTTTGAGAATGACGCGGCGGTCCCCATCCTGCGGACCGGCCAGAGTCCTGAAGGCTTGGTTCATCGATAAACTTTCGTTCGTTTTTTCCACGCGTCCCCCACAGAGATCCTTACCTCCCCTTTTTTTTTCGATCTGCAATCGACGTTGCTCGAATATCATTCCTTAATGAGCACAGAAAAGATCCTTACCCGCCTTTCCGTTAAAGAGAATCACTCATGACCTGCCACTGCAAGGTGCTTCTTCCCCTCTCGCCCTCCCCTGAAGAAGACGGGACTGCGCTTTACACCACGAGCCCCCAAGTTTCGGAGATAATCTCGAATCAGAGTCTCGAAAGTCTCGGGGTGTTCTCCAGGTTTTTTCTATCCGTACTTCTTACCCAAGGGATCCGGCCCGGGCAAGTCGACTCCTTACGCCAACCCCCTTTCTAGCTCCTATACCCTCGCCTTTTTTTTTTGATTTCGATTGCCCCTCTCAAGACCCTCGATACTTATCTGAAATGTCCCCCGAGACTTGATCCGATACCGCCCCCCATAAGGGCCCAGACTCGTGTTCCTGTTCGATCCCCCCCCTACTGAGCCTTCGGTCACCACGGCCCGAATTTTTTTCCTCGCCCCTCCTGTTTACACGTGGAGGATTTCCTCCCACCTTTTCTGTTGCGCCAAGACCGCTGTCGCGACGAAGCCCTCGTTTTCTGCTCCCACTTTTCCCATGAATCCGAGCCCCTCTCGAAGATTAATTTCTTTTCGAAA
>Ga0179593_1303232_pt1 | contig 13433 bp, 20 predicted proteins | sample CZODoug2_1_08_16_FD_185931 | JGI IMG/M metagenome (GOLD analysis project Ga0179593, IMG submission 185931) | Vadose zone soil fungal communities from Angelo Coast Range Reserve, California, USA - CZODoug2_1_08_16fungal (PacBio error correction) | ecosystem: Environmental > Terrestrial > Soil >... | reverse complement strand
CCTTAGATTTTTTTTTTTTTCTATCGTACTTTCCGGAATTTCATTCCCCTTCAACTTGCCTTCCGCCGGTCCCCGTTTTCCCCCCCCGTCCTTGATAGCGAACAAAGCGTATTCCCCCACAACATTCACCAGACCCCCACCCCCCCCTTCCTGTTGGTGGACTTGTTCTTTCAGCCCTTGGGCTTGAGTTTTCCTTTTTGACACTTACCCTCCCCCCTTGCCCGCTTCCTGGCCCCTCTTTTATCGGCTAGGGTCAGTTCCCCCTTACATTGCCGTGCCCTTTTTCGCCCGTACCTTTTGCGGGTGTCGTGCCCTTGTCCCCCCCAAGGGCTTTGCTAAGCCAACCCCCCCCTCCCCCCGTTTGCCAGGAAATTCATTCCTTTTCCAGCCGTCAACCCGGTCCTTTCCAGTCCCACGTTGCACTTTCCCCCCCCCCCCCCAACCTCCCCCCCCAAACAGTGCTTGACACCCGCTTTGGTGGGAAACTGACTCTATAGCTTCTTGTTTCTCCTTTTTCTGTTCATCATTCTTTTTCCCCCTCAAATTCGCCCGTAGAGTATTATTTATGGACGGATGTTTGAAGTGAATCTGTCCCAACACCTTTGTTTGATTCCCTCCTCCCCAAGCCAATCCGTTTCCCAAAAATCCGCTGTGCTTTTCTCTCCTTTGTTTAACCCATCATTCATTGCGCCCAGGTTCCCCCACCATCTCTTTGTCCCCTTTTCTTTCCTTCCGTTTCTCCCCAAGCACTAAAGTTGATTCGTTGCGCTTCTGATCTTCTCTTCCCCGGAACTCGCACTAATGCCGAGGTTCAGTTGGTCGTCCCTTTTACTTGCCTTCCATCTTCCAGTTTTTTGTTTTACAGCTGTCCCCCTGACGGCCAACTTTATGGTTTTCCTTTTTACTTTACCCGACTTCCGTTTTGATGCGAGGGTAAACGTGCAAACAGTATGTTCCCCTTTTGATTTCATATTTGGTTTATTGAATACCTTGTTCTATTTTGTTTTTTTCGTAGCTAACTTTTTCCTCAGGGTTCACGTTTTCTTTTCGTCATTATTGTCGCCAGCTTTGTATTCATTTTGCGTTTTTGCGGCCGTTGATAATTTAGATTTCGACTCAGAGATAAGATGGTCTACTCCCTTTTCCACGTTTTTTATCACCCCAAACACGCGGGTCCCTGTCACTCTACCCGATTGCGACAGCACATGGACTTGATGCCCCCCTCTGGATGGTTTGTGTGAAAGTGTGCTAATCCCATCCAACCGATTTGTGTAGTCCCCAGGTTACTAGGATGCTCCAGCTTTCACCTGTTTTGATCCAATTATCGGACTTTTTTTCCAGGCATCGGAAGCTTTTGCTCTGATCAATTGCACCCTCCAGATTTTGTACCATTTTGACAATTTTGTCCTATTTCCAGTTTCGATTTGCCTTTCCAGTTCCCCTTCCGGTTTCAGTCTTGAGAACAACCGCCAATTGCGTCGTGTGGTTCCTCCCCCCACAATCTTTTCTGCTTGACACATTCTCCTGCGGCACGGTTTTCTTAACCTCCTGCGTTGGGGGCTGTTTGGTGCTTCTTTTCTTTCTTGCATGGTTTGCTGTTTTCAGGCCCTTTCTTTTGTATGATGACGTTTGATGGGTTGTTTGCTTGCTTTGTGACATCTGTCTTCTTTTCTGTTTCATTGTTACCACTTTCCAAATGATGTGAGATACAGGTGTTTGGTGAATGATTTACCTTCTTGAGGGGAGAGTAATTGGTGCTGTTGATGATTCGCGCATCTTCCTGCTTTTTTTTTTGTCTTTTTTTTCTTTCTCCTGTAGTTCTCGCTGTTCCCCCTTTCTGGGCAGGGCTTTGATTGGTGCGAGTTGCGTTCAACTCCAAGCTTTTTGCCTGTTGGACCCCACCTGAACTTTTGTCCCTGTTCTTTTTCGTTGGGAACTTGGTCTTGCCCCATTGCGTGGGCTGTCCAGCAGCACCCCGTGCTTCTGGTTACCTTCTTTCTCCCCTTTTTCCTTTGGTTTTTTTTTTGTTTTTTTTACAACGAACACATAAAAGGTATGGTCACCATTTGCTTCTTTTTTCCCCCCCGTGGTAGCTTTTTTGCGAAGGTTTCGGTTTCCTCGGCCCTCAAAGTTCTTCTGTTCTTTTTTCCTTGCCCAGTGTTTGATTGTCAGTTTTCCCCCCTTTTCTTTTCTCTACCCCCGCTTTCTCAAGGCTCTTTCCTTACGGACGCTGCATTCCGATACCATTTCCCCTCCCTTGGTTCTCCTTTCCTGTAGTCTTTCAAGTGTCCCCTGTTGTTGATTACCCCGGTCCTTGTTTAAACGTGGCTTCTGTTTGGTACAAGTCCCTTTTTCCCCCTCTTTAGATTTTTTCTGAACCAACTTTCTTGGTTGGTCCCAAATGACCAAGACCAAATCTTAATTCCTCATGTTAGCCTACCTTGCCCATATTGAAGCAATATTTATTTTTGTGACTTTCGACCCCAATTCTCCTTCATGTTCCCCTCACCCCTCTTTCCCTCTCCACCGGCCCCACCCAATACAAACGTTGTAAAGAGGAAAAACCCGGTTTCGGCTAGCCCCCCCAATGTACTGGTTCCCCAGGTAGGAGATTCTTCTCTCCTTTCCCCTTTTTTTTGTTTTGTTTGTGGGAGTGCCAGCTACAGAAGGGTTGTGGAAAGTGCCCAACGTGGGGTTAGAAAACCAATGAAAAGGTTTTTTCATTTAGGTGTAAACCCAAGTGTTTTATGGGGTTTGCTGTTTGCATGGCCACCCCCCCAGCTTGGACTACAGATTTCTGTTCCAATTGAATTTCTGTCCCCCTCGACCCTGGTTTTTCTATGGCGTACCATTCTTTCGCTTCGTTGTCAATGGATATGAGGTTGTATTGCTTGGTGGCACATTCACCTTTGTTTTATATGTTATTCGTTAAACCAATTTTCCCATGCCTCCCCAAAATTATGTTCCCCCAACGTTTGCCCCAAAAAGTGACCCTCGTTACCCATTAACACCAAGGTACCCCTTGCCACTTTGCATTCAATCTAACCCCCCGTCCCCGGGAACCGGTGTTTTTTTTGTTTGATTGGCCCGGCTTCCGACACGGCGGGGAGTTTTTCTCTTTTGAGGTTTAAGAGCTTGTCCTGAGCTCGCGATTGCAGGCCAACTTCCCCGTCCCGACTGGTCTTTCCCCCAACCCCCTCACACCCCCTTGGCCAAGCGGTGCCCGCTTGGGACCCCACCTTCGAGTTAACACCTTTGTGCGTTTCCCAGACGGTGGGTTAAACAACGGGGACTTTAAGGAAACTTTCCCCGCTTTCCTACTCCCCCCAGTTCCCCCCTTCTTTTCCCCCCCTCCCTTTTGCTTTTTTCCCCCAGCCAACAAATCATCTTGCGCGTTCCTGTCCATTCCGCCAATTTGCTGCTGAACTGTCGGTCCCCCAATTCCCCTGTTTCTCCCCCTTTCCCTTTTCCCTCCCCAGCTGTCTTTTCATCCCCTTGATATCGAACCTACCGTCTTGGCCCCCCTAGACTGGGACTCTCTCCTTTTTCCCTCAATTCCCCCCCCCCCAGTGCAGGACAAGCTTAAGATTTTGCCAAGACACACTCGACTTCCCCAGAGACTCCTTCCATTGAAGGATTCCTGTCCCCCCCCCCCCCGTCTTGGTTTCCCCACAACAGTCTTCCCCCTTTGCCAGGAGACCCTTCCCCCTACCGAGTGACCAACCGCCAAACAGCCGCAATGGGAGCCCTCCCCCCTCAAGCATCCACTTTGCAAGTCATCCCCCCTCCCTGCGAAACAAATAAGTCCCCCCACTATTGTCTGACACAGTCTCCCCAAAGTGACTCTTGCCTTGGTTTTCCCCCCTGATGGCAGTTGCTTTTTCTATTTCTTTGGGAACCGGATTCATTAATTCTCCATGATCCTCACCCGAGCCCATCAATTTTCACTCCTTTCTTTGCCCTCCTTTCTTTTGGTTCTCTCCTTTTTTGAGTTTTTCCCCCCTTTTTTTTCCCCTGGCTCCTCTTCCCCCCCCCAAGAAGCGTTTTTCCCCCCCCACCTGTTCCCAGCTATTGTCTTTGAGGAATCAAAATCTTCACACCCCCATCCAAAAAATTTGTCGTCACTTCGTCAGTTTCTCTTTTTCACCTTCCTTCGATGCCCCCCAGTGAGGGCACCATGTTTTCTCGGCTTTCCCACCTCCCCCCGTTTTGATTTTTTCTATGTAGGCTCCGACCGGTGATAAGTCTAGGCGGTCCTCCCCGTCCAACCCCCCTCTTCCGCAACGATGTTGTACTTTTCCGTCCCCTGCACGTGCTTCTACTTCCATCATTTGACGTAATTGAGATTTACCTCCAAGCGGCTTTTCACAGATTTTTTCCCGTTGTTGAAAGCCCCTTCGGGCATCACTCTTTTTTTGTTTCCGTACCCAGTAACACACCGCCCCCCGTTCCCATTCCTTTTTTCCCCCTCCTTTCAGCGTCTTTGCCCTCCCCCCCCTCCCTCCGGGAAGGACTTGACAATAGTACCAGTGTCTCGTCGGGGTTCATTTTCCCTCAAAGAATCTTTCCTTCCTGTGTAAACTGTTTGCGTTTTGATTATATGTGTCCTTCCTGACCGCGACATTAGATTTTTTTTTTTTCCCCTTCTTTTCCCCTGATCTCTTATGTGGTATTTTGTTCCCCCCGAGCTTGCCCCCGGTTTTTTGCTGTTTTTTACTCCTTTTTCCTCCTCCACCCTACCGCAGTGTTGCACTACGGTAAGCGCCTTCATCCGTACTCACTTCCTACACATTCTTGTTTTAGCCAAATTTTTACGACCCATCCGGAATTTCCCGTTTTTTCCTTCCCCCAAGGTTTCCTTGCTCTTTGGGTTTGTCCCCTTTTTCCCTCAACGTTGTTGTGGTTCATTGCTCTATGGCCAACTGTCTTCTTGCTTTCTTTTTTTTTTTGTTGGTGGTCCTTTTTTCCCCCTTCGGATTTTTTCAATTCTTTGAAGCTGGTGGTGGGTTTTTTTTTTACCCAATCTCCCCCCCTTCCTTTTTTTGTTTTGAGTCCCTGTGGAATACACGGCCCGAAACATGTAAGTGGGTCTGACTTTGACGCGTGCCCACCCCAACCCTCTTGAATCCCCTCGGACCCCACTCTCCTTCCGTTTCCGCAGGGTGGGTTCATGGCGGGTTTTCGGTTTTTTCATCTCGGACCCCTCCCCGCTCCCCCCTTTCGTAAGGGACCCTCCCCACCAATGACCCCCCCCCCTGTTCATGGTTTTCTTATTTTTTTTTCTTCCAATTTTTTTCTTCTTCCTCTTTTCGCTTCATATACGGCCTGCAGTTGAGAGAGTTTTTTTTCATTGACCTTTGGCCCACCTTTTTGCCTTACTCTTTATTGTGTAAAAACCCTCCTTCCTGGATTCTCTACTTTTTCCTCCGTTTTTTTTTTTTTGTAAGAGATCCTTCTCCCCAATCGTTAACGTTCCGTTTTTTCTCCTCTCCCCCTCCAAAACTTTTCCCTCCCGGCCCCGTTGTTCACTTCCTTTTTTTTTTTTTTTTGGTGAGGGGGGAGTTTTCTTGTTATAGAACCCCCCCAATAATAAACCCCAACATTTAAGTCAAAACATTTTTTTACAACTCCCCCCTTCCAAATTTGTGGGTTTTTTTCCCCACGTTTCGTATTCCTCTTGTGTGTTTGGAAAGCTTGGAAGTTTCGTTCCCAATTGGCCCCTCCAAATTTCCACCCCTTTCCATTTTCCCTGACCTTTAATCTGTCTTTCTAGGGAGACCTGAATTAGTTTAAATACTGATTCCACGTCCCCCCACAACTTTTTTTCCGTCCCACCGTTCGGTCCCCGTCCTCCCCCGATATATTGAATCGCACACCCCCCCACAACTAACCAAGTCCACTTTACTGCAAGACCCCCATTTTTCCCCACCCCGTCGTTAAAGGAAGATGGCGTGACCACCCCCACCATCCCCAACCCCGTTCTGCATTTGAGAACACCCCCTGTCCCTCCTTCTTTCCCCTTCGCCTTCCCGATTTTTCCTTTTTTTTTCCTCATGTTTTTAAATTTACCTTAGTAGGGTTCGTCTTACTGTCTACCTCCTTCATGGTCCGTATTTCCCCCCCCATGAGTTTTAGTGTTGATTTCGACTGAACTTCTGTCTTTTCCACTCCCAACCTGCTTGGCGTCGATTTGAAGTTATTCAATAAATTGATCTCCCTCAACCCCCGTTTCTAGTCCTTCCTTGTCCCCCCGTTTTTCCCCGAGCAATTGAACGCTTTTTTTTCCTTGAGTATTAAGCCCTTTTTCTAGATTTTCCCCTTCCTATGTCCGCCCCAATTTCCATCTGTAGGGCATTTGCTCAGCTGTCCTCCTTTTTTTCCCTTGCTTGCCCCTTTTTTTTTTTTCTTTTCCTTCCCAGATTACGTGGCTTTCTGGAGGGCCACAATCCCCCCCCCCTGGATGTAACCTGTCTTCTTCCATTTTACGTTATGATTCTTAGTTCTGTAGAATGGTACCACCCCCTTCCCCTTTCCCCCTTTCCTTTCCCCCTCCTTCATCTTTTTCTGCACCCCCACCTTTTTTTCGTATTGAAAAATTGTTGATTGTTAAAGTCACACCTTGCCTCCTCCGCTTGGTAGTTTTTCCCTCATTTCTGTTGTGGTTTGTTTCTCTCCGCCCCCTCTTTCCTTCTTCCCTTGCTTACCTCAAGAGAGAAGGGAAAACTCTTTTTCTATTTCTGTGTGTCCAAAGTGTTGGTATTCCTCCCCCCACTTTTTCCCCTTTCTTGAATTGATCTTTTTTAAGTTTTTTTGGATCCGCTCCTTGGCTTTTTGATATCCAACTTTTTTTTCCTTTCACCCATTCCCCGAGATCCTCCTTCGCACGCCACCAAGGTCTGACTCCTCCCGTTCTTATGTTAAATTGGAACTTTGGTTCTTGTTCCCCCCCCCCTTGATAACGGACTTCTCCTTCTTTTTTTCCCAGCGAAAAGACCCTAGCTCTTTTAACCTACACCAAATAGGGGTTGTATGTAGTCGCCTTTTTTTTCCATCTACCCTCCGGTTGTTTTGATGATTTCGGTTCCGAGTTTTTTCTTATTACATCAGTATTTGTCTTTTCATTTGTATTTTCTCCACCTGATTGTGTCGGTCTTTTTCTTTCATTTTTTTTTTTTTCCCTGCTGTGATTATCGATTGGTTTTCACTTCTTTTTTGATCCAAATCAGTGTTTCGCTTTCCTTTTGATGTGAGTTATATGTGTCCTTTTCTTTCTTCCCCTCTTTACTGTCTGTTTTTATTTTATTTTTTCTTTTTTTCTCTTCCGTTTTTCTTCTGGTGACCCTTTTTCTTTGATGGGGTAGTACTTTGGACGGTTACTTCTTGGGGACTTTGGAAAACGGATTTATTCTGGTTTCGGTTGTGTCGCGGACTTTGATCATGCCGCGTTTTCCGGCATCCCCCCCCGATTGGGTTTTTTTCGTTGTTCTTTCGGATTTCTTTGGCTGTTTCTTCCTCCCTCCCCACTGTTTCGTGACCCCCACCAACAATGATGGTCCTTGGACGGGGGAGAAGCTGGCCTTTTGGCACCTTTTTTTTCCCTATTCCTAAGTCCTCATTGGGTCTTTTCTTATCTCCTTTTCTGATCCCTCCTGGAGGGAAATGTGTTTTTAAAGTCTGGCGGGAAGTTCCCCTTTTCCCCCTCTTGCGTCTCCCCGTTGCATTCGATTTTACCCCCCCCCCCCGTCCCTCCCCGTTTTTAATTTTCCTTAGGCACGGTCCTTGTTGTCGGTCGTGTTGTATTGTCTTTTTTTCGTCCCATTTTTCATTTTCCACACCCTTTTTCTTCGTAACCCGCTCGCTCCCTCCCATGCCCTTCGTTTTCGTGTCAATCCCCCCACCTTTTTTCCTGACCATGAACCGAAGTGTGGGACCCCCCAACAACTCGCTTCCCTTGACACCAAAGAAACTTTTACGCTGGACTCCCCCCACTACAACCCTTGGTCCCATATGTCCCCATTTTTTTTTAGTTTTTCTTTATTTGGACACCATGTTCGGCTCCCTTTATTATATTTCTTCCCCCTTTTACTCTCTTCCGTTTTTTTTTTTCGTATCTTCTTCACTAATGGGTGCAGGTACATGTTTTTCTTTTTTTAACAACCACCCCACCTTTTTTTCTCTGGACCCCCGGTTATTGGTCTTGCCAGCGCACAGATTTTCTTTTCCATCTTTTTCCCCCTTTTTATTGGGGTCCGACAGAGGTGGTTTATGGAGGTGGGATACAATCTTCTGGCTCCTCTTCCCTTTGATATTCCGGATGGTGAGGTGTTCCCCCCACGAAAGTTTTTTCTTAGTTTGCTTCTTTGAACACATTGCTTTTCCCCCAATACTCCCAGTTCATGAATTCTTTTTTTTACCAACAGTCCTTTGACATTTCAATTCGTGTACAAACTTGTGTGCGAATTTTTTCTTCTATTGCCTAGTTAAGGCGAGGCGTGGACTTGTGCGCCAAGTTTTGAAGAGGGAAACCTTCCCCCTCCCCTTATTCTGGCTCACCCCTTCAACAAGTTTCCCCCCCTGACCGCGAGCAATTCCCACTGGCATTGGCCTCTTTCCCCCCCACGTTAGCCCCCCCCCCCCCGTCGCCAGTCTCCCCCTCCTTCCCCCCTTTCACCTCCGTTTGCCTCTCCAGTCAAGAAGCAGTGTAGGTCAGACTTTATCCCCCCATGAACCGGCCAACTTGTTTTCTTATCCCCCCTGCTTTCCCTTTTCAATCCTTTCCCCTCGACCCCTGTTCCCCTTTCCCCCGTCCCCCAGTTGCTTAATGCCCAAACTTATCTTCCTCACCCTCCCCGTCCCTCCCAGACCCCCCTGTGCAAACTCTCTCCTATTTCCCCCCACCAACCACAGTTTTGCTGAAATCTGTACTGCGGACCTCGCAACCTTTTCTCCCCCCCTGTTCCTCTACAGTTGAGAAGGCCCCCCGTCTCCTGCCCCCCTCCTTCACCCCTTTTTCCCCTGTCTTTAAATCATGCAGATGTTTCCACCCCGGCAAACAAGCAAGATTAGTCCCCCGACCACGTTCCCCGGGCAGATTAGGCCCTCCCCTCCACGGTTTCCCCCTTGACCCCTTCCGCCAACTTCGGAGGTTTAGAACCCGGGGCAAGAAAAGAGTTCTTCCAGCATCCGGTTGCCCCTCCCCCCCCCGTGAGCGCAAACTCTTTCTTTTTCTCTTCCCTGATGCTTGATCCCCCCCAGAACTTTCCTTAGCACTACCCCCATTCCTCTTTGCTGGGTATTCCCCCTTCGTATTCGTTCCGACTTTTGAGAATCCTATTCACTCTCCCCCCCCTACGCTGCTCCAACCCCTTCCTTGCCAATTTTGCTATTTCCAACTTTCACCACTCCTATTTTGCCATGCTCATTATCCAAGGGGTAAGGTACTTCTTCCCCTTCTCCCCCAGTTTTCTATTGCTGTAGCCCCTTTTCACCCCTTCTTTCTCTAGCACAAAAACCAATTCCCCCGATTCTGGTTTCGCATTTTTTTCTCGCGCTGCTGTTCCCCTTTCCCACCTCTTTTCATCATGATTTTTACCGTGAGACGTCCTTGCTTTTCCGTGTTCTTTACTAACACCTCATTGCCTTGCTTTTTCCCCTTGTGTATGACTGAGACGATAGAAAGGTCACAGTACTTTTTTTTTTTTTTTTTTTTTTTTTCCAGGTGGCCGACCCCCCAATCGTTGGCATCACGACTTTCTTTTTTTTCCCCCCTTCCAAACTCCCCCAGTGTTCTGGCACCCATTTGAAACCGCGGGTTCCTTTTTCCCTTATGGCGTTTACTCCTCTGGGAAAGATTCCCTTCCCCTCCTCCCTTGTATTTCGATTTTCACGGACGGCTGTTCCCACGCAAGAAGCTTCCTGCTCGCCTCTGTTGGACGGCTTCTTTTGGTTCCCTTCGGACGATCCATTCCGATGCTTTTTTAGATACGAGATGATCGGGGTCTTCAGTCCTCCCCAAGTCGTTTCTGATCCCCCCCAGATTTTTAGTTGAATGCTTTTTCTGCCCGACCAAGCCTATCCCTTGTTTTTCCCCCCCCCCTCCGTGCCTTTTGTGCTCTCTCCTTGTCCTGCCCCATTTAGTTGAAAACACATTGAGTTGCCCAGCCAGTCCAACTCTGCTCACCACACAATAGCCCTGAGTACCTAATGTGTTTTGATCCTTGGTGTCTCTTCCTACCCCCTGGTGTTCCTTTTTTTTTCATGCCTCCCTATGTAAACTTGATTTTGTTTTTCTGGACAATTTTTTTCGGTTTTTGATTGAGTAATTGCTACCCTTTTCTTTCAGATTTTATGTTTTCTTTGATTTTTTTTTTTTTTCTTTAATCACTATCCTTCTTTTTTGTAAACGTGGTCCTAAGGTCCAAGGCATTGTCCTTTCTTCCGCCCGTCATGGAATTTGGAACAGATGTACCACCTCTTCCCTCCCGCGGCACGTCGAAAGTTAAGTTCGTCTGGCAATTTTCTCGGTAGTTGGATGTTTAATTTGGTCTCCCCACCCCCCTTCACAAACACCAATTTCCCCCGGTTTTTTTATTAAGAACCCGTCCCCCCCCCCCCCCCATTTTCCGGTGTTTTTCATTCTTTTTCTTAAATGTTATATCCTGTTCTTTTTTGTCGTTTGCTATCTCTACGGCTGTCCGCTGTCGCCTCCTTTCCCCATTTTTTTCGGTGGTCTTAGTCGACATTCTTCACTTGTCCGCATTTTTTTCTGCCTCTAGTGCTTCTACCTCAACTTTTTGTTTTTGATGGGATCTTTTCTCGCTTTGCCTTCCGTTTTCCAGCCTTGTGGCTTTCCTCACATTGAAGACAGAGACTGTCACGCTGCAGGGCCCCCTGTCCTTCTCTCCCTGGAACCCCAAAAACCGTCTATACCAACCATCCCCCCCCCCCTTCCTTTAAAACACACTGACCCAATTGTGGTTTGGTTTGAACCTTGTCATTTTGTTTTTTTTTTTCTTCCCCGTGGGCCTTGGCCCCGGCTTTTTTTTTCCTCCGGACTTACCCTCCCACTTCGGCCGTTGGCATGGCATGATCCCTTTTCCTTCGGTTCCTCTTGGATTTCCTGTAGGCCTCGGTTTCCATTCCCCCCTTTGACGTAGGTCACCTCGTGCCTTGTTCCCTTGTTCGTGGATCCCCCCCCCAAAGCGGGTGTCTTGCTAAGCCCCCCCCAAAACCCCCGACTTTTCCCCCTGCCAGAATTTATTCCTCTGTTCGTCCTTAACAAAAAGCGGCCTCCCTCCCCCCCCTCCTTTTCCCTAGTGGCGCATGACCCACCCCCCCAAGTGATGTCTCCCAAATTTTTTTTTCCCCTGAACTTGCTGCCCTCCATTTCTGATTTTTATCACTTATTTTCCTATTTTCCCACTTTTTCTTCGTAGTATTTACCTGTTCTTCCTGCTTTTTTAGGACGATAAACTTTTTTTCTGCGCTGCATGCAGAGCCCACCCCCTTTCCCCCCCCCCATTTTTTTGAGGCCCCGGCGAGGAGCTATTTGTTTACGATTCCACCACTCCCTTTCAGGTCCTCGGTTGCACCAAACCCCCATGCGCTGGTTTTTCGAGTCATGTATTTTCCGTCCGCCCAGTTTTCCTCTGTCTGGAAGGTCCGGGAATGCTAATAAAGTTAACTTCTTTCCCCGGGGCAGCAAGTCTCCATCTGGTCCATTTTTCCCCTTGGTGACTTCCTGTTCACTTTGCCGTCCCCACTGGTTTTTTTTTGTCGGAACACAATTCCCCTTTTTTCTTTTTAGATTGGCTCCCCCCCCTTGTCCCCCAACCAGTAGTTTTACCCAACTGCCTTTCAGGCGTTTTTTCCCGGTCTGCTTCTATGATTTTTTTATAACCTGCAAGTTCTTTCTTCCAACAGGTCTATTGGTCTGACCACCCATTTCTTTTTTTTCCGGTTTTATGAACTTTGGCATGACCTTCCTCCCCGTTCCTTCAGCTCTCCCGTTTTCTGTTTACCTCCCATACTGAACCCTTTTTTTATCCCCCGCGCTTTTTTCCCCATAACCTGTCTTCGTCCTTCGTCGAGGCAAATTCTTTCATGGTGTGAACAGTTCTTACTTTCCTCCCCCAAGATCTTGCAGGAGTTCCGGTTTTTGAAAGGTAAGTGATTGGATTCCCTATTTTTTTTCCCCCCCCACAGGTTTGTTCCTCCCTCTATTTCCGACCCTCGAATTCGGGGGTTGCAACCCCATCACAGTCTAACTTTAGTGCTTTTGTGTTCTCCATGTTTCTTAGAGAATAAGGTACCTGAACCCTCCCTCCATGTGTTTTCTTCCCCCCACCAAACTTTGGCTGGGAATTAGTTGGGGAGGGCTTTTTTACACCCTAGTTTGTTTCTTCTTTTTCTTTTCGCCTTTTTCTGTCTTTCCTTGAATTTGTCAGTGTTTTGATCAAAAGTTGATGGGTCTGTTGCTTTTTTTTACCTTGTTAAATCTTATTGGATTTCCTTTTTTCCCGATTTTTTATTTTTCTTTTCCATCCTGTGTTGTCCTGATTCCTGTTTCTTCTTTTTCTTAAGTTGTGATGATTAGTAGTACCAGATTTTCCCTCTTCCTGTTTTTTTTTCTTTCCCTTTGCTCGCGTCTTTTGTTCTTCCCGTGTTAGGAGTTCGTTTCCGGGAGGTTTTTTGAGTTTTGGCACAGCAGATGGTTTGACTTGAACTGCTGCCCACTTTTTTTTCTGTCCCAACCCCCATTCGTCCCCCAAAAACTTTTTCCTCTTGTTTTTCTTTTTCATTTGCATGCAAGCTTGGATTTCTTGGGGCCACCGCTCTTCCTTTCTTCTTGGACTACGACAGCCACCGTCTTCTTTGAAATGTTTGCCTGTTTTGTTTTTACAGTAGCATTACGGGAAGGGGGACGTTAGTTTTTGACGAGGACCCCCCCCTAATTTTTCCTTAATCGTCTTCTTTTCCCCGTTTTTGAGTGTCTTGGGCGCCTATTTTTCGGGGTCATTGTCTATTCCTGCCTCAAGGGCCTATTCCCCCCTTTCCTTTTTTCCAGCTCCCTTTTCCTATCCCAACCTTTTTTTCCCGTCGTTGTTCTCTTTCCTCCGCTTCACTTGTCCTGTGTTGGATGGTAGTGTTGTACCACAAAGTTGGATTTTTTTGGGTCCCGTTTAGACCTCCCCCTTTTGTTATCTATTGTTAGAAAAACCACCTTCTCTTGTTCCACCGCCCGGCATTAATCCCATTTCCGAATACGTTCAAGTCTTAATTGGCATCCCCCTACATTTACCCTTTCGTGTCCCCCTACGGCATTCCCCCCCTACCCTTCTTCTTTTCTTACCCCATCCCAATAACCCCGGGTTTCCATTGAACACTTGTTACTTGAGTCCCCCCCCTTTTTCCCGGGCCCCCCCCTTACTTCG
>Ga0179593_1582993_pt1 | contig 13434 bp, 22 predicted proteins | sample CZODoug2_1_08_16_FD_185931 | JGI IMG/M metagenome (GOLD analysis project Ga0179593, IMG submission 185931) | Vadose zone soil fungal communities from Angelo Coast Range Reserve, California, USA - CZODoug2_1_08_16fungal (PacBio error correction) | ecosystem: Environmental > Terrestrial > Soil >... | reverse complement strand
TGGTTGTGTGTGTGGGGTTTTTTTTGTTTTCCCAACCCGATAGTTCCCGATTCCTTACTCCAGACCATTGTGACCAGAGCTGAAGGGGGGTCTTCCCTCCCATGTAGACCTCTCCTTCCCGAGTATTTCTGAGACGCTAGCCCCGCCCCCAGCCCATTAGACGTTCCTTTATTCTTTCCTTTGTTGCAAGGAATATAAGGGTAGAAGGCTGCATACGAGACTTCGGTATTCTCCTTTCCCTTTTCCGACTTGCTTCCTAGCGTTTTTTCGAGTCCTTTCGATAGCTTTTTCCCAATAGGGGCGTCCCTGATGGTCCTTCCGGTCTCCCTTTGTTACTTGTATCGGAGGACACTAAGTCTTCCCCTCTCGAACCTTTCCTCTTTTTCACGTCTTTCTCCCCCGGTGCGTACGTCTGCACTTTGTTAACGCCTCTCTATCGAGCAGCGAGGAGCGCGTTTTTTCTTTTTGGAGAACAGGGTTCTCACGCTCTTTTAACCATTTTTAAGTTAAAATCCCCTATCGTAATGTCAAGGCCCGCATCAGGTCCCCTTCGAAGTGTGCCCCGCTGTCCTTCGAATATGTCTCCTCCCCGGGTGTACCTATAGTTGACAATCTCACGCAATTATGACTTGAACTTGATCCCCCACAAGTTGGACGTACTCTCAAAGTCGCCTTCCTTAGTAATGGTTTTTGTCCCCTCTGATGATTTGTTCCCCCCCCAGGTTCCTAGACAGCAATTGTTTCGCAGTTTCCTCTTTTGATCCGGTGTAGAGCTGAGTGAGCTTTATCAGAGTCAATATTGTCTTTCTTTTCCTTTGAGTATGTTTTTTTTAATGAAACTTTAGCTCCGTTTCTCTTTTGCCCTTCTCTCCCAGGGTGGGGCGTATCATACCGGCAGTCCAGAAGGCCTTACTGTTTTCCTTCCCCCCGCCAGTTGCCCCCCCACACTATTTGATAGGAAGGCTGGACCATGCCATTTCCTGAGGGAATACACCAAGTTGAGAGGTGGCCGTCGCCATTCGGCCCTTTTTCCTGGCGAATCTCTTTTCTCGGTACCTCCCTATCAAAACTGCTTTCCTTGCAAACTATTCGTTCCCTCAAACACACGTCATCACCTGCGTTTTTTGTCCTAGCCTTTGTCGTATCCCCGGAAAGAGGTCCAGTTTTCCTGAATATTCCCGTCTGTTCCTCTTTCTTTCTGGCATTTCCCTCCCTCTCTTTTTTTGGTTCATCCTCGTGAAGAAACGTCTCTTTCTTGCCCTGCTTGAACGCTCCCTCTTCTTCCCGCCTTGAGCAGGGAAAATGGATAAGCAGCCCCCCTTGAAAATCGGTCCCCCCCCTTTCCCTTTCATCCCCTTTCTCTTCCCCCCCACCGATTAGGACCCTGTGGAAAGCTACCGATCGACCCCAGGACGGACATTCTCGCTCATGGACCGAGGGTGAACCCCCTTTTAGCCTCTTTTTTTTCTTGACTCAAGTCTTTTCCTGTTGACCATTCCCCGAATCAACTGAATGTTTTCCTGACGTGCAGCAGGTGTTCTTTTGTCCCTTGTCCTTTCTAATTTCTCCCTGGTCTTTTCCTTCCTAGCAGTTTGACCCCCTTACGATATTCTGCCGTCCTGACTTCCCATGCTTCTTCTCACGAGGCCACCCTGGAATTAGGGCTCTCTCATTTCTTTTTTCCGGACTTTCCCTTTTCCCTTGTTATCGGTCCCCGTCTTCTTTCTCCTATACCGGCCTCGGCGCAGCGATCTGTCGAATGGATCTATATTATCCTAAATTGAGGATCTCCGAAGGGATCCCCCCAGTACCACTCCCCCCCCTCTTACCATCTTCGTTACCTGGCTGCAATCGCCTCCCCCCCTTGCCGAGAAATCTTACCCAACTCTCTCGCGGACAGGAAACAACAGTTTTTCCGAGAGCTTTGGCAGTTTGAGCATCCCCTCATGGTCGTTTTTCCCAGTAATTCCATAGGAATCAAAAGTCCCGCAGTTTTCATTCACTTGGAAGTGCTAAAAAAATGCCAGACTTCGAAATCCTCTCCTGCCTGGGCGTTACCCCCCCCCCCCAGAGCCTTGGTTTTTTGGAATTCACTCGGGGTAACCCTTCTGGAAAGCTTGCTCCCGGATACCGTGTTGTCCCGGCATCCGCTTTTCCCCCTGAAAGAATCAGGCTGGTCCCTAGGCGCTTTTTTTTCCCTCCCCCCCCCTGCCTTTTGCTTTTCCATTATTTTTGTAGCTGATGAGAGTTTCGCTCGGCGGATAGACCCTCTTCCCGCGTTGCAACGTGGTCACGGTCCCGAACTTCCTGCACATCCCCCTCCCTATAGGACTTTTTTCCCTCCAGGACTTGCGTCCAAAACGGAGATTTTGGTCCGGACTCAAGCTCCTCCAGCTAAATTCGCCCCACGATGTGAACCTTTTCCCTCCTTTCCTCTCCCCCAGGGATCTTCCAGTTTGTGATGGACGGGTACACTCATCGTTCGGGTGGAGGGAGCAGTTTTTTTTTTTCTTTGTTTCTCTCGTTCTTTCCCCTGCCAATAGCAAGGTACGGTCCCTGTTCCCGAAGTCTTCCTCTAACTTTTTCCTTACTCTTCCTTCTTGCGGTTGCCCCTCCCCCGTTCATGCGCTAAAAAAAACCCGCGTCTGCTATTGTTTGTTGCCCAGCGATCCTTCCTTCCTTCCCTTTTGCCGTTTCTCTTCCTCCCACACCTTCGATAATAGATAGATTTTTAATCTCTCCCCTATGCTCCCCCTTTTTTGACTACCTTTTTCCCTCCTCCCCCGCCCCCAGCCCCTTTTTCCAGTAGGTCCTCCGGCTTTGCCCCCCCCCCCTCCCAAACTTTTCTCCCCTTCGGCCCAATGACAAGTTACTTCAAATAATCCCTTACCGCCCTGCAACCCTAGCCCTTTTAATAGCGCGAAGCCTATCATTACCTTCGAATTGCTTTTCCCGTTTTTTTTCATCCTTTTTGTAAACACTCTTAACCTTCTTTTGTTAATGGATTTCCTTCCATGTCGCCAGCAGATTTGTCTCCCGCAGTTCCCTCATATTGGGCCCTTTCCCCCCTCTTTCCGTAATAGGAGTGGAAGCTTCGTAAGACGTTTCTTTTTCCCACCTCTCCTTCCCCCGTCCTTCGAGATGTCGATACTAGGACATCGTACCTTCTCCCTCCCTAGCCCTTTCTTCTTCATACCGGTTTCCCTACCCCCGTCGGGGTCCTACTACTACCCGCCGGTCCCCCACGTTCCTGATGACCCTACTATGGAACTGACTTGATGCGCCACGATATGAATTTTTCTTCCTCTTTTTTAAGAAACAATCGGGCCGCAAGCTCTCTTTTAGATTCCTTGCCCCTCCTTTTTTCCTCCCCAGCGTCCGCCATGCTGTATTGGGTCTTTTATGATGACGCCCCCGACTTTGCGCCGTCTTTCCCCTGCTTTTTTTCGTGGACCCCCCTCTGATCGCATCGATGTCTTCCACAGCAAGCTCCTTTTTTTTCTTAATACGCTTTCCCTCTTTTTCCCCTCGCAGTGTTTTTTGGAAGCGCGGCGCATGGCATTTTGGCCCCGCCTGTTGCGCGCTCCTTTTCCTTTCTTTTCTTTTTCTGTGGCAGGAGCCGTGGCGGGCCGCTGATATCAGATTCGCTTCTTGCCCCTCTTCTCTCCTCTGTGTCTGGTCCCCTCCCTTGTCCTCTCTCGTTTCTCAATTTGTTCTCAAACGGACGTTGCCTTTCCCACCATCGCGCCCCCCTTTTTTCCCCCCGAACCGCAAGGGCAAAGGTTTGAATATCTCTCCTTCTACCTCCGTTGTTGTTTTTTCTCTCTCCTTCGCCGAACCCTTTTTCCAGTCCTTCTTTTTCTTCTGTGCAGGTCGACTGATGGGACTTCCTCTCGAGTTGTTTTTGTCAGTTGCAAATGTTCCCCTGCTCCTCTTCCTTTTCTTGCCCAGCATGAAATCGAGACCTCAGAGATACTCTTCTACCAGTTCCTCCTCTTCCCCACGCCCACCTTGGTTCATCGCGACGATTGTCTCCCCCCGCCACATGTGCAAGAAGAGGGCGAGCCAGCGCTTCGACTCGCCTCTCCCCCTCACAATGTCCAAGGAGCTCGTTCAGAAAGACCATTTTCTTTTCGTTTTGTGACCCTCTTTTTCCCTTTTTCTCCCTATGAGGCGCCCCCCCCTCTTCAGTTACAGAGCGCAAGGTCTTTTTTAATAATCGAACCAAGGGACCCCCTCACTCATTATGTTCGCTTCGTTTAAGGGTTGACTGACGAAGAGGTAGCCAAGGTTTTTCCTCATTTAGCCTCTTTTTGTTTTCTTCCTCTTCAGGACCTGACTTCCTATGTTTTTATGAGTTCCGATGCGTTTTTCCCCCAATTTCCAGTTTTCCTGCGGCATCCTAGAGCGTGTAAGGTTTTTTTTTCTTCTGATCGTGTCCCTTCTCTTCGTGCGTTTTCCCTCCTCAGGTCGGCTCCGTGTACAAACTGGTTCACGCCGATGATATCGGCCACTCGCCTCTCCCTCTGCCGTGGTCAACGATAGTACTCCCTGGCTTTTCTCATTGTTCCCCTAATACTTCCCCCCCCTGTACGGTGATCTCTGATATCCTCGCTCCTTTTGGCGGGCTGAATGATAGGAGCATCCTTTTATCTTTTGAAATTTCCCCTTTCCACGGCTTCCCCCTTTTTCTTTTCCAGTCTTTCTCCTGGCGTCCCCTTCTGAATGGTGCTCATGGTGATGGGGCCTTTAAACCCTTGAATTTTCATACTGACGGAGAAATTTTCCCAGACTTCCTCCTTTTCCATTTTTACAGAGGTCTTTTTCTTTTTTTTCTTTGGATCCCCTCCTCTTTTTGCGGATTCTTTTGATCAAACAGTTGGTGTGAGCAGTTGGGGAGCGTTTTCTTTTTTTCTTCCGAAGGAAGTTTATCCGACCCTTTCTCTCGAGTTTCCTTCTTTGTTTTTTCTTAATCTAACTCCTCTCCTTTTACCTGTCGCGTCGGCAACCTATCACCCTTTTCGGTTTTATCGGATGATGCTTCTGGTCCCGCAAACCTACCTGACGTCCCCCTTTGAGAGGCTTCCTTTTTCCATTTGCTTCCATTTTTCCCTTCCCCTCCTCGTTTGCTTTTCCCACTTATAACCTGCTCCCCCCCGACCTCTTTGGTTTGCCCCGGAACCGACCCCCTACCCCCTCTTTTTTTGGCCCTTTCTTTTCTCTTTTTCCAACCCCAATTCACCCCCCGTTTTTGGCCGAAAGATATCTTTGATTTCTTCCATCTCGCTTCCCCGTTTTGCTTATCCGACATCCCCTCTCATTTCTGTTTTTTTCACGCCTTTTTCTTCTTTCCTCCTCGGCGAAGTATTCAACTTATGAGGAAACTCCAGGTCCCTCTGCATTCCATCCGTGCCCTCTCTTTTGCCCCCCTCATTTGAGATAATGCTTGGGTGGCACAGGCATTGGCAGTCCCCTCCCCAAATGCCTTCCTTTGCTAACTTGTTTTCCCCTCTTAGCTTTTACCCTGCTTTTGACTGTTTTTCCAGATAAGGTTTACCGATTTGCCTTTCCTCTTGGCCGCCGGCGTTTTTCCTCCCTGCCGGTTCCCTTTTTTTTTTTGCAAGGGTTCCGGATCTTTTTCCCCTTGGTCAAGCTCCGCGTTAAGGTACTATTCACCTTTTCCTGTCCCCCCGACCTACTCCATGCTTGCGTTACGTGACATCCCTCTGTCTTCTATGTTCCTTTTTATATGCTTTGTTCGCGGTCCTTCAGTTTCTCTCCTTCCTCTCCCCCTCTTTCACGTTAACCCGGGCGGCCCTTTTGTTTTGGGGGTGTTCTTGACGAGCTGAGGAGATAATATTTTCAATTCCTCCGTTGTTTGTTGTGATCTCCCTTCCCCCCTATTTCTTCCCCATTTTCAACACCCTTTATGAGAAAGCATGGGCACTTGTACCAAAACTCTTCCTCCTCCTCCCTTATTCTCGCACCTTGAGATTTTTTGGCTGAGACTCCAGCATGGTCGGATCCTTTTCCCCGTTAAATCTTAGCTTTGACACGAGTTATCTGTACCTCCCCTTGTGCCCATTTCTCTCTTACCTCCTCCCCCCCCCTGGAGTCTCTGGAAGGATTTTTTACTTCCCGATCCTTTTCCTCCTTTACTCGGGTTACAACCCAAGCGGTCAGTAAAAAAGTCTAGGGGTCACGGTTCCTTTTTCCCCCAATGTCCCACCTCCTTTTTCCTACGTGCATTTTCGGCTCTGTTTGTTTTTTGCTCTGCAACCACAAAGATCCTTCTCTCCATTCTAACATGACTCTCTCTGAAAGCGGTTTTTCCCTTTTTCATACAGACCAGCTTTTTGTTGTCCCCCCCCCCCTTCAATACAGAATAGCAAGTCCTTCCCAGTACCGATCGGACGTTTTCGCCCTTATTTTTGAGAGAAAAAAAAATGTACGTCAGCGCTTTTTCCCACGACCCTCCCCCCCCCACCCTTCCCCCTGGATTTGGACCTCTTTTCCCCCCTTTGAAATCGTGTGACCTATCACGAGCCCCCTGCTAGTTCCTCCCAAACCTTGGTGAGATGTAGTTTCCTTCCCCCCCTAATATTCGTTGTGTTTCTATTTTTTTTCTCTCAGTTCCTTCCCTTCCTCCTATTTTCCTACTGTCAGGCCAGTGCTTCTAGAAGCACTGGGGGCTTTCCCGATTCCCTGACCTTCTTTTTGCCATTGTACAAGAAGATAAACAACCGAGTTTTAGGGATATTTTTTTGGTGACCATCCCTTCCCCCCCTTCCCCCAAGTCCCATTCGCGTCGTTTTTTACAGATGAATTACACCACCGAGAAGTCCCATACCTTCATCGACGTCCCGACGTGTTTGGGCATCCCCACAGGCAAACCCCGCTCCCCGGAAGAGAGTCTGGGTCGTATCCCCCTTCCCTTCTCCCCTACTCCTTTTCGACCAGATCTCGACATTGACTGGTCGAAATGCAGTTTCCCCACCTTAAATATGATCCCCCTGTCCCTGGCAAACATAGTTTGACTTTCGCCGTTTCGACTTTTGCCCCCCTTTATTCTTTCGTCCTTCCTTGTCTTCTGCGTTTTTGCGCAAAATTTTTCTAATCGTGAGGGCCGCGGATCACTCCCTCCCCCCCCTCCGTCAAGGGAGATCGGGTAAGTTACGTATTTGGACCCCCTCAGGGACTTTAACCCCCCCTCTGAGTTTGATTTTATCCTTCGTTCCTCAGGCGGCGCCGCTGTGTCGATCTCATCGAGCTTACCTGAGTCCACTCCTCAACGGGTCGCATCCTCCCTTCTCCTTTTTAAATCCCGTTGTCTTTGACTCCTCAACCCCTTCCCAGTGAACAACGCTGACTCCCGATTTGCAAATGCAGGAGCCCTTCTTTTCCTCTCTCCCCGCACCTCGTTCTATGTTTCCCCTTTTCGCCTCGTCCCTCCCCCCCCATTCTTCTCTGCGAGCACGGGGGTCGAAGATGGAGATTACGGTCATCACCCCTCAGAAATTTCCTTTTTGGAGTGGTTTGCCCCTCTTTTGCCTTGAGCCTTTTCGACTGTTTAAATCCTTGTCCCGTGCCTGTCGCTTCTCCCCACCTGTTATGAGTAAGAGGTCAGATTGCTGTCCACCTTTTTCTTTCCGATCGCGACTTTTTTCCTTCCTTTTTTGTTTCCTTTTTTTTTTTTTTTTCCTCTTCTTTCTTCTGGCATTGGATACGCTTTTCTCCCCTTCGCGTGGCAGGTGGAATTGACTCTTCTGCTCTTTTGTCCGAACATTGCTCGATCCTTTTCCCTTTGACTTCCCTTGGGCGACGCGGCATTAAAACCATCGTATTCCCCCTCCCCCCTCACCCGAAAGGTTCCTGCCCCTCCTCCTTTCTCTCCTTTGATTTCCTTTGTTGTTGGTCTCTTTCTTAGCGTCCAGTGCCTAACTTTTTCCTTTTGATGGTGCCGTTTTTATGTTTTCCTCTCTCGCACGCCCCGAACTGTTGGTTTTTTTTCGAATTTTCTTTTCCTTCTTTTTTGTGCTGAGGAGCCGGTCAGCGGACTGGACCTTCCTCCCCCCCCGCTCCCGGCTACCTCCCCTCCTCCACGAACAAATATAGACTAACCGGAGGCCAGGACCTCCGCCCCTTTTTCCACTGGTCGCCCTTTCTTTTAAAACGAGTCCCCTCTTTTTTTATATCGCCCGCGTTTTTTCCTCCCCTCCCCCCTTTCGCTGAACAGCGGATAGTTCCCACCTGCATTTCCCAGGCTTTCCCCCAAGGTGACGGCTCTCTAAGATTCAACAACCCTCAGACGTTGTGACTGTTCCCGTTTTCATCTCCAGAGGTCCTGCCCTTTGCTCGCTCCTGGATCCGATCTCCCGTCCCTTTTCTTTTCTTTCGAAGTACTTCCATGGGCCCCTCGGCTCTGCCTTTTTTCCTTCCAGTAGATTCCGTTCCCCCCCTCCGTCGGTTTCGGTTCCACAGTCACTCCCCTCGTTTCATAGACTCGTCTTCAGTTGTAACCTTGTTCCTTATGTCTCTCTCAGAGGGCCGTCCCTTCTCTTATTTTTTCTTCCTTCGTTTAGAATTTGTATTTAATTCCCCCCTTTTCTTGGCCAGACCTTTTTCTTGCGTGGAGCTAATGATATCATCTTCTTTCCCTGGATTCAACCTTGCTCCTGCGGTTTTACGGTTGAGTTTTTTCCTTCCTTTTTTAAAAGGCATCAGCAGTTTCTTTTCCCCCCTGCGCCCGGCCCCTATCCCCTCTCGAGGGCTGTTGACTGGCTGACCTTTTCTCCCATGACTGGGTTTCGCGTGCCCTCCGTGCTTTTTTATGACTTCAGGATTTTCGAGGAGGACTGGCTTTCCAGCAGGGGTGGTGCCTAGTCGCTGTTTATGAATGAAGAACAACGTCGTCCAGTTTATCGCTGAACTTACTTTTCCTCTCGATCTTTTTTTTTTCATCGACCGTTTTCCTCCCCCCCTTTTTTTTATGTTTTTTCTTTGACGGGGGAACACAACTTTTCTTGACGCAGGTTCTGCTTCCCCCTTTTCAAAAGCATGGAATGACAGTTTCCGTAGATCCGTTCCCTTTTTCGGACTTTTCTGATATCTTCTCCTTTTAGGATTGTACAGACAATTCCTAGTTTACGGACGAAAAACTTCATTCACCAAGCGTTTGATGGACCTTCTGGATTTTTTTCGTGGTTAGTGTGAAAACCTTGTTTATGTTCTGTTGTTTGGTCGTTTTTTTTTTGTTTTGTTTCTTTTTTTTTTCTTTTTTCCAAGGGTTTTTCCTTCTTATTTCCATTCTTCTTCTGCTTCTTTCCTCCCATCGCGCAGAGAAGGGAGTTGTTTTGATGCCAATCGGAGACCATCCCCTCCCTTCTCTTTATGACTTCTTTTTTTAGTTGTAGTAACGCTCGTCTCCCCTTTTGGTCACGAGGTCAATCTTTTTCTCTCCTGCGGACAAGTATAGCCCCATCTCGCTTTCCAACCCCTTTTTTTCCAAGCTATTAGGACAGAATACAAGGAATGAATTCGGCTTCATTTGACTCTCCCCTTTAGAAGGAAAACCCCGTAGCTTTTTTTCCTGTCCCTCCCTAATTTTACCGATACTTAACTCAGATCTTTCGTTTTTTTCTCGACCGCAGTTCCTTGCTCCTCTTGGAGTAAGGGTGGATGACCAGGGTCTACACCTTGGTTCCCGGCATCGTTTCTTTTTTCAGGTACTTGCCATGCTTACCCGTAACATGATGAGTCTTAAGCTTCCCTCTTCCTTTGTAATGATGTTCTAGTCTCTTTTAAGATTTCTCTTCAGGTTTGCGATTTGCCCCCGTTTTATACGTGAAGCTGTATTGAGACCCTATATCCTTTTGTTTGTTTGAGAGAGAATAAATTGACAGCCAGGTGTGACGTTTGTTCCCCCCTATGATCCCGATTCCCGAGGAATTCCCCCACCTAGACGACGAACAATATGATCTAAAAAAATAACCTTGCGCTCTCCTTTGGGCAGCTTTCTGACTCTCCTTTCGATTAGACGATCGGCCCCCCTTTACCGGATGACGGGTCATCCTCCTTCCGCCCCTTCTAACCTTTCCCTTTATTCGATTTCTTCAAACAGGATTTCGGAATTTTGGTAACACATTATCTGTGGACAGCCCCGATCCTCAAATCTTCCACCCGGTTGTTCCTCGTCTCTGCAATTGTTTGTCGCGCTTGCCTTCAGCACCCCAAGCATATTTCTGTCTCGGTGTTCCAAGAGTATTACTCTGCCCTTCGTTTTTCTTTTGAAACTTCATTTCCCGAGTTTTTTGATGGTGCGAAGAGCCCCCTCCCATCTTTCCTTCTCCTTTTTCGCCCGGATGCGACCCAAAATCCGCCCCCCCCTTTTCCGTCTGGCCTCATCCCTTACTCAAAGATCTTAATTTTTCAATTTCAGATTTCTGTCAACGTCTCTGATGTCCTCTTCCCTGCCCAAGATTTTTTCCCCTTTGTTGGGCGGTTGCTTGATCAGGTTTGCTTTTTTTTCTCTCTTTTTCCCAGGACCTCTCATCCCCTCGAGTCCCAACTTACGTGCGCCGGGTCCCAATCCCTTGGACCTTCCCCTTTCCCATGGTTGCGCCTGCGAAAAAAGTAGGGATAAGTTTCCCCCCCCCTGACTTTACCCCGTCCCCTTTCTCGCTTCCTTTTCAGACCACCTCGTTCTGACCCTTTCTTCCGACCTGGTTTCCTTCCCTTTTTCCTCAAACGGCCCCGCCAACCCGGGGTCCATCGCCTTTTCCCTTCTGCTCCTCCTCGCCACCCGCCTCGAAACATTTACGGTTGCTCTCTGTCCCTTTTCGTCTCCCCGTTCCCCTTCTTCCTTTCGCCCCAGTCAACCCCCGCTCTCTTTACCTTTTTTCGCCCCTTATTGACGCATCATTATTTCCCGGATCGTTGTTTCCTCCCTCCCTTTTCCTTTTAAAAAGCTCACCGTTTCGGATCATGTCACAGCAATCGAGAATTGATAGTATGAGCTCCGACCCGTTCAGTAGTTTTTTTGTTTTTTTCCTTTTTTTTCCTAAGTTACCCCGGTCAGACCGTGGAGGACTCTCGCGAGTCTCCCCCTTTTTCCCCCCGATATATAGGCATTTGCCAGTGACAGACCTTCCCTCCCGTGTCGTTTGAAATGCCTTTTTCTTTTTCGGGACTTTCTACTTACCCGTCCTTGCCCCCCCAGCGCTCCCCATCACTCCCTCGACTGATTCCTCCGCATCGAGTAATCGTTCTCAACTCTCCCGTTAGTTTTTCACACTTTTCGACTTGGTGTGGTCCTCCCCCCCTCCCTCCGGAACGTTCCTCCTTTTGGGTCTGGTTTGAATATGACGCGCCGGCCGATTTTCTTCCTCTTAACTGCGTTTTTTGTAATTTCTCTTCTCTGATCCCCCAGACCGGTTCTTCGCAATACTTTCGTCTCCTTTCCCGCATTGTCGATAGAGACTGCGCAGCGCTGCTCCCTCAATTTTTTCTTTTGCTTTTTGCTGTGCTTTTTTGTTACGGTTTTTGCGGAGCATGACTAATCTCTTCTTTCCCCTCGTTTAGCGCCGTTCCTTTTCCCTCCTATTCAGAGAGGACGGAGGTGAAACCTCCCCACTTCCCGTGGCTCCCGGTCCCCATCTTCTTCGGATGAGTCCCTCGAGATCTTCCCTCTCCCGTTTGCCTTTGTTCGTTCTTTTTTCTCCTCGTGGCCGCCGGGTCAGGTTGAAGTCCTGCTCCCGGCTCCTCGAGCTTTTTTGTACCATTTGCGCGTAGGCTTTAAGAGCGCATCCCGCTCGTCTGCCTAACTTCACCCGCTTTCCTCCAGGATCGTACCCCCCCCCTTTTGGAACCATAAGACTCAACTGTTATCTCTAGTCACAATGCCTTTGCACTTTGAGTATTGGCCTCAAGTCCCGACTGTTAGCCCAGCCCTGGACCCCAGTTTTCCCCTCTTCCCCCGGCACCACCTTCGGAGCATAGAACCCAGGACCCAAGCCTAGACTTTTTTCCTTTGGACCATTTTCACTACTCGGTCGAAGTCGCAATGTGGTGGTCTAGTCGGCATTCATCTCTTTTCGAAGGTCTTCCTTCTTCTTCTCCTCTCAGGGAGCATATGGGCATCGGCGAGTTTAGTTTCACTTGCCTTAGTCTTCTATTTCCGTCCTTTCCCTACCCTTAATTTATGAAGGCTCCGTTCCCCTCTGTCGGTCACTCTTCAACTTGGCGCGATCTGACAGCGTTCTTTTATAGCGCTCTGCGCCCTTTAGTGGGACGTCTCTTTCCCCACGCCCTTCCTTCGGTATTTACTTCTCGACAAGCCCCAATCTTCGTCCCATTCCGTTGTCTTTTTATTTTTATGGATCTTTTCGCCTTTTAGCTTTTTACACCCTGGAAGCGGCGACCCCCCCTTCTAGTTCCGGGAATGGCATTAGTGACGGCCGTTTCCCCCAAGGCGCTCTTTCATTGTGGCCTCATATGGGTTCTTTTAACTCGGACCTATGTCTCTTCTCCGATTTTCGGTTGGTCTCAGAGCGTGCGGAGGACATCGCTGCCCATTTTTTTCTGGTGCGCGGTTTTTTTGCTATTAACCACCTTTCCTAGTATTCCCTCTCGTAGCGATTTCTCGGTTTTTTTTCCATAAACGCGGAATGGCCGGTACCCCTTGCAGCTGGGCACCCTACCCTACTCGTTTTATCGTTGTTTTTGCTGTTACCCTGACTTTCGGGTCGTTGACGGCTGCTACCCCTTCTTCCCTTCTCGACCTTTAGTGACTTCTCCTCTCGAGCAGGTCCCGGTGCCCCCTTTCTATCCAACCCCCCTGCTCCCTATTTCTTAGTTGCACGCCACCCACGTCATCACCAGCTTTTGTTCTTTCAGGGGTGATGCCCCACCCCCTCTTGGCCACGGGGGTCCGGCTTGCCATCCTTTAGTATTTATCTTCGTGCAGTTTTTTTTTTTGAATCTAGCTAGGGTCTTCCCTCTCTTTGGTCGCTTCTGGCTGAAAGTCCCGCTTTTCACGCAGCCCTTTAGCCTTTTTTGAGGGAAACTTTTTTCATTTTTCCACCTGAGGTAGAGCTTGGACCACCCCACACCCCACACGCATTCTTCTCATTTTTTTCCTTTTGTGCGCACGCTCTACTTCCTGGAATTGTCTTTGCCGCGTCTCGTGCCTGATGATGAGTCCCTTATTTCCCTCGAATCCTTCCTCCTCCCCGGAGCTGTTTCTCAGCGACTAGGAAGGAGGGAGAATGGGCAATGACGGCATCCGTTAAGGTCCCGGCCCCTTCCAGGGCAACCTCGCTGAGCACGTGCCCAATGATTTTCGTTTAAGATAATACTGCTGTCTTTTTTCAGCCCCTTTTGTAGTTTCCCGGCACGCAGGGATTTAGGCCTCCCCCCCCCGGTGGCTGTTCTGTT
>Ga0179593_1573006_pt1 | contig 13434 bp, 9 predicted proteins | sample CZODoug2_1_08_16_FD_185931 | JGI IMG/M metagenome (GOLD analysis project Ga0179593, IMG submission 185931) | Vadose zone soil fungal communities from Angelo Coast Range Reserve, California, USA - CZODoug2_1_08_16fungal (PacBio error correction) | ecosystem: Environmental > Terrestrial > Soil >... | reverse complement strand
GATCCTGTTTTTTCCTCGGGACTGGTCATAGCGTTACGACTCCGAATCCCACCCTTTTTTATTTTGGGAGTGTGCCGCCGTGTGCGGTGGACTTTTTACTCATTCTGTTATCGTTGTTTCCTTCTGCGGCCATCGTCCCCGTTCTTATCGTCTTAACGCCACCAAGTTGCTAGGACCTCTGCAGGCCATCCCTAGGTTTTTTCTCTAAAAGTTTCTTGTCGAGGACGCCAGAAAGCAGGGGTCCGCCGAGGGACCCGATTCTCTTCGAGCCTAGATCGCGCCCCACTAAGGGGACTCGCCAACCCGTCCTTGAGATTTTTTCTCTTGCATGGAGAGACACTATCCCTGTCCAAGCTTCCCCTTATTTTCCTCTCTCTGGGCTGAAGCGCTTCTGAATAACAAGACACCTTTTGGACCCCCCTTTTTTTTACATTGAGCGGAGGTAGTGCGCTTCCCCTCTGTAAGCCCTCACTCACTACCTTTCCATCCTCTCACTATTCCCTTGGAAAGTTCCCGATCTTCCCTTCCTGATGTTGTACAAGAATTCCTCAAAGAGCCCTCCCGTTTGCAGGACCAAGCGCCAGGACCCTTTCCCCCCGCGGCCCGGATGCATCTTCTTGTTATCACAACACTCACGGTGGCCCCCCTTCAATTGGCGAGGCATTTCGACCTAGGTCCGCTCAGTTCCTCCCTTCTTTTTCTTTCGACCCTGATAGATCGCCTAGCTAGAGCCCCTTCTTCCTTTCGAAGATTCCTTGGAGCCTCTGGGTTTCGGGGCTCTGCCTGCTGGCTTTCCTCACTGGTCCTCCATTCTCGACTATGCCACGGTGACCTCCTCTAGGGGAAACCTTTCTCTCACATTCTCTTAAACTCCTCTATTCTTGTTCTCCCAGGACTTTTTCCCCTTCGTGTCCCATATCGAAGAAGTGAGCTTTTCTTCCGCTCCCTTTGGCTCCTTATTGTTCGTTCTCTCCCCTTTTTTTAGATCTTTTCTTTGATCATTCCCCTGAAAGCAGACCTTTCCCTGTAGGACCCCAGAAGGACCTCTCTCGGACTTATTTTGTGATATACAATACAGCCCTCCCCCCAAACACTCTCCACGAAGTCTTCCTAGTATTTCCGAGTTATTCGATTCCTCCTTGGTTCAATAGGTGCAGGTCCTCCCCCCCCACCAGGCTCTTTTTAGGAGCTGTCACCTACTTCTGCCTTAGTGAGAGAAGACTTTTCTCGGTCTTCATCCTCTTGATCTTATCTTTGTTCCCCCCTGATCCCACACGCGAGTTTCCTCTTCACTGTGGAGTCTTTCTGTCTTCCTGGGGCGTTGACTGTTTTCAGAGTTCAGGCGGCGAAGAAAGCCATCTTTCCTGCTTCCCTCCGGAGCATATATTCTTCCCAGGCCTTCCGGCTTCTTTTTCTCCCCCCCCCTTCCTCTTGTTCCCCCCACCCCATTCCTCTGATACTCACGGACTCCGTTCCTTGTCCTAAGCCCTGATCGTGGTAGCGTTTTGAAACGCTTGAGGATCTTGGAATTCCCCCTTCCTCCCTGTTCTTTCGTATTGCTCCCGCAATCTCCTCCCTTTCTCCCTTTTCCCGAAGATCCTAGCTCCCAACACGGCGCGCCCCCACTCCTTTTAATGGTCCCTTATCCTCTACTTTCGCGCCCGGGGAGAACACTTTAATTTTTAAAACTTTCTAAGCTTTCTCTTGGCGGGCGCTTATACCTTTTAGATCTTTCCTTTCCACATGGGTTGGGGCCAAGATGTAGACCGAGGATGCTTTCCTCGCAGACCTCCTTGGATCCGCACCGGCTTTCTTCCGTTAGTTTCGCCGGCTAGGAGCAGGTATCTGTTCCGTTTTGACGTCTGGTAATTCTTCTTTTCTCGCCGCCTTTTACCTGGGTTCCCTTTCTCAATACGACCCCCTCTTTTTTATCACTTCAGTTGACGAGCGGTATAAGACTCTCCTCTCTATACTCCCCTTCTTGCTGATCGATCTTTGGACAACACTTTTCCCCCCTTTTTTTTCTTTTCAGAATTTATTCACGTGACAAGAAGGCTATTCCTTGCGTTTTTAGCACAAAGGTTTTTGTGGTCGTTATCCCCTGTTTTCTTACCTTTTCTGACCGCTCAGCAGAAGTCTCTCTTCTCGGGAGATCTCTCCCTTCTCGAGGCTCTTTCCCCCGCCCCCCGTCCTCGAAGTCTTCTCTTACCTCCCATATCCCGACCCCAATATCCGAGGCCTTATCCGGATAGCCATCGTTCCAGCGCTCCGACGAGGTTCTACCTTTTTTCGGATCTTCCCAGGCTCGCTTGGGAAGGATTCTCTATCTTCCTCTTTTTTTTGTTGTCTCCCCCCCCAGCTTCAACTTTTCCTTAGGCCCCCCTTTCTTTTTTTTTCTCCCGATTTTTCCTTCTAGTCATCATTTCCCTTTTTCTTTTCCGGGTAGATTCTTTCTTTTTTTTTTTCATAGCGTTTTTTTCGGCCATTTGCGAGGTTTTTTTCTTTAGCTTCTCCCGAGGCTCCTAGTTATGCAAGATTAGAGGCCTGTTCTTTCCTTGGACAAGGACGTCGGCATTCACCTTTCATTAGGGACTTCCCTTTTTCCGCCGGTCAGTCTCCCCCTTTTCCGTTCCGTCCAGGCGGACCTTTCTCGACGATGAAGTTTTTTCCCTTTGCCAACCCAATTTTTTCCTGGATTCTTTTGCAGTTCTTCCCCGATGATTTTGGTATTAGTTTCCGGCCTGCGGTAATACCCCTTTGCGCGGCGCATGAATCTTCGAAAGCGTCCCCCCCTTTCCGCGATCTATCTGTCCGGACGAGAAGCTTTTTCGTCCTTCCAAAACCAACAACCTTTCCCCCAACCGCCCACCCGCCGGCCCCAAACCCCCCCCCAAATCCCACCCCGCCCCCCCCCCGCCCCCTCCCCACCACTACCCCACCCCCAAACCCCCACACCAATGCCCCCACACCCCCCTCCTCCACCCCCCCGCCCCCCCCCCCCCCCAACCAACAACCCCACAACCCCCCCCCCCCAACAACCCCACCCCCCCCCCCCCAACAACCCTCTCCTCACGCCTCTCCTCCTCCTCCGCCCCCCTACCACCTCCCCATACACAACCCCCACACCCCCCCCACACCTCCACCTGCACCCCCAGACCAAAATCGCCTTCCTCTCCACACCCCACCCTCCCCCCCTCCCCCCCACCCCCCCCACGGCCACACCCCCGCGCCACCACCCCTAAAACACACCACAAACCCCCCAACCCCCCCCCCCCCCCTCCTCCCCCCCCCCCCCCAACCCTCCACCCCAAAATCAACCCCCCACCCCCACCACCCCCCCCCCCCCTCCCCCCAAACCCCCAACACCCTCCCCCCTCCCCCCCCCCAACCCACACCCCCCCCCCCCCCCCCCCCCCACACCCCCCCCCCCCCCAACCCCCCCCCCCCCACGGCCTTAGGGCCTCGCTCCTTCTTCGAGGTCCCTCTTGATCTTCCCCCCCTCCCTCGGGGCCACACGGCAAGCTCAGACCTATCTTCTTTCTGCCAAGAGCCTCCGCTCTCTTGTTCAGCGACAGAAGCCTTCCCCCGAAGTATTTTTCCTTTGGTAGCGCTCCCTTTTTTTGGAATTAGTTTTTATTTTTTCCTTTTTCCAGGGGATTCTTCGAGGAAGAAGATCTTTCGTTCCAGTAAGTACCTTCTAGATCCTCCCAAATATTTCCCCCGATTCTTTTTCTTTAGATTCCTTTCCCCTCCTCTTCAGTCTCTTCTCATACATAGGAAATTGGAGATCTTTTTTTTCTTCATCACGACCTTCGAGAGTTCAGTAGATGAATAGTTAAACTCCTTGGCTTTTTTCTCGCGCTCCTGAGAGAGAGAACTACCTTAAGATCCCCCTGCTCACGTAGAACTCCGTAACCTTCACTGTGGTTCTTTCTTTTCAGATTGGAAGCCTCTGGAACACGCGGCAGCACATCTTATTACTTGGGAAAATTACCCAGCACCACTGTCGCGCTCCGATACCCCCCGGCACCCGCAGGGAAGTTGGACCCTCCAGAATTTCTGCTCACCTTTCCTTAAGTGGGCCCCCTGCGACGGTCTTTACCAGGTGAGAACAGAAGCTGGCTTTCACCGAGTCGTCTGATTTATAAGCAGGAAAAATTTCCCATCCTTCGCATTCACCGAGCCCTCAATCTGAAGACCTTAGCAGTCCCTTCTCAAATTTCGACCGGTCACCTCTTTCCGAGGGTTCGGATTTGCCCGGCTTTTTGTGTTGTAATTGAGGGATCTATGCCCCCCCATATACTGGCCGGGACGGACGCGGAACCCTCCGGGTAATGTTTGAGTGGTCACCGCTTTTTCTTCTATTTGGTAGAGGAGGCTTTTCAGGATAGACCTCTCAGAAGAGTTTCCCTCCTTTCTAGTTCATACCCTTCGCTGCAATTTCCCGGAAGCGCACTTTCTCTAGATCGCCTTGATGCCAATTTTTCTCCCCGTTTTTCTACGCAATGTACTAGTTTCACCAGGCCTGGTTTCTCATAGTTTTTTTTTTACTCTGCCGTCCCCTTACTAACATAGTCGATTTCCATTGGGGGTTCTTTTGGACGCATCCTGCTCTATGTTCTGGCTTCCCTTCCTTCTCCTAAGCGGACGGAGTTCCGCAAGATATCTTCTTACGAAAAGTTCCCAGGTAGGCGACTCTGGCAGATATCCTCCCCTTCTGTGCCCCCTGTTTATCAAAAGACGAGGCGCACGACGATTAGACGCTCCCCTCCTTGGCGAGTTATTCCCCTCAACAGATCCGAGGAGCCGCTGGGAGGGAGCCATCTTTTGTGGGTTCCGGAACGGGGACGAGGGGAGGCCGGATGAGAAGAGGGGTTTTTTTTGAGTTCGGATCTGGCCGTTCGACTCTACGTGGAAGATCCCCGGTCCAGATTTCTTTTTTTTGATTTCGCGGATCCTTTTTTGGACAACCGACCCGAGTTGAACCACCCCAACACTTGTTGCAAAAACCCCTCCACCCGATACAACAAACACCCCCTCCCCCACCGGCAACCCCCCAGCAAAAAAACCACAACCCCCAAACCAACTCCAAACCCCGCACCCCAACAAACCCCCTCCATTTTGCCTCGCTATTTTTTTCCCCCAAACTGATTCCACTTTTGAAGATCTTCCTTTTTTCCTTTTTTCTCCTTTCGTTATTCGCGTCGCCACCGTCTTGATTCTCGAACCTTGAAACGCCTTTTTAAATGGGGAGAGTCCCAATGCCCCCCCACCCTCCTTTTTCTCATACTTTCCTCCACAAGGCCATCATGTAAACCAGCTTTTTTTTTTCCGAAGAATCTTTCCTCACTCTCAATTTCCCGAAGCTTCTTCTTTAGTCCGAACTAAGATCATCCTTTCTCCTAGTCCTCTTATTAATAACCTTTGTGGTTTCTTTTTTTTAGATGCATATGTTACCTCCGGGATAGCTCCTTCTTTGAATAGGTCCGTATAGTTCCCCGAAGTCTTCTTTTTTTCGTTCTCTTGGATTACTTACTTATGGATCTGTGTCGCGGGTTGCCCTTATTTGATAGACTTCCCTCGCCTTAGCAACTCTTCTGGTCTTTAAGAGTTCGGTAACTCACCCTTGGGGCGAGAAGGTGCGATTCCATCTTCCCGGTTTCTTCGCGATCCTCCTCTCCTTGCCGTCCCCTTTTACTCTGACCTCTCTTTGCGAGCTTTTCTCTCCGCTCCCTTTTTTTCCGGTAGGCACCCCTTTCGCGTGTGTTTTTTTTTCTCTCAATGCCCTAATCCCTTTCTTTCTCCGGCTTCCGGACATTTTCTGTGATCAGAGGTCCCTTGGGCCCCTCACTCCTCCCCTTATCTTGAAATGCCGCCCAAAGAGTACCCCCTTGAGGTTTTTTCCCTGAGCTATGGCTTCCTTTCAACATCTTTTCATAACAGTCCCCCCTCCTACGTTCCGTTTCATCCAGGTTGACCGCGAAATACAGAGGTCTCTAGGCGTTACCTTTTGTCTCACAAGAGGTGGCTGATTTCTCGAATCTCAGAAAGCCCAGTGCTTTTTATCTCTTTTCTTAACCGAACATCTTGGGCGAAAGACTGATCTTTCTAGGATTCATTATGTTCGACCTTTTTCAGCGAAAAGCCCCCTCCTATCCAAGCAGTAGGTGAATTTTTTACGACAATCCTTCTTTGCCAACAAGGGAACCCAGGCATGTGCAACTCGTCCCTTCCGCTTTTACTATACAGGAAAGTTTCCTTATCTTCGATATAATTCCCTTCCAGGCTTTTTTCCTTCTTGATGGGATCGTTCTTGATCGACTGATCGAACGTAATGATCCTAAAGATCTCCAGTCTCTCCCCAAATTTTTCGTGGACAAAAGTTAACCCTCAGTCTTCGCACGAGATGTGTCTTTGACGAAAGCCTCCCGAACCCTTCTTCCCGAATCCGACCGTTCTACAGAGGACTTTTTTTTTTTTTATGCTTTTATTATCGGATTTTCCGCTGCAAGTGGATTTTTTTTCCAGTCTTTCCTTACCACGTCTTTACAGGAAAGATCTTAGAGCTACCGTTAACATTCCCTTGTAACAATTACTTCCCACTAGTGCTTCCTTGGCTTTCCCCCTCCAAGTCCTTTTTTTTTTTCAGTCCACGAGGCATACGTCCTTTCCAATCCCCTGCATTCCCCAGAGTTTCTCACGAATGTACTTGCCCGAGGTTTTTTTTTTTTTGCCTTTTTTTCACTTCCGGTTGAGCGATATCTTCTTCGCCAGATCCCTCCCGTCTCGCGAAACTTCTAGCCTCTGGACTTTTCCTCGTTCCTCCCGACAGTTCGTATAGAGGAGCCCCCCCCTCGATTACTTCCCCAGACGGGGTTTTTTCTACGCTAGATCTTTTTTCTCCTCGAACCTCCCTCTTTTCCTCGATTTTTTGCAGTCTTCGGCATTTTCTTTCTGATGATCTGAGCCCGCTCGTTCCCCTAAGAAGACCCCCTACTCTATCCTCTCCCCAACCCTTCCCAAAGGTCCTCCTGTCCTCAATCCCCCCTCTTCTCGGGTTTTGATTTTGTAGTTAATTTTTTTTATTCCCCTTCCAGGCGGGTCCTCAAGTATAATGATCTTAGGATGTTCTAGAATATGCCTTCTTTTCTGCCCCCCTTTGGCTCTCTCTTCCCTGGTTTCTCTCCTGCTTCGAATTAATAGTCTCTCTGTGCGGATTCCCCCCCTGACTTGAATTTTTTGTTGAAGCAGGCCTAACGCGTCTACGGTGACTTCCGTGCGACTTTCTCCTCCGAGTTCTGCCGCCTCCTTTTTTTTTCTCGGCAGGCCTCCCTTCCCTACCCCTTATCTTTGAGAAAGAGGCCGAGAGGCCTCATACCGCTCCTCAGCTCTTTCGGTGTTTATAGTCCTCTTGCGAGGTTTCCTATCGCTTTTTGCTTCTTTTAGACCTTTTCAAATCAGCACGAATCCCGCAGGCGGCTTCCTTTTTGGTTCTCCCGGTGGCGTTTCATGACGTCGACTCTCTTTCATTCTTAAGCGAAGTCTTTAGATCTGCCTTTGCTCTCATTCAGAGACTTTTTGAGCCCCTCCCCCATGCCTAGACCCTCCTCCTCTTCTTAAGCCCTTTTAATCTGATTCAAACATCTACACTCTTTTGAGCCGGTACTTCGATTTTACTTGAGGAACTATCCCTAGTTTGCGATCCTCTTCATAGTTCTTTTTTTTAATCCTATATTTTGTTGTTGATGACCCCTCCCCGAGCGAGCCCTCCCCCAAAAGGGCTTTCGTGAATAGCTATGCACGATGTTTTCCCCCTAATTTTTTCTTTCTTTTTCGGGGGTCGATTGTGGATGTCGTATGGGCTGATGATCCTTACCTAACCTGTCGGGGGTCTATTTTATGTGCCTCTCTCTTTTCTGATTTCTCCTCCAGCTTGAGTTTTCCCGATTAAGGGACAATTCCCTTCCGGCGGACTTCTCTCGAGGCCTTTTTTTGAAACCTCCCCGTCTGGAAACTTTTCACCTGTTTTTTTGGTTGAGTTGACTCCTAGGAGAGAACTTACCCCTCCTCTAAGATGCTCCTTTTGTCCCCTCAGAAAACTCCCCCTCAAGTTCCGAGATTCGACTTTCTCTCCAGATACTAGTCTCTTCGGTCGGAATGAACTTCCCCACAACTTCGAGACTTTATTCCTTTTCGGCCCTTCAACAACAGGCCGAGGTACGATCCGCTTCCCTTTCGTGAATAGATGAACTTCGTCTCGGGGACCTTTCAGCCTTTTTTTTTTCTCATTGTTAGACCTCTCCTTCCCCACGCCTTTGCACGGCATCTGTGACTTACGACGACTCCCCCTCTTGACGCGCGTAACTCGTACAGAAAGATCCTTCTACTCAGGACTCGGTTGCTTCTCTGTATCAGATTTTCTTATCTTCCCATAGGGACTTAGGGAGTCTCCTTTTCTCCTGGTTTTTATATTTCTTTTTTTTTCATCTAGTATTCTTCTCCCTATTCTTTAAGCTATCCCGACACCGCACCCCCTTCAGGAATCCTTCACGAGATATATCGCGTTGCTCTTTCTCTCGAAAATTTTTCTTTTTTCTCTCGACATTTTTTGCCGACTACATCTCTCTCAGTAGCGGCGACTTTCTTGCAGTCGCTATCCCCTCGCATAGTCGTTTTTTTTTTCTTCGCATGCTGGTCGTTTAAGCTGAGATTTTCCCTTCTTCCGAGCCCCCCCCTCTTAAACGTCGACTTCCTCATGCCGTGAGTATGATGTTTTTTGCCTGCAGATGGGTCTTAATCCCTCTGCGTTCCCTGACATCCCCCTTACCTTCGTTCCTTTATTGTTTCCCTGATAAGTGGGCCCTGCCCGGGCGGTAAAGTGATTTCCCCCCCCGACCCCACCTCCTCCCCCCCCCCACCCCCCCCCCCCCCCCCGTCAAGTAGATTTTTCTGAAGAAGGTCCTCTTGTGCAAACCTCCTGATCGATTATATCCTCCCCAAATCGCAACTTCAGGGTGGGTATGGCTTCTTCCCTGTGGGTTTTTCTTTTGTACCCCCCTCCCTGAGGCCCGGCCGCTCCGTTTGGTTCTTTAGGCCTGAAGAGGGATTTCGAGACCCGTTTTTCCCTATGTATAGGCTCCTTCATCCGTACTCTCCTTACTATCTCCCCTCACGACTGAGAGACTCTGTCCACTCCTTTGTACTCAATGCACTTGAGATCATCTAAGGATTTCATCGTATACACAACGAAGTAGCCTCCATAGAGGTCTTGGAAGGTGTTTGTTTTTTTTCCCCCCCAAACTCCCCTCTTAGACTTTCTAGTCTTTTTCGTTAGTCCGGTTTCCAATTTTTGGTACAAATGATATGCCTCGATTTCTTTTCATCCCCTCAGGCACCTTCTAGGTAAGACGATTTTTCCTCCTCTGAAGCCCGGGGGATCCGTTGTAGGTTTTCGTTCTGAACCTATTACCCAACCCCTCTTGCGGTGTAGAACCAGAGATTTTTTTCCCCGAAACTTCTAGAGATAGTGCACGTCTAGTCTCCAACCTTCTTACTCTCCCGATTCGGGTTTAATTTTCCCTCTTGTCTCAGCAATGTTTTCCATCCGATTCTTTTCGATTTCAGATTTTCGCCGAGCCTTCCCTTTTGAGGAGTCCTTTTTTTTTTTTCAACACCCTCTGCCACTTTCGGAAGCGGTGTTTTCCGACAGTTCCCCGACCAGAAGGCGACCCTTGACTTCCACAGATCCTGGCCCCCTCTGACTTTAACCCCCCCCCTGATACGTTGATCCTTTAGGCGAGCATATCTCCCCCTATACCTTTGCACCCCGATAGCGTTCCCCTTTTTCTCGCCCCCTCTTGTCTTTTTCCCCCAGCGCATGAGTCCTCAACTATTTCCTGTCCAGGTACCTCCTCTTCCACGTCTTATTATATTCCCCTAACCCCTCAAAGCCTCAGCTTTCCAGCTCCCCACCGGCGTCGCTTTTTAGACGAGAGCGTCGAGGATTCTTCGTCCTCTTTCCCATTCTCCCCTTTTGTTGTTCTTCCATGCTCCTGTTTCTTTATATCTTCGGAGGGAATTTGAGTCCGGACGCCTTTTTCTCTGTGAAGGTTTCGCTCCTTGATGGTGGCGATGGTTTGATGGAAATTCTCTGAAAGTTTTTCCCCCCTTATGGGGTCTAATCCCAGTTTGGATTATTTGTTAAAAGCCTTGGAGGCTATAATTTTCGCGAACGGGTTCTTTGATCATTGAATCTTTTCTGAGCCCCCCAGGTTCTATATCACGCTAAGGGCTAGCTGGTTGTAGAGATCGACATTTTTTCTTTTTTTTTTTGAAGTCTTTACGGTGTCTTCCTCTAGTGTGGCTTTTTTGTTTTTGGAGCAAAATGAATCCACTCTGGATCGGACTCTAGGAAGTCGTTTCAGCTTGCCCGTGTTGCAAGAATGAATTCTTTTTCAGATTCTTTCCCTATTTCCAGCCTCTGCTGGATATACCAAGAGGAGGACCTTTACCCCCTTGAAACACTCCTATAACCCCCCCACAGACTCTCAAACCCCCCCCCCCCGCGGCCTTCTGACGACGCAGGAGTGGAGTTCTTACAACGAGATCCCCTGAAAGATTTGTGTCCCCCCCTTTTGAATTCTATTTCGTCCTGATCCCAAGTTCACGTTTTGTTTCGCGCTTTCGCCTCGTTTTTCTGGCAGTTTTCCATCCCTCGCGCGCGTTCCTTCTGCATCTCAATCGGGTCCTTTTTGGCTTTAGTCCCTTGTCTTTACTCCCCCCATCCCCTTTTCCCGCGACCTTTTTCCTCCCGCCTTTTTCCCCCGGAGTCCCCCAATCAACACCCTCGATTCAAAGGCTCTTTTTGGACTCTCGGATTTTCCTTACTGATTCTAACTACCTCATGAGTGCTCTTAGAATTGAGGATTTTTTCCAACCCTTTTTCACTTTTTTTATCGGTATTTCTGTCTCGTAGGCTAGATAGATTTCCCCGACCCAGCTTTCGTCTTAGCCCGGTTTTTCTAAACCCTTTGAACTTTAGAGGCAGTAGAAGAGAATTCCAGGTTCGCTCCGTAAGGTCGAGTCCAGGACCGCCCCTGCCCCCACAAGATCTACAGATAACCCTTTAGCTTTCGGCTTTGGGCGTCTCCCCCGTTCCGCTTTCTTTTTTTTTTCCTTAGTAACTTATTTTGAAATTCCCTCTTGGAGCAAGTTCCCAGGCCTTCTTGGACAAGTATATTTCCCTTTTAGCTCGGTCCTTTCCCTACAGCCAGAATCTACGCTTTCGGCCTCCTTTTTCACCATTTTCTGACCAACGCTTGATTTCAGAATATTCGCGCTCGCCGTCTGGTTTGAGACGCTTTGCCTCCGCTCGAAGGCGGCTTCTTCCCCCCGCCAGCCCTTTCCTCTCTGCATTTTCTCGAAGAGGTGCGTTTCCCTGCTTTACCCTCCCTCTGCTAAGGTCTCTGCCTTTGTCTTCCCAACCAAGTCCTTCAAAGCGGCCGCCCTTTTTTCCTTGAAGGAATGTAGAGGATACCTTCCGGCTTATCACGGTAATTTGAACCTCTTTTTGGGTCCCCTAGAGCTGTTTTAGTCCGAAGATCCCTTCTTTCTATCCCCGTTTCGTAGTTTAGAAGGGAAGACTCTCTCTTAGGGACCTTCCCGCTGATACTGATCCTTTCCACGTACCTCTCCTCACTTTCGAGGTCGAGGGAATCCCTTCTACGAGATGGTTCTTCTTGCGGGGATCGGGCTGCGCTTCTTTTCAGCCCCCCACCCAGGGTTTTTTTTTCCGAGGTCGATTTCGATTATCTATTAATAGCAAAGTTTTTCTGCGATTGGACTTTCTTCTGAAAGTCTTGTCTTTCCTTCCCCCCTCCGCTTTGAACTTATATCTTGGTTTCATTTTTGTTTAAAAGGACTGCGAGCCTGTATTACTTCTCTGACGACCTCCCATCAGTGGAATGGATTCACTTTTTTCCACGAGCCCCTTCCAGACCAGGGCTGAGGCATCTCGGGGTGGTTTACCCAAGCTCCCCTTGGCTCGTAGGATTCCAAGCTTCCTTTCCCTTGGCCCTTGCACCTTTTTCAAAGACCCGCTGGGAGAAAGTTTTATGACTTTAGATGAAGTTTCAGGTTTTAATGGACCTTTCTATCCGTCCCTCCTCGTTTCTTTTTCGCAACCCCACCCATGGCGTTCCCTGAGCTGCGAGCTCCCCCGACCCCTTCCTCGTCCTCTCCCTTTTAGATTACGAACCCAATCAATTTTCCACAACATTGCATGATGCACTTCCTGCCGCGATTCTTCTTACGTCTTCGCAATCTTATGAGATTCTCTTGGGACCTTCCCTCTCCTAATCCGTTTTTTTTTATCCCGCGATCAGCACATTCCCAAAAAGGTCTCACAGTCTCGGCCTCGCCTAGACACTTTTTTCTCAGTTACTGCGGTTTATCTTTCTTTTCGTCTTTTCGGATTTATTATCCTTTGAGTGGTTCCTCCCCACTTTGAGAGGAGGGGTCGCCGGCTCTTCTTGAGATATCGAACGCTTCTTTTCCCAGGATTCTCCTTCCCATTAAAATCTATTCTGCTAGGAGCCCCTTTTCATGCAACCCCCGATTGGACCCGAAATTTTCCGAGTCCTAGTCTTTCCCTTTTCGGTCCTCCCCTCAAACCCTAAGTAAGATGAAGCGGGGGTCTCCCTGATCATCAACCTTTTGAGTGCTTACGACTCCTTTTTTGGACGTTCGTCCTTCAACCCAAAATCCCACTTTTTCCCGGACTTGATTTTTCTCGATTAGATTCGAATCTTTTTTTGCCCTCTAGCGATCCACGATGCGTTCTTTTTTTTGGCCTCTTCGTCCGTCTTCCGCTCTTTGATTCTTTTCTTTCCACACGCCCTTTTGGATCCGCAGCGGCATTCTTAGATCCTTAAAGTTTTACGCCTCCCCCATGAAGTTCTTCTCCCCCGTCCAGGGTCTCTGTTGGTATAGCAGAGTCTCCCAGCCGTCTCTTCTCCAGATGATTTTGACTTTTCTTTTTTTAAGACGCTTCGTCTTTTTCCCGCAGCTTCGGGGCGGGCTCCACAAGACTTCCCTTCAGGCGTCTTAATCCCTTTTAGATGTCCCCCCCCCCTGAGAGCGAGATCCGTCTCTGTGGAAGTGGATTCTTAATAGAAGTGGGTGTCCTAGCTTTTTTCGAAGTAGTGGACTACTTTCTGATCTCTTTCTTTCGAGAGGGCGTTTCGGCGCACCCCCCGAAGTAAGCACCAGGGCATCTCAATCTAAATTTTTTTTTCTCAATGCGTTTTCCTCCCTTCTAGCAGTTTTTGCTATTCCAGGAGGCCTTTTTTGTGGTTATCTGCTGGCCCCCCCTCCCGAGCGTCGTCCTCTGATGTCCCTGGCCTTTTTGCCAAGCTTTTTCTGGCTTCTGAGCCG
>Ga0179593_1324852_pt1 | contig 13434 bp, 10 predicted proteins | sample CZODoug2_1_08_16_FD_185931 | JGI IMG/M metagenome (GOLD analysis project Ga0179593, IMG submission 185931) | Vadose zone soil fungal communities from Angelo Coast Range Reserve, California, USA - CZODoug2_1_08_16fungal (PacBio error correction) | ecosystem: Environmental > Terrestrial > Soil >... | reverse complement strand
GGGCTTACAGATGAGTTTGTCGAGTCTTTCTGGAGTATCCTTCAAAGGGGGTCAGCGGCAGGCGTTTCTTTGAGCTTCCTTCCTTTGAACTTCCCCCTGTCTTTCTCTTGGCCCGCGTTCCTGTGGCGGATGAGAGGGAGCTTTGAGGCGTCTGTCTCATCCTTTCGCCCCAGTATAATGGCGCACCATGTCCGTTCTTTTTCTTTAGGCCTTTGATTCGGTTTTGAGGTATATTGAGCGGGAGTCATTCTTCGTGATAACATCTTAGTGATCTTACGACCGTTTTCCTGGCGACCCCATGAGTCCTGGATGTACTACTTGGCTTCAGTAAAATATTTGTTGGGGGTTTTTTTTTCTTTTTGATTTTAAGTTTGCCGTTCAGTCTCGCCCATCGATCTTTAACCTAGTCTCCCTCTGACTCTCCCTCCCAGGGTGTTACTTTTCTAGGTTCCCTCCGGAGCTTCCTGTAGGAGATAACGTTCCTTTGACGAACTTTGTGTCTTTACAAGGTCTTCTCTCCTTCTATAACTACTCCTTCTTTATGTTTTGATTTTCTTCTTTTCCCCCAAGCACAGCAGTTCCTCTCCGTAGTCCTCGTTGAACAGTTGCCATTATAAAGTGATTATGCTCTGAGCATCCGTCTGCACAAGCTGTTGGGTCAGTCTTTTTAGCTCCCCTTTCTGCTCTTCCCCCCCCCCCTTTCGATCGTTCCAGCGCCGGCGAATGTTTTTCCTCACCTCTCCTCCTTCCCCCGAAGGCCTTTTCAACCGATCGGTTCGCCCTCTGTTTGGTTATACAGTAAAGCAAGCTTATGTTCGGCTGTTTCTTCTCTAATTTTCGCCATTGCCTTTCCTGCCCCCGAATTTCAACGCCCTTGGTTTTCCCCCTCCCTTTGCCCGGCTGACCTGCGAGACAACCTAACGCGGTCTAGACCTTTGCCTCTAGTAGTCACCGCCCCTTCTGACTTTTCTCAGCACGCCAGGTTTCCCGCAACGCCGGACCGGTCCATCCCCGCGAACCTGTCCTCTCCCCCCTCTCAATAACAGGGACTTTCTTTTCTTCCCGTTTTCTTTCCGCGCGACTGCCACACCCCACGAACTGCGTCCTCGTGCACCTTTGACGCAAGTTCTATCCAGTAGATTTTTCAACTTTTCCTCCACGTTGCCCTTCTTTTAGCGATCCTGCCGCGACCCCCCTCCTTCCCCCTCCCACGTTTCCAAATCAAGCTTCCCCCCCGCTCAAGCCCCGGTTTTTTTTACTGGCACTTTTTGTAAGCTCGTTGATGTCGGTTGGAAAGTCTATTTCTGCCCGTCAGAAAGTCGTGCTCTGAGCGCTTTTGCGCTTTGATGACCCGTTCTTTCCTTCCCTCTCCATTCCTTCCCCGAAAGTCTTGCCCTTCCCTTTGTCTGCCCGTAGAGTGTTCATGTTTGAAGTTGCACACTCGGAGGGTGCGCTCTTCTCTTCGTTTTTTTGTTTGTTGTTGAGTACGCCCCCCCCCCCTAAAACAGTTGCGCAATTTACCCCCCAACCCTTCTCTGCACTTTCCTTCCCCCCTGAGCGTCAAGTAGCTCCAGAGCTGTGCATTCCTTCCTTGCGGGAGGTTGACAACTTTTCAGATCAAAGCGAACCGCGCGGATCGTCGCAGACTTTCGACTGTTTCCCCCCTACTTTTTCCCAACCCGCCAATGTAGTGTCTGCGTCGTTTTCCCGGCGTTAGGCCGCATAGCTTCTTATTTGCCCTGGCTTCGTTTGGTCGGTGTGGTTGTCATTTTCTCTCTTGTTATGACGCAAATGTTCAGTTGCTTGCCGGCGACTGATCTCCCTGTTTTAGTGCTCCTCTTTTTCCTCTTTGAGAGGTCTCCCCCTCTCCCCTGGTTCCTCAGGAAGGTAATTTAAGAAAGGGTCAGCCCCTTTTTTCCTCAGTTTTTTTGGCCCTTCGCGGGGAGGGAGGTCGTCTTTTTCCGGTGTCATCTTTCTTCTTTTTTTTCTGACGTCCGGGTGTTGCGTTTTATTAGGGCCCCTTCTCCCTCTTCTCTGTCTCCGGTATGGCTTGTGAGAGAGGTGTTTATTTTCGCCGGTCGAGGCTTTTGGACGCCTTCTTAAACGCCGGGGTGGGCCCCTTTGCGGACCGATTATGTTTTCTGTTTCTGGGATATCCTTACCTGACAAGCAACTCTCCCTTCCGTTTATCCCCCGTGCACGGCAAGGATGACAGCCCCCCTCGGCGTTCAAGTCCCCTTGTTTGAGGTCGATGTTGCGGTTCGCATGCTTGGCGATGGCGATTTAGCGCCCTTTTTTTCCCTGGTTGAGAGCCGCCTTTCCTCGCAGCCCTCTTTGATAAGACTGATCTCGCCTGTTAACTTTGAACCCTGGTTCCGGACTGTTTACCCCCGCCGCGGTCCACGGTCCTTCCCATGCTGGTTTTTTTTTGACCATCCCCGAGGACGCTTATTCTTCCTCCCTTTCAGTATTAGACTTTTCTTGTTTTCCCTCCCAACTTCAAGGGGCATTCTCGGGCGCGCGGAAGACTAGGATTTCCCCTAGAACCTTCTAGCCCCCCCCGCGTCCGTGCGCGTTCGCTTACGTGTCCCCCGCTAGTCTGGCCTTCGGCTTTCTTATTTGCCTCATACCCACCCAGGGGACTCCGGAAGCCATGCGGTCATCTCTGTTCTAGCACGGGTCCCCTTTCTGGCCCCGTTGACTGGCCCTTTGCCACCTCCTTCCGTTTCTCTCATGAGTCTGACCTGCGGACATTTGGCCAGGATATGGGGCTACTTGCCTACCCACTAACCATAGTCCCTTTTATTGCCACTCCCGAGGGAGAGAAACGAGACTTTTCTTTCAATCTATTTTGCAGTTGCGCTTCCTTCCAGTTTCAAATCCCCTCCTCCTCCTCGACATGCCGATTCTCCTCCTAATTTGTTGTTGTGTGCGAAATGGCGGATGACGGTCCTCTTTGATGCGCTGCGCTGGTGTGGAATCTTCCTTTCGGATAGGATCTTTGTTTTGAACTTGACCTTGGTCCCTTTTCTCTCCCCCCTCTTTCGGGACTTTTCTCTCTTTCTCTGACCCTCGTGTTTGAAGGTTAGACGATTACTTTTTTTCAACATGTCCGGAGGGAGCGTGCCTGCTTTGGTGGATTTAGGTCTTGAGCTGGCGTTCCCTTAGTTTCTCCCCCCTCTTTTTCTGGATCTCTAGAGAGGAAGGTTTCGTGGACCCCCCCCTCTTTTTTTTTTTTCTATGATTCCCTCTTCCGTCAGTCGGCCCATCCGTTGGAACCGCTCCTTGCGCGCACGTAACGGGTTTCGCGTTTCCTTTTTCACAGGACCTGGCGGTTGCTTCATAGGAAAAGCGGGCCTCCCCCTCCCACTTGTTTTACCAGCACGCCCGGTATGAGACGTACGGATGAAATTTCCTCCGGGTCTTTGATTCGGATTTACCGCAGGTCTTCCCCTTTTCTCGTCCCTGTGCAACGCGCATTTCACCTTTTTCTTTCCTAGAAGAATGCCGTCTTTCCCCCCCTGACAGCGCGATCTTCTTCCATTGCATGACCAGAAGACTGCCCCGTGCAAACTTTTTGCTGATCTCCCGGCAAAGCGGCCGCTATCCTATGTCGCACTCTCCGAACTTGAGGCTAGTTTCCCCTCCTCAGTTGAAAGTCCTTCGTTCCTTTTACTCCAACGCCGACTATTCGTTTTTAGGGTCCTGATCTTTCCCCAATTGACAGGCCTCATGCTCCTTTCCACGGGAAAGGACATCCGGTTTCCCTTTTCTCCCCCCCCCTTGTCCCTTCTACCTTTCTCCGACCCCCTCTCGTTAGTGCGACTGTTGCCCTGCGTCACGACCCCGTAGTTCCGTGCCCGGTTCTTCCCCCGAAGAAAAAATCCGCCATGTTCCGAACTCCCCCTTCCCGGTATCTCGAATCCCTCCCCGAGTTCCCGGTGACCTCGCCCCACCCTCCTCAACCTACACAATCGTTTTTTTGTCTCTTTCCCTTCCTTTTCTCTTCGCTCCATTAACGTTGTCGACCCGAATCGTCGTCCCCTCTCCCTCTAGGATGGCCCCGAAAAACAGGGAGATCACTGTAGATTCCGTCCCCCTTTTTCAGACACTTGCAGTCTTGTCAATGAGATCCTCCGGCACCCTCCTCACAAGAGTCCCCTCACTCCCTTTCAAATACCAAGTTCTTAAGCGGCATGGCAGCCTCACCCGCCTGTCTCGGTGCTTGTCGATTTTTATTCCTTTACGCAAGCTTCCATTCGTCTAGACCTCCCTTCTTCCCCCTCTGTTCGGTCATCTGGGGCCCCTTTTATCCGGGTCATGCAACTGCAGGGCGTACTTTTTCAGCTGGCTTATTGGGTTCGTAGAGGTTCGTTTCTTAGGCCCATTTTGAATCCCTTCAACTCGGTTTCTCTTCTCTTCCTTCGTGTTTGTTTTCTCTCTCTTCCCTGAGCGAACCTCTGCTCTTTTTTTCAACAATTTTTGTGTACGAACTTTTCTGGACAAAAGAGCCATTCCCGTCCGTTGCTCGCCCTGTGCATTCCTCCCTTTCCTAAAGGCAGTTTCCCCCTCGAACAGCTGAGGAGTCGCTGATTTACCTTTTTTTCCTTCCTTTCCCCACTTCGTTTAACTCCGCTGCAAGTTGCGTTTGCTGGCCCCGATTAGCTTGTGTTCTGATTTTCTTTTTTTTCAGCTGTTTTCCCTTCTGGTTTCTGGCATGTCTTTTTTCCTCCTTGGGGACTGGCGGGTCTGCTTTTCTTTAGCGACGGATCTCCCCTGGGTTTTTCTGTTTTCGCCTTTCCTCCTTTGCGTTCTCAGGGTTTCGACGGGGACTTGGAGATCGTAAAGGCTTCAACGCCCTCCCGTTTTTCTTCGTATTCTCTTTCCCTTTTTTCGGGGATTACGATTTTATCCCCTTTTAAGGTGACATGCTTATTTTTGATGTCCTTTGGACCTACGGGACGAATCTTCCCGGGCTGACGCGGCGACTGGCCTGCCCTTTTCCTTCTCCTGTCGAGTTTTTCGTTATTGGTTTGCCCCCTCGGCCTGTGGATAGAAGTGAAAGTTTTCGGTTACTGGGACAAGTGGTCTTCCTAACCTCCATGGAATGGCTGAACGGGATCTTCTCCACACGAAGCCGAACGATGATTAGGATTAACCCGGGGCAGGACCGACTACGAACCGTTTTGGTTCTTTTCCCCAGGAAGTCCTGTTGTACGTCGTGAGTCGCCTCGTGCTTTGGAGATTGGTCGATCCCCGTGTGTTTCAAGTTCCTTTCGAGCAGTCTGTGGTGACTCTCTTACGCCTCTGTCTTTCCTGACTTTGCTTCTTCGTCCTTAACTTTATACCTTTTTCCTTCTGGTTGCCACCCCTCCTCGAAAGGTCACGCTGTTGCTGGGTGAAACCTGCCCCTTTTCCCCCCTCCTCTAGTCGTTTCTTTTCGGTTCCATACCGGTCTTTATGGTAAATACCATTTGGGTCCACTTCCCTTTTGCGGCTGTCAGCGCCCCTCGCCTTCGGTCATTCTTTTTGAACTTTATACGTGACCTGAGTCATTGTTGGGTTCCCCCTCTCTTTCGGAGAACTCGTTTCATCTCTAACACCAGTTTTTCACTTCCTTTCCCGCCCCCCCCCTTCTTCCCTTCCCCAATAGAGAGGGACTATCATCCACGCCATCTTTAGAAAGACTTCCGCCACTAAAGGTTCCCTACCCCTTGCCCCCTTGAACTCTCATTTTCCGAATCGCGGTCCTTTGTGAAGCACTGGAATCGGGATACTCTTCCCCCCCCCTACTCCCGATCGCCTTTCTGCCCCCTCCTCCCATAAATCCTTCCTTTTTCAGTTCACAAGGTCTCATAGCCTTTTGGCGCTGTTTACTCCCAGCGCCATTCCGAATTGCGCGTCCCGGCCGCAAAATCTAGATATTCATAAGTTTTTTTTCTCTTTCTGGCGTTCCATGACTCGGTCGAGGATGCGTTTTCGTTTGGTCAGGTGGGACCTTTTTTCCCTTCTGCGGCGTTGATTCGGACCTTTTTTTCACGAACAAGGTTTTGTATATGTCGGTTACGCTGGTAGGGGTATATCTTTGGCGCTTAGTTTTTTTTAGGTTTAGCCCCATCTCTCTGGAGAACATGTCGCGATTATTCGCTCCTTCTCTTTCCCTGCGTTTTTCTTAGTTTGAGCTGGGTTTTTACTTTCCTTTGATAACCCCTTTTTTTTCTAGTCCTTGGCGAGACGTGCGTCGCGGCAAGTGTGGTGCATGCGATTACCTTTTTTTCCCGTTCGCCCTCCTCCGGGGAAACCGACGAACTTCCCCTGTTTTTTTCAGCGGTCGGTTCCCTCCGGCGTTTTTGCGCGTACAGTCTTTCTCCTCCCTTACTCTGCCAACCTTGGATTCCCAAGGGCTTTAGGTCTGCTAAGGAAGCACTCCAGAGGCGGGGAGAGTTGAGTCTACCGCCCATCTTGCCTTTTTCCTTTTTTCCCCCCCCTCCCTGCAAGTTTTCAAAATTTTCTTCGTCGCTGAGCCTCAAGTCTTCCAGCAGCGGGTCCTAGAATTTGCTTCTGCAGGGATTTCTTCCAGCCCCTTTTCCCCCTTTTCCCCAAGGGCCGTTCGCGTTCGAAGGGCATGACGGGCGACAATCTCCCTTACCGTCCCCGAAATTGACTGTTTTTTTCCCCCCTAGGACGTTTTTTTTACCTGCGTCCCTGTTTCCCTCACGCTTTTTTTGCATTCGTTTGTTTTTATCCAAATCAGTTCGTTCCCCCCATCCTCATTCTTTCCGCCACGTTCATGGCGCCCCCCTTCTTTTCCTTCTCTGAAAACGGCCTGCGTCTTCTCGACACCTCACGGATCATTCGAGAAGCTTGCGCTGAAGTTCCTTCCGACCAGTCCGAACCTTGTTTCGGCCCAGCATCCCCTCCAGACAGGGTCTAAGAAGCCGGAAATTTCTTCCTTCTTCCATCCATCCCCGCGTCCCCCTTAGTTCAATACCACCCCTCCTTCCCCCCTTTGTCTTTCCAGCCCCTAAGCTTCGCGCCCCTCTTTCCGAGTTCGTTATCTCGTCACGCGTCCCGCAACTATGAAGCAGCCAGGAGCCATTTCGCTCAGCGAGTCCCTCAGCACGATTCCCTTCTTCTTTCCTCCCCCTCGGATTCATTTGGCAACCAGCTTTTTTTCACCCCCCCTCCTCTCAACGAATCCCTTCAATGATCACCCAGTTTTTTTTTCCTCTTCCGGGGTGCCCGACGACGTGCAGCCTGCGGTTAGCCTCGATGTGGTTTTGCACCTTCGATAAGAAAATCAGAAAGTATTATTACTTCCTCTTCGTGCCTCTTGTTGAGGGTGCCGTTTCCCCAGGTTTCCCCCTCCTCCCCCCAGTAGGAAGGCGGATGATAGCTTGCGGTTCTTTGGTCCCTCGAATTTTCTCGTCCCATTTTGAGAACTTTTTTTTCACTTTTTTTTCGAATCCTTTTCTTCCTCCGTTTTTTTTTTTTGGACTCCGCTCGCCCCCCTTATTGTGCCGCCCCTTCCCAACATTGATTCCTTTCCTACCCCTCTAAGTTCTACATTACTCGTTTTTTAAAGGCCGGTCCTTACTCCTTCTTGCAATTGTCAGATCCCTTGCAAACAATCATCTTGATTCGATACGACTTCGGACTGTGATCGACTTCCAACTCGTACAATCCCGTCAGGCTGCCCGTCGACTTTTCAACAATTCCCTCTTTCCCCTTCATTTGTACTATTGATCCTGTGCGTGTCTTTTTGAGGGTGTATGCTGGTTCCCCCCCCTTATATTTCCCTTTTGATTTCATTTGCAGCGTTTCTTCGGGTGAGCTTTCTTTCCCCTTTTGCGTTTGGTCATCCTGGGTGCGCGGGAAGACAGGTCTCCACTCGCTTAGGCTATTGACTGTCACGCTAATTCGTCGCCGACTTTGTCCCTTTCGCTTCCTGGCGCTTTCCACCTTTTCGCTTTTTTTTGAGGCTTACGCGGAGGAACTTCCGATTCTTCTTCCCCTTGGTCTGAGTGTTTCAGGGACCTGTCGCAGGGCCTTTGTTTTCCGACGGGCTTTTCCCTCTTTCGGAATTCCGGCTCAGGTGGCAATGAGCGGTGCGAATTCTGAGGGCGGTGGCTGGGACACGCAGTGGGCGTTAATGTGCCAGTGTTCTTAAGATGAGAATTTCCTGCCTAGGTACTTTTCCCTTCCCCCCTCAAAGCTGCGGCTTTTCCCTTTCCCCCTTGGTCACCGTCCAGTGCCTCTAAAGGGAGGTTTCACCAGGTCGGGATTTGACTTTTCTGCGAGTCTAATCGAAGCGACGGCTTCTTTCGCGCTCGTCCCCTTTGTTCAACCAGTGGAGGCCTTCCCCTTTCCTCTCCCTATAGAGCTGCGGGTAAAGAAATTTGTGACTTCATGCCACGGCTCCAACTTCCCCTGGTCCTGGACTTTTCCCCCCCGAAGAGGCACCGAGAGTCCTCTTTTCTGGTGCCACGACTCACGCTTCCTCCGTTAGTTCTAGCTTTTGATCTCCCCCAGGTGTGCTTTCACTCCCAAGTTCAGGTTTAAAAGGCTGTCCAAAGGCCACTGAGTCTTTACTTTGAACGCCCTGGTACGTAGAGTAGGTAAGCGTGTCCCTCTTTGGAGGTTTGACTTTCTTTTCGGGTATTACTGCTGCCCCCCCCCCTAGTGGACTGGCCCTCCCCTTCTGTCTCCTCGCGTCACCAGAATTGTTTCACATTCTAATGGAACGTCCAGGCTCAAGAATACCCGCAGGACCTGGAGGCTCCCGAATCGCCGGATGGCACTTTTTGACTGTTTTCTACCTGGCTTTCCCCCCCCTTCTCTCTCGACTGTCACCTCTCCCCCTCACCCGGCATTTTCACGTTTTCAAAGGACGCTTTTATCCCATCTTTTTTAGTTCCCCCAGGACTTTTCCCCGCGCCAAAGATATCCCGCTCCCCGGCGCCCCTATAATCTTTCCCTCCTCGTGTTTTTGTTTATTTTTGTCTTCCCCCCTTCATGTAGTTCGGCTATGCGCTGGTCATTTTTCAACTTCTGGGTCAGCGTCTGATGATTTTTTTGATTCATTTTGACACCCTTAAGGGTCTTTTCGGTTAGTTTGGATTTTCAAGATGATGCCTCTTATTTTTTTCGCTTCTCCAATTCTTTTCTGCCCTGCCTTCCTCTTCTGCCCCTTTCCCTTTCGATCGTAGGTCTTCTCTGGGCGTTCCGTATTCTTCCCCCCTTCTTTACTTCCCTTTGGGCGAGAAGTAGCAGTTAGTCAGGAATCCAGATGGGGCCTCTGGCTGATTTCTCTCCTTTAAGTGCCAGATTCTTTTCCTTCGTACTCCTCTGTCCCGTGAGGGCCTTAGGGTTCGGGGGAAATCTCCTGCCCAAGTAACCTTTGTTTTGCTGTTTTTTTTTACCCTGCGGTTTCCATTACTCCTGTCCGCCCCCTGCTTGTTTGATTTACAAAATTGACTTATTAGCCTTTTATAGAATAATCTGTATCGGTGTGGATTTCACCCCCCGCCACAAGCCCTTTTCCCTTTGTAGGATGTGGTCACCATTCTGAAGTGTCGGTTTTATTTTTTAGGTCTTGAGATTCGCGGGAGTTTTTTCGTGGACTGTCGTAGAGCATTGGACACAAAGGGAAGCTTCCCCTCCTTCCCCTCTCCGGCGTGCTTACTTAGACCCCCCTAATGACCTCTTCCCCCTCCTTTGAATTTGCACGTCCGGCGGGCGTCCCTGGTCGGGGTTTCGTCCCAAGTGCCTATTTACTTTTGTTTTTTTTTTTCAGGTTCCTAACCATGAAGCATTTCCTATTCGGGAGACACGCACCTGTTTTTTCCTCTTCCAACGCGCCTCGGCTACCTGCGCCTAACCATATCTCACCGGATCAGCCGTTGATCCCAGAGCTCCTCGACCCGTCGTCCCCGATGTCCTTTCCTGCGGTAAAAGAATCACAACATTCTTCGTACCTCCCGTACCGGATCCGTTGGTTCACCAAGGGCAAGTCTCCCTTCTCCTGTCACCTTCGTTATTTCCTCTTTCCCTTTTCAGTCTCTTCCAGAGCTTCGAGACCTCTCCGAGGCACAAAGGATGGCAAGAAATTCATTTCTCTCCTTCTCAACCCTTTCCCTTCCATCTGATTTCCGTCATTAACCGCCCGCTAATTAGTGCCCCCTCTTCCCCTGCGTCCTCCCGTTGCCCCTTCCCCTCACCTAAAGGATTCCTTGGGCAAGTCCCTTTTGACGGCATGACTGCTGATGTTCGATGTTGGCACTCGATTCTGGTCAGAAAGTCGAACCTCTTCGCCTTTTTGCTTTTATCTGACCATCTTTAGCACGTTTATGCCACCTTCTGCGGAAGTTCGCTTTTACTCTCTTTTTCCCGGGTCGTCCTATGAATTTTTGTTTGACTAAAAGACTCACTCGCGGGTTTTCTCTTTTCTGTTACCTTCCTTCCGTATTTGTTACCTCTTTAATCAGCCGCCGAAACCCCCCTTTTTTTGCCCCCTTCCCCCCCCCAAATCTTATAAGGACCCCCCCCCCCCCCCCGAACTACGTTGGCCCCACGGGCGTCTCCTTTTCAGCCTGTCGCCTTTCCGCCTACTTGAGGTAAACGTAACTCCCCCTGCGCCACCCAGCTACGGGAGGTCTCCCTTTCCCATGACTGTGTCTCGCATCTCACATCTCCGCAGGGCTCACGTATTTTCCGTATTGTTTACCATGCGCTTAGTCCCTTTATCTTGAGCCCCTCGTTGTAGATGAGGGGTGTTCCGCTTTTTCGGCCCTTCCGCGGGTTTTCCTCCCTCTTTTAAAGAGGGATGATTGACGCTTGATCGACTCGATTGCGTTTTCATCTGGTGACTCCCTTCTGTCGTCCGATGCTTTTCTGATCTTTTGGGAGTAATCCTTAAATTCTGGGAATGATCAGTCTCCTAATGTTCTTCGATCCCTGTTTTCCTTTATTCTCCTAGTGTGCTACTGGTGTTATCAGTTGTCGGAGTCACCATGAGCTTTGGGATGTGGCCTGTCGCTTGCACCTTTGACGGACGTGGGTTTGGCGGAGCGGTCCAGCTTCTTCGATTACTGAGCCTTGAGTTCTTTCAGGTGTCCCTGCCCTGTCGCCTATTCCCCGTGGAAGTTCCGGCTTCCACTGGGGCGTCATGGTGCCCCGTGGCGTCATGATATGAGCCGTTTTCATGTTGATATCCCCCCGGACACGAAGCAGAACGCCTGCGTTCCTCTACCCGGCGGCACTGAGCGTCCTCCCCCCGCAGTTGGCAGGGGTGACTCGGATAGTTTCGCTCTCAGCCCGTTCCCTTGCCAGTGTTTACGATAGCGTCTCTCCCTCTTCAGAGACCCAGCTCTACCCGTGGTCCAATGCTGATTATGCTGCTCATAGACCTCCCTGGCAACTTTTCCCTGAGGTCTGGTTTTACTTCCGCGGTCCCTTGGAGAGGCCTGCTGTGGGAAATCCCTCCCTCACTCTCCCCTCCTCCGGTTCATCTTTTAATCCTTTTTTTTGAATCCCAAGGTTTGGCAAGGCAGCTGAGTTGCTCCCCTTTCTCCTTGAAAAGGCTTACCCTCCCGCTGCCTTCGGAGGGTCTGCTCATCAGTACGATTGGTACCCCTTTCTGTCTTTCTCCTTCCGGGCTCTCCTTTTACCATCTTTTGGTTCGAAGAACGGCTGCGCCTGGCACTCCCGACAGAGGGGGCGAGTCCCGGTCATTCAAAGCAGTCAAGACCCCAACTACCCTTCCTTCTTTTTTTTTCCCAGCTCGAGTAGCTGAATGCGCCCAGTACATTGGGCGCAGGAGATTGGTTGACCCCCTTTTCAACCCCACTACGAGATCAGCCAATGTCTTTTCCCCCCTCCCTCCCGTACTCTTTCACCCGGACAGGTTAACTGTTCAACCAGGAAGGCCTATCCTCCGTCCCCTCTGGCCCGGCTTAATGTCAAGCGCATGAGGAAAAGGTAGTAGCAATCTCTCTTTTTACTCACGGTTGTGTGTTGCTGGACTCTTTTCGCCCCACTTCCTCTTGAGGATTGGAGTGGTTAGTTTCCCCTTCCGGTCGCGTGCACCCTGAGGCCGTTCCTTTTCCTGACGGAAGGGTACGACCGAGTTTTTGGTTTTTTCGTGCAGGCCATGGGCCTATGATAGAGAGTTTTTTTTTTGTTTATCCTTGCCCCATATCCTGTGTTTCCCCCTAGGCGAGATCGCGCAGGATCTTTCCTTTCGTTAGGTATCTTGCCTGATTTTCCGGTCGTGTACCCTATTTTCTTTCTTCGGACCCTGGTTTTTCCGAAGGGGAGTACAGATTGTTGTTCTCAGGGATGCCTTCCGTCCCCGGCACCTCCCGTCTGGTACTCTTCATAGGCGCAATTACCTGCGTTCCTCGTTCTAGTTCCTTCCTTGGCGCGGGTGCCTTCCTTCTTCTGCCCCGACGGCCCCTACTTTTGCTTCCAAAGGCCTTTCGGACTACTTCACCCCCTGATTCACTCCAGCGGCGGATCAGCGGCTTTCCGCCAAAGTGTGCCTCCTTTTTTGGTTCACAGTACTGAAAGTTCAGGTCTTCGACTGTAGCAGCCCTTTTTTTCCAGGCCCCTGAGGGTATCTTTTTTCCGCAGTTACTGCTCTCCCTCTTCCTTTGCCAACCCAGGAACTCCGATCGCTTCCATGCCGTATGCACTCTAACCTTCGTCAACGACCTTTGCCTTTTTTTCACGTGCCGCCCCTTGCTCGTGGCGGTGTCCCGTGGTAAGCGCAGTTTGTTCGTGTGGGACATCCCACGTCGGCCCTGCTCATCTCCTCCACCCCAGGTTCACGTACCCTGCGTGTCCTTAATTCGTTTTTTCCGGAGACCCGACCCCCCCTCTATAATGCAGAGGCCGTCCTTCGTCGCCTCCGTGTAACTTCCTGACCTGTCAGTTTCCCCCCCCCCTTTTTTTAGCTGCCGGACCCCATTACCCTATTCCTCCCCGGCGAAGTTCAGCCTCCTCTAAACCATGAAGTGATGCGTTTTTCCCTTTTGCTCCCCCCGTCGAATCGACGTCACTCTTCCGCCCCGTCACCATGCTCCCCCCCTCCATTTCGATCGTCGCCAAGCTTCCCTTTCTCTGAGGCGTCTGTGCATAAACCGCGATCGTGTTGGCAACAGCCACACATTCAGCGTTTACGCAAGTAAACTCCTCTTCATTCCCTCGGCATTTGGCCCTCCCGTAAAGACGTTGGAGCGGATATTTTCTCTTTTTGAACTGATTCATTCCCATTCTCAGTTCATGCGCCCTTTCCCTTCCTTGGTCTCTGCTTGAGGGGGATCGACCCCGTTTTCGGTAAATTGCCCCCAGTTTTATGAGGCAATGATCTATTTAAGCTCTTGCCGAGTTTTCGTCCTTCTTCACAGTTTGTCACTTGCTAAACGGAGGTCT
>Ga0179593_1660324_pt1 | contig 13435 bp, 16 predicted proteins | sample CZODoug2_1_08_16_FD_185931 | JGI IMG/M metagenome (GOLD analysis project Ga0179593, IMG submission 185931) | Vadose zone soil fungal communities from Angelo Coast Range Reserve, California, USA - CZODoug2_1_08_16fungal (PacBio error correction) | ecosystem: Environmental > Terrestrial > Soil >... | reverse complement strand
GCAGATTCAATAAACATGATGCCCAACTTTTGCACTCTTTGCGTTTGATTTCCTTTTCATCGTCGCCGCTGCACGTCCTAATCATTTATCTATCGCTTTTAGCAGGCAAGTTTTCCCCAGGCTCTGTGCTCAGCGATTGGCCCCGTGGGCAAGCTAAGATCGTGCGTGCTATCTTTTTTTTGCCCCTTCATTCCTCTCTTTTTTCAAACCCTCCAAACTGGGTCTCTTTTTAAGGTGTCCCCCCGGACCCTTTTTCTTGCGATTCGGAGCCGTTGTCTTAGGCGTTTTTTTGCTGACAAATGAAGCTGCGGGACCCTTTTGTTCTGGCCTTCATCTTTCTCATTGACATTTCAGGCTGAATTCGGTCGAAGCTTTTAAACATGCTGTTGTTCCCCTTCCCCCCCCTGATCTCTGCTTTCCAAGTTGACTGCCTGCATTTCAAAAAGTCGATGCCCCCTTCCATCCCCCCTCTGTCGGTCATGCTGGTGGTTCTCCACCTCCCTTTCTTCCCTTGATGCGTCTGAATGACTCCTTTGGTTGCTCCCCCTCCTTGCTCTCATCCAGGTTTGGCGAGTCCAAGAGTGGAGGACTACACGTATTGATGGAGATTCGTTTCTCATCTCCCCCCCCTAGAATATTTTCCCCTTCCCCCCGCACTCCTTTGCGGTTTTTTTGTCCAACACCTTGATCAACGTGCCTCTTTCCCCAGACGGCGCCCCCGGAACCCCGTACCGGTCCTCCTTCTGTTTCTTTACCCCCCGTCACGAGTCTTTCCCTTCCCTTCTTACGTCGTCCTACACGGTTTTTTTTCCCCCCGGAGACACGTAATTCCCATCTCCCCAAAGGTCCCCCTCCACCTGTAAATAGTTTCTAGGGGCTCCGGCAAAAAAAGAACCCCGTTTTTTTTCCTCCACTACCTGCCCGTCGCGTCTTTTTGGTTCGCCCTCGCTGGGGTGATAGATTGCAAGTACAATTTCGGAATTGCTTCTTTTCCTCTTAAATCCTCGGGTTCGACCATTGCGCGCTCAATCTGGCGGCCCAGACTCCCCCTTTTAGACTCTCTTTAATTCCGGTCCATAGCTCCAGCAGCTTCCATACCCGTATGATCAGTAAGGCGTTGGTCCCCGTTTGTTTGAACGTCTCGAAAGCAGTCCTCACGCAGCTCCTGTCGCCCTTAAGAGTCCCCAGTTTTATTCGCCTTTGTAGTCGACTTTTTTTTTTTTTCCCCCCCCCAACAAGTGATGGACATGGGTGTCCGACAATTTTTCACCCCTTTTCGGCGTGTTTTTTTTCTTTTTTCGTCTACTTCCTTCTCGTCTCTTTTTTTACTTGATTGTTTGCCCCCGGATCCTCCGTGACGGTGGCGGAGGACTTCGATGATCTTTGCGGCTGGCCCCTTTCGGGTCTTCTTTTTTTTTTGCCTCTCTTCTTTCCCCAATTCTTTTTTTTAGAGATCGCCACCCCACCCTCTATTAACGCGCCCGTACTCGGTCGATTTATTCCCGTCCGGCCCTATTTAATTAGATGCCACCCGGTAATCCTTTCCATTCTCCCTTCCCCGAAACACTGGTACCAATCGAATTTTTTCTTGGACTCGGCCCACCGGTGGCGAAGAACTTTTTAATCACGCAAACACCCCCCGCTTTTATGGCTTTGCCCCCCTTCGGAATACAACCTTTTTCTTTTTTGTTCGATTTTCCCGTCCGCTCCACAACGGAGTCCGGGAATGTTAAGAACCTTATTCTTCATCGGTGCGCCCCTCTTCTGGATCTCCTCCTTCTCTTCCCCCCGCCCGATAATATCAGAAGCATTTTTTCACAGTTCGTGTGTTAAAATTCTTCATTCATTCCCCAGAGAAGGTACCTTTGTAGGCGGTGTCTTTTGTCTCCTCCCCTTGTGTGTACCTCCTTTCCTTCTTTTTACTTATCTCCCCCTCCCCTCCGTCTCATCGCCCACTAATTAAGCATGTACTTCCTTTTTATTAGCTGTGGCCCCCCCAACCGCGACCTGAGTAGTGGACTCCTCCCCCCTTTCTGGTTTTTATGTGTTTCCCTCCGGCTTTTTTTTCTTTCTGTTTCCACCTTTTTTCTGACAGTCTCCGAAAACTTTTAGTTTCGGACGACACCCCCCATTCCTCCCCCCCAGATGTATGAAAATCTGCCTCGTCCAGCGGTCCTTTCTTTTTACAAGTTCGCTCCGACGTTGATAACCCCCCTTGGTGTTCCTTTCTGGCGATCTTAGTGTTCGGTTCCGGGAATGTAGGAGTTGCTTCCAATCCCTCCTTTTCGAACGTGCCATTCTTTCCCCTACCCCGATTTCTCCCGCCCCTTCCCCCCCCTGGATGATTTAAAGGATGGCCCCCTTTTTGATTTCCACATCGCGCCGTGAGTCATCGGCTGCTTTGCGCAGTATCTTGCCCCGTCCCCCTTCAGATCGAACTGAAACGCAATCGCTTTTCTGTGCCTTTTTGGACAAGTGGTTTAAAAGTGCATCATCTTCTTCTTTTCCTCAGCTACCGGAATTCAGCTTCTCAGGTCATTCTCAATTCATCCTGGTCTTCCGTCGGCTTTTTTTCCCCCCCCGTCCGCTTGAAGCCCTCCTCCCCTCATAACGGCCTTCCTTCCTCGCATTTTGGTCTTTACCTTTAAGAGTCACCTGTGTTCCCCCCGTTTTTCACCCCAAAGAGAACTTCCCTGGGCATGGGGCTCTTAGACCTGTCTCCTTCTCGGCCCTTTCCTCCGGCCCCCTCTCGTTCTCCCCCCGTTCTTCACTTGCTCACAATAGGTCTCTTCCCGTTGCAGTTTTTTTTTTCAGTGTTGACTTTGAAACGTTCGGAGTCCCTTTGAGTTTTTTGCGTGTTCTGAACTATTTTCTAATCTTGGTTGTGTTTCGATGTCTCCACCTTCCCTTTTTTCCGGGTAAGAGCGCCCTTTTCTGGAAAAATTTTCATCCCGACATGAACGACATCTTTCTTCACTCGATCTTGTTCAGGTTCATCTTGATACGGTTCTCTGTTTTCCCCCTCTTTTATTTGGCAACGTGGTTGCTGCTATCGACATTCAAATTTTTCTCCAAACTTTCACATGGGCTCTTGTCCGGTGGGATATGACCCCCCCCTCTCTGATGCCTTTCTGGTCCATTTTCCTAGGCCCCCTTTTCAGCCTGCCTTAATGTTGGGAGAATCATTTTTGGCTACTTCCCTAATCCCTTCCTGCTGAAGCCTGAAATTCGGTCGCGAGTCTCCACCATGACGGTCAGTCAGCCCCCTCCTGTTGCACGACCAACAGTTACACCCTCTACCCCCAGTTCGAGATCAGTCTTTCTTTCAAACCTTTTTTTTTTCAAGAGACGACTAGAGCAGTACTTTCCCCTGGTTTTTTCTGGGTATACCTTGACCTTATTCCCCCCCTGTCTTGTGATCCCGTTGCCTTCTCAGCCCCCCTACTTTTTGAGATGCTGATTGAGGGTTTTGCGACCAATCCCCTACCCCCCCCTCTACCTACACTATCCCAGATCTGCAACACCCCAAGATGGACGTTAACGTTGCGTGCCGAGGCAGCTAACTCTCTCTCTGAGGCTACACCGGCGTCCTATTTTTCCCTCTCCTTTGTTCCCTTTTTGTTCCCGCACTCTTTTCTTCTGACCGACGTCACGGCCTTACTTTGGACATAAAAGACCCGACCCCTTATTTCTTACACCAACCAGAAAACCCCGCCGAATTTTTCCCCCCTACCCTTTTTCGGCACGTTGAGCGCGGTCTGAGACCTTTCCCCTTCTTCTTACTCCAGTTTGAGAAGCGTCTTGGATCGAAAATACAGAGGACTTCGACCGAATTGCAGCGCGTAATCTTGACCCCCGTCCCAAAGGGTAGCTTCGCTCGACTCGTTCTTCTTTGAACGACGCACACACTTATCTTCTTTTCTGCTGCCTTTTTTCACGAACCAGCTGTAGAATCGAACCTCCCCCTCAGCCGCCATCGAAGACTTCTTTCTCCCCCCCTGGGTATTCTCTCTCCCTTTTTTATAGACTTTTTGTGTGACTTTTACACAACCAATGTTATTCCATGGTTGGTGTTCCCCTGAACCTGATCACCATCCCGGGTTTCCTAGTTCTCTTGGCGTTTTCGATTTCGGTCCACGTTTATCTCATTAGCGTAAGTCGAGGAAAAGACCTTTTCCTTGTGTGATTTTTTCTGCGCCCCCTTGCATTCCCTTCCTCTGGGGTCCCTGGATGACTTTTTTCCTTCTATATAAAATTACTCTCATTACAGATTTTTTTTTTGAGAGCCTGTTACTACTACTCTTTTGTTGTTTTCAGAGAGCGGCCCCCCACCAAGATTCCGTAATCTTTCCCTTGGCTCGTCGCAACATCTCACTTCCTGTCACAAGAGTATACTCCCACAGTCGGCCCAGGTACCCCGAGTCCCCACCTTTCCTGACAATCGACTGTCTGTCTTCAGAAGAGACTCTTCGCCCTCACTTGGACCGCCTGGCGAAGAACGAACTCATCCCCCCCACACCACCCCCGTTCCTTCCCTTTTTTTTTCCCCGTTCCTCTTTTTCTGGTCCCCTTCTCCCCAAAAGAGTAGATACCGGAGTTCCCCTTTGTTCCAGAGCCTATTCTTCGTTTCGACTTTTTTTTTTATACCAGTTTCTCTAGGTCAGGCAGAGTTCCCCTTTTGCCGTAATGTCTTTTCTTTTGTTGGGTGTCTTTTTTCAAAATCGTCTAGATGCTCCCTCGATCAATCCCCCGCTCGCTCCCTTTGTTTTTTGGTCTTTGATCATGTCCCTTGAACGCTTTTGCTCCCCCTTTTTTCTCACGCATAATCTCCTTTCGAGACACGACTCTTATCCCTTCCTACTTATTCAATTGTATGCAGTCTTGCGCCCCTCCAGACAACATCCCCCCCTTCCAGGGCTTGTTTCCCTTTTTTTTCCCCTTAGGGTTTCTTTTCTTTTTGCTTCCTCCCCCCCCCCCCTAGCCCTTGTTCAGGTCTTGTCTTTTTTGAGTTTTTTTCCGTTTGAGGTTTTTGGTGCCCCATGTTTGTTCCAACCCGTTCTTTTCCCCGGAGAACATCCCCCCCTGTAAGATTTCCAAACCCTCCTTCTTCCCTGCCGGTGGAAAGAGCCCTCGGCTCTCCTCGTGTTTCTCCTCTGACGTAGCTTGTGACCAATCCCTTTTTTTTTGGCCTCCGAATTTCTTTTTCCTCTTCGTGAGCTTTTCGGGAATTTTTTCGTGTCGTACCACACATCCCCTTTATTTTCCCCCTCGTTTTTAGTGCCCCTTCCCCTATTCTTCTTCTCCCAAATCTCCCCAAGTTGTCTGCTCAGGCGAGACAAACTAGAGACATCTAGGTTTTTAGACAGGTCATTACTTTTATCATCCCCTATCTTCTTTCCCCCTCTAGTCTTTTTTGACATTTGTGTCCTTTTGCTTGTTTTCGAACGTCATCAGCAGCGATCTTTATCGCAACCGCATGTGCAGCTTCCCTTTCTTTCCTAGGTTATCATTGTTTTCTTTTTCCATGGTTTCTGCCCCCCCCGTCAGAGAAGATTCATTGGCCTCAGACCGCTAAGCCTTTCTTCAATCGTTTCTGTCCTTTTCCCCACCGGGAAAGCTCGCAATTTGTTTTCATTAAAAAGAGAATGGACTGGGATGCCTTCCTTCCTCCTCCCCCTCTCTTAGACGGCCACTTGTTTACAAATCCGCGCTGATCCTGCTCCTCAGTATTAGTTGAATCACCCAAAAACTTTGGGATGTGATAGGAGCCTCTAGTTCTTCCTTGGCGCGTGTTTCGTTAATTTGGTCGTTGACTTTTTTCCGGATTCCTCGTTCCTGGGATATCTTTATTGTGTATGCCTCTTGCATCTCTCTCTTTTTCCCCCTCCCTCATCCTTTGTTGTTGTCTCTCTTCCCCTTTCATAAACATCTCGTAGCCCAAGATCCATCTTCCTCAACGTAATATTCAGCACGTTAACTTTTTTTGAGCTTTCTTTTTCCTGGACTTTACTAGCCGCCGGCCTGAGTTCCCTTTTGCCTTTCTTCCGATTTGCGTGATATCGACTGCCCATGACACCCATTCTCTTTGGTGGTTTTCCCCAAAAGTTTGACCATGGCTCTTTCCTTACCAGACTTTTTTCCCTTTTGAGATTTTTTTCGCCGTTGATTAGTGGCGTTTTTGCTTCTGGAATTTTGCCGCCCCCCAGCCACTCCTGCCCCCTTTTAGATCTCGATATGACTGCTGTCGACCTTCCGCGCTGACTTTGCGCCCCTGCAGCTGTTTCCCCCTTTTTTTCCCACTTAACCGCCCACTAATCCCCTCTCTGCGCTCGTTCAGGTCCTCTGAGGCTCGAACCCCGACGTTGTCAAGAGTTCATTCCCAAGACTTGTGTCTCGCGCTCCCTCTTTCCTTTCCCAGGTTGTCCCCTCGAACGTGTTTCAGTCCCCCCCCACTCTTTCTCGGCTTGGTGTGAGTTCGTGCGATCAACGCCGACCCCCCTAGGTCTTCTATTCCCTCTTCCCCAACAATACCCTTCCAGGTCTAGCTCCCCGGAGACAAGGCAAACCGGAGAGCCCTCTTCCTTCCTTTTTTTTCTTTTAAGAAGTAGGTTTTCCGATCCTTGGATTTAGGATGTTGTCTTTTTTCCCCTCCGCAAGGTTTTGAGGAACGCTACGGTCAGGCCTTCTCCTTTCCCTCCCCCCTCTGAAGATATCTGGGATTACACTGGCCACCAACCCAGAACCCACGCCGTCACTTACGTCCCTTTTTTTTGGTGTTTCTGAGCGCTGGGGTCGCCTAACATAATGAAGTACCCCCCTTTCCTGAGTCTTCTCCTTTGAGAATCTCGGAGAGGTTTCCGACTCTCTTTTCCCCCTTTGGACGTGCGCAAGACCCCAGCCTACCACCTGTTTTGTTTTTGTTTTTTTTTTTTTTTTTTTTTTTTTTTTTTCGCATTTTGGGGACTCCCCTGGCTCGCTCAGTCGGCCGAGAACGTCTTTCCTATTTCACAAGTTCTTCGATATGATTCTGGTCCCTTTCATTTCCCTCCAAGCAGCTTGGCCTTCCTCCATCTCTGCTCTTTTTATAGGGCGTTCTTAACAAGTCCTTTTATCCTTTTTGTAGGTTTTGTTTTTGTGTTCTTGACTCCCCACCCCCCTTGCCCATGGTGTTTTTTCCCCAAAATGGTCGTTTTGACACAACCTTCGGTTTTTTTCGTGAATACGTTCTTCGCCAGCTGCTTTCTGTCGGCCGACATTTCTTTTTTCGTGGAATTGACATTCGATTGGGTCCCCTTTTATGATTTTTTCTTTCTTCCAAATAACCTTTTTCCAGGTTGCGGAGACTCTGGTCAGTTTCTCCTCGCCTCAGATTCAAAGTTAAAGGTCCTCTTTTGGTCATCTCTCTCTTTTCTTCTTGTTGTTCCAACACCCCCCCTTTCAATGCCCTTCCGTCCTTTTCTCGAGCCAATTCTCATCCTGGGGCCCTGTTTAATTCGGGCCCCGTTTCCGGCCCTCTCCTGGATCCCCAATCGCCTGTCGTTTTTTTGAGACGGAAGACTTTCCTCCCCTGTCCTGGCAAGAAAGGTATGAACGACAGATCCCAAACCCCCAGGCGTTCTTAGGGGTCCGTTGCTGTTTTTCCCAAAACCATGTTCCCCAACACGTTTGGTTTTTTTGTTTCCGAACTGCTCCACCAGCATCCTAAGAAAAGGCTCTTTTACTTGTTCCCCTTCCCCCCCTTATAATCGTTGCGCCCCCCCGGCCTTTTTTTTTTCCTTTTTTGAGAAGTTGGCAGCACGGGACCAACGTCAGGTGCATCTCAGATTCCACAGCTTGACCTCTCGTGGCGAATGTTTTCTTTCCCTCAGCAGATTTCTTTTTTGTATGCGCTTTACTTTCTTCCTGCGGTCGCAGCCTCTTTTGGAGAAAAGGACGCTTTTACTCTCAATCCCTCCCCCCTGCGATTCTATGCGACCCCAGAGATATCCACGCCACCATAACCAGCGACGTTCTTTTGATTCCTCATTCGGCTGCTTTTTTAAGCCACCTTTTCTTTTCTTTTTTTGATGGAGATTGACCAGAGCCCCTTTCTGGGACTTCTGAACCAAGTACAGCCGTAAGCCCAAGATGAAAAACTCCTTTTCTTTTTTTTTACGGCCGACGGCTCTCCGGTTGGTTCCCCCCGGTTGTGCAGCTTTCTCTTTTTCACATTTGATTTTGGCCCTAAGCCGTGCTGGCGATATGATTGAGCTTTTACTCCCCGGTGATTGCGCCGAATTCCCCCCTAGGCCCAATTTCAACAATTCGGTTTTTTCGATCTCCCTCTTCTCACAAACTGGATAGATCAAGGTTCCGGTCTGATATAGGCTCTTCCAACCGACAGGAAGTGCTTTTCTTTTGTCCCAGGAGGTTTTCAGCTGACTCAGCAGGCTAACGAATTTTATTCCGCTTTTCGGTGCCTTAGGGATGGGGGAAATTGCATCCCTCTCCCTTCGTCCTTCATGTTTCCAGAGGAGACATCTTGCGTCAGCAGGTCATTCTCCCTCTTTTATATTGTGGAGCTCCCCAAAGTCAGAGGGGTTTTCTTCATTGGCAGCCGTCTTAATCTTTACCGCAAATCGCATTTTTCTGACTTGTTCTACCCTTCCCCCCCTCTAGACCCTCCCTCCCCTTTTTCCCCCCCCCCTGAGAATTTATGATGGGGATGTAGCTCCCTCCATCTCTTTTCGTTGAGGCCAAATCCGCCTCCCCCAGGTTGTCGGACTTTCGGAAATTGCTTTAACCGTGAAGTTTCCCCCCCCCCCAAGTTTTTTTTTTTGGCGTTTGTTCATGTAGTTGTATGAAAGCTTCCGGAGGGTCCTGTCTTTTCTTTTGGTATGGTTACGGCCCGTTGTGTTTTTCTCTCTGTAATAAACCATGACATTGTAGCCCCCCCACGAAATATCTTTTCGTTTCATCTTCCCTCACATTGAAAGACAGCTTTCCCGGTACTACTACTGGTCCTACTGTTTCTCCCCCTAATCAAGTTTGACTACGGACTTTCCCCGCCGTTCTTTTCCCAGTTTTGCCCTCTTTTTGTATACTGTTTTTGACCCCTTCCCCACAATTCCTTTTTTTTCAACGTTCCCCCGAACAAATGCGAGCTTGCTTTTGAACGCTCTGAAATGTCCCCCCTTTCGGCCTCCTCTGAGGTTTTCTCCTAAGCCTGTGGCTTTTGTTTAGCATAGTTGACCCCTTCCATTGCACGCTTGATGCTTGAAAGATGACTTCGGTAGAAGGTCCTGTTGCTCCCGAGCTTGCTGAGTGCAACGTTCCTGCCTGCACCCATTCTCCTCCTCGTCTCCCGCCTTAGTCAGGTCCTGCTGAGGTCCCCCACCCGACTTCGAACGCGCTCTTCCTTTCACTGGCGCGCTGTTTGGTTCCGAATTCTCCTTATTGATTCTCTCTGTTTGGCGTTTCCTTGACAATTCCTTTTTTGATGGCTTTCCTCTTCTGATTGAGTTTTTTCAATCCCTTCTTCCTAGACGTCATATATCGCCAGCCCTTCAGGAAGGAGTCTTCCAACCCCCCCAACCTGGACGTTGGATCACTTTCGTTTTTCCCCACGTCCCGGAGACTCAGGCTTGCTCTTTTCCCCCCAGCCTGTTTTTCCGATTTCTTGGGCTCCGGATTTGGACCTTTTCGCCGAAACCTCCCATTTTTCCCGGGAAGCTCCCTCACCCGGGGAAACCATATAACATATTTCTTTCTTCCACAGCCCCCCCCAAGACCCCCCTTGAATGCAGACGTACTTCTGCCGTTCTTCTTGGTTCGGAGCCGAGCGCTGTTTGACGAATAGTCCCATTTAATCTTCCCCCCTTCTTCAGAGGAGACCGCTTGCCTCGTTTTCCTTAAAGAGGAGGCGTTTTCCCTCTCTTCCGATGTCAACCTTTATGTCCCAGACCGAATCCCCCTTTCCTTATTGGGGCCTTCCGTTTATCGCGAACTCCCCCTCGCTCTTTTCCTCACCTTTTCCTTGAGTCTGACTTTTCCTTAAGTAGTGTAATTCTGCCTCCGTATCGTTTCACCAGCCTGTTATCTCCCTAAGCCCCTTCTACTCTGCAGAATATTTTGTTACCACGGATTTTTCTGCTCCTGCGTGGTGGTTTTGAGTAGGACTAGTAACCCCCCCACCCACAAGTGTTAAAACCTTTTTTTGTCCGTTCCAACTGGTATTTCACCCTACCGCTTCTTTCTTCGTTGTTTGAGTTTTCTATTTTTTTTTTCTGCCGCGGGTAAACCGTCGGCCTTTTCATTTTCCTTCTTTTCCTTTCAATCAGTTGGTACTTAGGATTTTATTTTTTTTTACCCCCCTTTTTCCTCTACCCCCTGGGGAGGTTCTCCTGGATGAGAGGTGCTTCTCGAGCCCCTTACTCTTCCCCTGAGGTACTCTTTATTGGGGGTTGCCGATCTTTTTTTCCTTTTCCCTTTTTTTTTCTATCTCTGGCCCCCACCCCCACTCTCCCCCTATGCCATTTAGTTCCTTCTCGATACCGAACATCTTCTGGGGCCAGTTCGCCTTTGTCTGTCGAAACGGGAATTTTCAGAGAAATCTTTGGACCCCCCCCCTCTAGTTCCGGCGACCCCGCCGTACCTCTTACCTCCTTGGCCAGAACTCAGATAACCGCACAAACACACCGCCGTCGTTTGGTCTTTTCTTTTCAAAAAAAAAATTTTCCCCCGTTGTTGTTTCTCTCGGCCCGCAGTCTCCTCACCACAAGGCTCATCCGGACTGTTAGACCCTATCTTCGTGCGCGGCGCTGTTCTCAGGCTGCTTTATTTCAGACATAACTGTCAAAGGACCTTTCCAGGTCTGGCGTCGCCCCGTTCGCAGATGGCGAATGAGCGAGCCGGCTCAGGCACCTTCTTGCGCACTCCCCCTTTTGACTGATTCCTGCGTACTCCTCCCCTGTTCTTCGAGTGCAAGTGCCGTTCTCCTCCTTGAACTTACCTCATGGTAATGCTGAATGTTATGCGACTTTGAGCCCCCCCCCCCATCGGGAGTGTGTTGAAACATCCGGTTTTCTTTTGTTTGTGGAAGCCCCCATTTTCGTGTTTTCCTGTTTTTTTTCCTTTGGATTTCTCTTTGAGCTGCTCCCCCTTTCCTTTAACAACCAGTTGACTGTTTTAGGAGAACCTTTCACCTTTTACGGCAGCCGGTCCCCCTCCTTTCGTGAGCTTTTTTGAAAGAGCTTGCAGCGGCCTCCTCCCCGTCCTTGTCCCTTTGTCGACTTCGACCTCCCTTCGCCCCCGGCCTTTTCTTTTTTTAAGGACTCCGCCCCTTTTCCTTTCGATATTTAGGGGATTGGTCGGCGTGGATCTGCACGAAAATCACTCTCCGCCCTAAATACGAGTTTTGGGATGTTTCCTTTTTATTGCCCAAAACTGGGATTCCTGAAAGGATGCGGTGTTTCCTAAGTCGCCTTGAAGGTCATTCGGCAGAGTGTCAGTCTATTGAAAAGTTTTTTTTCTTCCGCAGTACTGAAGACTCCCCTTCTTCGACCTTTAGTGCAGGCGTGGGGTTGTCCCGTTCCCCTGAAGTCTTTCCGCAACTCTGTATTCTTCATTAAGACCTTCCCTACCATTTATGGCATTGGACTTCCCCCTGTACGGCTTCAGCAGGTTCGTGGCAGCACCTACGAATAAGCCTTGCTCGGCACGACATTTCCGCTTTTTTTATGCCCTACATTCCCCCAGATAGAACCATGTGTCGTTTGCACCCCCCCCTGGATTTATGGTTGTCGAGAGCCCCTGCCCGATCGTCTTCCCAAGGGGGCCCCCCCCCCTTGAGAACTTCTTCTTCCGTGCTACGTTTTATGCCGCTCACCCCCCGCGTCCTTTTCTTTCGTAAAAGTGGCAGCGGTTTTCTTTTTCCCGCTTCTCCTAACGGGAGTCCCCTTTATATGCGTGTTGGGCTACGCGGCTGGTTATGAAGGCTCTTCATCCGTTGTGAGAGAGATGCTCTTTTCATAAGCCCCTCCACGAAATTGACCGGCCGTTGCCCAAGTTTCATCCCCCTCGCCCCTATGAATCCCTCTGTTCGCGGTTGTGATCTTTGCAAGTTTCAATCGGACTTAGTTTCCCCCGGTTCACGCCCTTGGCGCCCCTTGTTTTTTTCTCCGGCCATGCCCATTTTTCCTTTTTCCTTTTGTTTTTTTTTTCAAAACTGGCGAGTCCGGTGGGTCTACACAGGACCTAATCTCCCTTGATTGTCTTGATACGTGCTGTGGCTGCCCTGATCGCTGACTTTTGACTCATTCAGATCCTCACTCTTTCCTCCTTGCGGACCTCTTATCGGTCGCCCCTTTCCATGCGGTGCTTGAAAAGAGCTCTGCTTTTCACTTTACCTTCCTCACCTCCCCCAATTCTCGCGACCGCCTTTCGTCTCCTTTCTCTGTTTCCAACCGTTTTTCAAAGCTTGTCTCTTCGCGATACTTCACTGGCGCGTGTCTCTCCCCTTCCCCCTTGAATAAGATATCATCCCCAGTTTTTTTTTTGTCGATTGTCTATCAGATCCCAAAGCGGTATTGTTGAGCTTTGATCCTTGTTTTTTTGAGTTTTCCCATCAACCCTCCATCTCCTCCCAATGTGATCCTCCTCCAAGAAGGTTTCGGCCCCTGGACGTTGTCAACGTCGCGTACTGGACGGAGATTTCACACCGTTAACTTATACTCTGGACGGATAGTGATTCTTTTTCCGATCACTCTACGTCCCTTTTCGTTCGAAAACGCAAGGTTCCCGTGATACATCTTCTCCTCCCAACGGGGACAATAAAAGACCATTTACATATGTTCTATGGGCTTTCCAAACCCCCCCCGCCTTCAGACGTCCCCCCTCCCTGCTCTTCCTGCAAGACGCTGGGGTCGCCCCATAGAATGCTCCCCTTCGTCATTCTTGTAGTTATCTACAGTTGAGGCCGTTAGACCGTTTTTTGCGGCGCGATCAACTTTACTTCTTCGCCCCTCCCCTACTATTAGCCTCGCGGCTCTCTCCCTCTCCTCTGCCGACGACCTTTCCCCCCCCGCGCTGCGTGGTCCTCCTTCAAAAAGTATCTCCTTGATCCTCCCACGCATTTCCCTCGCACTTTCCCCTTTATTCACATCCTTCTTTTTTCTCGTTGGCTTTGGTGTTTTTTTTTCGGACTCCCACAACCACCCCTTTATGTTTTTTTTCCGACCGGCGGACACCCCTCCCTCTTTTCTTTTTTGCTTTTGCGTTCTTATCCGGAGGTCCACGTCTGCCGTTCTCTTTTGTACCAACAGATTCATTTGGTCATGCCATTTAGTTCCTGCCGGAAATTTCCCTTTTTTTGACCTTTTTTCTTTTTCCTGGATGCGAGCCCGGACCTATAGCCCTCCGTTTTCCAAGAGTCCCTTTCATTTTACTCCGTGGTTTT
>Ga0179593_1563347_pt1 | contig 13435 bp, 16 predicted proteins | sample CZODoug2_1_08_16_FD_185931 | JGI IMG/M metagenome (GOLD analysis project Ga0179593, IMG submission 185931) | Vadose zone soil fungal communities from Angelo Coast Range Reserve, California, USA - CZODoug2_1_08_16fungal (PacBio error correction) | ecosystem: Environmental > Terrestrial > Soil >... | reverse complement strand
GGCGGGCCGTTTTCTTGCTGATATGGTTCAGGAAAGAGTTTTGCTTGCATCATCCCCCCTTTCATGCTCCGCCTCGGCGGCTTTTAGGCCGCCATGTTTTCGAAAGGCCCTTTTCCCCTCTGCCCCCACCGGGTTTGAACCTGCGCTTCCGTGACCGTTGCTGGGATGGTTCTCGGTCTGAGGACGCTGCGATACTTGGATCAGCAAGCCGCCGCCCATAAACAATCCACCACGTTAAACGCACTCGCTCTCCCCACATTTGTACTCCCTCAACACCAGGAATCCATCTCCCCCCCTATCACTGGTCACTACCCGACTTCATTAAGCCAAAGAACCCCACCCCACGTTCTTCCGGAAAGCCGATTCCCTTCCCCCCCCAACTCTCACAGAGATTTTTCCCAATCCAAGACCAAGACTTTTGGAAACCCCCCGAACCCATGCCATCTACTCATTGAAATTTGCTCATGGCAGATCAGCGCACTAACATTCCGGTCCCTAGAACCACCTTCCCCCTCAGAATATCCTGAGCAAAAAAAAGGAATAGACTTTGCCCTTTGACGACCGCTTTTCGTCCACTTTTTCGACGATAAGACGTCCGATCTTCGCTTTTTCCAGAACTTTTTACCCCCTTGTTCCTGCCGCTTGCGTTCCTTCTAGACAACGGACCGACATTCCCTGGCAGTTCATAGCCAAGTTATACCCCGAACTCCTGGGATTGTACACGTTCCAGTGACGGTTGGAGAGCCCTTCCCTTTTCGGAGTGTTTCGTGTCACAATTTCTTTGGGATTTCCCCCCCTAGCAACTCACGAATCTCCTCCCGTCCTCCTACTTTTGATCCTCGATACCCCCGCGTTTCGTGAGGAGTCGTCATTCTTAGTCCTGAATTTTTCCCTTCCTGTAGAGAATAGCCCTCAGGGACACGTCATTGCCCTTTTTGTTCGGTGCGGTTTTCCCCAATCACAGTCAACTCTTTTGGTACAACCTTTTTGCTTACCCAAGACCTTCACCATTCGCCCCTCCCCTGACAACCCCGCCCTTTTTCCGTTGACTCTTCGGTTTCTTTATAGCCCCCCACCTCACTTAACCGAACCTGGCCTGGTTTTCCTCCCTCGTTTCTCCGAGGCCAGATTGGCTTGTACACCGACTACACCCCCCCCCTTCCTCCCCCTGAATGTTGACGACCAGAAACTCTTTTTTTCCTTTTCTTTCTCGTTACACCCTGAACGCAGGCCCGACCACTGACTCTTATGTCATTTCCTCAATGTGTGAACTACATTTTTTCACTTCTGGCTTTTTTGCGCTACAACAAGGCGCGCTGGGGAGGCTGCCCCCCGACTTCCGGCGGCGATCGGGTTACAGATTTCACCGCTTTGCCCAAGTGGTCTTTTCAGTAGGGGGAAACAGAGTTCCCCCTCCCCAAGCCCCTCAAGGGGTTACCGCGAACAGCTCCCCGTCAACTAAAGTGTTTCAACCCCATCCTTCGGTCCTCCCACATGTTCGCGGAGCTCCGTCATACACGCTCCCGACTTGGGGTTTTTTTGCATTTTGACGTAGGCGCTGTTTCCCTCTATGAAATAGGCCTCGGTTTGTTCTTCCCTTTTCTGGACCCGCGCTTTTCGCCTTATGAGGGATACATGTCCCTTTGTTTTTTTGACCCCCAATTTTGAAAAAAAATGTTTCGCTTCTTCCTTTCCTTTAACTGTGACAAGTTTGCGACAACTCAGCTTCCCCTTTTCTTCGACTTAGCGCCTCTGGAAACTCGGTCGGCATCGATACTGATGCTAAGCCCTTCAAGACTGACTTTTTTGGCGCTCTCTTCCTTTCTTGCTAAGTCGAGTTCCGTTAGAGGTTCTTCCCGGGAAGATCCCCGGGGGCAGCCATACTAGCACTTCTCTCACACATGCGGCCCGCCTTCTGAGTTCTCTCACCTTCCTTCCCCGCGACTTTTCCTAATCCCCGTTGTTTTGTGATTTTTCTTTTGAGCCCCGGCTCATGTGGCGTGCCTTCATGTTTCAGCTCAATGCATTTAGGTATGTCTTCCCCGTCTCTTCGCAGTGAGCCATTCCCTTTGCCTTTTTTCCTGAATCTAGCACGTAACCCGATCGTTTCTCGGGTAGAGCCCCCCTTTTTTTCACCTAAGCGAGCTCGCAAGCTAGAATCAAGTTGATTTTCCCGTTGTCGTTCAAACTCTTTCTTTTTCTTCTTTTCGACTTTTTCAAAAATGGTCCTCATGACCCCCCCCCCCTTTGGGACGCTTTCAGCGCTGATACTTCGAGTATCGTCTTCTTTCCTAGAGGGTTGCGACTCCTTTCTTCCTCTATTTTGCGCCGAAAGTAGACTACTTTTCAACCCTGTCCCCTTCAGACTTCGTAGGAGGAGCTTTTCTTCCCCCTTCTCCGCCAGAACCTGTTGGTCTGGTTGAATCCGCTAGTTTATAGGGTTGACTTTAGAGCGCCCTCCTGTTGGCCCCCCGGGAACCCATCTCCTAGTAGATTAACAACTTTTGCTGGAGAGAGTGTGGTCGTTTTAACCTCTCTTCAGCCTTTGAAGTTCTCTTTGCCCTTTCCTCCCAGGCGAGCCCATTGTGTATCCTCGCAACTTCCGGGTCTTCAGGTGACCCTTCTAAAATTCACTCGACTTTATTTCTGGTCTGTTTCTTTTGTCCTGTATACAGCCCTTGCGCGAAACCGTCACGCTTTTTCCCGTCGGGTGAGTACCGTGAGTTTCCTTTCCTTTGCCTTGGAAGTTCAAGCTTGGTCCCTCTTCCAACTTTCGGTCAGGAGCAATCCCAGCGAAATCTCCTTTTGGTTCTGCGTGTTTGCTGCCGCTCTTTGACGCCCGAGGCTGCTTCCCCAGAGGATCATTGTTTGTTTTTTCCAGGTAGAGATCGCTCTTTTTTTGGGTTACCCGGCGAAGGTGACGTATTGTTCCTTCCTCCACCCCCAGTTGCAGGCTTGCTCGATGTCCTGTCGTTTTCCTAGAAGTAGTTTCCATATTCTCCTGCTCCTTTCTTCTCCGACTTGTCAAGCGTCAGAGTTCGATGATTTCTAGTCTTCCTTCGTCTAGGTTTCTTACTGGTCTCTGCCTTTTTTTCGTCCTATTTGCCGCCCAAAAGAAATTTACGGACACGTCTTAGTCCCTTCCTTCTCTTCTCATCGGCACGGGGACCGTGTAGCCTCCACCTTTCCCTTGGGGTTGTCGTCCGCCTGGAAGAAGTCAGGTCTTTCGTAGCTTCACGAGACTTTGCAAACTTTGGACTTCCCTTACTTAGGGCGATGTCCTTTTATCGTTTTTCCCCCTGACTTTCAGAACCCCCCTTTCTGGCACCGCTTCGGCAGGCCGGAATTCCGTGGGGATACTGTTAAAAGGCTCCTGCGGCTTTTTGTTAGAGTGAAGGCCCTTTCCCAGCCCAAAAGCAGGTCGTCGGGGCTTTGCCCCTTCTTTTTCGTAGTCCTTGGAAGCGGTTGTTTGACTCAGGAAGGTACCCAAGTCATGGGACAAGTTTTTCCGGTTAGTTCTTTTTCCCTCTTGTCTTGCTGAAGTCCGTTTTGACTGTTGCACGTGGGGCGCTGTTTCAGTTTAAGTGGTGTTTGTTCTGGTGCGGCAGTTGCTTTATCACTCCCCGCCGTCTCCCCCAAGCCGACCATTCCGAGCTTTTGTCAGAGGCAGTCATTCCCTTTTGCATTTTCCCATAGCAAAGTGCCCCTCCCCTCCTTCGTTGGTCAGCGACCGCCCATGCGGCTCACCTTTTGGCTTTTTTCCCTTGTCCGTCATAGAGCCCGGAGCAGAAAATTGCATTCGCCAGATCTATTGACCATACTCCGTTTTTTTTTAGTCGAGATTTCAGTCCCGCTGGTCTTCGGCCGCTGCCTCCCTCCCTTGCTCCCATTGCAGCCCTCACTTCTTCTTGTCGTTTCACGCGGCCGCCACGGTTCCTGGCTAGTCTCCCGTGCAACCTGCGCCACTTCGCTTATCATTCCCAGCTCTCCCGTGCGACTGGGTCGTTGGGATTCTTTTCCTTCTTACTGGGGATCAGACATCAACGGCCCGCATCAAACGGTGACACCCCAGGCGAGTCTAATACGGGGGAATGACCACCCATCCTCAGACCGCAACGCGTCGGTGACCCCCCTAAGCCGTCAGAGTCCAGGTCTGTGAAAGCCCCTTCCCCTTTATACACAACAACCCCCCGCGCTATGTCCCCCTTTTTCTCCCCCTGCAAGAAAACGATGTGGACCCTCACTCCCCGACTGCCCCACCTTTGGTGAGCTATTGAGAATACTGACGCAATCCCCTCTGCAGAATTCCTTTGAAATTAAGAAACCCCCCCCCCCACCCTGTGCCCGCAGCTCGTGCGACCTTTTCCCCTTCCTTCCTTTCTTAGAAGTACGGAATAGATGCGACCTTGTCCTTCGAACCCGTCCCGTTGTGCTTTTTGTGGGTTGGCTTACCCCTCATTCCCGCAGCGTTTCGTCTCGACTTCTAACGACAACAACTTTTAGAAGTTTCGTCCCTTTCCCCTTTATTGCGGGCGAAGGTGTTGCTTTGCGCAATCGCCTTTGGGGCGTTTTCCAAATTTCTGGAGATTCTACCCCCCCCTCTACCACCAGTAACAGCATCTGTCCCTTACTGGAATCTACGAGCCGACTGCAAGGGGAGCGCCGTTTACTTCTCGGAATATCTAGTAGCCTCATTCCCATCGCTATCGCCTTGTAGGGTCAGTGTCAACGACGGGCCCCCGCCTCCACCACAGTCCCCCCTCGATTGATATAGACACCCCCACCCTTAGTATGTGGTCCCTTTTCGCTTCCGCATCGGCGTCCCACCCGACTTCAACCCTCCTTTGCACTGAGTCCCCTTTTTGGGATTTTTCCTCTACTTTGGACTCTCCGGTCCCCAGTCCTTCTTTCCCCCGGGCTGTACACCATTACACCTCGATAGAGACCGAACAGAAACCCGTGCGCGCCCTTTGCTTGACGAACCCTGACGCCTAGGACCCCTTTAGTCGAGTTCAATTTGAAATACCTCCCCCCCTCCCTCCTGACTTACCCCCTTGGGCTGTTCTGTCCCAAAAAAAGGAGTCCCCTGGCAGAATGCCACCTATTCCGGACGGCGGGCGGGCCGATCCCGCTCTCAGCCCAAGTGGTGTTGAAGGGGGGTTGTTAAATATTTTTTTTTTCCCTCCCCTCTCAGGTTTTTCCTCGACAGCTGGAAATCAACTACCTGACGCAGATTCTTCCCCCGACCCACTCGTTCTTCGCGGCCTCCCAGCTATCACAGACTTTAGGCTTTCTTCCCTTCTTTGTAAGGCACTGGCGCGTGTGCGCCATCTCCCCCGTGTCCCGCCCTTTCCAGTCCGTCCCCTTGTACGCTTGCCTGATAGGGAATCCTTCTTTTTTTCATGGTCCACCCCCGTCGTTTTTCGCTGCCCTTTTTTTCCCTACAACTAGGTTTTAGTGGTTTGCGTATTCCGCCTCGTTTTCAAGCGGTAGCATTTCAACATCTCTCTTATTTCAGTCCGTCTTCCCGAATGACGTTACGGGCCTCTCCCTTTTTCTGCCTCCGCGCGGCGGCCGGTTTCTTTGATTTTGTCGACATTTCGGGAAGACATTTCTCCGTCGTGAACCATCTGCACGCCACCTTGAGCGTATCCAATCAATTAGAGACCATATATATTTTCCCCCTCTTTTTTTTTCTTTGAGAGACTTGAAGTGATGTTCTTTTCTCCCCACGTCCTCAACGTTGGTTCCGGAATGTGTTAAGACGAACTGAAGAGGCGTCCTTTCCCCTTTCCTCCAAAGTCGGGCGACATATACGGTTCTAGCTGACATGACTGCCGGACCCTTCATTCTTTTGATAGTCGCTCCCATTATCGAGTAACCTAGCGCCCCCAGATGGCTGCAAGTCTCCGTCCATCATGTGATGTCTCTAGAAGATCGTTTTCGGACTTTGCCCCCGAACGAGGGGTTGACATCAATTTTCTCCCCTTCCTTGGACTTGCTTCCCTCCCTCGCGGTACGGCTACACGCGGTTCGCCCGGCTTTCTCCCGCGGCTTATTGCCGATTGATTTCCGACCGCGACGACCTTAACTTCTTCACTCCCCCTCGTCTTCGAGCGTGGACGGCTGACCTCCACCTTTTCCGTGTTCAAAGTTTACGTTTGTTTCACTCCCTTTTTAGATTTTGCGTAGCCATTGAAGCGGTGTACTCCACTCATAGTTCCCCATCTGCCGCGACCCACTGGGCGGTTTCTCGGTATTTTCTGCAAGACTAGAATCCCCCCCCCCTTTTCGGAAATGGCCCTTTGGCCCTCCCCCCCCCTTGTATCTAACTCCCCTCTGTCCCCGCGCGTTCCATGTTAGGGAAAATTGAACCTCCCTCCTCGGTTCTGTGCCTGCTTTAAGGGTGCGAGGAAAGCCCCCCGTCTCTTTTCCGTTTCTTTTCTTCCACGTGGTATTCAGGTTGTAGGTGTACTGAAGGTTCCCACTCTCTTATGGTGGAATCGTATCCCACACGCTGTTCCTCTTTTGAATTCCCCCCTTCCTTTTTGCGGGTTGGCTGATCCGATAGGAGCAAGCCCGGCGCAGTTCCAACATCCTTCTGTTAGAGAGCAGCGCGAGTTTCGTTGTTGACCTGCTCATTTTTTACTGGTGGTCAACTTCCCCCCTCACACCCCCCCCTGGCCCCGGCATTTCCTGACGTGCTCTTGAGCGATTCAATAGGTCCTCTCAGTATCGCCTGGCACGTTCCCATGCGGGGATATGATGATTTAGGTCGGCCGCCTAGCTTGCTCATTGGGACGGATTTCTTGTCGATTTGAAGACCAATTTACGGTACGAGTCCAACCCGGTGTTGCACCGTATTTTCCCTCTTCGTCTTCAATAGGGGTACCCAGTTAGCAGGTATCCTTTGTGTTGTTTTTCCCCCGTCGCGCCTGTCGCGACAGTTAGTCTAGCCGCCTCACGAGCTTCGGCCGTCGCGGCGAAGCTCAGCTCGCGTCGTATCGTCCCTTTCCAATCTTATCCAGCCCCTCGTCGGCACGAGCGTTTCACCCTTTTCGAATGGGTTGGTGCTGGTTCTTTGTAAAAGGGTTTTTGCTTGTCCTTGCGTGCCCTTTCGCAAGCCCCCCCGCCTGTCGTTCTCTTGGCGTTGTTCAACCCGTGTGTCCTTCTTTTTATAGGTTACCCTCCCCCTCTTCCGTTGTGGTTTGTAGGCGAGCCCGTCTTCCCGTCTTGCCCCGTGGTGTAGTTTGTTTGACCGACGCGTTTTGTTCTTGGTGGCTGCCATAGGAACGTGGGCGCGCGGTGTTGTTTTTTTACGTTGTCTTTTTGCTGGTGAGCCGTTTCTGGTTCTTCCCCGTAACGACCGACGGCCTCACCCAGCGCCCTGTCCGAGTCTATCCTGCCGGTCGACTTACGGAGACATAAGCCCTGCACTTCCCCCCCGTTCCCCTCCTCGGACTCCTTGGATCATTTCTTTGTTGATCCGAGTCGTGTCCAATAGAGCCCGAGCCCACGAGGTCCCCCCGTTTTATCTCCCCAATAATCAATCCAGTTTTGTTTCTCTTCCGGCCGATGTTCAGGTCGGGGCATATGGACGGCAAGCGTGACACACACCTTAATTGAGACGAATATGATGGCTTCAAGCAGAGGAGAACCGTTTTGTAGACCCCCCTTGAAATGGTTTCCCTGCACCATGGTAGTCACCCCTAATCACCCTGCCGTTAGAAGGGGAGGTTTTTTCTTCCTTGGTTACTTATTCCGAAAATCCAACGGCCGTGCCTCACCCCCCACACCTTAAACTGCACTGGCGCGCGCAGGTCTATGTCCCGCCAAAACTGACCCCCTCCCCGCCTTCCCCTCTTTTTCCACCAGAACGGCGCCCCTTTTTCCAACTTTTCCCGCCTGCTCTTTACAACCACCCTCCAATCGAGGTAACTTTCGAAAGACGCATACACCTTCCCCATCATTCCCCTTCCTACAAGCACTTTGTTAGGTGATTGCGATCTTACATTTCCCATCTCCCGCAGCGGTAACATTACACTCCACAAACTAAAGATTCTCTTCCCTCCGCTCTGTGCAGACGTCGTTTCGTGCCTGTCTGACTCGCTTGACCGGCCGGCGTAGAATCCAGGTAGACGGTCTGTGAGCTTTGGGTCGGCGGCTACTCGACACACTTCCCCTTGGCTCTGTGCAGCTGCCGTATCCCCCCTGGGCCAGGTACTTTTGCATGAAAACTTTCCCCCCCTCTTTCCCCTATTTTTTGTAAGGTTTCGCAATCAGGGCACAACTTTTTCTTGTCTTTCATCAAACCTTTCTTTCTAGGGAAACATCGACATCCGACATCTAATGTCGGACGACCTGAAGATCCCCCTGCCCGCTGATCGCGTGTACTCCTTTGCACTTGCAGACGTCGCGAAGGAGGTCGCCCTTCGGCGCCATGCCTGCAGGTTCGTTCTCGTCCCACCCCGTCGTAAAACCCCACTTCGCGGGTCCCCCCACCCGGCTCCACCCGTACCAACATAGCGATGTGCTCTAGCCCCCCCGCCCCCTGACTTTTTTGAGAGCAGACCTCCGCCTACAGGCACCACCCCCCTCCCCGGCAATGTGGCAGAGTCCGTGGATTTGCGCCCTTCAGCCGTGTGGGAATGAGTCCCCGGCCCTCAAGGAAGTACCCCCTCCTTTTTTCCGCACAAGAACTGACCAACGGCGCTGGTGACAGGACCAACGGGGGGAGAGAATGCCCAAAGGGAAGCAGCAGAAGACCGTACGTTTCTTAGCCAGGTGTTTCCCATGGGGTAAATACCTGGTCACGTTGCGCCCGGCCAGGAGTGTTTTAGGCGTTAGATACCCCCAGGAGCGCTGGTTGCTTCACTGCAAGCGGCGGCCAAACTCCAGGAGAACTTCCTGGAGGGGGTTGACCGATTCCCTTTTCAGAAGTGGTGTAGCTGCAGTCTTGCCCCACTATTCAGATTACCCGCCGATTCAAGGACGAGTCCCTCCCCTACCGTTACCACCTAAACTTTTTGAAACCGAAAACAGTTCTTTTTCTAAGGTTTTTCAACCCCCATACACCTTGCTCGCTTTCCGCGTCCCTTTTTGGTCTGTTTCGAAATTTTCTAAGGAGGGTCTCTTTGCTGCAAGATAGGAATACTTCCCCCGGTTCTCCTTTTCCCCTTCCTTTATGAGATACGCCGTATTAGCGACTGATCTTTTTTATCAGCGTAAAATGGTTTTCATTTCTTTTTCTCCCCTTTGTCCAAACAACACAGTCGGTTCCCTTCCCCCCCTCTTTTTCCCCCTTTTTGCGACACAATCCGCTTTCCGAGAATTGAGAGCATCCCCGCTTTTTTTTCTCTTTTGAAAACTCTCCGTCCGCTCCCGAACTTGCCAAGTCCGACCCTTTCCCGATTCTAAGCGCTTGATGGCGATGTCGGTGTTGGATCCGAGACTTTCTTTTCATATTCTGAATGTCAGCTCAACCATCCGGTCCCGCCACTTTTATCAATTCAAATTAACCAGAAGAATTGCTCTCCCTTTCCTTCCTCATTGTCTGTTTTGACTCTATTCTGATGCTTGCTGGGCTGTCACGCTCAGTGGCCCCGCATTTGGTGCATCCCCCATTCAGCGAGTATTCTTATTCTTAGAACCAGTAGTACCCCCTGATTACTTTATGCATATGCGCCGTAACGTTCCTTTTTCTCTCTGATTCTCCTCGATGTTTAAACTCGCGTTTCGCCGCCCAGTCTCCGCACTCCCCCCTTGTGATTTTTTGAATAGTTTCGCCCCACCCTTGTTCTTTTTTTCCCTTGTGGTTCCCCCCCATGGTCCTCACTGCCCGACCTTCACTCTCATGTGCCCCCCCCCCCCTCGTTTTGCCCAGTACAAGGTTCCATCGACTTTGTCTTTAAGTCTTACTCACTTGAAGGGATTCAATTTTTTAGATCCCTCCGCCTTCCGCAAATGATCCCGTTGCGCCTCTTCGGGCGATCGTGTAGACGGGCGACCTAATTCTGGTGTCAGGGATTGAGTGGGTTCCCGTAGGGTGGACTCTTCGTTTTTCTCTTAGACCATTGGTCCGGATGGTAATCGGAATCCCCTCCGCGACCCGGCGATACGTTATTTTTTAGAAACTATCACGCCTTTGAATTACCCCCTTTTTTTCCTGCCTGAAGTTTCCTAACAAGGAGTCCTTGGTAGATACAAAGAACGTTTCGCAGTCCGCTTTCGTGACAGAGTTCACATTGCCCCCGACGCCGTCGTCTTTGGTCTTCGGTATTCCTTTGGTTTACAGAAAGTGTCCCCCCTCTCGTGGTCGTTTTTTTTCCCGTAAGAGGGGTGTGAGGTGTGAGGTCGGTTTACAGCCGGTGCGGCTCTTCTTCTTCCGGACTAGTACACTTCCTTGGCGCGAGGAAGATTTTCCCCTTAAGGTTTTGTTTTTTCCGTCTTGTTGATCCTCTGGATCCCTCCTAGGTAAATAGGTTTTTAAGGTAGTGGGTTTATTCCTTTTTTGCTTTCGAGGTTGTACTTTTTCTCTGCCTGCTAGGTTCCGTACAGGGTTTCCTTTTTAGACAGAAACCCCCCTTGCCTTTTTTTTCGGTCGCGTCCTGCGTTTCCGCTCCTCCCCCTCCTTTCGCCCTAAGTAGCGCCCTGCACTCTCAGAGGTTGTTGATAGATGTTCTTCTTCCCCTGCCGCATAGGCTTTTTCTGGTCTTCGTGCGCTTTTTCTTGTCCACTGGATCCCCTGTTTTTTGCCCCTTTGCTTGCCGCTCACTCTTGGACCGGGTCTGTCTGCCCCTTTTCTTCGGTTGTAGTTTCTCCGGTCGCTTGCCCTGGAAGACTTTTTTCGTAGTCCTCCTACCACCGAGCTGCCCGTTTCTTCGAACTTGGTCTTTTTCCTCGACAGCTCTTTAGTATAGTACCGCCCAGTCCCTTCCTCCCCTCGCGTTTAAGAAGGCGGCGTGGTCCGGCCCCCCCCGAGTCTTGCAGTGGTGGGGCGGGCAACTCTGCTGAGTTCGCTTCTCCTATTCCTCTTTCCTTCAACCTCCCCCAAGGGAAGGTCGTTAGCTTTCCCCTGCTGTTCCGTTAGTTCCCGGGGATGACTGTTAGGGTGTTGTAGTTACGCTGCTGTCTGACCCCTTGGAAGAAGGTCGTCTTCAACCCGACGCTTTTCTTTTTGTCCTTTTGGGATAGGTCCCGTGGCTCCCGCGCCTTCATTTACCGTGTGTGATGTTTTTTTTGTCTTTTGTTTTTTTTTGATCCATCCCCGCCCTGCCAGCGAAGGAGAAAGTCCTATTTTTTCGCTTCTCCGGTTCACCCAGGTTGCCCGCGAATCCCCCCCTTCCTCTCACTTTTTGCGGACGGCTAAGAGAAAGCCAGTCGTGCTTGCTCACCGTGCTGTTGCCTGACACGCGCCCCTCACTAGAGCCAGAGAGCCCTCCACAGATAGGTCAATCTTTTATCTCCTTGGAAGAAGAATCCGTTGTTTGTCTTCAGAGATGTGACCCGTGTTCACGATGTTTCGGCTATGGTTAGCCCTTTTTATCCCACACAGCATGAATTGATCCGTCCCTTCCCCCCCGTTGACCGCCGAGGCCGCAACTGGATTAAATGGCTATTTCGGAAGGAAACCCCTTTTTCTTTTTCTGCTATCCAGCACACGCTTCTGGCCTTTCCTCTTTATGTGGATTGTAGGCCTCCTTGGATAGTACATCAACGGTGTTCACCTCCCCAAAACAACCCAAAACCCCCCCTGCATTTAGCGTCGAACCAAAGGGAATGGCCCCACTCCCCCTTCCATCCTAAACGTTCGGTGACACTTTTTCCCCTCCAGGTCCCCCCCCGGGGTTTTCCCCCTATTCCCCTGCCGGCTCCTTTCCCTAAAACCCCAACAACGCTTTCCCTCGCTAAAGTCCCCCTCCCCTATCCCGATGACTCAACGTCCCCGGAAAGGAACTTTTTTTCTTTTTGCGTGGCACGCGGCACGCAAGACCGATGCCCTTTGACATGTTACCAACCCAAGGAACGATTGGCCTGTAAGAAGGTACTCGGGCCTCCTCCTTCAGGTTTTACTTAGGCATAAGACTTTTTTTCCGTTATGCGCTTAGCATCCAAGTTCCTTAATTGTGGTCTTGCCTCTCCCCGGCTACTTCCCTTTCCAGGTCATGACCAGAGACCGTCTAAACCCGATCTTTTTGGCGCTCCCCCTTTACCCGATTGTGAAAGGCGCCATCCTTCCAACCATTGCTTAGTGTTCAAGCCTTTCCTTTCCGGAACCCCCTCTCACGAACTTAGCCCATTCACGCAGTATGCGACGGCAACGACTGGATCTTTCCCCAGATTCCTTACGGCTTACCTTAGACCCGCTTTGAGTTCTACTTTCGGAGACTGACAGTAGTCTCCGCCCCTCATTCCCCATCTGACAGCCAATGCCGTGACCTGGTTTTGACCACCCCTCAACCTCGACGGGCCTCATCCCGAAAAAGTACCCAATTTTTTAGCCCTCTCTTCTTTTTGATTCCACCCCGACCGATCCTCTTTGCGCGCTCTTCGGCCTATCGTCCGTCCACCCCGACCCTTTAAACCAGCAGACCTTTCCCTCGATTCGCTGGGTTTGTCCGGCAGCGTGTTGTTTCCTACGATGCCTTACTTTTCCCCTTCCTTCCTCTCCTGTACACGACCAACTCTATCCTGCTCTCCCGCACCTGAACTTTTTTTTCCTCGAAGTTTTATTACACCTTCCACGCCTTCCCAACTGCCCCCCGCCCTCCCGCTCCGCTTTTCAGTTCCCTGTGAAACCAACTGGTTCACCGGACTGACACCTGAACGGTTCTCCACCAGTCTCTGGTTTCTACGGCCTTCCGCATTCCTCCCAAAACTTCTTTCCGATCTTTCGACCAGCTCCACGCTCCCAAAGTTTCGGCCCCCTTTCCCACAACTATGATCCCCAGCTCCCAATTCCGCGTCCACTCCTCCAGGGCACCGTTCCCCCCCGGCTTACCCCCGAAAAGGTTCTTCGCGGTCTGCCTAAAGTTCGCCTCCTTAAAAACCAGGCTGGCTACGGTTATCTCGCGGCGTCAAGCTTTCGGCCCCTAAGGCCGCTTTCTGTGGTCCCCTCCCTCGTCTCATGCGAACCCGCGTGTTACCTGCCTAGCATGGATCTTTTTTCCGGAATTCTGCCTGACAATGGTGTCACCCCCCCCTTCCTCTTCGATTTTTCCTAAAAGCGAAGTTTTGCGAAACTCTTTCCCAACATGGCTTCCTCCCTTGCGCGCCTGCGCCTGTTGTCCCTCGATAATGTCGATAAGTAAGTCCATTACTCAGATTTTGCTCCTGATCAGCGCGTTTCCGTGTAGACTGTAGCTGTCCTCAAACCTCGAGGAATGGCGCTGCACCGCATCCCCCTGGTGAGGTGTGATACCCCTGTCCCCCATCC
>Ga0179593_1421362_pt1 | contig 13435 bp, 14 predicted proteins | sample CZODoug2_1_08_16_FD_185931 | JGI IMG/M metagenome (GOLD analysis project Ga0179593, IMG submission 185931) | Vadose zone soil fungal communities from Angelo Coast Range Reserve, California, USA - CZODoug2_1_08_16fungal (PacBio error correction) | ecosystem: Environmental > Terrestrial > Soil >... | reverse complement strand
TAATTTCAGTCACTGCCCCATGCTCCCTCTTTTCCCTATTTACAGTTCTGCGCGGCCTCGTACAGCGCTCTCCCCAGTCTAAAAAACTGACCCTTGCCCCCCCCTGTGAGGACCGCCTTCCTTTTTTTTCCAAACCAGCTTTACTTTCTTTTCCCCCTTTATCGGTTTTGACCATCCCGATCCCCTCCCTGGTGAAAACCAACTCAGAACCGGGATCTCCCCTTTCCTTTCTCTTAGAAACGGGTTCTTGGTTCCCCTCTTTCCCTCCGAAGCCGCGTCCTCTTTCTCAAGTAGGATTTCCTTTGAACCACTTTTCTCCCCCCCATTGCGCTTTTCGAAACCAGCTCCGAGCCATACACCGGCTCCTTTTTCTTTTTTTTGTGAAATGTGCGCTTTGCTATTCCCCCGACCCCCAGAACCGTGCTCGCGTCCCTGAATCGAAACTTCCTCCTTCCCACTGAAACTTCGCTACCTCCCCCCCCCTTTCCCTTTGCGATTTGACTGCCCAAGGATTGCTCGTAGTGGATGGGTTTCGGATTTTTCATTGGGGGACTTGTAGTGTTGTTTTTCGTCAAGGTCCCCTTCAACCGTCTTTTCCCGTTTTGCCCTTTTCATAGTCAAAAGGTTCGGCCCCCCCTTTTTCTTTCTAGGGACACTCCCCCCGGATTCCTAACTGAAGCTCGTCCACTTCATTGTCTTTCCAACATCCCCCTCCCCCGTTCTCCCGTATGCTTTCGCGGCCAGTGCACCTGCTGAAAACTAGGTACATGCTCTATCGGCTACTACCCCTTTTGTAGCTGAATCCCGCTTGCCCCCCTTTTTTTTTCACCGCTCAGTGATCTTTTGCTATTCTCCAAGACCATAATCCAAAGGACACAATAGGGGTGGCCCCTTTTTCGAGTCAAGATCTTGAAGAGAAGTGAGCCCCTAGGCCTCCGCACGTTTGCCCCCCCCAGTCCCGTGCATGAAAACAGCAAGACGTTTTCTTTCGTCCCCCTTTTCTCGCGGGCCGGCGTTTTGCGGCGCCGCGGCGCTGAGTCCCTGGTTTCCATTAGGCTGAGTCAGAACAGTCTTTTTTCCTCCTTCGAGGTCCGTACTTCGGTCTCCTTCCTCAGGCGCCTATTTCAACTCTCTCCTGATCCTCGCAGGCTCCCCGCAAGATAACATTATCCACTACCTCCTTTTTGGTGACGATAAAGGCGCGGGTCATTTTCTGGCCAGCCAAAAGTACCTCCAATCTGCGTCTCCGATGTTAGCAACATCCTCGCTCACCACGGTTTCAAAATTTTCCTCCGTGCCTCTCCCCCCTTTTTTCCTCCAACCCCGCGCTGTTATTCCCGTAAAGGATTTCTGTTTTTTTACCCCCCCAATCCTGTTTCAGAATGGGTAAAGCCCTGTTTGTACTCTCTCTCTAAGAATAGCCCCTCTGCGCTTTCTTCCTTCGCCGCACTACAAAAAGAGCCTTTTTACCCTTCAGAAGTTGGAAGATACGCCTTATCTCTTTCCCCCCCAGTGCCTAACATTCCCTATGGAAGCGAAAGAAACAGCGCCTTTTCTTTTAAGAACTTCCGACCTCGCCAGATTTTCCTTTAAGTTATTTATTTTTAGATTTATCTCCGATGCGCCAACGTCCCGTAATTTATCAGAGACCCTTCCTCCGCTGATATTACAGCGATCTTTCTCCTGCTCGCTTTTTTCGTCCCCATATCTTCCGAGCATATGAAGTTTCAGCCTATCAAGGATCAACTTCCCGGCCCTTTTTGGAAATGAACCTTTCTTTCCGTTTCTGTACCCAGGAACCGGGATGTTCCCCACACTCTGCGGGTTTTCCCTGTTTTCATTTTTTCGCTAACTCCCCATCGTTCTGTTACGCGTCGTAATCGATCGAATCCGGACTTCGGGTAGTTTTTCAGCGCAAACATTCTGGAAACTTGTTTAGGCTTTGACTCTTTGACGCCTGAAGGTCGTATGCCCCTTTGTTGGTGCAAAACTTTTTACTTTTCCCTACAAGGTGACCCATCCCCGCCCATGCAATCATACGGTTTTTACTTTGTGACTCAAACGATGTTCCTAAGTAAGAAGTTCTTTGCCAAGTTTTTCCACTCCTTTATTAATGCCTTGCATCTCTTCACCAGGAATTAACCTTCTCCCCTTGTACCTGCCTCCAGTGGTCTAGGAAGTTAATGACGGTTTTCTTTTCGCATTAAGAATCTGGAGGCGTCATACTTTTCCGGGTCAAGGCCCATAATTTCGAACTCCCCCTCCCCTCTAAGCTAGTACGAAATCAAGCAACGGACGGCTCCCTTTTGGGGGGATTTGGGTTTTTTCTCCCGTACAGATAGGACTTTTTTTTCCTATTCATCTAGATTCAATCTTCTCCTTTTGTTTAGGTAATTTTTTTTTTGCCGTATTATATTATTCTGGAATCATCATTTCCGTTTTCATAGTGTTTTTCTCTTCCACGAAGTAATCCCGTTGTTCCCCCCCTCATCGAACCCCGTTTCCCGACGATTCGACTCATGTCCCCTTACACGCTTGTCCTTTTTTAATGCCTTGATAACTAAAAATTGAGAATTTACCAAGGGTACCAGATTAGGCCCCGGACCCCTCTTTTAGATGCGAAGGACAGGAAGACATTTTTTACCGGTGCAACTTTTCCGGTATAAGTTTATGTTCCCCCGCTGCAAGAGTGGCCAACCCCCAGACGGATGATTTTTTCCTTTCTCTTTCTTTTACATTTATTCCCCGTTCAGGCTTTCAGGGGAGAATACCCCCTTCATATTTCCCAGGACTGCCATACTATTTACCTTCGCAGCATACCTCCCCCACGCCTTTTACGACTGTTCCTCTTGCGTTGATTCTTTCAGCCCCCTCATTATGGGGACTTTTTGATCTTGTTAGCTCCATTGCGGCTTCTTTTTAGTCGTCCCTTCAAAGAATGTTGCGTTCCGCGTGCCAACATCCCGGATGGTCCTTCTCCCCTTTTTTTCCAGCAATTGTGTTTTCAAACCCCTTTCCCTACCAACATTTGCCTTTAGAGCGGCTGAATCGCTGATCCCTTGGTGTTTTCTTTTGATCCCCATTCGTCTTTCCAAACCGGTCCGCCTATCCGAAGAATCTTGGTTCTTTTTAGGTGCGGTTGTCCCCGAAACTCAGCCCCTGGCCTTGTTATCATCGAAGTGCTCCTCTACCAACATTCAAATACTGCTTTGAAAATCGTCCTCTGTGATGGGACAGAGGCTTTCTCCTTTAAACCCCCGCTGTGCGCATGCTGCCCTTTTTTCGTAGTACAGGCCCCCTTTTCCCGGGAAAGGTGTCAAGGGAGACCTTCTCTTCCTTTTCTGATCGTTCCACCGTCGGTCTTAGTCCCTTCCAGTTGCGGGATGTTCCCTTGGGACCGCAGACGTCTCTTTATGTTTTCGAGGCGTCGTCAATTTTTTTTCCCAACTTGCGAATTCTTTCCGTGGGTTTTCTCTTGCTTTGACACCGATATCTTTTTTCGGTTTCACTCCCAAAGTTTTTTTTTTTTTTCGCTATATTTTTTCTTAGCAGAAGAGTCCTGAATCCCCCCTTCTTCTGTTCCTGTGCTAAAAAGTTGAGACGCTTCGACGATTTCTTTTTTTATGGTGTTCCTTCCACCACGCCTCCCTCTTTCTTTCTTTCCACATCGATGAGGGCAGTTTTTTGTGCCCGTCTTTTCCTTCGTTGACGTTCTTCGTAGCAAATCTTCGGAGTGCCGTCTGTCATTTTTAAATAGCTCAGTTCACGAGTGTGACACCGAAAACCTTCTTTCTTTTGCCCCCCCCCTTAGAATCTTTTTTGGTACAAACTCCCTCTGCCCTAGATAACATCTTTGCAGACGTCTTGCCCCTGTGTGAAAAGCAGCCCGGCCGCTGCATCACTCCCGAACAATTTCCCCAGCGATACTTGATTTATTCCCCCCCCTCCTGTGCTGGGCCTTCCTTATGAATCCGGGTCTTACCTCGGGCCCGCGAGGAGCTTTAACAACGTTTTTTCAGACTGAAAAACTGAGCTCGCCTTTCTTGGAATGTGTTCTTTTATTTTTTGTATCATGACCGCGGACGGGGATTCCCCCGGAGCTTCATTTTTTAGAAACTTGCTATTTAGATTAAACGAACGCAGACTGTTTTAGGTCTTCCCGTGATCGCTCATTTAATTTTTGCCTCCCCCCCCCCTGGACTTGTTCCCCTGCCCTCCTCAGCCTTACCGATTGCGGATGTCATTTCCCCTGTTTTTTTTTGACCTTTCCTTAAGCCCGAAGTCTGTCCCCTTGCTTTGATACCGAGACACTTTTTTCTGCCTAAGCCTGCAAACTAGGGGCTATGATTCCGTGAATTGCTGGGTCTCCTCCTTGGCCCTGGACTCCTTTCACGCAGCAATGTTTGAAACAGTTCCTCCTATAAGTCCAATTCATGATTTTTTTCACGACTCCCCCGCTTCACGATTTTTGTCCCCAAGTGAGTTCGTTTCGATTTTTAATCTCGCCCGGTCTTGCTTGGTTTTCTTTACAGCTGATTGTTTCGGAATTTATCTTGTTCTCCCCATTACTCCGTGTGAGCAACACCCCCTCCCAAATTCCCGACCAGTTTATTTTCGCTTTTGCAGCCATTGAAAAGTGATCCATCTTCTCTTCCCCCCCCCCTAAGTTGCTTAGTCCAGTTTCCCCCCCCTAACATAGTTCCCAGCTCCTTCTCTTTTAGGCCTTATTATTCGGTGCTGAGTTTTCTCACTTTTCTTATTTTATTTTCGGTCGATTTTTTCAGTCCCTTTACCTGACCCCTTTGGGTTTAACTTCTTTGCTGATTTCTTTTTTCCCCTTACCGGAGTGGTGGGAATGTTTTTTATGTTTATTCGCTAGGATATCCCCCGCTGAACCTTCCTCTTCCGCGAGCTTTTCCCCCTGTGAGCGTGCGAGTTTGTGGACCTTTCTTCTCTTTGTCGGTCTCTTCGACTTCATAATTGTTTTTTAGATTTAGATAATCTTTATCACCCTTTCCCTTCCACCCCACAACCCAACGCTGGCAGCTTTTCCTCTGGTACTTTGAGTACTCGTTCAAGTGGTTCATCCCCTTCTAATCTACTACAAACGCTTCACTGTTTAAAGGTTAATGTGAAGATCATCCGATGTTTCACACCAAATTGCCTCGATGGAAATATCGACCATCCCCCCCTAAGGGAAGAATCCCGGTCTCTTCTTCAAATCTCGAGAGGAGCAGGGCTTTGCCGCCGCTCTAATCTATCCTCCCCTTTCCCATAATCTCCTAAACAGAAGATCCCTTTCCGTAGGACTTTTATTTATTCCCATACCCTCTCCTAAAAAGGATGAGAGTTGATTTAAATGTGACGAAACTTTAGTTCTCCTTTGTGCTCGAAACCTTCCCGTTGGTTTGTTTTGTTGTTCGGTTGGGGGTAAGAGCCCCATATATCTTAAATAATCGCCATCCCCTCCGGCCCTACAAAGGAAAACGCACTGAACCCCTACCCTTTTCCCGTTCTTGATGCTTTCGTGGATGGGTCTGACCGTTTTACCCCGGCCTTTTTTTACGTTATGTGTTTTTTTTCAAGGCCCTTTCCCCTTTTTTTCCCACTTTCAGGTCAAGTCCTAGTTAAGAGTATCCTTCCCCCCTTTCGCGGTATCCAGGACTGCCCCTTTGCGATTCCCTGGTCCCTTGCAGTATTCCCAGTCAAAGCTCGACTTTTCCTCTTTTTACCGTATGTTTCCGAGCCGTCCCTTTTTGAAACCCTGATGCTCGCTGAGCCACGGCTCAAAATTTTCTTGACTGTTTGCCTATGCCCCCCCTTTCGTTTCCATAGATCGTGAGCTTAGCCTTTCCCCCCCGGCAGAAACTTTCCCAACTTAAGAAGGCGCCACCATCTACATCCTTCGATTTTCAGAATTCCCGATCCTTTGGCCCCCCCTCCCTTCCAGAATGTCCCGCAAGTTAATTCTTCCCTCATTCTAGTCAAAAAGCCCGGATGGGAATAATAAGTTATGCGCGGCGTGGGTTCGCGCCTTTTAGGGAGAGTTTCCCCCCCCTGCCTTCACCCCTTGCGGACCTTTTCGTGCACGATGCGTAGAAGTCTAGTCTTCCCCCCCTCCCTAAAGTTCCCCTCTTTTCCGGTTCAGCGGCTGCGACCCCGCCTGATTCAAAATCATTTTATCATCGTCAGTTGATTCCAAGAAACCCTCCTCTCTCGTCCTTCACTAAGCCCCGATTTTTTTGTGACTTTCCCTCTTCGGGTGTCTTAGGCACCCTCTCCAGCCATAAGCGACGATTTATGTAACACCCATTGGAACCTTTTTTTTCACAGAAAAGAATCAGCATATCCCCCATGTTAGAGCACCTGGTCAACCCCTGCCCGAGTTTTTCTCCCCTGCTCAATCCTTCGGATATTGACCCCCCGCCCCAGCGTCCCCAAGGCTAGAATTTTAGCCTTCACCAGTCTTCTCCCGAACTAGAGTCAAGAGGAATTACGTTTCACCCCTTAACCCTTCCACCCTTCGAAGCTTTGGAGACCCCCCCTATCCTTGCTGAGCATGTCTCCCAATGGCAGAAAAATTCCGTTTCGGCACTTGAACTTCCCTAGCTCTCCATCCGAGTTGTACCCTCCGATGACCGAGCAAGCCCAACGACTTTTTCTGGATCTTTGCGTTGTGGTTTACCTGCGCCCTCCTTTCCTGATGAAGTAGAATTTCGCCCATTAAAGGCTGTCGACCCCTTTCCAGGATACTCGGGTCCGCCTATGTTGTGTTCTGCCCCTTTATCACCCTTCCCCCTCCTTTCGATCCCCCCCCCCCTCCACTCACAAGCACGTTCCCCTTGTTTGGCCAAATTTTCCTTGAGCGTGCCCCCGTGGGGGTTCTGGCACAGAGTGCATATTCTTACTATTTTACGCAGCCCCCGCCCGCAATCGGCGGTACGCCTTTCTCGCTTTACAGACTTCCCCCTGTTCCCTCGTGCGACTCCAGCGGCAAAATTTCTCCGCTCTGTTTACGACCATATTCACCTTCTTTCATTGTCCTCCCCTGGAAAATGCCGAGTGTTAGTCCTTTGTAGATTGATTGCCCACACCAAAGGTTCCAACCGGAAAGTCGCATCAACCTCAGGCTGGTCTTGTGCCGCGTCTTGTACACCTTGATTCCCCTCCGATGCAAACATTTCTTGCCTCTCTCCTTTTCCCGAGTCCTCAAATGCCGCCTTTGCCATCCCTTTGTTGATTGCCCGGTCAAGTCCTGGTCGCCGCGGCGAATATGTGACTCTAGTTCAGATTTCGCCCTCACCTCCATTGGTCCCTCCCGTACTCCATAAAGCCCGCACGCTGAGCGATTGACTTTCGATTTTTTCATTAAGCTACTCCTCCCTCCCAGTGGGAGATCTCTTTAATATCCCCCTTTGTTTGTGTCGCTCCTCAACGTGGCTCAACTAGTATGAATTAAATATCCAGAATGCATGATTCCCCTGGGGATGGATTCTTCCTGTTTATTACCCGTTCATTGGTTTAGTTCTTCGCACCCCCGTTTTTTGGGTCCCACGATCTTTCGCATCACTCTCCACTCTGCCACACCCGTTCCCCCCCCCCCGGTCCTCACCCCCCCCCCCCCCCCCCCCTGTCCGACCTTTCCATTTTCGTTCATTTTCCGCTCGCCTGGTTGCGATGGGAAGGACCGAAATTTTTTTTTTTTTTTCCGGATCAAATCGTCGGAATCCTCCGGGCAAAATCCCCCTCTGGTTAAATCCGGATTCTTCCCTTTCCCCTTGGCATTTAACCCATACCTCAGGGTTCAACGTTTTTGCTCCCTGATAATGGTCCTAAAACTTTCATACAGATGCCCTTAATTACTTACTCTCTATTCACTTCTTAGCCGAAAGTGCCAAAGTAGTCCCGATTCCAGTGGAATTCGCATCGGGCCCTAGTCCTTTTCTTTGGATCAGAGCCTTTCGTTACGATTGGGTCATCCAACGGTTCCCCCTTTCAAGAGCGAGAACCTCTTTCATTCCCGAATTTCCCCCAGAGAAGAAATGATAAAAAACCGTTTTTAACAACCCTAGGTCCCCTTTAGCTTCGAGTTTTGCTGAACCCTTTTTAATGCGTTCAGGTAATCCGACAAACCATAGTGCACAACGGATTTTAGCCTCCTGGAAGATTCCCTCTCGGTTCTGTGGTATAGGAAATTCTCCCGGTTTCCGAAGACCGAATGCGGTTTGCAGCATATCACACCCAAAATACCCTTCCAGCGGTTTTTTTTTAAATCGTTTCCGCTTTTCACTTGCTTCGGAGGCCCTCCTTTTCGCCATGCTAACCGCTTCTCTTCCGGTTACAGTTTATTTTAAGGTCCCTCTCGACGCTATCTGTCCAAAAAGTTAGTTGCCGTTCCCAGCTTGCGTGTTTTTTTTTGACCTGCTTGAAGAAACGTCTCCCCGTCTGCCTCTGTGATTCGCGAGGCTTCTTACAAGCGTTTGTAGAGTCACCAAAACTCAGGTAAAAATCCCCTCCGAGGTCTCTCTGGTGTTGCCCCCAATTATCATGAAGGATTTCTTGACTGGTGAAAAAACCTAGCTTTTTTCGCCGGTGATCGATATTTTCCTTTGGGTCCTGGACTCCAAATTTTCCGCTCGGTTCTCCCCGACTTTTAGGAATCCGGATTTCTTGGGAATGGTGGCCCTTTCTTTTTCCCAAGGAACCCGCGCAATTCACCCCCAAATGAATTCTATTGCTTGGAGACTTCCTTGATCTGATGTCAGAATCTCTCCGTTCGAGCCTATCTTTGCCAACTCGATCCTTCAGAGCCGACCCCCCAGAATTTCCGTGCCCTTAACGTGGGGAAAACCATTCCTTTCTTCGCCGCCAACATACCTGGCACTAATGCCCTCCACCCTTGTGTTAAGCACGCCCTCTCCGACCGTCCCCCCCAAGCCCCCCCTCTCACCCCCCTTGATTCTGCCTCAAAAAGGCTGGGGGCCGTATTCCCTGTTTCCTTTCGGCCCTTCCCTGAAGATGGGGATGCCCCCCCCTAGCCTGATCTGCCAAAGATGAGGCTTCCAGATTTCTTTCTCTTGTGTTCAGCCTGCGTTTTGGGATTCGCGTGGACTACTCTTGGTAAAGGAGCCTGCACCCTTTTTTGGCCTGCTATTTCTTCTTACCCAACCTTGCACGGCAACTTTTGTTTGGGAGGGCCGTTGCTTTTTAAACTGACTTTGAAGAAACCGTATTACTGCACTCGGAAATTCCTCAGTTCCCCTCGTACGGCGTCATTATGATTTGCTTACGTAACCGCATCCGAAGACAGTTTTTCTTTTCCCTTCCTTGGGTTTTGCCGAGATGAACGATTTTTTGGACCCCTATTTTTCCCTTGGTGGATCAGGACCGGGCCTGCAATCCCTAGAGCACCATGAAATAGTATAAGCCCCTCCAAAGCAATCTGCGCGCTTTTATTCACCTCTCTCCCTCGTTGAAAAAGTTCGGCTTGATTTCTTTAGAAGGTATCTTTTGCGACTGATCTTGTTAAGGGCCTTTTTTTCGCTCCTCCTCCCCTTGGAAAATTTCATCACCCTCCCCGTTGACCCCTAGGAAGTTTTCTTGAGGAGTATTACTTCGAATCGCATTCCACAGTTGTTTTTCGATTATGAGTATGGTATTAGAGGCTTCGATGATTCCTTCCCTTTCCCCAAGAGTATAAATTGCTCTTTATGCAACAGTGATGTACCCTTTTTTTCTATTGGTTGGTCGTTCTCTTAGCGCCGCAGCTGACCCCTGGTTTGATACTTCTATTCACATGAACCGGATGGAATTGCATTTATTTTTAATTCGATTAAGGCCACTATTTACCTCTCCGAGATGGCCCCGAGTCCCTGCGACCGGTTAGCCCCTGGTCCCCGTGCAGCAGTTTTTGTGGACTTGATTTCCAGTTTTATCCGCTTACCCGGCACCTTTCCTATACCCCTTTTTTTCCCTTGCCCCCCCATTGTCAACGCACTCCTCCTTTCTTCTTACCCTTGCCCCACCCTATATCCCTCACCTCATTTACTTCACTCTCCTCCCCTCTATTCTTCCGTGCTCCTCCCTCGTCCCCCTACCCCTCCTCCCCTCCTCCCTCTTTCCCCCTGAGCCTTCCACCTGTTCTTGCCCTCACTAGATCAGCCTTAGTTAGCCCGACACAGCTAGTGTCACCTCACCATCACAACTCCTCTACCTTCTCCTACACCCTAATCATCATCAGCCAGCCCCAGTGATCTGCCACGCCTCGCCTCCTCCGCCCGCTGCATCGTCCGACCCTCTGTCTCCCCTAGATGCAGTATTACAGGCCCTATCTCAAGGAAAAAAACTAGCATTTTCCTAACTATCCCTACCGAGGTAAATCCCCCTAGGTAAGTAGCCTCCCATGTTGGTAGGTTTGACCCCCGATAGAGACTTCGATAGCCATCTTCCAAGCTCAAATTATGCATTTACCACTTCCTTTGCAGATCAGCATGCCCCCCCCGACCCAAGGCCTTCTTCCCTGAGAGACTATCCAATCACTCTTTGCCTTTTTTAACCTAGCACCAGTTTCCTAGACTCCCCAATATAGCAAGGGAGCATTTTTTCTTTACTTCCCTCTTTCTCCCCCCTCCACCTCACGAGCGCGTCACTCCATCCTCTCAATTGTCTTCCTGACCCGACCGAATCCACTTGCCCTTTTTTGGCTGTGATGCTTTTCCTGCCTTGATTTCTTGACGATACGTCCTAAACCTCGCGTCCGAATAGCCAACCATGTTGTTTCCACTGCAAGTCTGCGTAACGAACTCACCTTTTTTTGTCGACGAGCACGGTTCTTTGGGCTTTTTGACAGATTTTTCTGTTCCCCCTTTTTTTGGGTGCAACTTCCCGGTCCTTATTCGGTCGGAATATAGTCCCTATTACTGATCTAGGTATAAAGCTTCCTTTTTGTGCTCGACTTCTATTAGTTAAGGTCCATCCTTTTCCCCCCCTCCGGGAATCGTCTCGTCTTTTTCCCTTTTCCCTTACGAAGCCTGCTGCAAAGAGGTACATTTTTTAAGTCATCCACGAAACTCTGTTGACTTAGACAGCAGTGAAATGCTTTTTCCGGATCATTCCGAGTTCTCCCTTGGCAAGACAGAACCCCCCGGACCTGAGTCCAATCAGGCCCTCCCTCGTTTGACTAGAGTTTAATTTTTGATTTGTTTTTGAACCTCGCGGCCTCCCCTCGTCTCCCCCCCATGGCAGGAAGTCCCATGCCCCCGACCGTGTTCCGAATACTTTAAGCGCGGCGGCGGTTTTTGCTTTCCCCTCCGCGCAGTTTCGCGGCTTTACCCCATGTTCGGTTTTTTTCCCTTTTTCCACTCGGCTTATGCCTTCATATGTTACTACCTCCACAGTCGAAGGGCCGGACTCGGTTTTTTATCTTGACTAGAGATTTCCCACTGCGGCCTTCCGATGTCTAATTTTTTTATCAGCTATAGGCCCCAGCCGTCCTCCTTTTGGTTATAAAGATGTTTGTTTTTCTTCCTGCATGCACCCCAAATTCCTTAATTTTTCTGTCTACTCAGCTGTTAGCCACCCATCCCTTTTCAGGCTTCTTAAGAACTTCCGGGCATCGTCTCCTCCTCCAAACCCCCCTTATTTTCTCCCCGGACAGATAATTAGGATATTCCTTTCACCCACTTCGGAACACTTTTCTACCCTCTTTTACCCGCACCTTTTTTACGCTCGTTAGCGACTATCCGGTATCATTAGGACGTTCCTTTAAAACAATTACCCACTTTTTGCCCCTCCTACGATCCCCCAGTCAGTATCTGTGCGCCCCCCTCAGAAACACCTGTACCCGGTTGACTCGAAAGACTTTTTCCTCCCCTTTTTCCGACTTCTTTCTTTTTGCCTTTAGATAATCCCTTTAACTGGAAGGACATTCGTTTTTTCGCGAGCCGACTTCGATGCTTTGCCTTTCCCTTCTCCCGTCGAACCTTTCGAGACCATCCCTTTTAAACCTCTTCCAGGATATGCCTTTTTTAATCTGGGTGTCGGATCCCTGCCCCACGCCATCATCAAGCCGCCTCGACGCCCGTCCAGGACGTTGATTTCTTAAGTGAGAGTTCCCCATTGGCCACTGAGTGCGCCACAATTCTTTACGGCCTCATTTCCTTGAAAGACATCGGTCCGTTCTCATAGCTATTCAGAATTTGGTCGTTCCCCTCCTTCCCAGTGGCAAAATTCTTTTCCCCTTCTTCTATTCGAGATGAATGAAGGTGCCCCCCCCTTAAGACTCCAATATTTATTTTTTTTTTGTGTCTCCGGGATGTCACTTGACCCGTATACAAGGGGCAAGTGAGTTTTACCCCCCCTAACAGGATTTTACTTTTGCTTTCAGATCCATTATTACCTATGGAACCGAGACAACCCTCTTCCTGACGGCATCTCCCTTTGCTGCCTTTTTCCAATGCCGCCCTCCCTCCGAAAGTGGTTGATATGCCGGAAGGCAAGAGGTTGTCAGTAGCAGTTTCCTTTTTTTTAAGGGTCCCTCCAGGACGGCGATAGGTTCTGGTATCCTGCCCGCCCTAACCCCTGGCAAAAAGCCGGAGCCTTATTTCAGTAATGCTACGCCAAGGGGCTAGATCTTTTCTTCCTTGGTTTTTTGTGAGAGAGTAGAAATTGGCGCCCGCTCTCTGCCATGGAGCCTCCTCTCCTTAGTGATACCCCCCCTGTCTGGATGTCGTCTCTTCCAAGGTTCCTTTCGTTCGATCGCGGGTTCTGTCTTGCCCCCCCATCCACATAAGTTTTCCCCCCCTTTCTTTGAACCCCTGCTGATCTTCGCGTGCCAGGCCAGCTACATTTCGACATGAACAGTGACCCCCCCGGCCTGTTCGTGCGGCTTTAGGGTGGCGTCGAATGCATTTCTTTCGTTTTTAAGGCTGACAATTAGGTCATAATCGGGCCAAAATTCTTCCCGATTCCCACACAAGCCGGTCCTCTCGCTTTCTCATATTTCCCCCCTTATTTTTCTCTTTATTTTTACTTTAATGGCTAATTTCATACCCCACAAGAAGAGTACAGTCTCCACTTTCATCCCCCCGCCTAGCTCCTTTTTTCCCTCCAACTTTTTCCCTGGGACTTCGCCTCTTATCCCGATTCTCTGGGTCTCTTACTAGTACCTTTCTTTACGGTCTTCTGAATTTTCCCCAAGAGGCGGACGAGTGGGCCCCCCCTTCAGGGCCCTGTCTGAACTCCCTTTGCTTTTTCCTCCCCCCCCCCACGTTCCTTAAAAAAGTTGTACTTTTTCGAGGTCTTAATTGGGCAGTACTTTCCCCTGTAACCCCTCACCGGCTTTATATGAAGATGGGGACTTTTCTTTATGTTGCCTATCCTCTCATCCTTACGTCTTGGGATCAATTCTGAGTAGTATTCACCCAACCCCCTTACG
>Ga0179593_1411317_pt1 | contig 13435 bp, 9 predicted proteins | sample CZODoug2_1_08_16_FD_185931 | JGI IMG/M metagenome (GOLD analysis project Ga0179593, IMG submission 185931) | Vadose zone soil fungal communities from Angelo Coast Range Reserve, California, USA - CZODoug2_1_08_16fungal (PacBio error correction) | ecosystem: Environmental > Terrestrial > Soil >... | reverse complement strand
GATACACTTTTTTCTGTACACCTTTCCTCGTGATGAGCCCGACAGGCGGCCTTTTGACTGTCCCGGTTATTCCTCTCCCGCTGCAATACGCCGATTGCCTTTGGCTTCGCTTCTTCTTGTCCACGTAAACAACCCCCGCCTTCCTCTACCTCCCACGTCATCCTTTTTCGCTGCCGGGCGTCTTTTCTCTCCCTTCAAGGCGGCCTTCTTTCGTCGCCAACGGATCTTCCCACGCCTCATCCTCTTGCCATGACTCTGACACCTCATCTCTTCGATACTTAGCAGGAACACGGTGAATCACTCGATTGAATATGCCGAAGGCGTGGCCCAAAGATCGCATGTTCCGCCAAGCACCACGAGATCGTCAGCCTTCACTTTTCATAAAAGTGCTTGAGTGGTTTAACCCTTCGAGCCCCCCCCCCGTTATTCGAGAAACTGCCCCGGCGCATCCCCCTGCGTCCAGTGCCGCCGCCAGAGATAAGACCCCTTCCTTCCTCCACTCTGTCTCTTCTATTTCCCCCGACGGAAAGAAGCGCACAACCTTTGACCTGATCCTCTTGCTTCCTCCTTGCTTTTTCGCTAAGCCAGCGACGGGTTGGTGTTTTTGATGACACTTTCCCTTTGCTGACTGTATTTTTCTTCCAAAGTGTTCCTTTCCTCTCTAGGTTCTTTACTCGCAGTTATCGATCGCTGGAAATCGACGATCGTCCGTCCGCTCCTTTTCCAAACTGTACAATACTCGTTTTTCTTGATTATGCTCTTTCGTAGCCGAAGAAACCCCATCAGAGCTTTTTTTCTTCTCCCCTGACTACTTTAAATTGGTTTTTTTTTTTCGAGAAAGCGAAGCTGCTCGCTTGTCGCCACGCCTCCCCCTTGGCCACCTCTTCGTCCCAAGGATTCTATATATGTGGTGTGTTTCCAGGCCACCAGGCATGCCCTCAAGTAGATGAAGCGACCCGTCAATCCCCCTAATCTTACGCCAAGCGTCTTTTAGGAGCTTTTTTTGGTGGGTTTTTTTGATAGGCAAATGACGTAACTTTGTTAGACTCCCCCTCCGGAACCAGACCCGATAAAGGCTCGCCCGCTTCACGAAGTACCTCTCTCCAGCCGTTGGCTTGCGCGAGGCTCCTGCTTGATCTGCGCTGCCTTCCAAGTGTCGCGACGGCCAATTCGAGGAGCTTTCCTTAGCACGCCATAATAGACCATCGGCGAGAGGTCTGCTCCTTCACAATCCCGTCCGGAAGACCACCCCCCTATCTTTGCCGTTTGACAGCATTTTTTTTCCAGGGATTCTTCTCCCTCCTCCGAGGCCCCCTTTCTCGCACTTCGGAGGGATGTCAACGGGAGTTCCTTTCCTGCTGAGTCGCATCTTCGCCCTAGTCGTTTGCCTATTCTATCTCTCCTGGATGGGCGCGCGCGATCTCTCCCTCGCGCACCTCTCTTTTTCCCGCCGCTTTTTTGCTTCAGCCACCGCATTGCACCTGTCTTCCTTGTTTCCCTTCTAATCAACCCACCGGAGGGGATGCTGTTTTCTTCGACTTGCCCAGCTTCCCCTTGTCCCGTTTGTGCATTTTGCGACGTCGAAAGACTCTGCTCCCAAATCGTCACCCCCGCAGTTTCCCGTCCGGTTTATGTCGAGACACCCCAGATAAACTTGTTACTCTGAAATAAATCATCCCTTCACAAGGCAGGCCTTAGAATAGGACTGTCCCTTCACCCTCGATAAAGAGCATCCAAGTCCAATTCTTTCGTTCTTGGACTTTTCTTTTTTTAAAGCAGCTGAGTCCCGATGTTCGGCCGCCCGGCCCTTTTCATCGACTTCTCCCAATGCTACGCAATCCGACTTGCCTCTCTCCCCTATCCGCGCGAGCGCTGAGAGGCTCTAATCGCCCTCGAGCCTCATCGTCTAGATCGTTTTTTTCTCTTTTTTTGCCGCGTATCCGGTTTGCGCTGGAAGTCCCCTTTTTCCGGCTTTCGTTTTAAAGCTCCTGCTCGCAGGGTATCCGCTTCGCCGCCTTCGGAACCGGCGATCTATAAAGACTCTGCAACCGGCAACGTGTTCGGCCGTCCCCCCCCCACCTCGCCCCCCTTGGCTTAAGGGTTTTGCTCCGACATCCGGAGAGGCAATGAGTTGAACCCTCGCCACCTCGTCCGTCGTGGCCAGGCGACAAGGATTCCCCGTGACCCGCCTCGTCGGACCCCCCTTTTTTTTGCTCCGAAGCGCGAGAAGAGATCCCCTTAAGAGCTATGGAGTGCTGGATGGACCCGGCACCGCATAGAGAGAGATTGCAGGCTTTTCACCTCTTTCCGTCGCCGAGTACCCCCGCTTTCACGAAAGGCATGTCTCCCTTTACGTGCAAGGCATAGATAGATCGCACTCCACGATTAGGTCCTCCTGAGGATGCCTCCGGAGGGTCGCCCTGCCCAAATCCATCGACCTTTTTGTCGACTTTTTTGGCTGATGAGGCTTTCCACGTGACTTATCCAGAGGCAAAGTAGTGAGAGTCATCTGGTCCTACGCCCAGTTTCCTCGTGGTGTTTTTTTTGAGAGAGAATTTTAACTCTTTTCATAATGCAATGCAGATACGAAAAATTTAACCGAAAACGCGGGACTCGTCATTTTTTCCTCCCCCGACATTCGTTCATCTAAGAGCAAATCTTCGTTGATTGCGTATAGTATTTCCTTTCCATTGCATCATGCGGACTGCCTTTTGAAAGAGCGTTCCTTCGCCATGACAGATTCTCCAAACTGACTGCAGAGTATGGGATATGTGAATTTTTACCACCGATGGAAAATACTAGCAGGTTTTCCTCTCTTCGCTCGCATCACGCGTGACTAAGATGTGAACGCGATGATCTCCTTTTTGCTGCCGCCTTCCCGATTTTTGGCCGTATTTGAGCTTTTGCCACATGTTTGCCCACCTCTTCGCCCTTTTCTTCGCCCCCACCCCTCCACACCCCCCTTTTTTGATGCGTATGATTCTTTGCTTTGGCGACCGTTGTTTCTTTTGGCGCGCATTAGGGAGCTCTCTCGCCTTTGTGCGTTGCCTTTTAATCCGGTCCCTCGGTCCCCGTTCCCTTCATTTCGCTGAACCCCTACCTCGGTCCCTTCCCCGCCCTGCCTCCACTGCAATAGTAGATGCTTGGTGCCCAGATCGACTGCGTCCTTGTTCTTTTTCGAGAGGCCCGAAGACTCCCCTGCGGGATGTGCGATGAGGCCGAGACGGCGCTTTTTGCTAGCCCCGTCATCGAAGGAGATCAGGTTTTTATTTGCCCCGAGGGTAAATTCGTCTCCAGAGAACCCTTCTTGTCGCGCTTCAGTTTGCAGCCGAGCCTCGAAGCCTTGGCTCGGAGGATGGTAGATGCGGGCTGGTTTTTTGGTGGTGTGCGTGGGTGTTTTTTTTTTTTTTTTTCTTTTTTTTTGGGGTTCTTCCTTTCTTTGTGTGTTTTTTTTTGTTTTTTTTTTTTTTGCGGTCTTTGCCTGTGTGTGTTGTCTTTGTTTGTGTTTTTTTTTTGGTTTGGGGTGAGTTGTGGGGGGTGGGTGGGGGTGGGGTTTTGGTTGGTTTTGTGTGGTGGGTGTTTTTGGGGGGGTGTTTGTGGTTGTGGGGGTGGTTGTGTTGTGAGGAACGAGAGGTGACAACCCACAACATCACACACACCCCCCAACCAAACACCAACACCCAAACACCCCCCCCCCCCCCCCCCCCCCCCCCCACCACACCCACCCCCCCCCCCACCCCCCCCCCCCCCCCCCCCCCCCCCCCCCCCCCAACACCCCCCCCCCCCCCCCCCCCCCCCCACACCCCCCCAACTGCCCTTTCCCCCTAGACCCGCCGGGAGTAGTTTATTTGTGTGTCCTGACCTTTCTCCTGAGTATCCTGACAAGACTTTGCACACACGAGAAGCCCATGACGATCTCAGGGGCCCTGCTCTCCCCCATTGCACGCCACGAACCCGGTCCTTTCACGTAAGGGTTGAATTATCTGAGTTTGACCGCAATTCTGCCCCCTTTCTCCTTCGAGCGCCTCCTTCTGACGGCGAGCTATACGCAGCAGTCGGAAGACTCGCGCCGTAGCCTTTCTGTTATCTCAAGCCGGCGACGCATTTCCTCCAGACCCCCGGGTCTCACCTATTTTACAGAAGGGGGGTTTTTAGCCTTGCCTCTTGAAGACGTCAATGAGATTTAGCAATTTTCGCTAACCAGAGACAACCCCCCCAGCTGATAGGGAGAAGCTGCTGTGATTTTTTTCTCCAGTTTGCTCGACATCTTTTTTTTTTTTTTTTTTTTTTTACGGTCTTGATCCCCTTCTTTCGGTCATCGCTCTGGCAGAATAAGCTAACCAAGCCCGCCGCCCACCCCGACGATTTACGCACCCAATGGCGTCCTTTGTCGGTTAGGAAGTTCTGATTTTCGCACCTTCGGTCAGTCTTAGACCAACATACCCGAAAGAGCCCCTTCCACGCCAGAGCTTCCGGGAGACTTTCGACGTCGCCGGGCATCTTTTTTATGCGCCTCTTTCCTCTTCGACTGATATCTCCCTTCCTTTGCAGTATCTTTTGGGCGAAGGGGGCGGAGGGACGCAAGTCTAGTTCTCGGCTCCGTTTTCATAAAGTATTTAGACGCTTCGGTCAGAGTTTAGAAATCCCTATGGTGCAGATGTTCTGCTCGCTTAGCCAGGCACTTTTTTCCCTATTAGCGTTTAGACTTCTGACTATCAGCTATAATAGACGTCGACTAAGTTTTTCTGCGACCCATCCGACGGCTCTTCGAGTTATCCTCTTGGGCGGAAACTCAGTCCCTTCCTGATCGACACCATCTTTGCCCCTATTTTTTTGTCGATAGAACTGGATTATCTTTGAGATGCTGCAACATTTCGGGAACTATTTCAAGCCGTCGCGTTCGATTTCGTCGGACCCTTCTCCTGCGAGTCTCAGGCCCAGAAGCCCTCGACAGTTGGGGGCCGAGCCGCTTTCCATCCCTGGGATGAAAGAAGCCTTGAAGCTCGCTCGGTTCTCTCAGAGGAGACTGTTCCCCTCGATCGTACCTTGCGTTAGTTTCTTCTTTTGCACGATGAGGTTATATCCTTCCCCCCATCCTTCGATAGTCGGCGCTCCCTGTTTTTGTTTGCCGTGAGATCGACCTTTTTTAGTACAACTTGAAAGCTTCTGAAATTCAGTCACCCAATTACTGGTCGCTATTGACTTCGATTGTTTACAAAGGAGCTCCGCCGCGCTCACTTTTCGTGTTTTGGTCCTTCCCAGTTTTTTGTACCCGAAGACATGACTTCCCCCCTCTGGCTCAATAAGCCTCCTAAGACTTTACTTCTTTTTTCCCATACTCCTTTGTTGTTTTTTGCTTCTTCACCTGCATTCCGGCTAGACTGAGCCCAGAAGCCGTACTTGTGGAAGTAGTCTGCTTCCTGGAAATCGTTTGACAAGAGACACCCCTCACCCAGCCGAGCCATGTTCTTGCCGTCACCAACTAGATTCATCTACGATCCTGCCACGGGGTTCTCCTGGGCCAAGTTCCGAAGCTGATCCCTCCTCTGCATCGCGTCCGCGCTCCGTCCCAAGACGTACCTTTATGCCCCCGGTCCCCATCTAGAACTACGGTTTAAACGTAGATGAGACGTCCACCGGAGGCCACTCGACTCAACGTTAGGAAGCCTCGTGAAGCCCGAACCTTCCCTCTTTAAAGCGGCGTTCACGTGGATGTCCGTAACGTTTCGACCCCTCAGTCCTGAGAATTATTTTTGCCCGGCGCCGGACTCGCTGACAAGTTTTTCCCCCTGCGTTATAGACTACGCCTAGACCTCTAAGTTACTTCCTATCCAGAGCCATGAGTTGGTTTTCCGCCAGTCCAAAAATCCCCTCCCCTCTATCTCGGCCTGGAAGACCGTGCAGATTTTTCTTCTCCGGGCCGCTTCTGGCCCCCAGATTTGTATCTACTAACGAGCCGTCGCTGAGTTCCCAGCGCCGATAGTCGTCGAGACTTCTAGATCTCCTCCGAACGTCGAGAGACTGTGACGAGCGTAAGAGAAGTTACAACAACCATTCGAATACGATTAGTATACTGCTACCCCTGGCGCACCCTCATCGGCTCGACTCGTCCCAGCCAAACCTTGCGAGCCCACCGCGGGTGTTGACAGTCAAAGGCATCGATACTATAGCAGGAGGAGAAGCGAAACAGTCAAAAGCAACAGATTTAGAAAGTCTTTCGTCCTAAAGTAGCAAGAGGATTCTCATCTAATGAGTGGCCAGGAGTGTAGAGGAGGAGAAGAAGTTGGAATGTGTGCTGTTGTTGGGGTTGGTTTTTCTTTCTGCCCGTTTTGGTTTGTTGGGGTGGTCTCTCTGAGTGTTTTTTGGATAACTGCCAGTTAACCTTATTTCCACCCATTGCCAGATCATAAGCTTAAAGTAAATATAGAACTGACGCCTTTCGAGCCTAGTGCCGATAAAGGCCATCCACTATATAGTATAGAATGCCACAAAGGCGGTCTCCTTCTTACTCAAACTCCTCTACCTCGAGTAGCGCCTTCAAGACCTGAAACGCCGAGGAGAAACCCCCCCCCAAGCCCCTTCTTTTTGCCGGAAAGGGGCCCCCTCCCCCCTCTCGTTCTCCCCGTGCCAGCCGAGCTCCTCCCTTCGGCTTAGGTGGAATCGCCTTTTTGTCTGCGCCATCTTCTGTAAGATCTACGAGCCTTTCTGGCGGCTAAGCCCTTCATTCAGCCTTCCTGCAGCGTTCTTTCTTCGCCGCCCTTTTTTTGGGAGCCACCTACATTTCCCTCCCCCCCCCGGCGTTTGCGCTCTGTTCCGAGCGGCGCCCTCGTCGGCTGGCCGCTTTTTTCAGTGCCCACCTTTCCCCTGGACGACCTTCGCCAATGAAGATGTCCCGCGGCGCGCTATTTTCGCCGCCCTATTCCTCGCCCAACCGCAACAGGACGTTCATGAAGAACGCAAGAAAAAAAGCCTATACAAGAAGGCGCTTTTTGTCGGTAGACCCCATTGGAGAACGTAACCGCTGAGAATACCAAAGGTTTCGCCCCAATGCTCCTCGAATGAGTTTTTCTTTACATAAGCCCCCCCCCGTAATTCTCTGGTCCTCGCCTAAGGTAGCGTCTCAGTTCGGCCGTCCACATAAGAGAAATCGTCAAAAGAACTAGGAGAGATAGAGAAAGATAGACAACAAACCCACAACCCCCCCCCCCTCCGCCCCCCCACCCCACTCCACACCCCAAACCACCAAACTTTAGTACCTGTCAAAACGGGAGAACCCCTTGTTGCTTTCCTTTCGGAAAGTCACAGAGAATTATCGCGGGTGAAGCTTATTTCCGGTAGACACCGAGAGGATCCGCTTCGATCAAGTAGATCTCTCCGAACCATGAAGAAATCCCTATGCGGCCCCCCCCCACCCCTCCCCTCAATGCGGATGTTTCTCCTCCGCCACAATCGGAGAAGCGTTGCTCGTTAAATGTTTTCCCCCCCTCTCATAACCGTCCACAAGCCTTCCAATCGAGCTCCTTACCGCCTGCCTTCTCCTCGTCGGAACCTAGTTGCAGTTAGAAGCCGAGGACCGTCCACTTTTTTTATGATTAGGTTGAGAAGGCCCTGAAGGTTACCGGCCCGACCTGCCGCGCAAAATTTTTTTGCCGGCAGTTTCCACTCAGCCCCGGTGCTGCCGTCCCAGCGTTGTCTCAACGCCGTTTTTTTTTTTTTTTACTCAGCCGCGTTAAGGTCATCGACCCTTGCTCCGAAAAGAGACTAGGGCCGCCCCTTAATGTCCTCTTTGAGACTGGGCCCCCGCACAATCAGCTTTCGCTTTTTCGTTCGAGGCTTACGATTCCGGCCCCCCCTTCTGTTCCCCAGGTTGGTTATCTCTCCTTTTTAATCCCCTCCGCTGGTTTGTGATATCCTTACAACCTGTCTTAATTTTTCCATAAGGCCACATTTTTCCTCCACCCAATTCTGAACGAACACCCGGTGAAAGCGGGATTTGTGTAAAGCCAGGAAAAGGATATCCTTTCCCACTATATATGTTTGCTGAGTATACTTTATACTTAGTAATGCCGGACCGGATTTGCCCGGTCACCTTGAGTGAAGGTAGACTCCTCTTGGTACAAATCTCTTGCCGATGTTGAAATGGTAAGGAAGGCTACCTCACTGAAGAGGTATCTGAGTTTCAATGAATCCCTGTCTCTACTATCGCTAGGAGATCTATTTCAGAATGAAGCTAGGGTCTTGAGTTTTTTTTTGAACCTACAATGTCGCAAATTCCCCCCCCCCCCCCCAAACCCCCCCCCCCCACTTTTTGTTTTTTTTTTGCTTTTCTTCCTCCATGTTTAGGAGCCACCCATAAGCCATGGGATGCGCGTCTTGGCCGCCTATAAGATCAGTGACCGACGAAGTCGAGCTCACTACTTAGGAATACTCCGATATAGTTTTTTTACCCCCCCCTGCAAGGGTGCCCCCCCAATCCATAGACGCATGGAACCCGGTTTCCGTCCACACGATAGCACGTTTTTTCAAACCAGAAATCATATATAGATCTGATGACTACCTTTTCATTTTCTCCCCCCCCAAACCCTCCCTCCATTCTTTTTAGAGGATCACGCTTCCCTCTCTCAGTAGGCATTGCAGTCGATAAGAGCGAATCCACTACTCCAATCCCTCCCCCCCGGTGTATCCCACTGAATCCTCGTTTTGTTTACCCCCCTGTGTCTGCGACCTTCTCCCGAACTTTCTCCTCTGTAACCAGCGATTCGCCCTTTTCCCCCCCGCACATCGCCTTGGAGACTTGCACCATACTTTACAAGGAAGAAGAGATGGAAGTAACGTTTTTTTCCCACTCTGGAGCTGCAAACAGAGGACCCCCCCAACCCAATTACCCGACATTTATTTCCTTTCCTGCCGTCGCCCCCCCCCCCCCCCCCCCCCCCCCCCCCCCCCCCCCCCCCCCCCCCCCCCCCCCCCCCCCCCCCCCCCCCCCCCCCCCCCCCCCCCCCCCCCCCCCCCCCCCCGCCCCCCCCCCCCCCCCCCCCCCCCCCCCCCCCCCCCCCCCCCCCCCCCCCCCCCACTCATCGGCGATGCGTTTGAATTTGCTCCTCTTCTCCGCGCCGTCCCCACCCCGGAAGTTCGCATTTTTCCGCAGCTCTCCCGAACGACGCTATTTTTGCAGTGGTATGCTTATATGTTCCACGATTTCGCCGTTTGCGGGCCTTTTTTTTTTTTTTTTACATCTGGATCGCGGCTTAGGTTCTCTTTTTTTTTTTTAAATCCGCCCCCCCGGCCTCGTGATCTCCAGGTAGTTCTTTTCTCCCTCTGTTTTTTTAAGACCGTCCCGGCGCCAAGTTTTATGCCCGCCCTAAGGGCCTTGCTATGCCCCCCCCCCCCCCCCTGTTTGTTCCCCCCCACCCCCCCCCCCCCCCACGGCCCCGCGTTGGTTTTTTGTTGGATGCTGCAGCGCTCCCGCTTTTCCGCCCCCCTTTCTTTCACCGGAAAGCTTCTAGTGCGCGTTTTTGTTGCGTCGGCCGCCTTATTTCCAGGTGCTTGGTGATTCGGGCCTCCCCGGCTTCCCTCTACTTTTCATTTGCAGTTTCCCCCGGTACCAGACGCCGCAACTCTTTTTCGCCTCGTGCCGCCCCGGATGTCTGGCTTTTCTGTAGTGTATGAAGGGCTCGGCTCTTTCTTTTTTTCCCCTTTTCTTGCTGTCCCGAACAAATGCCCCCCTGCCAGAGCCGCCGCCAGCTTTGCCTCTTTTTAGTGCTTTTTTTTTTTTTTTAAGTCGCCTGTCGCTTCTTCCCTCCCGACTGATGATAGCATCCTTGACGTTTTCATTTTGGCGACGTCACGGTGTCGGCGACCCGCCCGAGATGCACTCTTCCTTACGTTTCGAAATGCTTTTTTTTTTATTCTTCTGGAGCAGAAGAGCGACTTTTTGGGTTTGTGACTCTTGCAGCAGGAAGCCGTGGAAAGTTTTATTACGAAGGTTGAGATTGAGACGTTCCCTGACTTATCTCATCGACGTCTGAACTTGACGCCCGATGCCAAACTCCGGTTGAGTCTCTCTTCTTAAGATGACGTCTCCAGACAGGCTCTGTTGATAGCCAAACCTTATGCTTGATCTCCGACAGGGCAACTCTCATATAGATTGTTCTCCCCCCCCTGTTGGCCCCCCCCCCCCCCCCCCCCCCCCCCCCCCCCCCCCGGCCCGCCCCCTTGCCCCCCCCCCCCCCCCCCCCCCCCCCCCCCCCCCCCCCGCCCGGTTTTCCTCCCCCCCCCCCCCCCGGGGCAGGCTCAGGTTCTCGCTTTCAGTCTGTTCTGCAGGCTGCCGGCCGAAAGTCATAGACTAGTTCGTAGTCCTTCTGATCATTGCGCGGCAGCTTGACTTGTTCCTTCTCCGGTAAAGGTCTCCTCTAATTTTGAATTTTGTAAGACAAGATGCCCCTTGCCCTCCATCACTTAGAATGATAGTTTGAATAGCTTTGACGATCCCTCGCTGGAAAGTAGGCTTCCAGATGTTCCATTTCAATCGATCGTCCCTTTGTACCGTAGCCTCTACATTCATAGCATGAGCGGTCATTGTCTCGAGGTAGCTAGTAGATATTGACCGATCCTTTGAAGCAACGACGAAGAAAAGAAAGTTCCACAGCCCTTAAAGAAAGTGACCTAAATTTAGAAGACCCAACCACTTCAGAAAACACCAGGATTCTGAAATCTTTTTTCTTCTATCCTTTCGATGTGGGAAGGCCAGTTTTGGTTGTTTTAGTTGGGGGTGTTTTTTTTTTTTCGTTTTTTTTCTTTTTTTTTTTCTTGCCTCTTTTATCTTAGACAGCTTCGGGGTTTGAGAGTTAAGATTTACTTCCTTTTCCCTCCCGGCTCTCCACCTCTCTGACTCAGACGATTCTGGCCCTTTTTTCCATCAGACTTACTGAATGGTATCTCTTTTACTCCCCCCCCCTTTTTCCGTTGTTGGTGCCATTTCTCGAATTCCAGAGTTCTCGCTGTCCTCCCTCGACGTCCCTTTCTATGTGAAAGTTAGCTTTCGTTTGTCCCACCGTCCACCAGAACCAGTCCGACTTGCAGAGAGAAGACCCTGTTTATTCACGTCCCCAAAGCCGCAAGTGGGTGCCTTCTCCTTACCAAAAGGCTCCCCTTTTGCTGAATGTTTTCGTCTCTCCTGCAAGTTTCCGAACACCCCACCATGCCGGTCCTCGGTTCTCTTTTTCTTCGACCTCACTCGACTGCCCTTCCTACTAGCTTAAGCAATTGCCTCATAATCGACCATCCCGCGGGCATAGATCGGAGACCTACCACCGGCGTTATCCCCTCATACTCTAATTGTTCTTACGCCGATCGAGAAGTTCTTGCCGACCGCGCTTTTCCCATGCTTTCTTAACTCCCCCTTTCTGTCTTCCGATAACTCCACTGCCTCGTCCCACACCTTATCTTGCTAACCTCCTGCCTTCTCCTTCACGCGCCAAGGTCCGCGCCGTCTCACTCGCGCCCCGCCACCCTCCGTTTCATTCCTTCCGTCTGACCGTCAGTCGACCGAGAGCTTCTTGATCTTTTTCGTGGGTCGCAGCCGCCTCTGGTTTGGCTCCTTTTCGCTTGATGGCGCTGTTCCCCCTCTGCTCCCCGACTCGTAGCTGCGTTTTTTCGCGCCGCATCTTGCTTTTCTGCTTCTTTGCTCTTCCCCAGAAGTATCCCCAATCCCTAAGTTTTCTTGCTCTTCCGAGCAGCTCCTCACAACAAAAAATGATGAAGCTTCGCGACTACGCCCCCTTGGATAAACTTGTCTCCAGTATCGACCTTCTCCTCCTCCACCTTGTTCCGACCCCCTATCCCTCTCAAGGCATTCTTTCCCTTACTCGGTTTCTTCCACTCTGCTAACTATTCCTCAGACGTTCAAGCCTACAAGCTGCTTTCCCCCCGCCTTTTTTTGCTCTTCAGGTCTGCCCCTTTTTCCGGGCGCCGAGCCCTTCCCACCAACTATGACGATCCCATGCGAGTATACGACGGTCCCCTCGATTGCAACCCATAACGTGGCGGCGTTCGGCCGGCCTTCTTTCCCCCAGTCGGTTTTCCGTGTCGTTCATGCCCAAAGGCGTCTTTTCGGGCGAGAACCTGCCCTCTTCATGTCGAGCTGAAGACCGTACAACATTTTTTTGCGCGGGCCTCTGCCCACCTTTTTCAGCCGCACGGGCGCTATCGTAGACGATGGTGAACGCTCCGCCATTCGGAGATGTGACACTTTTTGCCATGCAAGTGTCTTTTTCGGAGACGCATTCTTCGACAAACCTCCCAGGGCCCTTTACTCTGCAAGGAGGCGGCCGGCTTCGGATTTAATGCCGCCCGCGAGCTTGACTCTTTTTCCCCCCTCCCTGCGGCTTACGCGCATTCATCTTGCAAATGGTATACCCACTGACCCCTGCACTTCCTCCCTCTGCGAGACTTGCACTATGTTTCAGCCTTTTGCGAGTCTCTCCCTCCCCTGACGAGCCAAAATTCTAACCCCTCACATGTAAAGCCCCCGTGTGACGTCAAAGAGCTCTTTTTCACTCGAACTCATCCTCTAAAAGGGTGTTTTGTTTTGTTTGGGCTGCCCCCCTGCCTCTTACGGGCCAGGAGAGACCATAAAGAAGGCTTCTTCCTATAGGTCGAATTTAACTTTGAAGATTCCCTCCAGAGTGACGAATTTTCTCGTCGACGGGCAGCAGAGATGAGAGAGAGACCCCACCCCCCCCAGGTGATCGCATTCCCCTACTATGAAGAGTTCTCAGGGATGCCGTTTTGGGCCCCCCAATAACGAATTCTTCATAGTCGCGTAGCGGCCCTTCGATCCATTTTTTTTTTAAGCTTGCGTAGGGCCTCCTATTTGTCCCCTCCCCCCCTGACTGTCAGACCGGAGGGATCCCGGACCCTTACCAGCTCATAAGTACTGCCCCTTTAAACACTTTTCCCCTCTCCCACACTTTCAAGAATCAAGTGTGTCCCTCGACTCGGAGTCCCCGGAGCCGACCCTTTTGCTTGAACGGCTGAGTGCAACAAAGACCATTTTCTCCTAGGCGGCCCCCCCCTATTCCCAAGGAGACTCAGATGCCAGAATAGTAGTATAATTTTTATCGTTTAAGATTGCTCACTCGCTCCACGAGCGGGGCCGAGTTTTGCCTCGGACCCCAGGCCCTCTCCGCTTTTCTGAATTCCCTTTGAAAGCATGAATTTGCCGAAGCCCACCAGATTGCAGCAATTCGAAGTCTTTTTTTTGACTGTACGGAACCTGGAAGAGCGATATCACGAAAGCCCTCCTAGGGACCTGGTAGATTCCCCTCGTTGTGTTGCGCACGGTTTTGCTTTCACAAACTCAAGTTTAGCCGTTTTCGAGTGGAGAAGGGGGGAGACCTCTATCTCGCAAGGGAATCCGAGATGGCACAAGATG
>Ga0179593_1618808_pt1 | contig 13436 bp, 11 predicted proteins | sample CZODoug2_1_08_16_FD_185931 | JGI IMG/M metagenome (GOLD analysis project Ga0179593, IMG submission 185931) | Vadose zone soil fungal communities from Angelo Coast Range Reserve, California, USA - CZODoug2_1_08_16fungal (PacBio error correction) | ecosystem: Environmental > Terrestrial > Soil >... | reverse complement strand
GCGTGTTCCAGTCTTCAGAATGTTACCTGAGATTTTCACAGAGGTCAGAGGTTTCCCCTTGCCCGTTCGACGAAGTTCCTTCCTAGTGTAGCTCCCATCGATCTCCCCGGCGGGTGCTTTCAGTAAGGGGTACTATTAGAGAGCGCCTACATGCTTTCCTTTTTTCGACCCGTTTTGGTTTCTCTGTTTGGCTTCGAAGGGATTCGTCTTTTAACACTCGAGTGAGGATCTTTGGGTGTGATGAGTCTTAAATTCGCGTTCTTTTTCCTGAGAAGGTTTTTCGCTGGAGTTGGTATGACCCCTCGGGCAAACACCGATCTCACCTCCGACCCGGATTCAGGTGGTGCACCTGGTTCTGGTTCTCTCCTTTTTAAGCCGAAGGATGCCAGGCCGATTGTTTCTGTTTGATCCCCTGCTGATAGTTGTTGTCTACTCTTTGAACGTTACATTTGAGTTCCCGCTCTCCTTTATCTTGCAGTGATCATTGAGGGACATAAAACTTCTGCGGTGTACTCCGGCCCCCTTCTATTTGGTATTTCCGGCTAACGTTATGATGCCCATTCCCCTTTTGCGCCACCCTAACCCACCCCTTCTTGTTCCTGCCTTCTTCTCCACGTTTAAATGGCCCTGGTTTCGGCTTGGAAATGCAGGTGTTCCGATTTCCCCTCTGCTGGTGGCGAACGCTTTGAGCCTTCTTTTCATCGGAGGATCTGTCTTATTGGTTTTTCTATGCTGATCTTCAGGTTTGTTTTTTTTCGATGCGGAGACTTTAGTAGTCCTCAGTCTTTTTCGTTATCTTTTTTGAGGTTTACTTTTTAAAGGTGATCAGGTGTTCAAATCGGATATGGCTTTCTAATAGGAGCTTGGTCCAGTGAATTGATGTCGTCTTCGCGTGATCTCAAAACTCCTTAAAATCCGTTTGCCTTTGTATATGTTATTCTGGTAGATGATTTAAGCTTTATCCCCCCCGGTTGTCTAGTAATAGACAGGCTTTAGAGTTTTGTGTGAGCGGGAGGGTCGTTTTGATTCCATAGGGCTACCTCCGGTCTGATTCCTCTTTTCCCGGTCCCTCCCCCCTCATCTTCTTTTCATCTGTGGTCCTTTGCCCTTTGTATGGAGGTTGCTCGTCTCTTGAGCGTTTTTGCTTTTGTTTTGCGGGTGATGATGATGGTGTTGTGGTGTTTTTCCTTTGTGTGTTCTGATGTTCTCACTCTGTCCCTTGCTACTGTCGATCCGTGGTGGTCTCAGGACAGCAGTGTGACCCTGGACTCTCCTTTGGTCAGACTGCATGGAGAGCTGACAAGTAGACCACAGTTTCCAGGGATCTGGAGAGAGGGTAAGCAACAAAGGTAGAGGAAGAATCCGGAGGGACACAGCCCCTTGCGTGTACGTCAAGTCCAAGGATGTGATGGGAGGTCCCGGGGCCTCCTTTCCGTCGCCCTTCCTCACTACAGTTTGCACCAGAGTGATCTCAGAGGGTGCTACGCCCCCCAGCACTCTCCTGATGCTCTCTCTTTAGGTACCTGCTCTCCTGCTTTTACGCCCGCGAACGGAGTCTTTTCGACGAAGTTCTGACCTCATACTGGAAGAGCCGTCTAGCAGTCCCCCCGGAGATCCTTTCTAGGAGAGAAGATCGGCGACGCTCCAGCCTCGCTTCCGCCGATCTGCAGGTGTCTCCCAGAGTTGCAGCTCGTGTGATTCTCTGTCAATTGATGGCACGTAGCTTGTTCTGTGCACGCCGGATAGACCTCCCCAGGGTCCTTGTGGTGCCGCGGTGGCAGCTCGGCCTTAACATCGCGCCGCCCGGACTTCCTCACACGGAGACGGTCTCTTCCCACCTTCATGCTGCAGTCCACTACGAGGCCTCCTGAGCGTTGTTGCATCTTCGGCGCCTTTTCTGGCGTCCCAGGCTTCCCCCGTTTAGCCAGGCTTTGTTTTTCCTAGATAGGTTTGCCCTGGCTGCCTCGGTCCTTTTCCACCCCTTGCTCCCTTCCATTCCCCATCCTTTTTGTTCTGATCGTTGAGCTGGTTTTTTGCACCCTTCCCACTGAATTGTAGAGTCCAGTGCAACCAACCAGTAAAGTGAGACGGTCTGAAGGACCGACTGGTCGCTCTGGTGTTCCCCAGCCTCAATGCTGCTTGCTGTGCGCGCGATGTAATGGGACAGGAGTGGTTCGTCAGCCGACCGGCGGGCGGCCGACCTTCACACTGCTTTCGCGCGCGCGACCCTTTTTTCTTTTTCTGCGGGGCCGGTGTACGGATGCCAGGCTGTTGTTTGTCCCTCTCTTTCTTTAAGCTACTTCCGTTGTCACAGATGCGCACGCGATCAACACGCGCGCCGGGGACGACTGCCTCTTCACCCTTCCACGAGTTCTGGTCGGGCGGAGTGAGATCTTTTCCCCGTTTTTCACGTTCAGTGTTTTCAGAAGCCCCCCTCGCTTCTCTGCCTCGTGACTTTTCTTTTGAAGAACGGGCGGTCTGATCTTGAACGCCTTGCCGCCAGGCCCCCTTGACCGTTTTTCTCTCTTTTCTTTCCTCGGTCGTTGGTCCGAGGCTATATTCACCAGCGCTGCTAGCTCTCCTCCTTTCAGCACCTAGACAGAAACATAGGCCCGTGCCTGTGATCAGCGGTCAGAGATGAGCCTTTTTTTAACCCCTCTCTTTTCTGAGGATGGGAGAGGAGATTTCGAGTCCTTCCTCCCCGCGTTTCCCCTTTTCTTTTCTCGATATAGTTTTCCCTACGGTTCTCCTTCCTGAGAAGGCTTTGTGCGCGTCTTAGCCTTTACTCGATCTCTCTTTGTGCTTTCGCAAGAACTCCTGAGTGTGCGACACAGAGGAGAACACTGAGAAGTGTTCTTTCTCTTTTAGAAGTAGGGACGCTGAGTCGAACAAAAGAGTTTTTTCCCCCTCCCCCTTCTTTTCTGTCGGTAACGTAAGTCTGGAATAGATCATGCCTTGATATGGAGGAAGATGTGGAGGCCCTCTGGGGGCAGAGCCTGGTTCCTCTGTGGTTTGAGTGCGGGGTTCCAGTATCAGCCCCCCGGCTCTTCCTTTCACTGAGGTCCTTTGCGGACAAGAGTGACCCTTTCTGAGTCGGACTTAGAGTCCTGAGTGTATCCCATGGTTGCCAAAAGACGGGAGCACTGTTAGGGTTTTCTCCCCTCCTCCGTCAGCGTCCGAAGGACGAGATACGATGAGTTTTGTTTCAGCGATTTTTCACGTCTTCAGCAGCAAACGGAGCGGAAGGAGAGGCGGGAGTAAACAGTCTGCCCCGACTCGCTTTCCTTGAAGTGAGGGAAGCGTGTCGGGGGTGCCGAGGGTGGGAGCAGACGGGACCCCATTCCATGTTATGTCTTTACCAACAACTTCCTTCGTTCAGGAAGAAGGAGGAAAACTAGTAGTGCTCCATGTCTTTTTGGATTCACGGGAACAAGGCAACACGATGCATAGCAGTCGCACCGGATCGATCCACACAGCGCGAGAAGAGAGCCTTTTCCTTCTTCTGCCGAGGTCTTTGAGTCCGAGTTAACCTGCGACCTCCCTCTCACGATCCAGTGAAGAGACAACGGCACGGTTGCACTAATGGTCGCCCACCAGGCGAAGCCTTCGCGATATCCCCCTCTCAGACGCATAACCCCGCTCAGGAGAATCACGCGTGTATCAGGCCTTTTTTGATAGAAGGCAAACAAGTGAGCCCTCCGTATTTTTTTTATAAAAGAAGCGTCGCCCGAAACGAGAAAGAAGACGAGTAGCTCATGATTCTTCCTGATGGCCTGGACATAAGGCTTCTCTGTCTTTCTTCTGCAAGGAACGTCCCGGCTGCCCTCCGGCACACTCCTTCCGTCCCCGGATCCCTGCTCGTCTCTAAAGCCTTTCTCATACAAGTCGCCGAGACGGTGTGATGTACGTCCAACACCGACCCCGGTCAACGTGACCGTCACCGACCTCCTGGCAATTTAGCTGTCAGTGCCGCTGTAAAGTTATCCCTTCTCCTTTCCAGCGCTCCGGACGAATTGCTATCAGACATTACAATATATAGGCGCAGCTTCGCAACGCAAGTCTAAAGAAGCGTAAAAAGAAACGAACATACTGATCGGTGAGAAGATGTGGGGCGGCATACCCCCGCGAAATACTCCTTCTCGCCTAAAACTTTCAAGCACTCACGGCACGCGCAATTCACTCGGGATCTGCTAACGGGAAGGGACGGTTTTTCTCACGCGGTATACAGATGTGACAGAAGGCAGCAACAATCTATGAGGTCGGAGAGTTTTTTTGGGTTTGAGCAAGAAGATTTCTTGAGCATACTGATCTACAAGGCGGACCAGGGTATTCATTTTGCGGGAGCACAGAAGAGAAGCCAGTAGCCCCTTTCACACGATCTCCAGTAACCACACGCAGTAGGATCTATAGCACTGACGGGACACAAATAGCCACGGTTAATACCGGATCCCCGCCCTCTCCGCAAGCTACTACGACCCATCTCCGGAGAAACGCAGATCTGCCATTTCTGGTTCGCTCAATCGACAAACAGAAGACCGGCGCTTCTCCCCATCCCTGTTACAGGCAGGCGAGATGCGTTCAAAAACGTCGCGATTGTCAGAGCTTCCCCATTATTCGGTCTACCCCATCCCTTATCCAATATGATCAGGTTTTCTGATTCTACTTGTCTTCATTTTTTGCAACCATTCGTTGTACAGCCACTTACGAGTCATCAAGACCCTCGTACCACGCGCAGAGGGACTTATCACGAATCAGCCAGTACCGGCCAGAAATTAAACTACTCCCCCTAGCCAGTACCCACCCTTTAGCCCCGCCTGATGCATACCGAAGAGACGGAGTCCCCCCCCCTCACTCGTTTTGATTTGAGGCCTACTTGTAGTAGAGCCTGCTGTCCTTTCTTGATTCTGAGCCCCCGGACTAAGCAACAACCAGGCCCGCTGTGGGTCAGCAAAACGGACAGGCCTGTATTTCAAAGGTTTTACGGCCTGCACGGGGCGTGACAAAGCTCTTTTCCCCCACTCCTAAGGAACTTACCTCCCTCTCACCAGCTTCCTCCGACAATATATCTCTTTTAATCCTACTTTTTGAGAGACATGGGAGGATGGATGGTGTATCGGGCGTCCCCAAGTAACTTTTACCGATGAAGGATGAAAGGAACCGACCCTCTTGATGAGTGACACGGTAGTTCTCCGAATCACCTGGTCCTCTTTTTTCGTCCCCCAGGTTTTCCCCCTTCGGGGTCTTCTCGTACCTCCCTATCGCCCAGGAATAATGGATACCATCTTTTTCCGCTCCCTAAGACGGTATTGTTCGAGCTCTTCCTCCTCTCACTTCCTGACGTTTTGCTTGCCTATTGAGGAGTGCTTTCTTGCTTCTCCCAAATTTCATTTTTCGAGTCGTTTCCTTCTGATTGTTCGCAAGGACTGTCCAAGCCTCGAGATCCCCCTCCGTGGATAAGGCCTACCTCTTTTTTTAGATTCCTTCCGTCAGGCACTCTGCGAAGTTTGTCCTTTGAGTTCTTCTCTTCCCCTCGAGGATCTGCGCCTTGGTGCGGCCCCACGTGGTGCGGACGGTCTCCCCGCTTCTTGCGTTCTCCTCTGGAGTTGCTCCTATCCTGACCTAGGGATCCGCTACTCCGTTTCTGGAAATTGAGGGTAGTTTCTCCGATCCCTTACAAGGCGGTGAGCCCCAGAACCCGCACACGGTCCCTCAGGTTTTTTTCTGATTATCGCTTCACCAGGAAAAGAGCGGCTACTCTTTCCCCTGCCTGGGGCCAAGAATGTTGATTTTAGGGTTGACCTGCCTACAAGATGGTGGCGACCCTCTTACTTAGGATCACTATATATTCGCTAGGGAGTAGAGGAATTAGAGTACCCTGGTCTGCGTTCTCTTTAGGTCCAGGGCCCATGTATAGTTTGCCTGAAGAGGAGAGGGCAGTTTCTGGTTACGTTTTCCTTCGGATTGATTTCTTTTAAAAACTTATCTACTAGCCCATTGGACCTATTAGTTTTTGCCTAGGGTACGCTTGCTGGACGGATGGAAGAAGGTCTGAGATCACCCTCTGTGTCTTTGAACTTCCTTGATAGGTTCGCGACCTTTACATTTTACGTGAATAGGATTTTTCCCTTTCTTTTTTTATGGTGGTCTACTTCGCGGTGTTCTTTGTACTGCGGGGTGATGGTGGTTTCGAGGTTGGTTCTTAGAGATTTTCACCGCTTTTTTCTGTGTCCCTGTCTGTCTGTCCGCTACTCGGCGGCTGCCCTTAAATCGTGATGGCTCATTGATGCTTTCCACGGCTGTTCTTTTGTGTTGTTTCTGCTCCTGCTTGGATGATTTTGCCTCTTTTCTATTTTTTTCGCAGGATGCCCCCTCTGTGACTAGCTGCGCGTTTCCCATTCAGCACCACGTTCTTTGAACATTGTCAGAAGATGCCCGGACCTCCAGACCGCTGCCCAACCTTCCCTCCAGACGGTACAGGTGGTTTCGTTCTGACTTTCAAAATAAAGAAGCAGTCGGACGCCCACACCACAGTTCTGTCCTTTCACAAAAGAGCAAGATAATGTGTCCCCGTGGTCAACGGTGTCGTAAAGACTTCCACCCCTATTCGCCAGATCTACTTCTTTCCGTGGTCGGCATTCCTCGGTGGTTTTGACTTTAGTTACCTAGAGAAGGATAGCCGTCTCCCCCTGCCCGATCCATCCATTAACGTAAAGTTGTGTGCAACCCAGCGTGGACCAACTTTTCAGGCCTCAAATAGTCGACGTCACTTACACCCTCTAACTGGAATCCGGGGTTTCTAGGGCTGAACCTACAGCGCCCCTCAGCGTATACGGATCAGGTTTTATCGGCGCTCAGTCGTCTGTCCTTCCAATCCATTCCCAGTTCTCTGGTTAATGTAAAGGGTTCCAACTTTCGCGGGGAGATATTCTCGCGCGGCCTCCAAAAATTCAAGAATCCAGACAGATATTTCCACAAGATTTTTTGCTAGACTTTTGGAGCTTGGAGGAGTGTCGTCCGCAGTTAGATCCCACCGCGGCACCCCGAGGATCCCCGGGATAATGACTCCTACCACGAAGTGGTTTCTTTCACTCTCCACCGACGGCGCGCCGTCGGCACACTCACACCATCGCGGCGGTCATCGGCTACACTCTGCCGTCGCTTGCCACGGTTCCGAACATGACGGCCCGGTTTCCTGATTTGTCTTCGGTCTCACGAGGTACCGTTTGGCCCCTTAATGAGGGCCCACAGCGGGTTCATAAAATTGAGTGACCTGGCTGATCTTTGCCTCGGAGCTACGGCAACAGCTCAGTAAAGAACAGAAGTTGCCGAACAAAGATTTTCCCTTTTTTAATTCCCCTTCAAATTCATCGCGGTGTCTGTCAGGGTTTCCGTTCGTGCCTTTTCAACCTTTATGGACCAAAATGGGAGGAACCCTGGCGTCGGCGTTGGGCATTTTGTATTTCTTTCTTTTGTGCTTCCTTGATGCCCTTATTTTTCGAAGACCCGTACATTGTCATTCCGGGGGTAGCGGTTACTTTGAGTTTACTCCACTGGGTTTGTTTTTTGAAGACCGTTGAGCGTCCTCTTTGGCTGTATTGTTGCCCACAATAGTCAGTCACCCGACACCATCATTCGCCCATGGTTCCGCAAAGTCGCTCCTGACATCTTACCCAAGCCTGTCTACCGGACCCCGCTGGCTACTGCTCATAACGATTTTTTGTATGTTCAGAGCTAACATCACCCTGCGTATGATAAATCCAGTTGTCAGCCAGAACCGCGGGGTTTCACCAGCTCTTTTTCAGAATGCGGCCAGTTCGCCGCCACTACTCCGTACCCTTCCCCAGAGGAAACCCCCCCGCCCCCCTCCCCAACAGTTTTTGGGAAATACATTTAACCCCTTTATCCCCAGTTGAAGGAGCCCCAGAGACCCAACCGCCTGTTATCAATGCCTTTTCCAACCCGGACTGGGTCTTACCGGCCACCCGGTGACCACGAAAGAGTCCCAGTCGCGAGATGATGCACATTACCGAACACGAGAGGTTGATCACCATACCCCAAACTTCCCCCCACGCTGACATCAAAGGAACTGAATCAAGTGAGCCGGTTTCAAAGAGGACTACATGCAAAAGTCCCCCTTTCACGCCGACCGAGATCCAATGGACGAGTCCATCCTTAGCCCGCCTCATACCGGCATCCGATAGAACGACAGTATGGTCCCCAAAGGCCGCGAAATAATACTTCAACAAGTAGGTCGGGCGACCCTAGAAAAATAAAACCCTCCCGAGTTTCCAGGCACGGGGGGCGTACTTCTTTGCCATCCGCGGCAACCACGTTACGTTCTGGTTTCTGCAGGGCTGTAACTTTAGGAGGCAGAGGGATGGCAAAGCCTGCTTAGCGTTCGCTCAAGAGTAACAACACCTGGTAAATTTTTCCTCAGGTATTACAGAACCCCGATTGAAGCTCCCCGCCCCCACCCCACCCTCCGCGCCAAGTTTTGTCCACGCCCTCGCAGCGAAACGCTTTCCCCCCGTAAAGTGCTCTTTTCCCCACCCAACAACGCTCGCTTCCTGTCTCAGACGGTCTTCGAGAAAAGAAATTTATATTACTGGCAGAAAGTTTCTGCCGTTAGCATGCCCCGACAAGACGCGGCGGTTTCGGCCAATATTTGTGTTTTAAAGGGGGTGATTCCCCCTTGTGGCTGGGTGCACCCAAGATTTATAACCCCTCAGTACAGTACCTTTCCCCTGACTCCCCCCCCAAGTTCGAAGAGTGGCCAGTTCCGGACAGAGCACCTAGCTCACTCAGCGTCAGAGGGACCAGCATCCATAGTTTCATGGCCACCGCGCCACCTTTGTATCCGGTTACCCTCCCCCGGACATAGGTCGATTTTCAATCTCCGCGGAGTTAGTCTACCCTCTGCACCCCCGCAAGGAGTGTCTACTGTGACGACGCAAACACGGGAGCCGGAGGCAAGGTCCCTTCGTGAATTGTTGAACGAGAAAAGGAGTCTCATGGTGAACCAGATCTAGTTGTGGACTGAAGCAGTCCTCCCCACTCTCACCAGCCATGCCTCCCTAAACTTTATTACACGCCTCGTGTTGTGAGAGATTATGGGCAGCGCGGCTTGGGCTGTTTTGATAGAGAGCTTCCTGCGACATGACGAAGGAAAGTGGCCTCCTCTCTGGCCGTGGACTGTTTTCACCGGGCCCCTGGAATACTACTTGTCCGCGATTACCCAACGCCTTACAAGACCGAGGAGGGGTGTTGATCTTTTTTTTCTCGGAGCGCCCGTTCCATAGGTGTCGCGACAGCTGTGCCTTTGTGTTGCCCGACGATGAGGGGTTGCCCTTCGCGGAGCGGCGGAGAGTGATTCTTTGGTCCCCCTTGTCCTTCGTCGCCCCCGCGGTTCCCATTCTAAACACACACAAGGACACCTTTTGGTGGCGAGTTGTCTTCCATTGCATTCATTAATGACAAGGGCTTTGCAGGGAACTATAACCCCCACCGACAACAGGATAAGGTGTTTGCGAAACTGTATCATGGCAGCGAGACTTCCAGTTTTGTTTTTGACTGAGCACATCCCCCCCGGCATCGACGTTCTCGTTGTTGGGTTTGAACAGTACGCTTCTTGCATTTTTTTTAAGCAAGTTTGACGATGTTCCTATCTTACTTCCGAGTGGGTTTCGGTTCTGCGATCCGACCTCGTCGTCCCCCGGTCCGCCTTTCCACACGTTCGAAATTGGATTTGACTGTTTTTCTGTGCTGAGCGTCTTTCAGATCCCTCCATCTAGGACGCCAAGCCAGGAGGTGTTCCGACCACCCAACCCCCGATTTTGGCATGAAGGACGGCTTCTGCTACCTGACAACGCCATTCCTTGTTTCAGGGGTGGCCCGTTGTGAGGGTAGAAAAACGCACCGGTGTGGCCTGTCGAGGAATTAGGGGATTTTACGCCTCTTCATCTCGGCAGATAAGCGATTCTTTTTGCAAGTTATGCTCTCGTTTATTTCGATGATACCACTTTCCATACTGTAGTCCACCCGGAGAACAGGATCCATATAGAGGTTCTAAGTTTTCGTGGTGCCACGTAGACGGTTTGGATGTGATATCCCCTATCCTGGTTTCGCACAGGGTTTTGTCCCCATAGTTTTTCACAAGATCAAGTGCGCTTTGATGGAACGTGCCGCAGTACTATCTGCCTTCCCCCCCACACAAGCGTATTTCGAACTGAGGGCAATTAAGCATTGTACGATCGGTTTGATAGATGTTTTTTAATGTTGAGAAAGAACAAATAACTACGTCTTTTGAATGTTTCTCCCAGGTAATCTGGGCGCGGTCTAGCTTTGTGCCGTTTTGATTGAGAGGGGATGGGCATGAAGCCTGCAGAGTGGTGAAACCGCTTGGAGCACCTCCCTTCCAATGTAAGTCGGGGCGGCTCCTAGGCTGACATCACATAGGGTGGGGATGGTGCCCCGGCCCCAGGTAACGGAGAAAGTGGTGTTCATCCAATTCCCTTTTTCGGGCGAGCTGATTTGTTTTTGCGTTTGAAGTGAGGTGGTTTTCAACTTTTGAAAATCAGAAAACAGAAAGATAAAATAACTCATGGGAGCTTTGTAATTCGAGCAAGATCGACAACGATTGCCGCTCACTTGCCGAGCTGCGCGTCATTTTACCCACCCCCCCGTTTTTATTTGACCCAACTCGTCGCCCTTTCGCCAGAAACCTTTGGGAACCCTTTTCCCTCCCTGATCAGGTGGGCGGCGCGAACAGAAGACGTTCCCCCCCGGGAAAACGCACACACGTTTCCTTGCTGCAAACGCCCGAGCTTCCGCAAGTGCGTGTACATTTATGGTTCACGGGGCCGGCAACGTTCACCGCCCCCTCAGCAGGAACTGTAGGCCGGCTTATTTTACGCCCTCGCGTGAGATCTGCATGTAGGTGAGGGTATTTTCCTTCGATTCCCGATCCCAGGTAAAAAGGCAAAGTTGGCGTGCTGCACCGGGTGTCAAGGACTCGAGAACGACCAGTACGCTCGCAGTTTTTACTCGGGTCCGCGTCCTCATCCTTCGAGGACCGGTGGGTATTATACGCACTGCCCGGCAGAAAGGTTTTTCTCACGCGCCGTGCTCCCCTCCCGGTTTTTTTTGCTCGTACGTCGGCTTCCCAGTCAGACCCACCCCCAGTATGCATGATGGTCCTGTACAGTGACGTTTGCCCGGCATGAGGAGATGAGCGGCTCGGCCAGCAAAAGCGATACAGTCATCCCCAACGACTTTTCAAGTACCGTTGTTGTGTGAGGCTGCTGAGTTTTTGCGAATGGAGAGAGGAGGTGAGGGTGCTGTCCTCGCAGCGCTCACGCCTGGGAAAAAAAGTCCCAATATGACATGGAATAATGGGAGTTTTTCGTCCCCTCCCACAGTAGACTTTTCGATTCCCACCGCCCACTCCCCTGGGATGAGGAACTCTTGGCCTTCCTTCTTCCATTTACCGCGCGAGGGTTGCTAGATCTGTATACATTTTTTCTTGTCGTTAAAACGTCGCTCTACTTCTTTATCCACGAAGCTTGTTACCCCGCGACTTTTAATGCCTCCACCTTGAGTGAAATGGCGAACCCCTGGACCGAGCGAAGCCATGCTACGTGCCCATGCAAGGCAAGGAGCTCTCCCGCCAGCATGATCCCTGCCTAAACAGACTTTGGACCTTTCAGACGCTTCTTCAGGGCGTTAGGAGATTGCCACTCCTTTTGAACCCTTGGGCGCTGCACCGAGCTTGGTTGTTTCCCACTGCATAGCGAACCCCTGGAGTGTTTCAGGCGCTAGCTGGCGGATCTCCTTCCCTTCCCCACTCTGACCGGATGAGAGGGCCCCGGGGTTGAGGTAAGTCCGTTTTAGGGTTTAGAAGTTCGTCGGCAGGAAAGGATGACGCATGTTGTTTAGTGCACGGCCGACAATTTTCCCACCATGTTAGTTGCAGAAACGGCCACCCCATCCTCCACACCCTTTGCTTGCCTCAGCTAAGTCAGAAAAACACGGTACTCCCGCCCGAAGTTGCACGACCGGCCCCTCACATCATTGATTATCAGGTTGTGCGAGCGAAAAGAGCACACCCCCTCTCCCACACCACCCCCCACATTTCCCACCCCCCACGCACCTGAGCGCCAGTTTCAAGGAACCGTGCTGTGTGCCCTGCCGTTACGATGTCGCCAGGCCCGCTTCGTACAACGACGAGAGGTTTTTCCACCATCGAACAAAGATAGAAAAATTTGCAACAGTACTCGAAGATGGAGATGTATTCCAGACCCTGAGGTGACAACCTATCCTAACTTTCCGTAAGGCATGGTGATATCCCCCCCTTCACGGCCAAGTTCCAGAAATAGCGAAATCCCCACTAGACGACGTTACTGGGCGGAAGGCAATCGCCCTAGTTCGACCCCCTGATCAAAGACCCCCCCCCCCCAACCGTACGCGAAGTGAATGTTCCTCCCCCCCTGAGCTGAATACCCGGCCCTTGCACGAGTCACCTCCTTACCGCGACAATGGACAGCGAAGCTTATGTGAAAGCCAGCTCTCTTCCCCCGGGAAGGATCTTCCACAAGATTCCCCAAGCTGCGAGAGTCGTTTGAACCCACACCTTCGGTCCCCGAACCCATAGAAAACCTTTGCGGGCTCTTTAAGCAAGTATTTGCTCGTAAAGTTTGGTTAGAGAAGTAGACTACTTTCCCCGCTTTCGACCTGGTCCACGGGTGTGCACCCCGCTTGATCCCAGATTCATTATCGCGATGAAAATCCCGCCTCACACACCTCACCGCTGCACTGTGCGATAACCAGATTCATGGTCTTAATGTCAGCCCAATAACGCCGGCAGCCTTAGCGGGCACCAACATGGACCGGGCCCCCCGGAGTGGTAGTTGCATACATAACCGGGCTCGCACGAGTCCCGATTTGGAGGCGACGCCAACCGCTCTCAGGGTCCCCTTTTTTTTCTTATGCACGACCAATACCATTATTCGGACCGACCTGATAAGAGGTTGTCCTGTAGTGATTACGTGTGAGCTTGCCGTGCCCACACCCAAGGACCCGACTGCCAGGACCACGTCGCATCCGAGACCCAAAAAGGAGCCCTTTAACGGTAGCAGCACCGCCCCCGCGCTTCCCGATAGGGGGGAAAACTGCAAAAGTTGCACGCAGGATATTTAGGGCCTCCCGTCCAACCCCTCCAGGCTCCCGGCAGTCGTCCCTTCCAGATGGGTCGCTGCTGCCTTCAGACCCGGACGAGACACACTTTGGTTTGAGGAACTCACTAACTTTCAGGAAGCGGGACCCAGGATTGATCGACCTTTCCCTCATTCTCCGCACGGGAGTCCGCGCGTGACCAGCTCCTTTTATAGACCCCGAAGACACACTTCCTGGCCCCCTTTTCCGCCCTACTCACCCAGAAA